>Ga0194110_10003131_pt1 | contig 20633 bp, 22 predicted proteins | sample TA2Kig1200mmetaG_FD_146192 | JGI IMG/M metagenome (GOLD analysis project Ga0194110, IMG submission 146192) | Freshwater microbial communities from Lake Tanganyika, Tanzania - TA2015032 Kigoma Deep Cast 1200m | ecosystem: Environmental > Aquatic > Freshwater > Lake | place: Tanzania: Lake...
GAAATTTGCCTGAAAGGAAGCTTTTCTCGGGGAATGCCCCGTTTGCGCCCCATATTTGGCCTGACTCGCCAGCGCTGCGCTTTCAGAGATATTCCGGGGACATGGAAGCAAGAACGCTATTTGTTCCCTCCCTCTTGATGGGCATTGGCGCTAACTTAAGCAAGCAGTGGGTATGCCAAGGGTAACCTGTTGAACAGTCAAGATAAATCCCCCCTTCCCCCCCTTTGCCAAAGGGGGGGAATGAGCAGTCGGTGACCCGAAGTCCCCCTTTGGAAAAGGGGGATTTAGGGGGATTTTAATTAAATCGGTATGTTATGATGTAAACTGGTTTTTTCTTATGTTAGCGCCCATGCCCTTGATGGGGGAGGGCCAGGGAGGGGCTGGCGAAATATCTTGAGCGGAAGAGGTTGCCTCAACACCCCCCTCCCCCAACCTCCTCCCACCGTGGGGAGGGGTTTGTAAAAACAGGCACCTGCAAAATCCCTACCGGACAGCACTGGGGGCGTCCCTGCCCGCCGCCGGCCCCGTCAATGGTGCGCGGTGCGCACCCTACGGAACGACTTTCAAGACGGACAGCCGGTGAACGAATGTTTAAAGGAATGCATAGAAGTCTCTGGGGGGCCGGGGAGCCGAGCTTCCGATACCGCCCCTCGCTTGCGACTTGCCGGTCCTGGCGGCCTCAGGCGGCGGCTGCGGCGATTTTCAGGAAGGAGGCAGCCTGGAGGGAGGCCCCGCCCACCAGGGCGCCGTCCAGGTCGGGTTGCGCCAGAAGCGCGGCGGCATTGTCCGGAGTGACGCTGCCGCCGTAAAGGAGGCGCACGACCGCGTTTCCCACCACCTCCGGAAGCAGGCTGCGGATGAAGGCGTGCACCTCCTGGGCCTGGGCCGGGGTGGCGGTGCGGCCGGTGCCGATGGCCCAGACGGGCTCGTAGGCGACGACCAGGGCCGCCGCCTGGACCGGATCGAGTCCGGCCAAGCCGGCGCGCAGTTGCCGGGACACCACCTCCAGGGTTTCCCCGGCCTCACGCTGTGCCAGGGTTTCCCCCACGCAGACAATGGGTCTCAGCCCCTGGTCCAGGACGGCCTTGGCCTTGCGGTTGACGCCGGCGTCCGTTTCGCCGAAGTGCCGGCGGCGCTCGGAGTGGCCGATAATGACGTAGCGGCAACCCACGTCCTGCAGCATCAGGGGGGAGATGGCGCCCGTGAAGGCCCCTTGCGGCTCCCAGAAGGCGTCCTGGGCGGCCAGGCCCACCGGGGAGCCGGTCAGTTCCGCGGCCACCGCCGCCAAGGCAGTGAAGGGGGGCGCCACCGCCACTTCCACGGTCCCGGCCGGGTCGAGCCCGGCGCGGATTTCCCGGGCCAGAGCCCGGGCTTCGGCCAGGGTCTTGTGCATCTTCCAGTTGCCGGCGATCAGGGGAGTGATCTCAGGCAACATTGCGACCCGTCCTCTTGCGGGCGTTCTTCTTGGCCCAGGTCTCCAGGGCCAGGATGCCCGGCAGTTTCTTGCCTTCCAGGAGTTCTATGAAGGCGCCGCCGCCGGTGGAAACGTAAGAAAACTTCTGGAATTCCCCCGCCTTGTGCAGGGCCACGTCGGTGTCGCCGCCGCCTACGATGGTGAGGGCATAGGATTCGGCCACCTTGTGCACCATGGCCATGGTGCCCCGGCTGAAGGCGTCGTACTCGAAGGCGCCCATGGGACCGTTCCAGATGATGGTCTTGGCGTTCTGGAGGGCTTCGCCGAAAAGAGTCACCGTGGCCGGTCCGATATCGGCGATGATCCAATCCTGGGGGACCTCTTGCACCGTCGTGATCTTGGTCTCCCCGCCCCGGTCCAGGCGGGTGGTGATCACCACGTCCACGGGCAGGTAGAACTTGACCTTTTTGGCGGAGGCCGTGGCCATCAGGGCTTTGGCGGTGTCCAGGAGATTATCGTCCACCAGAGAGTGGCCCACCTCGTAACCCTTGGCCTTGAGGAAGGTGTTGGCCATGGCCCCGCCGATGATGAGCTTGTCCACGTGTTTGAGGAGGTTGAGCAGGGCTCCCAGCTTGCTGGAAATCTTGGCCCCGCCGATGAGGGCCACCAACGGCCGGGCCGGGTCTTCCAGGGCTTTGTGGAAATAGTGCACCTCGTTCCACATGAGGTAGCCGGCCACGCACACGGGGGCAATGCGGGTCACCGCCTCCACCGAGGCGTGAGCCCGGTGAGCCACGGCAAAGGCGTCGTTCACAAAGACGTCCACGCCCTTCATGAGCTTCTTGGCGAAATCGGGGTCGTTTTTCTCCTCGCCGGGGTGGAAGCGCAGGTTTTCCAGCAGCAGCACGTCACCGGGCCCCATCTCCTCTTTCAGGCGGTCCACCTCGGGACCCACCACGTCGGGGGCCAGCTTCACCTTCTTGTGCAGGCGGTAGGCCAGGCGGCGGGCCACCGGCGCCATGGAGAGATCATCGTGGCGCTTGCCATCGGGCCGCCCCAGATGTGAGGCCACAATGACCTTGGCGTCGGCTTCCAGGGCATGGTTGATGGTGGGGAGCACGGCCCGGATTCTGGTATCGTCGCTGATGTTTCGGTTGCGGTCCAGCGGTACGTTGAAATCCACCCGGATAAACAGGGTCTTGTCCTTAATGTCCGCTTCGTTGATGTTTTTCACGGGGCCTCCTCAGTCAACAAAAGGAAGTTTCCTGCAGGTGCTCGTTTGGGGGCCTGCCAGAAAGGATTGTAGCAGTTTTCCGCAAAGATTTGCCAGCCGGCGGCCGCGATATGGGAGCGCCGATAATACAACCAGGGACTGCCATCGGTAAGATCAAAGCCCGTGGTGAGACCGTCTTTGGAGGCCGCCGGCAGAGAACCGTCGGGCCATTGCGCCTGGCGCAGCCCCTGGATGATCTCGGCCTGTTTCGTTTTGTTGCCCGCCACCGCGTAGGCCGCGGCCATCTGGCCGGTCCCTTCATACCAGACGCCGTCTTTATCGGTGTTGAAGTCGTAGCCTATGAATTCTCCATGTTCGTCCGTGACCCGGTGGTGCAGTTCGGCATAGTCCAGGGCGCGGTGGTAGCCCCGGGCCTGGGCTTCCTGATAGAAGGCCAGATTGGTCCAGGTCTGAACATCTAAAGGGATGACATCAGTATTTATGGTTACCCCATCCTCACGGGTGCCGGTCCAGAATTTGCCTTCGGAGTTGTCCCACATCCGGTGCACAAAATCGGCGGCATGCTGGGCCCGGGTCTCCCAGATGCTTTCCTTGGTGATCAGGAAAAGCCTTTGGAACGCCGCGTACAGGTCGATGTTGTGCTCGGTGGATTTGTAGGTCAATTTAACCAGATCGGGCTCCCATCCCCGGTAACCGCCCGTGTAGCCGCCGGGGCCGTTGTGGTCGCGGCAATGCTGCTCCACCCACTCGCCCATTTCCTTAACAATGTTCAGGTAAGCAGCGCCTCCGAACCTTTCATAATAGCCCAGCAGGCCCAACATGGCCCAGGCCACATTGCCGGTGTGGGCGCTGACCTGAAATTCATCTTCAAACCACTTCTGCGCCCGGGAGTCCCACCATCCCGGCATGCGCACCGTACCCGGATGGCCGTTGGGAATCCATCCCGGGAACAGGACCAGATCGCCCCCCTGATAGGCGTTGCGCAGCCACGGGCCTGACCCTCCCGGTCGGTAATAGCGGTCGTTGCGCCAGGCGTAGCACAGGGCGTCGGCGATCTTCTGGGCCCGGGCGCCGTTACCCAGAACCACAAAACTCAACAGCGCCACCGCGTTGTCATAGGTGAAGGCGGTGTTGCGCATTATCTCATCGAAATTTTCCGCAGAAGCTTGAGTCTGATAGCTCACCAGAAAACGGCTTTCCCCCGGCCGGGAGCGGTTGAATTGGATATCGTCCAGATAAAATTCGATGTCCTGGTGCTGATTGTCCGCCGAGGCGGCCACCCAGCCGAATCCTCCCAGGACATAGCTCAGGTCCTTGTCTTCGCCGGTCAGATCGATGCTGTATCGCGTCCAGGCGGTGGAAAGGGTGAGGAAACCGGTGGAGAGCTTGCGCGTCTTGTCAGGATAGGGTTTTTCCTGGGCGCCGGTTTGGGCGTTCCGGCCGACGCCGAAACAGAAAAACTCCACCTTCTCCCCGCCGCGGCCGCCCCGAACCCAAAAAGTCAAGGTGGTGGCCCCCCGCAGGTCATAGCCGGCATTGGGGTAATCGCCCCAATTTTCTTTGGGGGCAACTTCATCTCCTTCCAGCACCCCGTTCAGGAAATACCAGCCGCCCCAGATCGCTTTTGCGCCCTTGGCCTTGAATTGGGCCTTGATGCAGGTAATCCCGCGGTAAGGCTGGTCCTTGCAGTCTTCCGTCATGGCCGGCACGGCATCCTGGTCGCCCTCACTGCTCATCAGACCCCGCATGACGAAATGATTGCCCGCGGCGTGGGAGTCGGTGTAGACGTCCACGGTCTGATGGAACTGGTCCATGACCCGGTGGAGATATCGGGCGGCGTCTCCTGCCCCCGCCGCCGGGGCCGGCCTCGCCGCCCCCGGCAAGAGCGCGGCCAGCCCGGCCACCAGCATCAAGGTGAACACGGCTGCTTTTTTCATAATCAGGCCCTCCATGCGTGTGGGGGTCGTAGAACAGGGCGGGCTTCGCCCGCCGGATGGTGCGCCTAGGCACACAGACCGGCGCCGATGAGGAGGCCTGCGCCATCTGGGGTTGTTGCCCGTTTGAGGGGGGGACGACGGGCTGGGACGCCCGCCCCACCTACCCATCAAGCCCTGCCTGGGCCAGGCAAAGCTCGGCGGGCCGGCCAATCCCCCGGCAAAAGCCTGGGAACCAGAAAAGAACCGAACCCTCAGAACCCGGAACCCAAAACCTAAAACCTCTCCCGCTCTTCTCAGATCCGCTGGCCGATGTACACCGCGAGGTCCAGCATGCGGTGGGAGAACCCCATTTCGTTGTCGTACCAGGACATGACCTTGACCAGGTTGCCGCCCATGACGTTGGTGAGTTCCGCGTCCACCACCGAGGAATAAGGCGAGCCGTTGAAGTCGATGGAGACCAGTGGTTCCTCGCAGACGTGGAGGACGCCCCGCATGGGGCCGGCTGCGGCCGCGGCCAGGGCCTGGTTGACCTCCTGTCGGGTGGTGGCCTGCGCCACCGTGGCCACGAAATCGACGATGGAGACATTGGGGGTGGGGACCCGGATGGCCAGCCCGTCCAGGCGCCCCTTGAGTTCGGGAATCACCTCGGTCACCGCCTTGGCGGCCCCGGTGGAGGTGGGCACCATGGACACGGCCGCGGCCCGGGCCCGCCGCAGGTCGTTGTGGGAGCCATCCAGGAGGCGCTGGTCCATGGTGTAGGAGTGCACCGTGGTCATGAGGCCGCTCACCACCCCAAAATTGTCGTGCAGCACCTTCACCAGCGGGGCCAGGCAGTTGGTGGTGCAGGAGGCGTTGGAGACGACGAAATGTTGGGCCGGGTCGAAGGCGTGGTGGTTGACCCCATAGACGAAGGTGCCGTCGATCTTCTTGCCCGGGGCGGACAGGACCACCCGTTTGGCGCCGGCCCGCAGGTGGCCTTCGATGCTGGCCCGGTCCCGGAAGGCGCCGGTGGACTCCAGCACGATGTCCACCCCCAGGGCGCCCCAGGGGAGCTTGTCGGGCGCGTCGTCGATGCGGGAGAGAGCCACCTCTTTGCCGTTGATGACCAGGCTGTCGGGCCGGGCTTCGACGGCGCCGGGAAAGGGGCCGTGCACCGAGTCGTGGCGCAGCAGGTGGGCCTGGACCTGGGAGTCGCCCCGGCTGTTGATGACCACCAGTTCCACGTCCTTCGCTTCCGTGGCGATGATGCGGGCCAGGCATCGACCGATGCGGCCGAACCCGTTGATGGCGACCTTTATGGGCATGAAGCCTCCTTCAGATGTTACCGCCAAGGGGCGGTTGCGCCGCCGCCGGCGGCACGCGACGGGGGATTTTGCGGTAAGTGGGGGGCAGGGCGGAGGTGCGTGTCGCAGCCGCCCTCCCTCGAATTCCTGTCAGAATTCACCCTTATGTTAATGCGGTGATTTCCGCCCGTCAACGATTTTGTCCGGAAATCCGCCTATCTGCACCGGCATGGGCCGGCCGGAGTGCATCATCTCCCCTTGCACCGGCCCCCGGTGAGATATACATTTAAAAAATTAAGGTCTTGTGAAACGGTCTGGTGAGTGAGCGGCGCGGGGCATTGGCTGCCTGCGTTGCGAGCCCGGGGGGTGGCCCGGGCGGGGGGATGGTGGGACGATTGCTGCGATCCATGGGGCGGGCGGTCCTGGACTGGCTGGGGGCTTTGGGCCACGCCACCCTTTTTCTCCTGGAAGCCCTGAGGCAGGCTTTTCTGCCGCCCTACCGGTTTCGGCGCCTACTGGAGGAAATCCATTTCATCGGCTGGAAGTCCGGCCTCATCATCCTCCTCACCGCCGCCTTCACGGGGATGGTCCTGGGGCTGCAGGGCTATTACACCCTGCGCAAATACGGCTCCGAGAGCGCCCTGGGCTCCGCGGTGGCCCTGAGCCTCATCCGGGAGTTGGGCCCGGTGCTCACCGCGCTCATGGTTTCCGGCCGGGCCGGTTCGGCCATTACCGCCAAGATCGGCATCATGCGCATCTCCGAGCAGTTGGACGCCCTGGAGAGCATGGCGGTGAACCCCGTGCAGTACGTGGTGACTCCCAAGCTGGTGGCCGGGCTCATCTGTGTGCCGCTGCTCACCGCCATCTTCGATGTGGTGGGCATTCTGGGGGGCTACGTGGTGGGCGTCTGGCTGCTGGGGGTGGGCTCGGGGGTCTATTTTTCCGGCATCTCCCAGAGCGTGGTGGCCCTGGACGTCAACGGCGGGGTGGTGAAGTCCCTGGTCTTCGGTCTCACCGTCATCACCGTGTCCTGTTACAAGGGCTACTTCACGCCCCGGGGCGCGGAAGGGGTGAGCCGGGCCACCACCGAGGCGGTGGTCTCCTCCGCGGTCTTGGTGCTGGCCTGGGACTATGTCCTCACTTCATTTTTCATGTGAGCTATGATCCAGATCATCGACTTGGCCTGCTCTCTGAACGGGCAGGTGGTGCTGGACGGCATCCATCTCACCGTGCCCCGGGGCCAGATCACCGTCATCATCGGCAAGAGCGGCGCCGGCAAGAGCGTGCTGTTGAAGCACGTCTTGGGCCTGATGCGGCCGGACCGGGGGCAAATCCTGGTGGACGGCGTCGACCTCACCCGGGCCCGGGGCCGGCGCCTCCAGGAAATCCGGCGGCGCTTCGGGGTCCTCTTTCAGGGCGGGGCGCTCTTCGACTCCCTGACGGTCTTCGACAACGTGGCCTTCCCCCTCCGGGAAAAGACCGACCTGGCCGAAGAGGAGATCGGCGAACGGGTGCGCTATCGGCTCTCCCAGGTGAGGCTGGGCCAGGAGGTGGAGGAAAAATATCCCGATGAACTGAGCGGGGGCATGAAAAAGCGGGTGGCCCTGGCCCGGGCCCTCATCCAGGAGCCGGAGATCGTCCTGTTCGACGAGCCGGTGGCGGGCCTGGACCCCCCCATGACCAACACCATCTTCCACCTCATCGCCAGGACCCATCAGGAGAACCAGTACACCGGCCTGGTGGTGAGCCACGACATCCCGGCGGTCTTCCAGGTGGCCCATTTCGTGGCCATGCTGCACCGGGGCCGCATCATCGCCTGGGGCGCGCCGGCAGAAATCCAGAATCATGAAGATGCAGCCGTGCAGAGCTTTTTGCGCGGGGAAGTCAACTTTCTTGCAGACTGAGACGACAAGATGAGCAGGGCCAACGTGGAGCTGGGCGTGGGCGTCTTCGTCCTGGCGGGCATTGCCTGCCTGGTGTATCTGGCGGTCCACCTGGGGAAGATGGAGGTCTTCGGCTCCGGCTACCGCCTCACCGCCGACTTCCACAACATCTCCGGCCTGAAGACCGGCGCCGCGGTGGAGATGGCCGGGGTGGAGGTGGGCCGGGTGGAGCGGATCCAGGTCACCCCGTCCCACCAAGCCCGGGTGGTGCTGCGGCTTAATCCCGAAGTGCGTCTCAGCGACGACACCATCGCCTCCATCCGCACCAAGGGCATCATCGGCGACAAATTCGTCAAGCTCTCCCCCGGCAGCTCCGAGAAGACCATCACCCCCGGCGGCAAGATCCGGGACACGGAGCCGGCCGTGGAGTGGGAGGAATTGCTGAGCAAGTTCCTCCATGGCAAGGTGTGACCGGCCCCCGGGGGCAGATGGCAGGAGTCAGGTGTCAGGTGTCAGGTGACACCTGGCACCCGACACCTGAAACCCAAGACCTCCACCCGGGGGCGATTGTCCTCCGCAAACCTTTGTCACAGGTGCGCATCATGCTTCACGTGGTTCGGAAGGGCGCCCTCCTCACCCTGGCCCTCCTGCTGGCCATGGCTTCCGGAGCCCCGGCCGCTTCCCCCACCGAAGAGGTCAAGTCGGTGGTGGATCAGGTCCTGCGCATCCTCCAGGATCCGGCCCTGAAAGCGCCTGCCCAGAAAAAGAAGCGGCGCCAGATGCTGAAGCAAACCATCGACCGGCGCTTCGATTATGAGGAAATGGCCCGCCGGTGCCTGGGGCCCTCCTGGAGAGGTTTGAGCCCGGCGCAGCGCACCGAGTTCGTGCGCCTCTTCGGCCAGCTTCTGGAAGCCTCCTACGCCGACAAGCTGGAGCGCTACTCCGATGAACAGGTGGTGTACAGCGGCGAGACCGTGGACGGCGACTACGCCGAGGTGCGCACCGCCATCGTGCGCAAGAACGACCGGATTCCCATCGTCTACCGCCTGCTCAACAAATCACCCTGGATGGTCTACGACATCATCATCGAAGGGGTGAGCCTGGTGAACAATTACCGCAGCCAGTTCGGGCGAATCATCCAGGAATCCTCCTACCAGGAACTGATGCGCCGGCTCAGGGCCAAGGTGGACGAACTGCAGAAGTTGGAAAAGCTCTAGGATGAACCGGATGGCGTGATTGCGCAGAGCCCGCCCCCCAAACTTTTCGCAACCGCATCTTGCAGGCCATTGGCGGAACCGCCCCGCAGAAATACCTGCTCAACGCCCCTGGCCCGAACAGGGCCATTCCCGGGGATGAAAACTCTGCGCTCGGGGCGGGTTTCCAACCCTCTCGGACAGAAGGGGGTTTTCCACGGTAAAATTCCTTGGGGAGAGAGGCGCCATCCGTCATAATAAGCGGGAACGCTTGGTGAGCGTCCCGGCGGGGCGGGGGGCGGTCCCTTGGACCACCGAGGCCTGCGCCGGATTTCAGTACAGGAGGGTCTCTATGAAAATCGTGGCGGTTTTGGGCAGCCCCCGCCCCACGGGCAACAGCAACACCCTGGCCCAGCGGTTCCTGGAAACCGCCCGGCAGCAGGGGGCGGAAACCCAGGTCTTCATGGTAAATCAGATGCAGTTCAAGGGCTGCCAGGGGTGCGGCAGTTGCAAGACCAAGACGGACTATTGCGTGGTGGAGGACGACCTCACCCCCGTCTATGACGCCATTCGGGAGGCGGACTTGTTGCTGCTGGCCTCGCCGGTCTATTTCGGGGACCTGTCCGGCCAGCTCAAGTGTTTTTTTGACCGTTTTTTCGCCTTCGCCGACAGCGACTTCTCCAGCCGCCTGCGGCCCGGCAAGAAGGCGGTCGTCATTCTCACCCAGGGGCACCCCGACGGCGCCATGTTCGCCGACATCTTCCCCCGTTACCAGCAGTGGTTCAACATGTTGGGCTTCGCCGAGACGCACCTGGTGCGGGGTCTGGGCCTGGGGGACCCCGGCGCGGCGGCGGCGCGGCCCGAGTTGCTGGCCCAGGCCGCGGACGCGGCCCGGCAGGTGGCCCCCTGAGACCCTTTTTCCTTGGGATTGCAGGCCGGGCTGTGATACGATAATAAGGCTAAGGATTGATGAATCGGGGAATTTATGGACGTCTGGGTGATGGCCGGCATCGGCGCCACCTCCTTTGTGGCCGCGCTGTCGGGGGCCCTGATGCCGGGGCCGCTGCTCACTGCTACGGTGGGGGAGGCGGCCCGCCGGGGTTTCTGGGCCGGTCCCCTCATCATCGTGGGCCACGGGCTGCTGGAGCTGGCCCTGGTGGTGCTGCTGCTGGCCGGGCTGGGCATCTGGCTGCACCAGCCGCTGGTACTGGGCCTGGTGGGCCTGTCCGGCGCCGTGGTCCTGGGTTGTATGGGGCTGGGCCTCCTCAAGGCTTCCCGTTTCAGCCGCCTGGACCTGACCGGGGCGGCGGCGGCGGGCCCCCATCCCGTCATCGCGGGTGTGCTGCTCAGCCTGGCCAATCCCTATTGGCTCATCTGGTGGCTCACCATCGGCCTGGGATATGTCATGTTTTCCGCCAAATACGGCTGGCCCGGCGTCTTCATGTTTTTCTGCGGCCATCTCCTGGCCGACTTCGCCTGGTACAGCCTGGTCTCCGGCGCGGTGGCCCAGGGGCGGCAGTTTATTTCAGACCGGGTTTATCGCGGCTTTCTGGCCGGCTGCGCCGTGTTCCTCCTGGGATTCGGGCTCTACTTCGGCGTCCAGGGCGTCCGCTTCCTCGTTGATTCCATGGCTTAGGAGCATAAACGTATGATTCACCAAGCTCTGGAGGTGGGCCTTCTGCAGGTCAACTGCTACATCATCGGCGACGGTCAGACCAGGGAGGCGGTGGTCATCGACCCCGGTGGGGACGAAGACGAGATCCTGCACACCCTCCGTTTCCATAACCTCACCCTGAAATACATCATCGATACCCACGGCCACTTCGACCACGTGGACGCCAACCAGCCGCTCAAGGAGGCCACCGGGGCCCAGATCGCCATTCACACCGCGGACGCCCACATGCTGAACAAACCCTCCATGGAGGCCCTGTTCTTTACGGGCAACCGGGTGCGCACCTCCGAGGCGGACATCCTCCTGCAGGAAGGCGACGTCATCAGCTTCGGCGCCATCAACCTGAAGGTGTTGCACACCCCGGGCCACACCCCGGGGGGCATCTCCCTGGTGATGGAGGGCCAACCCGTGGTCTACGTGGGGGACACCCTGTTTTACGGCTCCATCGGCCGCACGGATTTCCCCGGCGGTGATTTCAACACCCTGATCACCGGGGTGCGGCAGAAGATCTTCACCCTGGGCGACCACTACACCGTCTACCCGGGCCACGGCCCCGCCACCAGCGTGGGGCAGGAAAAGAAGTATAATCCGTTTTTCTGAGAAACAGGGATTTGGTGGCGCGGGCTTCCAGCCTGTGCGGACGCTGGACTCCGGTGCACCACCTGAACCGTTCCCCAACAGGTGTCAGCCATGAGCTTCGCGGGCAAACAGGTGCTCCTCGGGGTGAGCGGCGGCATCGCCGCCTACAAGGCGGCGGAGGTGGTGCGTCGTCTGGTGGGGGAGGGTGCCCGGGTGAAGGTGGTGATGACCGCCGCGGCCCGGGAATTTGTCCAGCCTCTCACCTTCGAGGCCCTGAGTGGTCAGCCGGTGGCCTGCCGGCTCTTCGGCCCCGGGACCCAGCCCCTGGAGCACGTCGCCCTGGGCCAGGAGGTGGACGCCGTCATCATCGCCCCGGCCACCGCCAACCTTATCGGCAAGCTGGCCGCGGGCCTGGGCGACGATCTGCTCACCACGGTGATGCTGGCGGCCACCCGGCCGGTGCTGCTCTGCCCGGCCATGAACGACCGGATGTGGGACAATCCGGTGGTCCGGGAAAACCTGGACCGTCTTTCGGCCCGGGGCTATCAGGTGCTGCCGCCCGCCTCCGGGGACCTGGCCTGCGGCGCGGTGGGGCCGGGGCGTCTGCCCGAGCCGGAGCTCATCGTGGAGGCCGCGGCCCGGCTGGTGACGCCCCAGGACCTGGCCGGGGCGCGCCTGGTGGTCACCGCGGGCCCCACCCACGAGGACCTGGACCCGGTGCGCTTCCTCACCAACCGCTCCACCGGCAAGATGGGCTATGCCGTGGCCAAGATGGCCCGGCGCCGGGGGGCCGTGGTGACCCTGGTGACCGGGCCTTCCTCCCTGGCGGCGCCCCACGGGGTGGAGGTGGTCCCGGTGCGCTCCGCCCGGGAGATGCTGGCCGCAGTGGAAAAACATTTCGACGCCGCCGACGCCCTCATCATGGCCGCCGCCGTGGGGGATTACCGGCCTGAGAGCCTGGCCGAAACAAAACTGAAGCGGGGCAAAGACCACCTGGAGGTGTCCCTGGTCCAGAACCCGGACATCCTCAAGGCCGTGGCAGCCCGCAAGGGCCGGCGCCTGGTGGTGGGATTCGCGGCGGAGACCGGTGCGCTGCTGGCCGAGGCCGGGCGCAAGCTCCGGGAGAAAAATCTCGACCTCATCGTGGCCAACGAGGTCAACCGGCCCGACGCGGGCTTCGCGGCGGACACCAACGAGGTGGTCCTGCTGTCCCGACAGGAGCCGCCGGTGGCCCTGCCCCTGATGAGCAAGGAAGAGGTGGCGGACCGCATCCTGGATTGGCTGGCCCCCCGGCTGGCCGCCCGGCGGCAGGAGGAGCCGGGTGGCTGAGGACCCGGTCCGGGAATTGCAGGACCTGGTGGGCGCACTGAATGATTGGCTGCGCTTCCAGCGGCGCCTGGGTCGGGCCGGAGTCAGGCGCGAGGCCGGGCCTCCGGCCGCCGCGCCGGCCGCCGCGCCGTCTGAACGTCCGACCCTGGCACAGGTCCGGGAGGAGCTGGGCGACTGCCGGCGTTGCAAGCTTTCCCAGGGGCGCACCAACATTGTGTTCGGTCAGGGCTCCCCCCAGGCCCGGCTGATGTTCGTGGGCGAGGGGCCCGGGGCCGAAGAGGACGCCCAGGGGCTCCCCTTCGTGGGCGAGGCCGGTCGCCTCCTGAACAATATGTTGAACAAATTGGGCCTGCAAAGGGAAGAGGTCTACATCGCCAATGTGGTGAAGTGCCGCCCGCCGGGCAACCGGGACCCGGAGGCCGACGAAGTGGCCGCCTGCCTGCCCTTTCTGCGCCGGCAGGTGGAAAGCATCCGCCCCCGGGTGCTGGTCGCCCTGGGGCGGGTGGCGGCCCATGCGCTGTTGGAGACCAACACGCCCCTGACCCGGCTGCGGGGGCAGTGGCAGCACTTTGGCAAGGTGCCGCTGATGCCCACCTTCCACCCTTCTTATCTCTTGCGTTTTCCCCGGGAACGCCATAAAACCTGGGAGGACATGCAGCGCGTGATGAAGGAGCTGGTTTCCCATGAAGACCATTAGGCGCGTAATCCTCAGCCTACTCTGCCTGGCGGGCCTGGCCCTGAACCTGAGCGGCGCCGCGCCGGAATCCTCCCGCACGGTGTACACGCTCACCGCCGTGGGCTCCATCAACCCCGGGCTGGCGGAGTTCATCATCGAGGGTGTGCGCACCGCCGAAAAACACCAGGCCGAAGCCCTGGTGGTGCAACTGGACACCCCCGGCGGTCTGGACTCCTCCATGCGCCAGATCTCCCAGGCCATCGTCAACGCCAAGGTGCCGGTGATTGTCTACGTCGGCCCCCGGGGAGCCCGGGCCGCCTCCGCCGGGGTGCTCATCACAGTGGCGGCCCACGTGGCGGCCATGGCCCCGGGCACCAATATCGGCGCGGCCCACCCCGTAGCTCTGGGCACCGGCAAGCTGGACAAGGTCATGGGCCAGAAGATGGTGAACGACATGGTGGCCTACGGCCGGGCCCTGGCCCTGGAGCGGGGGCGCAACGCCGACTGGGTGGAAAAGGCCATCCGTCAGAGCGTTTCCGTCACCGCCGCGGAGGCCCAGCGTCTCAAGGTGGTGGACTTCGTGGCCGAGGACCTGGCGGAAGTGCTCCAGAAGGCCCACGACCAGACCGTCAAGGTGGCGGGCAAGACCCGCAAGCTCAACACCCAGGGAGTGGTGCTGAAAGAGATCCCCGAGGGACTGCGCATCCGCATCCTCAAGCACATCGCCGACCCCAACATCGCCTTCATCCTCATGATGATCGGCCTGGCGGGCCTCTACTTCGAACTGGCCCATCCCGGCGCAGTCTTCCCCGGGGTGGTGGGAACCCTGAGCCTGCTGCTGGCATTGTATGCCTTCCAGTCGCTCCCCGTCAGCTTCATCGGCCTGCTCCTGATTCTCCTGGCTTTCATCTTCTTCATCCTGGAAATTTACATCACCAGCTACGGCCTGTTGACGCTGGCAGGCGTCTCTTCTCTCTTCTTCGGCTCCATGATGCTTTATCGAGGAGGTGAAACGGGCATGGACATCGCCTGGGGCGTCCTGATTCCCACGGTTCTGGCTATTTCCCTGTTTTTTATCGGCGTGGCCGTCCTCATCTTCCGCACCCACCTCCAGCGCTCCCGCTCCGGCAGGTCCGGCATGGTGGGGGAGCGGGGCACGGCTTATACCGACCTTGCCCCCACCGGGCGGGTGTTTGTGCACGGGGAATATTGGCAGGCGGTGAGCGACGAGCCCGTCAAGGCGGGGGATGCCGTAGAAGTGGTGGCAGTGGTCAATCTGAAGCTCCGGGTGCGCCGGGCTCAATAGCAGCTTTAAGGAGGCTCCAATGTACGGCGGTTATTACCTTATCATCATCCTGGTGGTCTTTTTCCTGTTCAGCGCCATCAAAATCTTGAGCGAGTACGAGCGGGGCGTCATTTTCCGGCTGGGCCGGGCCATGGACCGGGCCAAGGGGCCGGGCATGATCATCCTCATCCCCCTCATCGACCGCATGGTGAAGGTGAACCTGCAGTTGGTCACCTATGACGTGCCCAGCCAGGACATCATCACCCGGGACAACGTCACGGTGAAGGTCAACGCCGTGGTCTACTTCCGGGTGATCGATCCCTACAAGGCGATCATCGAGGTCAGGGACTACTACTCCGCCACCCAGCTACTGGCCCAGACCACCCTCCGGAGTGTCTGCGGCCAGGTGGAGCTGGATGACCTGTTGTCCGAACGGGAGAAGGTGAACGCCCAACTGGCGGACATCCTGGATTCCCACACCGACCCCTGGGGCATCAAGGTGACCCTGGTGGAGGTCAAGGCCATCGACCTGCCCATCGAGATGCAGCGGGCCATGGCCAGGCAGGCCGAGGCGGAGCGGGAGCGGCGGGCCAAGGTGATTCACGCCGAGGGCGAATACCAGGCTTCCGCCAAAATGGCGGAAGCGGCCCGGGTGTTGGCCGAGGAGCCCATCTCCCTGCAACTGCGCTATCTCCAGACCCTGCGGGAGATCGCCGCGGAGAACAACTCCACCACCTTGTTCCCCATTCCCATCGACCTGGTGAAGCCCTTCCTGAAGATCGCCGAACGGCTGGAACAGCAGGAAGGGAAGTAGCGGCTGCAAACCCGGGCGGGGGAGGGGCGAAGCGTCAGGCTCCCCACCCCTGCCTCGAAATGACCATTGCCAGGGACAAAGGAAGGTCAGCATGGGCAAAAAGGAAAAAAAGGATAAAAAAGACAAACCCTTGGACAGAATGACGGCCACGGAATTGCGCAAATACGCCCTGGAGTTGGGCGGCATCCACGGCGTCCACGGCATGAACAAGGAAGAGTTGCTCGCTGCCGTCAAGAAGGTGAAGGGCATCGTCGACGAAGGCAAGAAAGCGGTCAAAGCGGTGAACGTCCGGGAACTCAAGGAGAAGATCAAAGCCTTGCGCGCCAGGAGGCTGGAGGCCCGGGAGGCCGGAGAACCCAACCGGAAGCTGGACATCCTGAGAAAACGCATCAACCGTCTGAAAAAGCGGACCCGCAAAGCCGCTTGAGGGGACGGCCGGGGGAAGGCGTGGCCTGCGGTCCCGGTTTCCCAGACCTTTAAGGAAGCGTCGGGGGGATGGCGGAGGGGCCCCCGGCCCCCCCTCCCCATCCCTGCACAACCGGGCATTACTCTTCAGCTTTGCTCAAACCACCTCTGCGGGGGAGACATGCGCATAAGTCCCGGAGGCCCGGTCGGACGAGCGGCTAGTCTGCTCTTGCTGTTGGCCCTCGGCCTGACGCTGGTCTCGACCTGGGAGCCTGGGGTTGCCCGAGCCGCCGTCGGAGAGGGGGGGTCTCAACTGTGGCTGATGCCCCGGGTGGGGACGGCGTTGGAAATGGGCGCCTACCTGCACCGGCCCCGCAATGCCTCCGGCCTGTTCCTCCTCGATGTGGAGGCGGACCTGCTCCGTTACGGCCGCCACACCGTCTACTTGCAATTCCAAAAGAATACCACGCTGGGCGTACCCGCCCGAAGCTGGGAATTCAACCGCGTCATCTTCGACATGGTCACCTCGGGCTACCGGCTCGACCTGGGGGAGCATTACCTGGGCCTGGTGTTGGACCATTGGTGCATCAATAATTACCGCTAGGTCTCCTTCCGCGGGCCCGCCACGGGCCGCTCCGGCGCCAGCGTCTACGTCCTGTACCTGGAAGCCTACGATAAGGGGATGCTCCTGGGGGAAAAGGACAGGGGCCTCCTCTATGATCCGGCCAGGGACTTCGAATGGCTGGGGCGCTGGCATTACCGGGCCGGGGTGGGGAAAGTCCTCAGCCAGGACCCTGAATCCCTGGAGCTCAACTGGCAGATGAGGGCCCAACTGCGGCTGGACCTGTTCCGCTACCGGCGGCTGGTGCCCTATCTCAGCGCCGGGACGGAGGTCTGGCAGGGGCCCTCCTGGCGCTTCTTCCCCTGGGGGGAGGCAGGGGTGCGGCTGCGGCTGCGGGAGAACCTGGGCCTGATCCCCTTTCTCTCCGGAGGGCGGCGCCCTGAGCTGTACCAGCCCGGCGATGACGAAACGGTCGTGCACCGCCAGGCCAAGGGGTACCTTTATGCCGGAATGAGGATGGAAGCCTCCCTGGGGGCCCCGGACACAGCCCGCGGGCAGGAAGGGGAGTGGCAGTTTCTGCCCGAAATCCACGGCAAGGCGGGCTACTATTGGGTGGCCCGCAGCCGCTACTTCGGGTGGGGCGGCGATCTCGAAGTGGCCCTGGAACTCCTGCGCCGGGCGCCCTGGACGCTGTTCCTCTACACCGGCTTCCATCCGGACATGAAGAAATCCGACCTGTCCATCAAGAAGGGGAGGTACTGGCTACAGTACGGCCTCACCTACAGCCGGACGCCGTTATTCGCCGAAGCCTTCCTGGAGCACAGCAAGCGCCTGGACGGCAAGAGCTACGCCGCCACCCCGGAAAGCGCCCACCTGGTGGGGGTGCGCCTGGGCACCCAGGGCATGAAGCCGGGTTACCATAACTATGGTATTTCCTTCGATAAGCCTGGATTCCATTGGCTGCACATGTTCCACGGCCAACTGAGCGCGGGGCATTACTTTCAGAATCAGAACTGGCAGTACCTCTGGAACGCGGGCGCCCAGGGCCGTTGGGACCTCTGCCGCTATTACTTTGTGGTGCCCTATCTTTCCGGCGGCATCGCCTGGCTCAACGGCGGCGGGTCCACCAAGGACGGGCTGGACGGCTTCGCCGAGGGCGGCCTCCGCCTCCATGGAAAATTGGATGTGACGGTCTTCTATCGTTTTCAACACCAGACCATGGGCCGCCCCCTCTGGGGTCCGGCGGACAACCGCAGCCTCGTGGGCGTGCAGGCGTTGTTTTAGTGATTATCATGAAGAAGGGGGAGGAGGCCCTCGGTTGGTCCGGGTCTCCAAGCCTCGCATCACTCATTTCGATTGCCCTGGGAGGAATCGGTTATGTGTCAGATGGGTCACGGACATGGTCATGGACATGGTCATGGACATGGGGGCGGCCATCACGGGGGCGCCGGCGGCTGCTGCACCTTCCCGGTCCGGCGCCACAGCTGCTGCTGTTGCGGCGGGGCGATGCCGGGCTGCTGCAGCGGCGGCTGGCGGCGGTTCGTCTCCCCGGCCGAGCAGATGGAGCGCCTCCGGGATTACCTGGAGGAACTGAAAAAGGAGATGGCCGGGGTGGAGGCGCGGCTGCACGAACTCAAGGGACAGAAATAAGTCAGGTGAAGCAGGGGGAGGGCAGGACAGGAACCCCCGGCCCTCCCCCTCCAAACTCTTTTCAGGAAATCACTTCCCCGCATAATCCCCGGGCAGGAAGACCACCTCCCGCTCCAGCCGGACGCCGTGGCGTCGCCGGACCTCTTCCTCCACCTCCCGGATCAGGGCCTGGATTTCGCCTGCCTGGGCCTGACCCCGGTTGATGATGAAATTGGCGTGTCTGCGGGAGACTTGCGCGTCACCCCGCCGCCTACCTTTGAGGCCCGCCGCCTCGATGAGATATCCCGCCGCCGCCGCCGCCGGGGGGTTCTTAAAGACGCTGCCGCAGGTCCGGGGGTGGCTCGGCTGCCGGGCCCGCCGCGCCGTCAGCAACTCCCGCATCCGCTGCCTCACCGCCGCCGGGGAGGCTTCGGCGGGCAGCCGGAATTCCGCCTCCACCACCAGCCAGTGGGGCAGGCTGAGCAGCCTGGAGCTCCGGTATCCCAGCTCCAGCTCCCCGGCCGGCAATTCCAGGAGGTGGAGTCCGGGGGTGGCCACCCACACCCGGGTGAGCAGCCCCGCCAGGCTGCGGCCATGGGCCCCGGCGTTGAGGCGCACCGCCCCACCCACGGTGCCGGGAATCCCGGCCAGGAACTCGAAGCCGCTCACCCCCCACGCCGCCGCCTGGCGGGCCAGACGGGGCAACGACACCCCCGCCCCGACGCGCCAGCGGTCTTCCCGGCGCTCCCAGCCCTGGAAGGCCCGGGCCAGGTGCAGCGTCAGCCCCGGCAGACCCGCATCGGCGATGAGCACGTTGGACCCCCGCCCCAGAAAAAAGAGCGGCCAGCCCTCCACCCCGGCCCGCCGGAAGAGCTGAAAGACGTCTTCCAGGTCCGAGGGAACGGCCAGATATCGGGCCGGGCCCCCCACCTTCCAGGTGGTCAGGGGCGCCAGGGGATAGTCGGCGAACACCGGTCCCCGCACCCCCGGCCAGGCCAGGGGCGAGCTCTCCGCCAGCGCCGCCGCTTCCCTCCACCCGGACATGTTTGCGCCTCTGTGCCATTCTTACACCAGTTCCCCCTTGCTGGCCAGAGGAAATGCCGAGATGGATTTCTCCGTCTCAAGGGTAATGCTAAGCGCCGGGGGGAAGGGAGCGTCCCCGACTCCCGGGAGTATTCCTGATAGAAATGGGCAACAGCCTGATATTCATAGAAATAACCTGGCGCCTCGTTTCCTGGGCGAAGAAGAAATTGACCCTCGACCGGCATGGGGGGAGAAAGGGCGAGGTCAACCGGACCACGGCCCTTTCAGTTCTCGTCCTTCCTTCTGCGGGGGATTATTTCCCAATTCTTTTCGGCGCCCCCCTGGCCGCAAGTCTCATCCGCTTGCGCCATTGGGATAGCAGGACCTCCAGGTCATTGAGGATCTCCGGCATCGACAGGGCTGCCGCGAACTCCCGCACCCAGCGCCGCACCCGTCGCAGGTTGAGCTTTGGGTGGGCCGCCAGGATGGCCTCAATGTCGGTCAGGTCACGGGGGCGGTGGGCCAGCGCCTTCATGATGATCAGGTCCTCTGGAAGCGGCAGGGGTACCTGGACGCCGCCCAGATCCACCCAGGTGGCCCGGGCCACGGCCTCTTTTTCAAAGGCCAGCGACCCGAAGACCATGTCGGCATCGATGCCGCTTTCCTGATGACGCATCAGCAGGACCCGGGTTTCCCGGGAGAAGGCCAGGGCATCGGCGCGCCGCGGGAAAAAGCCGTGCTCTGCTCCTGCGGCCATAAACCCGGCCCAGTTGTCCTCGTCCGCCAATACCAGTGCGTCCACGCCCCGGGTCAGCCGAGGCCGACCCAAAAGGGATGCGGCCAGGCCGCCGATGAGCACTCCCGGAACCTTCTCAGCCTTGAGCCAGGCCACCAAATCCCGCAAAACCGCCAGCAGGGCCGTCAGGTCGGCGGGCTCAGGCATGACACTCCCTGCGCAACCGGGTCCACCGCTCCCGCACCAGGCCCTCTTCCTCCGCCAGGGCCTCGGTCCACCCGAGCTGCCGCGCCGATGCCACCAGGGCGGCCAGCTGGAGGAATTTCTGGGCCACCGGCGTAAAGCTTAGCTCCTCCCTTTCGGCGGCATTGACGGCCTCCCACCGCCGCTTGAAGGCCTGGGCCTCGCCCCTGGTCAGGCGGCCTGCCGAGCCTTCCCCTAAGGAGGCCTCCATTTCCAGGAGCCTCTTCAAGAGAAAAGGCTGGGGCCGCCGCCGACCATTTTCCCACTGGTTGACGGTGCTGAAGGTCACCCCCACTTCGTGGGCGAACTGCTCCTGGGTCAGCCCCAGCCGCTGCCGCAGGCCTTTGACTAAAACCGGAATATTCATAGCGGCCATGAGTAAATTGTTCCCCTCTATTTAAAATACTATATTATTCGAAATATGATGGAATCGTAAAAAGTCAAAAAGGCCATACCATCCCCAAAAGGTGGCTCTCGCTGTCATTGACAACTGATTGATATTCCTCATTATCTCCCTCTCCCCCTTGGGGGAGAGGGCTGGGGTGAGGGGGTGAATGGACTTTTTACGAGGCCATCAAATATACATTCTGTCAAAACCTTGACTCTATCGAGGGTCTTGCAAAATTCTCCTTTTGTCTTAGGAAAGGGCGGCGGTTTTGAAAACGCTCTGCAGGATGCCAACCTCTTTCATGGTGCGCGGTGCGCACCCTACGCGGGGACCAGAACATCGGAGGAT
>Ga0194110_10003135_pt1 | contig 20614 bp, 15 predicted proteins | sample TA2Kig1200mmetaG_FD_146192 | JGI IMG/M metagenome (GOLD analysis project Ga0194110, IMG submission 146192) | Freshwater microbial communities from Lake Tanganyika, Tanzania - TA2015032 Kigoma Deep Cast 1200m | ecosystem: Environmental > Aquatic > Freshwater > Lake | place: Tanzania: Lake...
GACAGTCATGCTCGGTTCGAAATTCCTCCTGAAAGACCAGGAGATTCATGTCCTCGTAAACCGGCTTGTTTAAAAGCTTTGGCATTCAACATAGTTACATTATTTGCTGAGCAGAGTCAATAGGCCATTTCTCTATTTTCTTCATATGCTTCCATTTTCCTTTCCGCCGAGGCCGGGCGCTTTTTGTGAAAAATCTCAAAAATATCTACCAACCAAGCCCGCCCCTGTCAAGGTAATAAGCCCCCGCAGATGCATGGGGGCGGGGAAAAAGCGGCGCCCCCGGCGCCAAAAAAATTCTTGCCAAAAAATTTTTTTAATGAATATATTCCCCAGCGTCTACCTTGCACGAGAAGGCAGAAAAGGACAGCCATGGGAATCGGCGAAGTGCGTTTCAGTCGGGACCACATGTGGGTCCGGTTGGATGACGAGATCCGGGTCACCCTCGGGTTGACCGATTACCTCCAGGAAAAGATGGGGGAAATTTATTCCCTGCGCCTGCCCGATGAGGGGGAGGAGCTCATCAAGGATGAGGTCTTCAGCGCCCTGGAGGCTCAAAACGGCCGCCGGGAGCTGATTTCCCCGGTGTCCGGGGAGGTTGTCGATCTCAACTATGAAGCCATGGAGGTTCCGGAGATTATCAATGAGGACCCGTTATCCGAGGGGTGGCTGCTCAAGGTGGAGTTGCCCTCCCTCCAGGAATTTGAGGATCTCCTGAGTGAAGAAGAATACGAGGAGTATCTGAGCGAAGAAGGTCTCGAAGAAGACTGAGCGGGGGGGGGCCGCCGGCGCAGGGCCCCCTTACCGCCGGCGCCCCCCTCTGATATAATCCGAATTGTGTCCGCCGATCAGCTCCATCCCGCGTGGCTCGGGCGGCTGTGGGGGTTTTTGACCTCCGTCCGCCTGACCATCTTCCTCCTGCTGGCCCTTTCCTGGCTGTCCATTCTGGGGACCATCAGATACGACGGCATTTATTACACCGTCTGGTTTCTGGCGCCCCTCGCCCTCTTTGCCCTCAACCTCAGCGCCTGCCTGGTGAAGGGTCTGCCCCAGGCGGTGGCCCGGGTGCGCCGGCCCCTGACCCTGGCGGACGCCCTGGCGCTCCCCGAGCGCGGGAAGTTCACCGTTTCCGGGGCGGGCAACCCCGAGACCCGGGTGGCGGCCGCGATGCGGGCGGAGCTGGGCCGGGGGCTGCGGCAGGAGCGGGGCGGGGAAGAGCTGGTCTTCTTCCTGGAGCGGGGCCGCTGGCGCCCCCTGGGGCCCTATCTGGTGCACCTGTCCCTGCTGTTCATCCTGGCCGGGGGCCTTATCGGCAAGTACCTGGGGCTGGAGGGCCGGGTCTCCCTCATGCCCGGCGAGATGGTGCGCGCCATGCACACCCCCGCCGGAGAAAACCCCTTGCCTTTTCAATTACGCCTGGAGCGCTTCCAGGTGTGGTATTATGCCGACGGCACCCCCCGGGAGTTCCGCTCCGACCTCACCTTTACGGGGGAGGACGGCCGCACGGAGCAGGTGGTGTGCCGGGTGAACGAGCCGGTGACCTTCGGGGGGCTGACCTTCTACCAATCCAGCTACGGGCAGATCGTGCCGCTCAGGGTGACCCTGGGCCAGGACGCCCAGGAAGTGGAGGCGCCGCTGGGGCGGGTGATGAGCGTCCTGGGGGGCAAGGGCAAGATCAAGGTGCTGGCCTATGAGCCCAATCTGGTGATGCCCATGGGCGGCAAACCCCAGGCCCTGGGGCCCGCCGTCCGGCTGGCCTATTTGAGGGAGGGGGAGCACGCCCGGGCCGTCTGGGTGCTGAAAAACTTTCCCCAGGTGTCCGCCCGGCAGTCGGAGCCGTACCTTTTTGAATTTTTGGACAAATCGCTGGGCTATTTTTCGGTGCTCCAGGTGAAGTGGGACCCCGGCGTCTGGTGGGTGTACGTCGGCTTTCTCCTGTTGCTGCCCGGGTTCTTCCTGGCCTTTGCCCGCCCCCCCCAGCGGTGGGCCGTGGTGCTGGCGCCCCGGCCGGGGGGCGGCTGGCAGGGCCGTCTGTTGGGCGCCGCCCCCCGGGCCCGGGAGGCCTTTCAGGCCCGGCAGGAGCGCCTATTGAGCCGTCTGACGGCAGGAGGTGGGGCGTGACCAGCCAGATTCTCGGCGGCGTGATGTTGGCGTACCTGGCGGCGGGGTGCCTCTTTCTGGTCGCGGTGCTGCGGGACTCGGCCAGGCGCCGGGCCGCGGCCCGCACCGTCCTGGCCGCGGGACTGGGGGCCCACAGCGTAGCCCTGCTGCTGCGCTGGCGGGATCTGTACGGCGTCGCCCTGGCCCATGCAGCGTCACCGGATTTCTCCGAGCGCCTGCGTCTGGTCTTCCTGTATGTGCCCTTGTCCAACTTCTACGAATCCCTGGTCTTTTTCGCCTGGTGCCTCCCCTTCACGGCCCTGGTGGTGTTCCGCCGGCAGCGCCAGCCCTACGTGGGGGTGGTGGTGGGGCTCCTGGCCGCGCTGATCCTGGCTTACGCCTCCCTGCGGGTGGACAGCCATATCCGGCCGCTGATGCCGGCCTTGAAGAGCAACTGGCTCCTTATCCACGTGGTCACCTGCTTTTTGGGATACGCCGCCTTCGCCCTGGCCTGCGGCGCCGCGCTCCTTTACCTGTGGCAGGCGCGCCGACCCGCGGCCGGGCTGCCGGCCCTGTCCGAACTGGACCGCTTTATCTACCAGGCCGTGGTGGTGGGCTTCGTTTTCCTGACCCTGGGCATTCTCACCGGGGCGGTGTGGGCCGAATCGGCCTGGGGCCGCTACTGGAGCTGGGACCCCAAGGAGACCTGGTCCCTCATCACCTGGTTCATTTACGCCACCCTGCTCCACGCCCGGCTGGCCAAGGGCTGGCAGGGCCGCCGCATCGCCTGGCTGGCGGTGGTGGGCTTCCTGGCGGTGCTCTTCACCTATTTAGGGGTGAGCTTCCTGCTGCCGGGTCTTCACTCTTACCTTACCTGATCAGCCTCTCTCTAAAATCCTCGTGGCCCGGACCGGGGTCGGCGGCGCCCTGAATTTTCTTTCGGCTGAAAGCTGACCACTGCAAGCTTTTTTCATATAATGCTGAGGTTAGACGATAAGGTGTTATTCTCAATGTGATGCTCCGCCTCTCGGTTTCGCCGATGCAAGGGTCCGGAGCGGGCAGGCGAATCATACGGGGCGAGGTTCTTCCATTGAGGAGCAAAGGGAGGAGATGACAGAGCCGGTCTGGTCCGAAGCCCTGGCCCAGGTAAAGGCCAGAGCCCTGCCCGCAGGAGGCTTTGGGAATCGGGACGGGGGGCGGTTTCGTCCGGATGCCGCCGCCTGGGCCATCCTGGCCTTGAGCATCTGGGGAACCGGGGCCGAGGCGGCGGAGGCGGGCCGGCGACGTCTGGCGGCCATCCAGGGGCGGGACGGCCGGGTGAGCCTCGCCCCGGACCACCCCGAGGCCTTCTGGCCCACGCCCCTGGCCATCCTGGCCTGGCACGGCTCCCCGGCGCACCGGGAGGCCCGACAGCGGGCCGTGAACTTCCTGCTGGCCACCGGCGGCCGGCACTGGCCGCGCCCCGCCGACGCCTTTCACGGCCATGACACCGGGATCAAGGGGTGGCCCTGGACCGGGGAGACCCACTCCTGGGCCGAGCCCACCTCCATGGCCGTGCTGGCCCTGACTTCGGCGGAGTACGGGGACCACGAGCGCACCCGGGAGGCCCGGCGGATGCTGCTGGACCGGCAGCTTCCCGGAGGCGGCTGGAATTACGGCAACACCACCGTATTCGGTCAGGTGCTGCGTCCCATGCCGGAGAGCACGGGCCTGGTGCTCAACGCCCTGGCCGACGCAGTGCCCCAGAGGGAGGTGCAGGCCAGCCTGGACTATCTGGCCGGCCTGGCCCCGCGGCTGAACACGCCCCGGGCCCTGGGGTGGGCCACACTGGGCCTGGGGGCTTGGGGGGCTCGGCCGCCCGGGTCCGAAGCCCGGGTCGGGTCCTGCCTGGCCCGGCAGGACCAGTTCGGCGGTTACGACACCGTGTCCCTGGCCCTGCTCCTGCTGGCCGGGCGGGCCGCCGGGGGGCTGGCGAGCGTCCTGCCGGCCTGATGACCCGGGTTATCCGGAGCATATGAGGCGCTGGCAACCATGAGCTTTACACGACGCGAATTTCTCCTCGCCTGCGCCGGGGGGATCGTCCTCGGGGTGGGGGGCTCCTTCCTCTGGCAGGAATTCAAGGCCCGGAGCTGGGACGAACGGACCTTTATCGCCAAGGTTACCGAGTACCGCCGCGATCTGAGCCGGGTGATCCGCGCCGGCTTCCGGGAACTGGGCCTGACGCCCGCGGAAATCAGGGGCAAGCGGGTGCTCCTCAAGCCCAATCTGGTGGAAACCAGCCGGGGGATGGACCATATCAACACCCATCCCCTGGTGGTGCGGGGCGCGGTGGAGGCCTTCCTGGCCTGGGGGGCGGCCCGGATCACCGTGGCCGAAGGGCCGGGGCACATCACCGACACCCTGCGGGTCCTGGAGGAGTCAGGCCTGCAGGAGGTGCTGCGGGAGGACCGCATTCCCTTTATTGATGTGAATTACGAGGATGTCTTCACCGCGGCCAACGCCGGGGGGGTCTCCCGCCTGTCCACCCTTAGCCTGCCGGTCTGCCTCAAGGAAGCGGACTGGATCGTCTCCCTGGCCAAGCTTAAGACACACCACTGGTCCGGGGTCACTTTGTCCATGAAGAATCTCTTCGGCCTCATGCCCGGCAGCATCTACGGCTGGCCCAAAAATCCGCTCCACTGGGCCGGCATCGACGAATGCATCCTGGATATCACCGCCACCGCGCGGCCGCACTTCGCCATCGTGGACGGCATCATCGGGATGGAGGGGGACGGCCCCATCATGGGCGACCCCAAGCACGCCGGGGTGCTGATCATGGGCCGCAACCTCCCCGCGGTGGACGCCACCTCGGCCCGGATCATGGGCGTCAACCCCCACCGGATACGATACCTTTCCCGGGCCGAGATGAGTCTGGGGCCCATCCGGACCTCCCGCATCACCCAGGTGGGGGAGCCCCTCGCGGCTGTGCGCACGCCCTTTCGGCTTCTGGAGCAGATCCCGGCGCAGCGGGGGTTGAGGGAAGGCTAGCAGTCAGGGTGCGCACCGCGCCCTCCCACAAAAAACTTTTCCAGTCAGTCGCGCCTGGTCCGTCGGCCAACGCCAAAACTTGAAAAGGTTTTGCCTCGGGAAGGGCCGGGCGTAGCCGCCTTGCCGCGGAGATTTCCCCCCCCGAGCCTCACGTTCTCACGTTGTAGAGCTCTGCAAATTTCTCCTTGAGATAAGCCACCAGCTCGTCGGACTCCAGAGTCTTTCCGGTCACCCGGGCGATCAGCTCCCGGGGCCGGAAGCTTTTGCCCGGATGATGGATGCGCCGCCGCAGCCAGTCAAGCAGGCCGGAAAAGTCGCCGGCGGCGAAGTGCTCCTCCCAGGGGCCCACTTCCAGCCGGGCCTGGTGAAAAAGCTGGGCGGCGTAGAGGTTGCCCAGGGTGTAGGTGGGAAAATAGCCGAAGTGCCCGGCGGACCAGTGGACGTCCTGCATGACGCCGTGCGCGTGGTCGGGGGGTGTGAGGCCCAGGTCCTTTTCCATCCGCTCGTTCCAGGCCCCGGGAAGATCGGCCACCCTGAGGTCGTTCCGCAGGAGGGCCAGCTCCAGGTCGAAGCGGAAAATGATGTGCAGGTTGTAGGTTACTTCGTCGGCCTCGGTGCGGATGAGGCTGGGGCGGACGTCATTGACGGCCAGGTGAAAATCAGGCAGCGTCGCCTCGCCCAGGGCGGGGCAGGCGCGTCGGGCCAGAGGGTAAAAGAATCGCCAGAAGCTCAGGGAGCGGCCCACTAAATTCTCCCAGAGCCGGGACTGGGATTCATGTATGCCCAGAGAAACGGCTTCGCCCCTGGGGGTGCCCCAGTGGTGGGGGGGAAGCCCCTGGTCGTAAAGGGCGTGGCCGGTTTCATGGAGCGTGCCGAAGAAGGAAGTGGGGAAATAATGTTCGTCATAGCGGGTGGTGATGCGCACGTCGCCGGGGCCGATGCCGGTGCTGAAGGGGTGGGCGGCGGGGTCCAGACGCCCGGCGGCCAGGTCGTACCCCAGTTGTTGGGCGGCGAGGCGGGCCAACTCCTCCTGAGCCGGCCGGGGGAAGTGGCGGCGCAGCAGGCCCGGATCGGGACGGCGGGGGGCCTCGCCGATGGCCCGGAGCAACGGCGCCAGGGCCTCCCGGAGGCGGGCCAAGAGAGGCTGCAAGGCCGCCGCCGTCTCATCGGGTTCATACCCGTCCAGGAGGGCGTCGTAAGGTTCATCCCCCAGGTCCAGGGCCTGGGCCTCCTGCCGTTTCAGGGAGACCAGGTTCTCCAGGTAGGGACGGAAGGCGGCCCAGTCATTGGCCGGACGGGCGCGCCCCCAGGCCGATTCACCTTCGGCCGCGGCCTGGGCCAGAGCGACGACCAGGTCCTGGGGGACCCGGGAGGCCCGGTGATATTCTCTCCGCCATTCCCGGAGATTGACGGCCTGAGCCTCATCCGGTGCGGCGGGAGCGTCGGCGTCGGCGGCCCGCTCCAGCCATTCCGGCAGGCGGGGGTCCGTCAGGCGGGCGTGAATCAGCCCGGCCAGGAAGGCCAACTGCCCGGCCCGGTGCGCATGGCCGCGCCTGGGAAGATGGGTGCGCTGGTCCCAGGCCAGGAGGCGGCGGATGGATTTGAGGTAGGCCGTTTCGCGGCTGTGGGAGACGAGATGTCGGTAAGCGTCGTGGGGGGTCATCAGCGCTCCTTGAGGTGGAGGTTTCTGCCACGATTTTTCCGCGCCTCGACATTTCAGTCCGAAGGCGCCGCAGGCTTTCCAACCGTCGCCGGCCAGGGCTGAACGCTGCCAAATGATGTTTACCACGGTAACCAGCCTGGGGCCACCAAAGATTGCCCTTACGACTGCCACTGGCATCACGCAAACCCCGCCCTTCTTCCGGGCAATTCTTGCCGGGGGAAGGGGGGAATGGGTGGCGTTTGCCTGAATAGTTATGGAAAAACATTATCTTAAATGACGAGGCCCTTGGGCATCGTTTTTGCTTGGGGGGTAGTCAGCGGTCCCGGGAGGGGAGCTGCGCTTTGCGGCTGGCGGTGGTAAGAGGGAAAAAAAGCCCTGGGCTTCCGCGCCAAGTAGGGAGGGCGTCATTTGAGATTATGAATTTCCTGGTAAGCGGACCATTTTTCCTGGCTGCGGCCCTGGAATGGCTGGGGCACCGGGTGGTGCAGGCAGAGTCCTTGACGCCGCCGGAGGCGGTGGAAATGGACCTGGCCGAGGTATGGGCGGCCCTGCCGGCGGCGGACCGGCCGGACCTGGTGCTGGTGGCGGAGTCCCTGGGGCCCCGGCGGCTGCCGCTGGGGCTGGAGAAGCTCCGGGCCCCCCGGGTCTTTTACGCCCTGGACCCGCATCTCAATCTTCTGTGGCAGCAGGGGGCGGCCACGGCCTTCGACCTGGTGCTGACCACCCAGAAAAGTGCGCTGGCGGCCTTCCGGACCGCAGGGCGGCCGGCCTTCTGGCTGCCCTGGGCGGTGGATTTGCGCCAGGTCTATGACCACGGGCTGCCGCGGGTGCATGATATCGCCTTTGTGGGGCGCAGCCATCCCCATTTCCGGGCCAAGCGGCGGGTCATTCTGCATGCCTTGAGGCGCCGGTTTTCTCTGGTGGCGCGGGGGGAGCGGCCGGAGACGGAGGTGTCCCCCTGGGAGATGGGGAGGCTCTATAGTCAGGCGCGGCTGGTGGTGAACGAAGCCATCCACCAGGAGGTCAACCTCAGGGTGTTTGAGGCGTTGGCGGCGGGGGCCTGCCTGTTGACGGAAGAGGTGGGGGAGAACCTCCAGGGGCTTTTCCGGGCGGGAGAGGAACTGATCACCTATGGATCCGACGATCTGGTGGAAAAGGCGGCCCATTACCTGGAGCAGACCGCGGCGCGAGAGGCCCTGGCGGCCCGGGGCCAGGCCCGGGTGCGGCGGGAGCACCAGGTGGTGGCCCGGGCGCAGCAGTTGTTGCAGCTTCTGGGGGAAAGGGAATGGGGCTTCGCCGAGGTTGACCATCTGCATCTGGCCCAGTCCCTGGTGATGTTGTGCCGCAAGGGGCTCTATCCGGTGCGGCTGGGGCTGAGGCGGGCCTGGTACCACCTGGAGGAGGCCCTGAGACGGGAGCCTCGTCAAGCCCCGGCGCATCACCTCCGGGCCCAGGTGTGCCTGATGCGGCAGGACCTGGTGGCGGCCCACGAGGCCCTGGAGGAGGCCCTGCTGTGGGCGCCCGGAGACTTTCATCTGTTTATTCAGCTGGGTCACGTGCTGACGGGGCTGCACCGGCCCCAGGCGGCGGCGCTGGCGTACCTGGAAGCCATAGAGCAGGCAGGCCAGGCCGAGACCCCCCTGGGACGGGAGTTGAAAGGGCGGGTGTGTCGCGGCGAACGGGGGGCCGCCTTTTTCAGCGCCCTGGGACGTTTTTATGAAGGGCGAGGTCTGACCCTGGAAGTGGGGTTGCCTCCGGCCGGGGAGGCGTGGTTTTTCAGCACCGCGGCCGAATACTACCAGAAGGCCCTATCCCTGCAGCCGGACCACCTCCCGGCCCTGGCCGCCTTGGGAAGGCTGCTGCTGTCCTGGGGATTCGCCTGCGAAGCGGCCTCCTTTCTGTCCCGCTGTGTGGCGCTGGAGCCCCAGTCGCCGGAATACCGCTGGCTGTTGGGGGAGGCCCAGGTCAAGGGCTTTCAGCCGGTGGAGGGACTGCAAAACCTTCTGCTGGCCCAGGTCATGGAGCCCCATCGGGACCTCCTGGGAGTGCTTCGTCGGGCGCATCTGGGCCCCCAGGCTCTGAAGGCCCTGATCCCCCTGCTGCCGCGGGAGTGGACATGTCAAGTTCCGTAGCGCCCTGGACGATAGTCATCTACACCGAGGGGCTGACCTTCGACGGGGCCACCCTCTATGAGACCGGTCTGGGGGGGAGCGAGTCGGCGGTCTGCTTCATGGCCCGGGAGCTGGCGGCCCGGGGCCATGCGGTGGAGGTCTTTTGCCGGACCCGGCGCCCGGGAATCTACGAGGGGGTGAGGTATCGTCCCATTGCAGAATTCCCGGGGGCGGCGGCGGGGCGGCGCTTCGACGTCTTCATTGCCAGCCGCACGCCCCAGGTGTTCCTGCTGCCCCTACGCTGCCGGCTGGCGGTGATGTGGAACCACGACAACCTCCTCCAGCCGGAGCAATATCGGCAGATGACCTTTCGGGCCGAGATCATTTTCACGTTGAGCGCCTATCACGAAGCGGAATTTCTGGCCCAACTGCCGGACCTGGCTCCTCGTCTGGTGCGCACCCGCAACGGCGTGGACCTGGACCTGACGGAGACGGCCCGGCGGGGCGCACTCAAGAATCGGCGGCGCCTCATCTATGCCTCCCGGCCGGAGCGGGGCCTGGAAGTGCTGCTGGAGCAGATCTGGCCCCGCCTGCTGGCCCGGCGGCCGGACCTGGAGCTGTGCCTGTGCGGCTACCAGGCCCCGGACATGCCCGGGCACGACCACCTTCCGGCGCTGGTGGCCCAGGCTCCACGCCTGACGGCGCTGGGCAGCCTGGGCAAACGGGAGTATTATCGCCATCTGGCCGAAGCGGCGGTGGCGGTCTACCCCTGCACCTTTCCGGAGATCAGTTGCATCGTCGCCCTGGAGGCTCAGGCGGTGGGCACGCCCATCATCACCACCCATGATTTCGCCCTGCCCGAGACGGTGGGGGTGGCGGACTACCTGATCGGGGGACGGCCGGCCCTGCCGTCCTATCAGGAGGCCTTCGTGGAGCGGGTGCTGGATTATCTTACGGACGGTGACCGGTATCGGCGGGACGCGGCCCGGGCCCTGGCCCACGTGCGGCAGCGCCATGCTTGGAGCGCCGTCGCCGGGGAATGGGAGGAACTGTTCGCCCGGCATCTGGCCGGCAAGGACCGCAAGGCCTCCCCGCACTACAGCCTGGTGCGGCTCCGGGACCACGGCGGCCCGGCGACAGTGGGGCCGGGTTTGTCCCTGGCGCCGCCGCCGCTGGAGGCCAAGGTGATGCCCCGGCCCGGGGGCCTCCTGGCGAGCGTTCCCTGGCGGGAGGCCCTGGAGCAGGAGACCCGGGGGGACTGGATTCTGGTGGTGGAGGACGGGCCGCCGGCGATGCTGCCGCCGCTGCTGCCCTACCTGGAATCCCACGGGGTGGACTGGTTCGCCTTCCGGCGGGCGTCGGCGCCGGCCGGCTGGGTGGCGGCGGTGCTCTTCCGGCGGGGGCGGCCCCTGTCCCCCCGGAACCTGTTCCTGGTGGGGTTGGGGGAGGAGCCGTGCGCACCCTGAGTCTGTGCATGATCGTCCGGGACGAGCGCCCCAACCTGGCGCGCAGCCTGGCGACCCTCCTGCCCTACGTGAGCGAGGCGGTGGTGGTGGACACGGGCTCCCGGGACGGCACGCCGGAGCTCGCGGCGAGCCTGGGGGCGCGGGTTTTTGTGATCCCCTGGCAGGAAGATTTCAGCCTGGCCCGAAATTATTCCCTGGAGCAGGCCCGCAGTGACTGGCTCATGTGGCTGGACGCGGACAACCGGGTCCCCCCGGAGGACGCGGCCATGCTGCTGCCCCTGGTGCAGCGGCCGGGGGACGCGGTCCTCTGGGCCACCGAGATCGTGGAGCCCGGCGGCGGGCGGCTCCTGCAAAAACGGCTCTTTCCCCGGCGGCCGGACATTTTTTTCCGGTATCGGGTGCATGAGCAGCTCTGCCACCCCCCGGGGCTGGCCCAGGAAGTGACCCGGGTGCGCATTTACCATTGGGGCTATGCGGACCCCAGGCGGCGGCGGGACAAGGCGCGGCGCAATCTGACGCTGCTGCTCAAGGAATTGGCGGAACGGCCCGAAGATTTCTATGTGCACTATCAATTGGGGCGGCAGTATTACCAGACGGGAGAACCGGCACAGGCCCTGAAGCACATGGAGATGGCGGCGGCGGGGCCGGCGGCCCGGGAAAACCGGGAGATCTACCGCCACGCCCGGCTGTTGGCGGCCCTGTGCCGGGACCGCCTGCTGGGATTGGGGGCCGCCCGGCTGGACCTGGAGCGGCTGGCGGGGGATTGCCCGGATTACGGGTTGGTCTGGTACCACCTGGGCCTGAACCACTTCCGCAGCCGCGAATTTAAGGAAGCCGGGGAAAGTCTGGCGCGTTTTCTGGAAAGGGGGGCCGGCCACCTGTTTCTGGACTTGCCGGAAGAGAAGCTGCGGCTGACGGCGCTGTTGACCCGGGCCCAGGCTCTGCGGCGGCAGGGAGACCTGGCCGCGGCGGAGCAGATGCTGCGCCTGGCCCAGGCGCGGTATCCCCGGGAGGCGGCGGTGTGGCTGGAGACCGCGGCCCTGGCCCGGGGCAGGAGCGATGCGGCCGAGGCACGGCGGGCCGTGGACCTCTGCCGCCGGCTGCGCCAGAAGTAAACCAGGGGACGGACCAGGAGGCTCGGAACCGGTGGCCATGAGCTGGTGGCACAAAAACCTGGCCCTGTTGCGGGGGCGTGAGGGCGGTCGGGATTTGCTGCCGCCGCTGCCGGAGGCTCCTCCTCTGCTCCGGGGGGTGACGCTGCTCCCCGGGCCGCGGCCGTCCCTCCGGGTGAGGGGGGAAAAGGGGCGTCCGGTGACCCTGCACAGCCCCGCCGACCCCGAGCGGGAAGCGGAGACCCTGGCCCGGCAGGTGAGCGAGGATGACCCCCGGCCCCTGGTGGTGTTGGGTCTGGGCCTGGGGTATCACCTGCTGGCGCTGCTGGCGCGACTGCCGCCGGAGAGGCCGCTGGTGGTGGTGGAACAGGACCCGGTGGTGTGGCAGGCAGCCCTGAGCGCGGTCAACCTGGCGCCTCTGCTCAACCGGGCGGAAACCGCGCTGGTGGTGGCGCCCGAGGCGCGGGCGGTGATCCTCCACCTGAAGGGCCTGGAGGACCGGGGAAACGGCGGCGGCTGGTGTTTCTGGGGACATCCGCCCTCCTTGCGAGCCCGAAACGGCTTTTATGAGGCAGTGCTCCGCGGGCTGACGACAGTGGCTGCGGGAAGACGGTCCGCCCCCAAACTGGGGAAAGACCGCCTCAAGATTCTGGTGGTGAATCCCGACTATTTCCTGGTGCCGGAAGTGGTGCGGGGACTTAGGCGCCTGGGGCACGAAGTGGAACCGGCCCTCTTTGATAAACGCCGGGAGGAGGGGGAGGAGATCCTGCGGCGCCTCCTGGCCCGGGTGAAGCATTTTTCCCCGGACCTGGTGTTCACCGTCAACCATCTGGGCTTCGACCGGGAAGGGGTGCTGCTGCATACCCTGCACCGGCTGCGCATTCCCTCGGTGTCTTGGTACGTGGACAGTCCGGCCATCATCCTGGACCTGTATGAGGGCCCCAAGAGCGACCTGTCCTTTATTTTTGTGTGGGATCCCACCTATGTGCCCCAGGTGAAGGCCAGGGGCTTCAATCAGGTGCATCCTCTGCCGCTGGCCACCGATCCGGAGGTCTTCCGGCCCCAGCCCCAGGAAGCGAGGCGGCGCTGGCGCAGCCGGGTGGCCTTTGTGGGCAACTCCATGACGGGCCCCGTGGACAAGAAGGTGGCGCGGCTGCCCCAGACCCCGGAGTTCGCCGCCCTCCTTAAGCGTCTATGGCAGGAGTATCTGACGGAGCCGCACCGCAGCCTGGCAGAGGTGCTGGCGGCGGCGGGCCTGGAGGATGACCCCCTCATCCGGGGATTGGACCGGGCGGCCCGGGTGGACCTGGAGGCGGCCGTGGTGTTCGGCGCCACCCGGAGCTACCGGTCGGCCTGCGTCCGGCAGTTGGCCGGCTTCCGGCCGGTGATCTACGGGGACCCGGGGTGGAGGGACATCGTCGGCAGGTCGCACCGGCTCCGCCCCGAGGTGAATTATTACCAGGAGTTGCCGGCGCTGTACGGCGGGGCGTCCCTCAACTTCAACGCCACCAGTCTGCAGATGAAGGCCGCGGTGAACCAGCGGGTGTTCGACGCGCCCGCGGCAGGGGGGTTTCTGCTCACCGACTTTCGGGAGCAGGCCGCGGAGCTCTTTCACCTGGGGGAGGAAATGGTTTGCTACCGGGAGCCCGGGGAGATTCCGGACCTGGTGCGTTTTTACCTGAAGCACGAGGAACTCCGCCGGCGCATCACGGCCCGGGCCCGGGCCCGCATCCTGGCGGAGCATACCTATGTCCACCGGTTGCAGCAGATGGTGGCAATCCTGCGGAGGGCGACGTGAAAGAGCCCAGGTTCCTGGTGATGCAACTGGCGCGGCTGGGGGACCTGGTGCAGAGTTGGCCCCTGTTGAGGCGGCTCCGGTGGTTCCATCCCGGAGCCGGGGTGGGGGTGCTGTGCGACCGGCGTTGGACCGACCTGATGCAGGAAGGACCGGCGGTGGCGGAGGTCCTGGGGTTGGATCTCCCTGCGCTTGCCGGTCTGGCGGAACGGGATTGGCCGGGGGCTTACGAAGCCGTGCGCAAGACGCTGGAAGCCCTGCGGCAGCGCCGGTACGACCGGGCTTACGTTCTCAATCTGGCCCGGCCGGCGCTGCTCCTGATCCACCTGCTGGGGGTGGAGGCTCGGGGGTACCGCCCTCTCCGGGGAGGCCGGGAAGTGGGACGGGAGCCCTGGCTGAGCTATATCTTCAGTCTGGTGCATGGCCGGGCCTGCAACCGGGTGCACCTGAGCGACGTCTTCCGCCACCTCGTGGTGGAACCGGAGAGCGAGCCGCCACCCCTCCCGCCCACCATGCAGCATGGCGGCAGAGAGCCGGTGGTCGCCTTGCAGTTGGGGACCCGGCACCGGGGGCGGACCTGGCCTCTGGCCAGTTTCGGCAAACTTGCGGAGCTGTTGGCGGCAGACCCGGGGGCAAGGCTCTTCCTCACGGGGACGGGGGCGGAGCGGCCCTGGGGGGAGCGACTCCGCCAATCCCTGCCCCCGGCGCTGAGACAAAGGGTGGAGAACCTCCAGGGAAGGACCACCCTCCCGCAACTGGCTGAACGCCTCAGGGAAGCGGACCTGCTGGTGAGCGGCGACACGGGGACGCTCCATCTGGCGGCGGCCCTGGGGGTTCGGGTTCTGGGGCTTTATCACGGTCCGGCCCGCTGCTTTGAGACCGGACCTTATGGGGCGGGCCACTTGGTGCTGCAGGCGGAGCCGCCCTGCCATCCCTGCCGGGAAGGGGCAGAGGTCTGCGACGCCCCCCGCTGCTCCACGATGGTGACGCCTGAACTGGCGGCCCGGGCGGCGCGCTTTGCCCTGGAGGACGGCGGCCGGTTTGCCGGGGGGCTGGCTCCTTACGTCCACCTTTACGGCAGCGCTCAGGACGCCTTCGGCAACCGCTTTGAATCGCTGGGGGGGGATGAACCGCGCTTCACGGAGGTGATGGGGGAGGCCTACCGCCGGGCCGGCGCCGGGTTGCTGGGATACCCCGATGTCGCGGGGCCGACGGCGGCCTTGCAGGGCGAAGAGCTGGAGATGGCGGGAATTGCCCTGGAGGCCCTCCACCGGGGCGTCGCCCCTCCGGGGATGCCCGACACGGTGGCCGGGGCTCTCGGTCCACTGCGGGCCTTTCGATGGGAACTGGCCGCCCAGGCGGGGGACAGGTGGGGAGAGGAGCAGCAGCGCCGGTGGGAGAGGGTCGCGGGCGCGCTGCGGAATTGCCTGGAGCAGGCTTGCCGGGGCCGCGGCGCCATGGGAGAGGGCGGCGAGTGGCCGGAAGCCGTTGACCGGCAAAGGGCCGGGACGGGCGGGGCTTAGCGACTCGGATCAGAGATCGGGTCACCTTTTACAAAGTTTACTGTGGGGGAGGGGGCAACAGGCGGCTGTACCCGCGATAACCGCCACGGAGCCGATGGAGCGGAACATGACCATTTGGGAGCAGAATCTCACCATCTTACGGCAGGTGGCCCCGGCGCTGGCGGCGCTGTTGGAGCGGACCGAGATTCCGGCGGACCACCGGCTCAGCCCCTCCCGAAAGGGGCCGCTGACGCTGGGTGTGGGCCGCCGGCAACTCCATTCCGCTTATGACCCCGTCCGGGAGGGGGAAGCCTGGGCCCGGTCCCAGGTTTGGGAAGGCGAAGAGCCGGTGGTGGTTTTCGGGCTGGGACTGGGGTACCACCTGCTCCCGGTCATCCAGCGGCAGAGACCGGTGTACGTGGTGGAGCCCTCCCCCGCGGTGGCCCGGCTGGCTCTGGAGCATCAGGATTTACGGCCGCTGCTGCGGGGCAACGGCCTTCGCCTGGGCCGGGCCTTCCGGGATTTGCCGAAACAGGCGCGGCTGCTCGCCCACCCTCCCAGCCGCCGCCTCCATCCCGCACTCTATCAGCGCCTGGGGGCATTTCTGGCCGGGGTGGAGCCGGATGGAAAGCTGAGGGTGCTGGTGGCGGGACCGCTGCACGGTGGATCGCTGCCCATCGCCCGGGCGGTCCACCGGGCCTTGAGAGGTCTGGGGCATGAGACGGAACTGCTGGATTACGCCCCCTATCATCCCGGCTACCAGAGCCTCCGGGAGATGTTTGCCGGCGGCGACGCCGGCCTCAGGCTGGAAGGCCACTTCATGGGCTTCCTGGCCCGGGTGCTGGAGGAGCGGGTGCGAGGTTTTCGGCCGGACCTCCTCTGGTTTCTGGCCCAGGCCCCGGTGACGCCGCCGTTGTTGCGTCGTCTCAAACAGCAGGTGCCTCTCATCGCCTACTGGTTCGTGGAGGATTTCCAGGTGTTCCCCTACTGGCGGGACCTGGCCCCGGAGGTGGACGTCTTTTTCGTCTTGCAGCGGGAGCCGTTTTTTGGAGAGTTGGCAGGGCTGGGGGTGAAACATTACGCCTTCCTGCCCCTGGCGGCGGACCCTGCTATCTATCGGCCGCTGGAGCTGACCCCGGAGGAACGTCGGCGCTATGGCTCGGCCCTGTCCTTCGTGGGGGCGGGCTACGCCAACCGTCGGCAATTTTTCCAGGGTTTGCTCGATTACGACTTGAAGATCTGGGGCTCGGAGTGGGACCTCCGGTCGCCCCTGGGGCCGATGGTCCAGGACGGCGGGGTCCGGGTTCCGGAAGCCGAGGCGGTGAAGATTTTCAACGCCGGCCGCATCAACCTGAACCTGCATTCCTCTCCGTATTGCCGGGGGATCAACCCCGGGGGGGATTATCTCAACCCCCGGGTCTTCGACCTGGCGGCCTGCGGGGCTTTTCAACTGGTGGACCGGCGCAGCCAGTTGGAGGAGTTTTTCATCCCCGAAGTGGAGTTGGCCGCCTTCGGGTCGCTGCAGGAGGCCCGTAACCAGGCGGACTACTACCTGGCCCACGAGGAGGAGCGGCGGGAGGTGGGCCGGCGGAGCCGGGAGCGCTGCCTCCGGGAGCACACCTACACGGTGCGGCTGGCCGAAGCCCTGGCGCTGGTGGAAGAGATGCATCCCGGGGTCCTGCCCCGGCGGCCCCGGCCGGAGCCGCCGTTGTCGGAACTGCGGCGCCGGTTTCCGCCGGACCACCCGGTGCAGGAGATGCTGGCGCGCTTCGATGCCGAAGAAGTGCGGGACCTGGGGGACCTGGTGGCGCGCCTCAAAGAGGGAGAGCAGCCCCTGGGCGAGGCCGAGGCCGTCTTCTGGCTGCTCCATGAATTTCACCAGGGTCTGGAGCGGGGCAGGTTTTAGATGAATGAGGCTTCGTGGGGGCCGGGGGGCGGCGGCTGTCTTTTCTGGCTTCCAAGCTCCTGTCTGGGAACCGGGCTTGGTTGGCCGCCAAGCTCTGCCGGACCGGAGTTTCCTGTCAATCATGGGAAGGCGGGGGGCTGAAAGGACCCCAAGCAGAGCTTGGGGGAAAAATTACGTTCCCAAGCAGTCCCTCATGGGCCTTTGGCCCACCCATAACACATGAAAAGAGCGGTGGGGCGGGCGTCTCTGCCCGCCGCCAGCGCCTGGCAATGGTGCGTGAGACGCACCCTACGGAAGGACTTTTCGAGACAGTTATTCATGAGCCTTGGGCTCACTCGCAAAGCATGAAAAGTTTTCCCCCTCACCCCAGCCCTCTCCCCCGCCGGGGGAGAGGGGGGTAAGGAACTTTTCATAGCAGCAGTTCCTCATGGGCCGCCGGCCCACCCATAACACATGAAAAGAGCGGTGGGGCGGGCGTCTCTGCCCGCCGTCTTTGGGCACAGGCTTTCAGCCTGTGCGCCGCACCGGCAAGATGCCGGCGCCACCAAGAACTTTTCAAGACAGTTCCTCATGAGCCTTTGGCCCACCCATAAATTATGAAAAGTTAAGCATCCTTACGGTGCGCAGTGCGCACCCTACAAAAAATTTTTCGAAGCAGGCCAGGATGGAGATCTGTGTCATCAACCTGATGCGCCTGGGGGACCTGGTGCAGACGACGCCGGTGCTGCGCCGCCTGCGGGCCGCATATCCCGGCGCCCGGCTGACGCTGGTGGCCATGGACCTGTTCCAGGAGACGGCGGGCCTGGCGCCGGAAGCGGACCGGGTGGTCGCCTTTCCCAGCGCCCTGCTGGCTGCGGCCCTGGAAAGGGACCACGGCTGGGCGGAGGCGGTGCGGCTCTTGTGGGAGTGGCGGCGGGACGTGCTGCCCCGGCCTCCCCGGCTCACCGTGAACCTGACCCCCAATCTCCTGGGAGGCATTCTGGCCTATCTGACCGGGGCGGGGGCGGTGCGGGGCCTGACGGTGGGTCCGGACCGGCTGGTCTTCACCCATCCGGCCTGGACCAGTTATGCCCTCATCGTCTCTCGGGCCCGGGCGGCCAATCCCTTCAACCTGGTGGACCTGTTTCTGAAAGGGGCCGGGTTGGACCCGGACGGCCTGGGGCTCAGCCTGCAGGTGCCGGAAACGGCGCGGCGGCAAGTGGAAAGGGCACGGGGGGAGCTGGGCCTTTCTGAGAACACGGCCCTGGTGGGGCTTGTCCCCGGCGCCAGCCGCCCGGAGCGCCAATGGCCTGCGGAGTCGCTGGCGCAAGCGGCGGGATTGTTGCTGCAGAGACGTCCCTGCCATTTTTTCATCCTGGGGACCGAAAACGAACGCCCCCTGGGGGAGGCCGTCCTCCGGGAGTTGCCCGCCGGGGCGGCCACCCTGTTGATGGGGGGGCTCACGGCGCCCCTGCTGGCGGGGCACCTGGAGCAACTGGACCTGCTGATCACCAACGACACCGGGCCCATGCACCTGGCGGCCGCGGTGCAGACGCCGGTGCTGGCGCTTTTTCTGGCCAGCGCCCGGGTCTGGGATACGGGGCCGGTGGGACGGGGCCACCTGATCTTGGAGCCGCGCCTGGACTGCCATCCCTGTCTGACGCCGTGCGGTCATCCCCGCTGCCGGGGATTAATCCCCCCCGAAACGGTGGCGGATCTGGCCGCGGCCCGGCTCCTGGGGGTAAAAGGCGCCCCGGCGCCGGCGGGACCGACCCTCTCCGGGGTGCGCCTCTATGAAACGGCCGTCGACCCGCTGGGTTTCCACCTGCCCAGGCCGATGGTGCGTCGCCCGTTGGACCGCCGCCACTTCTGGATAATGCTGCACCGCCTGGTCTGGGGGGAATTGCTGGACCGCCGCCCCCTGGAGGAGGGAGAGAGGCTGGCGGAATGGCTCACAAAACGTCTGGACGAAGATTTCCTGCCGCCCCAGGACGACCTGGGTCTGGAGGCGGGCCTGCCGGTGCTCCGGGAAATGGTGGACCTGGCCGGCCGGGGCGAGGCTACGGCCCGGCAGATCCTGCGGCTGGCCCGGCAGGCGGGGGCACAGCCGGTGCGTCTGTGGCAGGCCGCCCAATCCCTGCGGTCCCTGGACCCCGCCCTGCACCGGCTGGCCCTGGAACTGCCCGAAGCGGCGGCCTTCGTGGAATTTTTCTTCCAGGAGCAGCGGGCCGGCCAAGAGCGGGAGGTGGGGCCCCTGAGCCGGGCGCTGGCCCGGGCGTATCGATTCCTGATGGGGGCGGGAAAGCGGTCTTTGACGGGGGTCCGACAGTTGACCGGGGGAACGGGACGCCCCGTCGCGTCTCATGGCGTGCCGCGAAAGATGGCAAGAACTTTGCATCACCAGGAGCAGGAAAAAGAAGAACCCCACAGACCGATTGAGGTGACGCCATGCGGGTGAGCATCAACGACCAGAGTGTTCCGGCAAATTTTTCCCATCTGCGCAACCTGGAGGAGGTGATCGTGGAGCTGCACGACAAATACCTTCCGGGCGGCCACCAGCTTTTCCAGGTGCTGGTGAACGGCGAGTTTTTCAGCGAGCGTTATCCCCGGGAATCCCGCTACGTGGACGTGGGGGAGATCGCCACCCTGAATCTGAAAACCGTCCCGGATGAGGAGATGGCCCGTTTTCTGTTGCAGGAGTCGGGGAGGCAGGCGGAGGTGTTGTGCCAGGCCCTGGAGCAGAGTGCGGCCCTCTTCCGGCTGGCGGCGGAGGATGAGGCCAACCAGTACTTTGCCCAGGTGTTGGAGGCCCTGCGGTGGCTGTTGCAGGTGGGGGGGGACGCCTGCCGGGTGCTCAAGATCTCGCTGGAAGAGGCGGAAAGCCGGGACGCGGGGTCGGTGTCCCGCTACCTGGCCGGCCTGGAAAAACTGCTGGCGGAGATGCTGGAGATCGCCGAAGAAGAAGACTACATCATGCTGGCCGATCTGATGGAGTACGAACTCCTTCCCATGGTGCAGGAATGGCAGCAGATCCTCATGCGCCTGGCGTGCCGCTGACCGCCGGCCGCCTGGCCCTCCTGCTGGACCTGACCCAGGCCCTGGCGGCGGCCGTGCTCAAGGGGGACTTCCCCCGGGCGGAGGCCCTGCTGGCCCAACGGCGGCTGGCTCTGGAGCGGCTGGCATGGGAGGCGGAGGCGGGGGAACTGGGGGAGCAACTGGAGGAATTGCGGAGCCTGGAGGAGCGGCTGCTGGCCTTTTGCCGGGCCTGGCGGGAGGCCCTGCAGGAGCGGCTCCGCACCCTGGGGGAGGGGAGCCGGCTGAGGCAGAGCTATGCCCTGCGGCGGGCGGAGGCGCAACTGGTGGACCTGCGGGAGTGATGCCGCATTCCCTTGGCAGAGCCTTTGCTTTGCAGGCCGACGGCTGGTTTTTGCGGTCCGATATCATCCGGCACAAACCCAATGGCCAGCCGGAGTCCGTCAAGGATCGGCCCACGCGGTCGCATGAATACGTCTTTCTGTTTTCCAAGTCGGAAAAATATTTTTTGACCACGGAGCCATTAGAGAACAGGCAAACTCCCATGGACCTCGCCGGAATCAACGCACCGTCTGGACCATCAATGCGGAACCTTTTCCTGGCGCGCACTTTGCGGTTCCCCCCCAGATTGGTAGAGATTTGCGTCTTGGCGGGCTCTCGCCGGGACGATCTCATCCTGGACCCTTTCTTCGGATCGGGCACGTTAGGGGAAGTTTGTCTGAAGCTTCACAGAAAATTTATCGGCATTGAATTGAATGAAGAATATGCTCGACCCAATGCCGTTGACTTAAGGATCGGCACAGGCTATCATCAGGCATAACTAATTGAAGATAGGAGATATTCACATGATCACGCCGTGAAAATATCGTGCCAACTCCCGCAGAAAATGATGCTTCTGCCGATTTTTTCCTCCCCGAATTCAT
>Ga0194110_10003137_pt1 | contig 20610 bp, 24 predicted proteins | sample TA2Kig1200mmetaG_FD_146192 | JGI IMG/M metagenome (GOLD analysis project Ga0194110, IMG submission 146192) | Freshwater microbial communities from Lake Tanganyika, Tanzania - TA2015032 Kigoma Deep Cast 1200m | ecosystem: Environmental > Aquatic > Freshwater > Lake | place: Tanzania: Lake...
AACACATTGTGAAGGACTCATAAAAGCTTTTACTGACGATTACACTATTTATATTGGACTAGAAGAACATACACAGGTCAAAGAACATCATGTAATCAACCATTCTGAAAAAGAGTACGCAGATGGCTAAAACCACGTTAATAACTGTGAAAACAGGCATTCACTTCTAAGACAATATTTAAGAATTTTTAGAGGTGTTTCAAAGAAAAAAACTCAACATCTACGTTAAATTCTTCCAATTCACCTTCAACAAAAGAGTAAACTGGTTAGAAAAAGCACTCCAAGTAACATTGAATGACAGCACTATCACAGGGGGATGAGCGAAGATTTAATCAACATTTTCCACATACATGAGAGGATATTTAAGATCTTTCACATATTCCAATCTAATAACAGCTTTTTTACCTTTATATTCTGCTAGAACCCTCACATCCAGCATATCTCCGGTTAAAGACGTGTAATCATATTCGCTTATGAGATCGTTCAGCATATCTCGATTAATATGTACTTCAACATTTTTTATGCAAGGTTGAAGTTCCATGGTACCTTCTATGGTTTTTTCCAAACTATCTGCATTTTTTATACTTACAGGGGTTCCAATAAACTGATGAAAAAGTGCCCCCATTGTTATAGCCCCTTCAAAGATGGCTCTTTCCCTACTGGATATGTTTTTGAAATATTTATTTTCTACATCCATCTAAACACCCAAAAAGTTGCTTATGTCCGACAATTTCGAAGCAAGATAATCTGGAGGGATGGGGAATAAAAACCCACACAGCAAAAATAGCGTGAGAGTTAATGTGGCTATGAATATTATTATTTTATCTTCCTCCACAGGATAAAAATAAGTTAAAGATAACCCTGCTCCCAGAAAGATACATATCATTATGATTGCATAATATTTTTTTGTACTATTTGATGTATTTTTATTTTCAAAGGGGTATATTTTTTCCAGTTTTGCTTCTATAATAAGTCTTTCTTTGGTTGATCCTAAGGGGTAACAGGTAGCTAGGAAAAGCACATTTCCTTGTTCCACTGACAATCGGTAAGATGATGGAACAATAAAGGATCTTTCAACCTTATATTCAACATTTCCTATCCCTGGCCACTCTAGGGTTATATTATCGCCTTTTTGGAGCTTCTCAAGGTTTAAGAATGGAGATCCATAAAGTGTTCTGTGACCATGTAAAACTACTGTTCCAAAACCAGGTTTCGCTGATTTGGGATCGTGATATATGCCATAAGATACAGATTGGTTGTTTATCTTTTCATTAACACCGATTTTAGGTATTACTAGATAAGGAGTGTTTGTCTTATTCTCACTGGCATTTTGAATATTTGCATAATAATTCACGTCTATTAAGAAATATAGAGAGATGATGAACATCCCTGCTAGAATAAAAAAAGTGGAAAGTTTCATGTTAACAGTGTATTTATCTTGTAGACTCTGCCAATTTATTTTATCTAATCAGTTTAGCATAAACTAATCCAGCAGCGGTTATAATCGCTCCAACTATAAATAAGCCATAGGCAGCACCTGTTTCTTTGGTGGGTACTGAAGGTGTTCCATTTGCAGCGGATGTAGGAACTGTGTATGATGGTGCAGTTCCAGTATGCGACGATCCTGCTTTATAGTAGGGCCATTCATAGGTATATGTGAAATAACGGGAAGCTCCAGATTCCATCACCACATTCCAAGCAGCAATGTTAGCATCAAATACAAGATCTTTATCTATAAAGGTCACTTTCGGATTACTGTATGTAAGTTTTGAATTCATAGGTACAATGGGTGCCCTCATTATTCCTGCTACCTTTTGACTATCTATGTTTATAAGCGTGAAACTGAATTTACCCTGCCAGAACTGCAAGTCTAAATCTGTATTTAACATCTCAATCTCACTAGGTTCAAACCAATCAGCCATAATACCAGGTTCAGAAATTAATGGCCAATATTGATTCTCTTGGGAATCCACACGCTCGATATAGGCAGGAATATCGCCTCCAGGCCCCACGGCACTGAGTTTAAAACAGATAGTTTTTGTTTCTCCTGGATTGATCGCCCATCCATAGTCTCCTCCCAATTCTGGATAAATAGATTTCACCATCTTGGTTGCGGGAGGGTCAGTCCAATCGATTCTCCAATTTATCACTCTCGAGCTGTTGTTACCACCCCCTCCACCTTTAGGATTGAGGAAATATCTGTTACTTATCTTGAAATATACAACATGATCTTTGTTATTCTTTATATGTATATGGATAGTTGAAGTAAGACCCTCTATGTATAAGGCTGATTCAGTTTCTTTTACCCATGTTTCTACTCCAACAGAAATGCCCATAAACGTAAATAGCACTATTAAACCAATAATAATTTTTTTCATGTCCATATTTTACTTACCCCCATTAAACTATTCCGATTATTACATCTAAAAGCTTTTTATCACATAAAATCATCCGTATATGGTTTGGAGTTCCTTTATCATCCAGTCTGGTGCTTGTTGTGTTGGTACAGTTAGTACAAGGTTATCCATATTTTGAATTACGAATACAACATTTTCTCTCGGAACCTCTAACAGGACTAGATATTGAACATCTAGTTCCCCTAAGTTTGAAGCTCTTTCAAAGTCCGATAATCTCCATCCATAATTTTGTAAAATTGCCATTATCTCTGCTTCATCAAATCCTCCTGAAGCAGCGGCCTTTAAAAGTTGCTCTACATCCTTTGATGATGATGTTTCTTTTTCCATTATCGATATTATTTGATCTACTGTCATTTTCCGGGTGTCCACCATTCTGGCGTCTATGACTCCACTGTCCTTTGCCCTCAAAATTGCCAATACTGTTGCCCCACTTATCTTTGGAGATGTGTCATTTGTGGATTGATTTCCTTTTAAATACACATCAACCATGTTTCCAACTGTTATTAAACCACCAGCTGCCTGTAGTCTGGAAATTATTATTGGAACAGCCACGGTATCAGGGGTTTTTAGTTCCATATTGGATAATACGCTTGCATCTGCTTGATTTACTATTTTTTCAGCGTCCCCTACCCTCATAATAACGTTTTTCTGACCATTCGCAGCATATACTACCATTATTCTTCCATAATTATCCTTTTTCGCATTTATCTGTTGGGTTTGGTATTCTCTCCAAGCACCTGTTGCTGGTCCTAGCACATCTATGGCAAGTATGGCATCGGGTGTAGTTGCAGCATTTATTTCAGATAGGATAATCTGTTTTCTTGGATCTATAGCCAAAGGTCCTTTAAAGTACGTGTTTGTTTCATTAAGCTTCATTGACTTAGCACTTTGCAGAGTTTCTTGATAAGGCTGATAGACTAAAAAATAATAACCTGATCCCACAAGTATTATAAGTATAATTCCAAAAACAGCTGCTCCAATAAGCGTTCGCTGGTCATCTTCAGGGACTCTTCTTCCAATTCTTCCAGGTTTCGGACGAGATCTTAATCTAACTCTTTCTTCCGGTTTTTCCCGGGGTTTTATTTTGGGTTTTGGCATTGGTCTAGGCATTTTTTTGTCAGGTGGGGCCTTTTCATCTTTTTTGACTGGTTCCTTTCCTTTGCCTGTTATTTTACCAACAGCATCTTTAAGACGCCCTCCTATGTCAGATGTCTTCTTATCATCTTTACGAAGTTTTGGAGTAGCGCCTTTTTTATTTTCATTTTTTTTACCTAATATCTTATCTAACATTCGGACCACTTCTGTGAATTTTAGTATATACTCCCATTAATGGAACAATTAATAAATATAGTAACATAACAATGAATAAAAGTTTCGCTGGGACATTTGATATTGAAGATTGAATACTCTGGGGTAGGCAGGTTGCAATGACAAGTATACCGCCAGCTGCTAATTTTTTTGTTCCCTTAATTTTTGGATATCTGATGGTACTAATCATAAACATTGATAACACCGTCATAATCACAAGTGAGATATCCATTCTGAACATCCCTGATAAATAAAATGATGCAAGTATCACTGCTGTCGATGGTATGGGTAAACCTACAAATTCTTTTTTATATGGGTGTAAATCTGCAATAACATTGAACCTCGCAAGTCTCAATATCCCACATATAACTATTAAGAGACTTACTAGTATATTAATGTATCGTATATCATATGATATGCAAGCCGAATACAAAAAAATTGCGGGTGCAAGACCAAAGGATATCACATCAGATAATGAGTCAATGTTTTTTCCAAATCCAAATTCATCAACCCTTTTGGTTCTCCTTGCTACCCAACCATCAAGTGAATCAAAGATCACAGAGATCAACATAAACTTAGCGGCAAGTACTAGATCGCCTGTTGTTACCATGATAATGGATAAAAATCCGAAAATAGCATTTGAAACTGATAAAATGTCCGGCAAAGCAATATAATCTTTCATGTTCATTTTTAGCGCCTCTCAATAAAGAATTTATCAATCAGTCATCCTTGCCACTATGGTCTCTCCGGCTTTAGGTTTTTCACCCTCTTTAACGAGCAATTCACACCTTTCGTACGGAATTATGAGATCTACACGGGATCCAAACCTTATCATACCTAATTTACTGCCTATTTGAACCTTATTACCTACTTTTATGTATTGTACTATTCGTCTGGCTACAAAACCAGCGATCTGAATAACACCTATTTTTCCATATTTTGATTTTATTACTATTAAATTTTTCTCATTTTCTTTTTGCACATTTTTCCACGCTATTCTAAATTTACCAGGATAGTATTTGGTTTTTATAACCTCCCCTGAAATAGGCACCCTGTTAACATGAACATCAAAAGGTGACATAAATGTACTTATAAGAATCCCTTTCTTACCCTCTTCTAATACATGTTCCATTAATCGATCTTTGTATTCAACTGTTTTTATCTTGTCAATTCTTCCTTTTAAGATTCTACCGTCTGCAGGCGCTACTACGATATTACTGCCTTCAGGTATCCTTCTTTTCGGATCTCTGAAAAACTGCATTAAGAATGCGATTAGTGAAAATATCAAAAAACTCAACAAAAAGTAACCAAATAGAAAAGGTAAAACTGTTAATGTTAGTAATATTCCGGCTTTTTTTAAAGTTCCTTTATCAAACATTATGATCACGTATTATCAAAATATTTTTGTTGATTTACCTTATATTAACACTTTTCATCTTTTTTAAAGTTATATTTTTAGAATAATAATATTTTTAAATTATATTTGAACAAAGAAACCAATATATTTAATTATTTGAAAATAATTACCATTTTAATTATTTATTATATTATCTCTCGTAAATCAACTTGAAAATATTTCATATAATATTTCGAAATTCAGAGAAAAAATTAGGATCTAATTTTCTTTATTTATCATTTTTTTTTTCCGGATTATTGTTTAATCTATTTATTTAATGGGATTATCTGATAAAATGGTGAAGTAACATTTGATTGGTGTACTCATCCTTATGATCTATTTGATCTATTATCATTTTTATAAAAGTTTATATAATTTATATGTAATAGTTGCAACAACGTTAATTAAAAAAAATATATCATTAAATTTTATATCATTTATTATATCATTAAATTTTATATTATTCAAATTTACCCTGAATAGACGACGTGGTTCAATGATAGAAAGTAAGATAAAAGTCCTGAGAAAAGCGGCAAAAGTTTCCACTATGCAGGATTCAGACAAATTATGGTGTGTAATCGCTGGTAATGAAGATATGGTTAACAACGTCGCATACGATGCCATAATATCCAAAGATAGAGTCAAAATTCTATTTAGAGAACACATCACTATGAAAGAATCATTTGTAACTAAAAAATTTGATTTTATCATGTTTTATGGTAATGAAGATAAAATAAGAGATTTAAGTCTGATATGTAAAGAAAATGGCGGCGCTTATCTTAAAATAGCTTCCTATTATGTTAAAAACGAACCCGATCTACTTTTAATAGTAGGTCCAGATAATGCAATAAAAAAATTTGCAGGAGATTCTGAGAAAAATAATCTTAAACTTTCTTTTATAATAGAAGATCGAACAACAGGTTTTATAGAAACCGATGTTTACATAACCAAGTGGTTACCAAATTTCATTCGAAATATCATTGATCCGTTATTCAAAATTACTGATGTCGTTTTATTAACAATTTTAATATCAACAGAAGAAAAACACATTGCAAAAATCAAAGAAATTGCAAAGTTAAACAAAATATTTGTATTAGAATTTGAAAAGATTTTAGAGGAGGAATGAAATGTTATTCTTTGGAAAGAAGAAAGAAAAAGAAGGAACAGGAAAGAAGGCACTAAAAAACACTTTAGGAATTGATTTAGGGACCCTAAATACCGTTGTTGCCAAGCCTTCAGGAGATAAATTTGATCTATATAAAATACCATCAGTGGTAGCTATAAAAAATGATGACCCGTCCTATGTACTTGCAGTGGGTGATGAAGCAAAAGCTATGCTTGGAAGAACTCCTGAAGATATAGTGGCTGTAAGACCTCTGCGAAAAGGAGTTATTGAAAGTATAGCCCAAGCAGAAGCTCTTCTTATTTATGCATTGGAAAAGGGAGCTGGAGATTCGATAGAAAATATAGATAGAATTGTTATCGGCATCCCAGGAGATGCATCAGAGGTTGAAAAGAATGCTGTTGAAGAAATTGGTAGAAAAGCAGGTGCTGGTTATGTTCTGGTAATTAGTGAGGGCCTAGCTGCAGCAATAGGTGCAGGTTTACCCATTGCAGAGGCATCTGGTACAATGGTAATAGATGTAGGTGCAGGATCAAGTGATGTGGTGGTTATAGCCCTGGGTGGAATCACAGACATTGAAACCATAAGATGTGGTGGAGACGATATCGATGAAAACATAGTTGAGAAATTAAAGGAAAAATATGAAGTAGAAATAGGACTTCATGAGGCTGAAAAAGCAAAAATAGCTGTTGGAATGGTTCACTCAAATTCAGATATTGAAATATTAAAAACCACAGCAATCGGAAAATGCATGAACACAAATAAACCAAAACAGGTAGAAATTGATTCAAACTTGGTTGCCGATGCTGCAGAACCCATAATCCTTAAGATAATGGGGTCTCTATCTGAAGTACTGGCAAGAATGTCCCCGGAGCTTATATCCGGAGTATACAATAAAACTATAGTTGTTGGGGGAACAGCACTGCTTAGAGGCATAAAAGAAAGGATATATGAGGAAGTAGATCTTCCTGTTGAGATATCAGATGATCCTATGACTGTAGTTGCAAAAGGCACAGCAATAGTAGCTGCTGAACCAAGGGCACTTGAACCAGAGGTGCGGCTAAAGGCTATGAAATGAAGATACTGGGGATTGATGAAGCTGGTAGAGGACCGGTAATAGGTCCTCTAGTTGTGTGTGGAGTTGTTGTAGAAGAAGATAAAATAAAAAACATGGAAAGACTTGGAATAAGGGACTCAAAAAAAATAGCACCTAAAAAAAGGAATGTATTGGCTCGAAAAATAAAAAAAATTGCAGAATATCATCTTGTAAAAATATCAGCTCGTGAAATAGATGTTTTAAGATCAAAGAACCTAACTTTAAATGAAATAGAGAGAATTGCTATTGTTAAGATTATTGATACTTTAGTTCCTGATCTTGCTATCATCGATTCTGTGGACGTAAATCCAGAGAGGTTAAAAAATGAAATTGAAGGGATTTTAGATGGTAAGGTTGAAGTTATAGCTGAACATGGTGCTGATGATAGTTATACAATCGTGGGAGCAGCATCAATTGTTGCAAAGGTTGAAAGGGATTTTGAAATCGAAAAGATAAAGAGAAAATATGGGGATGTTGGTTCAGGTTATCCAAGCGATCCAAAAACCATAAAATTTTTAAAGAAATTTCAAGATGATGATTTCCCAGAATTCGTGAGAAGATCTTGGGCGACTATAAAGAGAATTAAAGAGGATACCAATGGTATATGATTTTTTAAGCAGCACTTTAGGCACTATTTTAGAAATGTTTAAAAACGGAGGTGTCATTACTTATATTATAACCATAATCGGTATTTATGGTTTTCTCACAGTCTTTGAGAGGATTCGTTATTTACGTAAAATATCAAAGGTCTCTCTTCCTGAGATAATAAAAGAAGTAAACGATGCGATGGAAAGAGGCGGATCTCTGGAGGCATTACGCTCCATAGGGAAATATCAAAGCCCTATTTCCAAAATCATTTCAGAAGCCCTGAAGATTGGTTATAGGAACCGTGTGGAGGTGGAAGACGCCATGGAAAGGGTCTTTATTGTGGAAGTTGGAAACATGACCAAGGGGCTTGGTACTATAAAGACTATAATTGAAATTTCTCCACTTTTAGGGCTTTTTGGAACAGTAGTTGGTATGTGGTACACCTTTAAAGCCTTGGGGATAAACGCAGATCCATCCGCAATGGCTGCAGGGATCAACATAGCATTGATAACTACGATTGCTGGTCTTACGGTGGCCATAGTTTTGTTTCCACTTTATTCGTATATTACACGTAGGATAGATGAGGAAATGGACAAGATAGAGATAGTCAAGAAGATGACAAATTGGAGATCTGCGGAAATGAAAATAAAAGTGGACACAGATACAAAAAAGGCAATTGAGGCTTTAAAAGAGTCTGATGGGGTTGTAAAGGTCAAGGAAATTACTGATAAAGATGCAAATATATGGGTTGCTATAAAGCCCAGTATGCTAGAGAAAAGCATTAATAATATTACAATGGAAAAATGCAATGCCACGGCGGAGATTGTGGAAAGTAAGCTGAGGCAATAAATAAGGCGACTACTGCATTTATTCAAAATAATAATAGTTTAATTGGGGTTTTTAAATGGCTATGGATATAAGCAGGTATAGAAACAAACTTAGGAAAAAGAATCCTCAAGTAAACTTAATTCCTCTGATAGATGTTATTCTTACAGTTCTGATATTTCTTATGGTTACAAGCAGCATACAAGCACTTTCTCAATCAACCACACAACAAGGTAAACCAGAAATGACTGGTGGCAGTGGACCCTCAGAATATTATTTAATTCCAGTTGCAGGTCTTACAAAGGTCATAGTAAATGGAGTAGATATGTCCAGTTATATAAGAAATGGTGCAATCGCTGTTCACACCAGAGTGATAGACGAAGGTGAAATAATTATTAGACCAAAGATGGGAATGATAATAATTACCACACCTCCTGATCTGCCTGTTGAAAAGGCTGTAAAAGCTCCTAACCAATAATCAAACAATAAAGAAGGTGAAAATATGTATCTTGGAAGGATTTTAGCTGTGGGAAGTACGCAAAATGGAAAATTTGTAGCATATAGAGTATCGAGCAGGTCATATCCCAATAGAATGGTCAGCTCTTTTGATGACAGATCAGCAATCGTACCTAAAGAAGGCCATGAAAAAGATGTATTTAAGAGCCCATATATTGCCTATAATTGTATTAAAATCGTTGGTGATATTGCTGTTGTTTCAAATGGTTCTCATACTGATGTGATTGCAGATAAAATTGCTGTGGGAATGAACATAAGAGATGCAATCGCATTGTCTCTGCTTACAATGGATTATGAAAAGGACGATTTTAATACTCCAAGAATCGCAGGAGCTACAACTCTTGAGGGAGATTCATATATAGGGATAGTAACTCATAAGGATATAATTGTAGAAAAAGTTGAAAAGGGTAAAGCAGCTTATATATCTACATATGAACATACCAAGCCGAGGTATGTTGAATTCAGGGCGGATAATGCCAAAAGCGCTGCGAAATTTATAATGGATGAAGGGGAGTTTAAAAAATTCACCAATGCTGTGACCTCAACAGCAGCATTTGGAGATAAAAAATGGACTATAGATTCAATTTAATGATAATTGAATTTAGCTTCCAATATTCAAACTAATTATTAAAGTGTATTCATTGAAAGTGTATTCATTGTATGCGGTGCAATAAATGGATATTGAAATAATCGGGATCAGAAAAATTCCTCTAATAAAGAAAAATGACGATATTGCAGAATTGATATTGAAGGCATTAAATACAGAAAATATCGATATTGAAGATGAAGATGTCTTTGTTATAGCTGAAACGATAATATCAAAATCAGAAGGAAATATAATCGATCTTGATGGTATAAAACCAACTTCAAGGGCGATAGAGCTTGCAAATAAGACAGGAAAAGATCCACGTCTTGTTGAAGCGGTAATTGAGGAATCTAACGATATAATAAAAGTTGGGCATGATTTCATAATTTCTGAAACAAAGCATGGATTTATATGTGCAAATGCAGGGATAGACGAGTCCAACGTGGATGGAGGTAAAGCAACCCCCATACCTCAGGATCCAGATAAAAGCGCCCATAAAATTAGAGATAAAATATTTAAAGCGGCTCAAAAGAATGTTGTAGTTATCATATCAGACACTCAGGGAAGGCCTTTTAGAGAAGGTGCAGTTGGAGTCGCTGTAGGAATATTTGGCATGAATCCCCTGTGGGATATGAAAGGCGAAACTGATCTTTATGGTAAAAAACTTAAAACAACCATTATAGCAGTTGCAGATGAATTAGCGTCAGCAGCATCTGTTCTTATGGGCCAAGCGGATGAAGAGGTACCGGTTGTTATAATAAGAGGAGTAGAATATGTTGAAAAATTGAAAAATGATTTCTCAACGGCTAAGTCCCTTATAAGACCTAAAAAATACGATGTATTCAGATGAAACATTTATAGCAGAATAAACTTAGACTTAAGTGATATATTGTTTTTCATGATTCTTATTGTAAAAAATAGAAAACAAGGATAGATAAAAACAGGATTTAATAATGATAACCATATTATCAGGAGGAACAGGAACTCCAAAATTAATTCAGGGAATAATCAGAATAATTGAACCAAGAGAACTTTCAGTGGTTGTAAATACTATTGAAAATACATATATTTCTGGAGTTTACGTGGCAGCAGACATAGATACAGTGATGTACACCCTCGCAGGAATGGTAAATGAAGATACATGGTATGGAATAGCTGATGACACCTTTATCACTCATGAAACCTTAAAAAAAATGGGGTTCAACGAAATACTGAAGATCGGTGATAGAGATAGGGCAATAAAAATTCAAAAAACCATGCTGATGGAGAAATATCCCCTTTCAAAGGTTGTTGATATTCAAAGGATTAAGCTCGGCATTGAATCTCGAATAATACCTATGAGTGATGAGCAAACCTTTATCAGGATAATAACTGAAGAGGGTGAGATGGAATTCCATGAATTTTTAGTTGAGAAAAAGGCTGAACCACATGTTAAAGATGTTTTATACAGCAACGTGGAACCAGCTGAGGGTGTTATCGAGTCGATTGAAACATCAGATATGGTTTTGATAGGACCATCCAATCCAGTAACATCCATAGGACCCATTGTTTCAGCCAGAGGGGTTTTAAATGCGCTGAAAAAAGCATATGTTGTTGCTGTATCCCCCATAATTGGAGGAAAACCGGTAAGTGGTCCTGTTGGGGAGTTTATGAAGGCTTTGGGGTATGATGCATCATGTATTGGGGTTGCAGAGATCTATAATCAATTCTTGGACAAGTTCATTATTGATGTTAAGGATAGGGGATCTCAGAAAAAAATAGAAAAACTAATATCAGATGTCATGATAACAAACACAAACATGAAGACAATTAGGGATAAAGTGATGTTGGCAAAAAAATGTTTTGGGTGAAATTTTATGATACAGATGACTTTAATTCAGATAGATAATTATGGGCCATGGACCGTAACTCCCACACCACGCCCCGAAGCAGATCTTCAGATTCTGCAGGCAGAACTTTATGCAGACCTTCAAAGGCAATTTGCCACGAAACAGGGACTTGTTTTTTTCACCCGTTTTGATAACATGCTTGCTATCACTAATAATGTAGATGTTGATGATCATTTAAGAATCCAAAATTCCATTAATAACAGATACCCTATAACTGTGAGTATGGGAATTGGAGTTGCTGAAACTCCTTATGAAGCTCAGAGAAATGCGACTAATGCTCTTCAAAGATACGGGGGGGCGCAATCAGAAGATAGAAAGGAAATTTTGGCTATCGATGGGCTGGTGAACAAAGAGGATAGTTTTGTACAGATTGCTCATGTTGACATCAATGGCATTACAGATACTTTAACTGATATTATTCCTGCGTATGATACTTCTTTTATTGTGAATAGAGTCCAACATTTTCTTATGAAAAAATTGATTGAAAAGGGGTCATTACTGTTTTTTATTGGCGGTGATAACTTTATGTCACCATGTAATGGACTGAAACCACAGGGGCTCTTGAAAATAATCGAAGAAATAAAGGATGAAATAAATATTGAACTTAAAGCCGGGGTTGGAAAGGCTCCTACAGCTGAAAAAGCTGCTAACTTAGCTGATTTAGCTCTTGAAGAGATAAGGGGAGGTTTCACATACGATCTTGTTCATGTAATGAAAGAATGATTTTTTTTCTATTAGATGATTTATATACCTAGTGGAGTGAGTTTATTGAAGTTTTAGCACCAATGGCAGGGATAACAGACGGTAAATTCTGCAGAGAAATTGCTTCTTACGGCTTTGATATGGTGACTATTGGAGGGTATAATGCAGATAAACCAACCATAGATGCTGGATGTAAAGTTATTGCAAGGGGTAGACTTGAATTTGATATAAAGGAAGATGGGCTAATATCAACTATTAAAAATGAAGCAAGTATCATAAAAGACTCATGGAATGGGAGGGTATCTGTTAACTTGCGTGCTGTTTCTTTTAAACCTATTATCCAAATATCTAAATTGGAAAATATCGATGTGGTTGAGTTAAATGCTCATTGTAGACAGCCAGAAATAATGGATGTGGGTGGCGGGCAAGCACTTTTGAATGAGCCTGAAATTTTGTACAATTTAACCAAAAAAATCGTAGAAAGAGCTGAAAGTAAAGTTTCTGTTAAAATAAGGGCAAATGTTCCAGGAGTTGATTATATTAGGCTTTCAAAAGCTGTAGAAGATGCGGGCGCAGATTATTTACATGTTGATGCCATGAAACCAGGACATGATTGTGCAGATTATGAGATCATCAGATCAATTAGTAAAAGTACAGAAATCTTTTTAATAGGCAATAATTCTATCAAAGATTTAAAATCAGCCCGAAACATGATTGACGCCGGTGCTGATGGGATATCAATTGCAAGAGCTACGATAGGGGGTTTTCTTCCCTTTGATCTTTCTCTTATATGATTTATACTTAATCAACTTTAATCAAAATTTTTAATAGACCTCACAACTAAACATTATAAATATTAATTCGTTAGATATAACTCATTACATTATATAGAATATATATTCATTAAAAGAATTCAAAGGTGATTCTATGTCTTTTATAAAAATAGAAAATATCACAAAAACCTTCAAGGGGGTGGATGTTTTAAAAAATCTTGACATCACCATAAATGAAGGAAATGTCTTAGGTATTTTAGGAAGAAGTGGCGCAGGAAAATCTGTGTTAATAAACATGCTTCGAGGAATACAGGAATACGAACCAGATAAGGGTAAAATTATTTATAATATTGCATTATGTCCCGCATGTATCAGAGTTGATGCTCCATCTAGGGTAGGTCAAAAATGTATGTGTGGATGTGAATTTGAGGCAGAAAGCGTTGATTTTTGGAATTGTGATCGAAATTTATTTGCAGCAATCAGAAGAAGGATTGCAATAATGCTGCAGCGCACCTTTGCTCTTTATGAGGACGATATTGTAATAGATAATGTAAGAAAATCCATTGAAGGTCTTGATGAGGAGGAAGGTACCTATCGAGCCATAGATCTTTTAGAAATGGTTCAGATGACCCATAGGATAACCCATATAGCAAGGGATCTAAGTGGTGGGGAAAAACAGAGAGTTGTGCTTGCAAGACAAATTGCAAAGGATCCTATGATATTTCTTGCTGATGAACCTACTGGTACGCTTGATCCAAAGACAGCTGAGCTTATACACGATGCTCTACTTGAAGGTGTGAAGGAGAAGGGAACAACAATGGTTATAACCTCCCACTGGCCAGAGGTCATGCGAAAGCTTTCTGATCATGTAATTTGGCTGGAAAAAGGAGAGATAATCGAAGAAGGTGATCCTGAAGAGGTTGTCAGTAAATTCCTTGATCAAGTTCCCCTTCCTGAGAAAAGAGAGGAATTTAAAACTGGTGGCCCCATTATAAAAATGAAAAATGTTAAAAAGCATTATTACTCCATAGAGAGAGGTGTGGTTAAGGCGGTGGATGGTGTAGGTTTCATTGTAGATGAAGGAGAGATTTTTGGAGTAGTGGGATTAAGTGGTGCTGGTAAGACCACCCTTTCAAGAATACTTTATGGCCTGACAGATCCAAGTAAAGGTCAGATATATGTAAAACTTGGAGATGAATGGATTGACATGACAGAAAAAGGCCATTTTGGAAGGGGAAGGGTAAAGCCCTATTTAGGTATACTTCATCAAGAATACAGCCTTTATCCACATAGAAATGTCTTGGGAAACTTAACTGAGGCTATTAGTTTAGAACTGCCTGCAGAGTTTGCAAAGATGAAAGCTGTATACGTTCTTAAGGCAGTTGGGTTTGATGAAGAATATGCTAATAATATATTGACTAAATATCCTGATGAGTTGAGTGGTGGTGAGCGTCACAGGGTGGCCTTAGCTCAGGTACTAATAAAAGAACCAAATGTAGTGATTCTTGATGAGCCAACCGGAACAATGGATCCTATAACCCGAGTTCAGGTTACAGATTCAATTAGAAAGGCGCGAGATGAATTAAATCAGACTTTTCTTATAATATCACACGATATGGAATTCGTTCTTGATGTTTGTGATAGAGCTGGGCTGATGAGAGGAGGAAAGATCCTTAAAATAGGCGATCCAAAGTCCATAGTGCAGGACTTAACACCTTCAGAGAAGAAGAAAATGCTCACGGAGGAATAAAATGGAATGGGAAGATTCACCGTCACACGTATGCAGAGGGGGAGATAAAAGGGCTTTGTCTTTCTGTTGTCCACCAGTGAAACCATGTCCAATATTATATGCCCTTGAAGATGCAGGTATTTCGGCTCAAGATTATATAGAAATAAAAGAAGAATTCGCAAAAGAAACCCGGCTTGGTTATGGAGAAGGTACATGTTTCGGAGCACTGGTTTGGTGTTGCAAGCCATCTAAACCATGTCCTTTACGGGAAATAGTTATGAGAAAGATTAAAATGGATTATAATGAGTATATGCAACTTAAAAAACAATTATCTGAAAAAATTATTGGAAAATCTGAATTTTTTGATGAAAGAAGCATCAAGGCACTTGCTGACACTTTTGATGTTCCAGAAGAGGAAGCTTCTACTGTGCTTCAGGAATGTGGAAATGATCTAAGAACAGCTATGAAAGTTTTAAGAATGAAGAATTTGGAGTTATAGGATGGGGTGGACTCCCCTTTTCTTGAAGATGGTTGATAAAAAAGTCCTGATAGTTGGAGCAGGAGAAGTGGGAGAAAGAAGAGCAAAGAGGTTCCTTGCTGCTGGTGCTGAAGTCGTAATAATAGGAAAAGACGTTCCAAAAAATTTGCTAACTATGGGAGCATCTCTAAAACCTTTTGATGAAATTCAGAAATGGATCAAATGGTCAGATTTAGTAATTGTGGCAACTAGCGATGATAAAGTAAACCAAGAGATTGCTGAACTTGCTGAAGCAAGGCTTATTAATCGTGCTGATCATCCTGATAAAGGAGATATAATTGTTCCATCGTCCTTTTCCATAGGGGATGTGCAGTTATGTATATTCACAAAGTGTAAAAGCCCCCTAATGGCTAAGCAATTGAGAAAAAAAATACAGAACATAATAAAAGAGGAGGATATTCTTAAATTAGAACTTCAAAATTATGCCCGCAATATCCTAAAAAAGAAAGTTGAAGATCAAAAAAAGCGCAGATCTTTTCTTTACAGGATCTTAGACGATAAAACCATTGAAAAACTTCTAAAAGAAGGAAATCTAGAAGGGGCCAAAAGATATATAATAGAATCCATAGATAATTTTTGATCAAATTTTTTGAAAGTTGAGTTCAATGGACTTCCAACTGAACATTTTTAATAATTTTTAGGAAATTTGTAGGAACATATGGAAGGAGATACTATGATTCTAAACTTTAGAATCGATCACAAAAAGGCTGATATCAGTACCATAGAGAGTTCATTTCAGGAAATGGACAGATTACTTGAAAACATGAAAAATAAATATTTTGTAGAGGAGTATCTCCAAATAAAGACTTGTAATCGCGCTGAAATGTATTTGGTATTGGGTGATGGTTACATAAAAGAAGATACTAAATTCAATGATTCTAATTTTCTGCTCGAGACTGATGATGATGCATTAAGACACCTTCTGAGACTTGCTTGCGGTTTAGAATCAATGATAATAGGCGAAGACCAGATATTGGGCCAAATAAAAGATGAACACAACAGAAGTCTGAAAGAAGGATCTACGGGAAGGTTTCTCAATACAGCATTCACCAAAGCTGTTCATGTTGGTCGAGCAGTGAGAAAAAAGACCAATATAAACAAAGGGTCTGTTTCCATAGGTTCTGCAGCAGTTGAACTAGCAGAATCGGTTCATGGAGATTTGAAAAGTAAGAAAGTTCTTGTGATTGGTGCAGGCAAGATGGGAACTCTTGTTGCAAAGGCACTAGCTGAAAAAAAGCTTAAAGCAATAGTGGTTGCAAATAGGACCTATGATAGGGCTGTGAGTCTAGCAAAAGAGCTTGGAGGATATGCTATACACTTCAATAAACTCGATGAAGCTATGAGCAATGCTGATGTAGTTATAAGTGCAACAGGAGCACCACACCTGATATTAACCTATGAAAAAGTGAAAAAAGCAGTTCCACCCGAAAACCTTGAAAAAATTGTCATGGTGGATATTGCAAACCCACGAGATATCGATGAGAAAGTGACAGAATTAGGGGTCAAACTATTTAATATCGATAATCTTAGGAGCATTGCAGATAATAACAGAAAAATGAGAGAAAAAGAGGCTGAAGAGGCTGATAAAGTTGTAGAAGAAGAATTACAGCTTCTCAAAAAGTCTTTAAAACATCTTGAAGTTGAACCTCTGATTTCCAATATCAGATACGATGCTGAGCAGATAAGAATCAGGGAGACAAATAAAGCACTTAAAATGCTTGGAGACCTTAATGGTAAGGAAAAGATAGTGGATGATCTCACCAAGGTGGTTTTGGATCGTATATTTCATGACATCATCAAAAATATAAAAAATGCTGCAGAAAAGGACGATAGGGAAACTATAGGGGCAGCAGAGACTATTTTTGGGAGAGAAGATTAATTATTAAATTTTTAGATGATAGAATAAACTTTTCATTTTATATTTTTAATAATTACTTATTTTAATCACATTTTTTTTGAATAATTAATCATTTTTTTTGTTTTCAATGGGATGTAACAAATTTTGAATTTAGGGTTTTTTTAAGGTTCATCTATCAATCCCAAACTCTGGAAGTGAAAATTAGAAGGTAGGGTGCTATTATAAGTTGGGAAATAATTTCTCCAATAATAGGAATATTCGCTTTGAGGTTGTCAGATATTAATATACTTACAAGAAACACTATAAATAGGGATAAAATATAAACAAAAACTATTTTTTTCAGCCCAATTTTCTTAATTTTCCTAAATATTTTCTTAAATTGAAAAGCTGACCTAATAGCACCGTTATGATGTGCCATATTCAAAATAGCTGCTGAATATATTATTTCCACTATTAAACCCAAAATCAATCCAGATATAATAAACAGAATTGACATTAATTCCTCATCAACAAAAACTTCTAAAATACCTATGATATCTACAAGACCAATAATGATTAATATGGAAGGAATTAAAGCGTAAATTACTGTAACTATAGTTTCTTTGACACCGTGTATGAACATTTCCTTTAGTTTATCAAATTTTGGAAGTTTTTCTGAGCCTCTTACTGTCTCCTCAATAATCTTAAATATGTAACCTACTTCAAGAATTCCCAGGATGGTTCCTATAATGATTAATATAATTTTAATTATATCTGCCCCAAAACCCGCTAGATGGATTTCATTAACTGAATCAGCTATTAATATCACCATACCGAGCAGAATGACTTTAATCCAGTCAGATGATGCATATTTCACAGAATCCCGTATTATTTCTCCTAGATTCATTATAGATCCTCTTTATGAAATACTCGATTCAACATTACTTTTACTTTTTTAAACATTTCAGGTCTTATTAATCTTTGATGATGTCCATTTTTATATTTTTTCTATATTTTTTATGGATGATTAAGAATCTTTGATTTATAGATAAAATATTATCTAAAAGAACTTTTTGAGAATAAATATTGAAAATTAATAATATTAGAATAAAATATTGAAGATAAGAAAACGTGAGAGATATGTAGATCTTATTTAATAATAATGAAACCCAAAAATTAATTAGGTGATAAAATGGTCCAACTACCAGAAGAAAAATGGTCCAACTACCAGAAGAAGCAATAGAAATGTTTAATAACGAAAATTGTGATAAGGATAAGCCATTAGTCTGGATTGCAACAGTTGGAAATATGGATGTTGAAGGTAGTCCACATATTGCACCAGTCTGCTTTACAAAGGTTGTAGAAAGCGATAAATTACTTATAGCCATAAATTTCGCTACTAAAACAATGTCAAACATAGAGACTTATTCAAAGGTGGCAGTGGGTATAGCAGTCCATTACGAGGGATTCATGGTACGTGGAAGCGGAATGATAATAAAAGATGGGGAATATTTTGAAGAAGTCGGCGAAATGGTTAAAGCTAGATTTGGAGACAAAATAAAGCCACAAGCAGCACTTTTAATCGATATCCTGGAAGTATATTCACTAAAACCCGGACCTGGTGGAAAGCGAGTAGCTTAGATATAAGATGGATAAAGAACTATTTAAAGCTATAGGGCTCATATATGGATAATTCACTTTAATATTAGAAATTTTGGAGAATTTGAATTAAATTAACAAATATTATATGTTCTATCCCTATTTACCACGGGTTTCACACAGAAAGACATTTTTCAGAAATAGAAATAATAATTGGGTTATACAGGTGAAAAATGACCAAAATAGAAGATAGAGTGCAAAAATGGCTTTCTGATGAGGGTCTCTTCAGACAGAAGGTGGCAGATGGCAGTGCAAATTTTCATTTTGTAATCAATTTCCCTGAAGGCAACATTATAGATGTTTTCCAGCCCAAGGGAAAAAATGATTTAATTGTTATTGGGTGTGCCACTAACGTAAGTCCAGAACATTTATCAGAAATTAAAAAATTGTCAGATAAAGAAAGGGAAGATTTTATCTGGGATTTGAGGTTTATGCTCAACACGCAATCTGTTGATTTCCAATTTCAACACCCTGAAAATGTCCTGCAGAACTTTATTATAAGTAAGGAAATATTTGAAGATGGTCTCACTAAAGACAGATTAATTTCATCAATAAAAAAGGTCTTCAGGGCTAAGTTACAATGTATTTGGAAAATACAGAAGGAATTTGGTCCAGGGGAAGAGAGAAGAGATATATCTTCTGACAGTATGTATGTTTAATACAATTGTAATGAGTTATATCCTGATTTATGATATAATGTATGAAATATGATTTTATAGAAAATATTCTGTTACTTGCTAATTCATGTATTTCCCGATAAATTAAGCATTTTTTTAAATTAAGCCTTTTAGCCTGATAGGTGGGATTTATGGCAGATGTGGATGACTATGTCACAGGCAGAATAGTGAAGGATAGTAAGTTGGCTATTCAATCTCTTAGATTTGTCAAAATTCCAATTATAGGTGCTTATATTGGAGGAAAATTAATAAAAAGAATTAAAAATTTCGAACCAAAACTTATAGACATGGAAGCAGCGTCAAAGGTTATTCAGGAATCAGATAAAGTTGCACTGGGGGAACGTGTTTGTAGATCAATAAACAACTCGAAATTAACTGAGGCAGTGTTTTTGAATGAGTTAGCTGAAGGAATGGTTATTGTAGAAAAAGCTAGATTTGTTAGAAAAGAAGAAGCCATAAAAGCCCTGAACAATTACCCCAAAAATCCATTAATTTTATCTAAAGTTTCTGGAAACTATTTAGAGATATGCCGGTCCCTGCCTGAAGATTGTGTATACTGGAATATGGAAAAATGTGGATTAAAATGTTTAAAACGTCATAAAAACTTTTAAAACCTTTCTAATTATACAAACATCCCTTTTGGTTCATTTTTCTCATCATCATGTAATTTGAATGCATATTCTATATGTTCCCAACTTAGAACATCCACATCTTCAGAAATAGCTTTATGAACTGCATTTTTTAATAACCTATCTTTTATATCTCTTCCAGACATTCCTTTGGTTATCTTTACCAGTTTTTCAAGATTTAGGTTTACTTCGAGGGGGATAGATTTTATGTAAAATTCAATCATAACAAGTCTTTCATTTTCATCTGGTAGTGTAAATTCGATTTCTTCTTCGAATCTGCTTCTTATTGCAAAATCTAGTAGATAAGGATTATTTGTTGCGC
>Ga0194110_10003145_pt1 | contig 20584 bp, 13 predicted proteins | sample TA2Kig1200mmetaG_FD_146192 | JGI IMG/M metagenome (GOLD analysis project Ga0194110, IMG submission 146192) | Freshwater microbial communities from Lake Tanganyika, Tanzania - TA2015032 Kigoma Deep Cast 1200m | ecosystem: Environmental > Aquatic > Freshwater > Lake | place: Tanzania: Lake...
GTGCGTCATCGCCCCGCGCAAGTCCTCCCTCGACCTGCTCCGCCAGCAGAGCACCGGCCTGCCCACGATCGTCATCAAGGCGGAGGCGGATGCCTCGTGGCACACGGTCGGCGTGGACCAGCGCGCCGGCGCGCGTCTGGCCGTGGACCACCTGATCGGGCTCGGCCACCGCACCATCGCCCACCTCGCCGGTCCGCAGGACTGGTTCGACGCCCTCGAGCGCGCACAGGGCTGGCGCGAGAGCCTCGCCGAGGCGGGCCTGGCCGAGGGGCCGCACGTCATCGGCGAGTGGACGTCGGACTTCGGATACGAGTACGGCCGATCGGCGGACCTCGGCGACACCACCGCGGTGTTCGCCGCCAACGACCAGATCGCGCTCGGCGTCGTGCACGGGCTGAGCGTGCGCGGCCTCCGCGTCCCCGACGACATCAGCGTCATCGGCTTCGACGACCTCGCGGACGCCCGGCACTTCCTGCCGCCGCTGACGACGGTCCGCCAGGACTTCGCCGCCCTCGGCGAGCTTGCGCTGCAGCAGCTCATCGCCGCGATCGAGGGCGACCTGGAGCCGACCCACGACATGATCGAGCCGAATCTCCTCATCCGGGAGTCGACGAGAGCCCGCGTCCGGGAGTAGGCTCCGCGCTTCGTCCCGCGGCATTGGGCGTGTCCAAGCCCCGTGATGGAGTTGTGATCTGCGCGGCCGAAATTGTCGGAGATTCGACTTGCGCTCCGCATTGTTAGCGCGCACACTTGACCACATCAGGAGTGCTGCCTCACACAGCTGCACGACATCCCTCTCCAACCCGAACGCTGGAGAGATCTCAAGGAGGAGAACCAATGTCTATTTCGAAGCGCATGCGCGGCGTCGTCGGCCTGATCGGAGCGGGCGCTGTCGCCCTCTCGCTCGCCGGCTGTGCCGGCGGCTCGGGCGCGGGCGGCGAGGGCGGCGGCGACGGCGACCTCACCACCGTCGGTTTCGTCGCTGTCGGCCCCGAGGGCGGCTGGCGCAACGCCAACGAGCAGGCCATCAAGGACGCGTTCACGCAGGACGCCGGCTTCGACCTCAAGTACGCCCCCGCCGCCAGCCCCAGCGACCAGAAGTCGCAGCTGGACGCCTTCGCCACCTTCGTCAACGACGAGGTCGACGTGATCCTGCTCACCGCCACCGAGGCATCCGGCTGGGAGGACTCGCTGGAGCTCGCCAAGGAGGCGGAGATCCCCGTCGTCCTGCTCGACCGCGGCGTCGACGCCCCCGAGGACCTCTACGTCACCCGCATCGCGCCCGACAACAAGCAGGTCGCGGCGTCGGTCGGCTCGTGGGCCGTCGACACCTTCCCGTCCGGCGCCAAGTACTTCGTCCTCGAGGGCGTCCCCGGCCTGTCGGTCGTGAACGAGCGCAACGAGGGCTTCGACTCCGAGGTGGACGGCGCGACCGGCTTCACCAAGGTCGGTGCGCAGACCGCCAACTGGAAGACCGACGAGGGCAAGTCCGTCATCGAGACCGTCCTGAAGGCGAACAACAACGACATCCAGTTCATCTTCGCCCAGAACGATGAGATGGGCATCGGCGCGGCGCAGGCCGTCTCGGCCGCGGGCCTGACCCCCGGCACCGACGTCAAGATCGCCACGATCGACGGCACCAAGGGCGCGCTCGAGGCCCTGTCCGAGGGTCAGCTGAGCTTCGTCGCCCAGTACAACCCGTTCTTCGGCGACGTCGCCGTCGACGCCGTCCAGAAGGCCATCGCCGGCGAGTCGGTCGAGTCGACCATCATCGTCGACAGCGCCACGTTCGACTCCCCGGAGGCGGCTGACACCGCGCTGTCGGAGGGCCTGGGCTTCTGAGCCCGGACCACCCGCTCGAACGCACCACTTCAGGAGTGGGGGCCGCCCGCCCGGGCTGCCCCCGCTCCGCATTCCATCCGCTCCGCCAACACGAGGAAGTTCGTCAGCGATGACAGAATCCCTACCGATCGTCGAAGTCCGCGGCGCATCGATCACGTTCCCCGGCGTCAAAGCCCTCGATGAAGTGAACTTCCGACTGCTGCCGGGAGAGGTCCACACCCTGATGGGCGAGAACGGGGCGGGCAAGTCCACCCTGATCAAGGCTCTCACCGGCGTCTACCAGATCGACTCCGGCTCGATCCTCATCTTCGGGGAGGAGAAGCGCCTCACCGGTACCGCCTCCGCCCAGGCCGCCGGCATCTCGACGGTGTACCAGGAGGTCAACCTCTGCACCAACCTCACCATCGGTGAGAACGTCATGCTCGGCCACGAGGTGCGCGGCCCCCTCGGCATCAACTGGCGCGCCACCCACGCCCGCGCCCAGGAGGCCCTCACCCGCATGGGGCTCGGCCACCTCGACACCCGTGCCCCGCTCTCGTCCATCTCGATCGCCCTGCAGCAGCTGGTCGCCATCAGCCGCGCGATGGTCACCGATTCGAAGGTGCTCATCCTCGACGAGCCGACCTCGAGCCTGGATGCCGCCGAGGTCGAGACCCTGTTCTCGGTCATGCGCCGCCTGCGCGACCAGGGCGTGGCCATCCTCTTCGTCTCGCACTTCCTCGATCAGGTGTACGCGATCAGCGACCGCATCACGGTGCTGCGCAACGGCGGCTTCGTCGGCGAGTACCTCACGCGCGACCTCGACCGCACCCAGCTCATCTCGAAGATGATCGGCAAGGACATCGAGGCCCTCCGCGCCCTCGGATCCAACCGGCAGGTCGACGCGCGCGACCGCAGCGCGACCCCCGTCTACGCCGCCGAGGGCCTCGGCCGCGCCGGCGCGCTGGCGCCGACCGACATCGAGATCCACAAGGGCGAGGTCGTCGGGTTCGCCGGGCTCCTGGGCTCCGGCCGCACCGAGCTCGCCCGCCTCATCGCCGGCGCGGACCGCGCCGACTCGGGCACTGTGCGCCTGAAGGGCAAGAAGGTCAACGTCACCTCGCCGGTGTCGGGCCTCGGCAACCACATCGCCTACTCGACCGAGAACCGCCGCGACGACGGCATCATCGGCGACCTGAGCATCCGCGAGAACATCATGCTGGCGCTGCAGGCCAAGCGCGGCTGGCTGCGTCGCATCCCGGCGCGGGAGGTCGACCAGCTCGTCTCCACCTACATGGAGCGCTTCAGCGTCCGGCCGAACGACCCGGACCGCCCCATCCGCCTGCTGTCGGGCGGCAACCAGCAGAAGGTGCTCCTCGGCCGCTGGCTCGCGACCGACCCGGAACTGCTGCTGCTCGACGAGCCCACCCGCGGCATCGACGTCGGCGCCAAGGCCGACATCCAGGAGACCGTCGCCGAGCTCGCCGAGGCGGGCATGAGCGTCGTGTTCATCTCGTCCGAGCTCGAAGAGGTCGTCCGCCTGTCCGAGCGCATCGTCATCATGAAGGACCACGAGAAGGTCGGCGAGGTCGTCAACGGCCCCGACGTCACCGCGGAGCGCGTGGTGTCGATCATCGCGGCCGAGTCCGAAGAAGAGGCAGAGGCGCAGGCCGAGGCCCTCGCCGAAGGAGAGACCCGCTGATGCCCGCTCTGAAGTCGCTGCTGCGCACCCCGTGGTTCTGGGGCATCATCGGCATCGTCCTGCTGCTGTCCCTGAACGTCGTCAAGGACCCGACCTACCTCGCCGTCGGCATCAACCCGGCGACGGGCCAGCTCGCCGGCAACCTGCTCGACATCCTCCGCGTCTCGGCGCCGATCATTATGATCGCCCTCGGGATGACGTTCGTCATCGCCACGAAGGGCATCGACCTCTCCGTCGGCTCGATCATGGCCGTCGGCGGGGCCGCGGCGATGGAGCTGCTGCGGGCGCTGAACGCCCCCAGCTCGTTCGGCGCCATGTTCACCGCGATCGGCCTGGCCCTGCTCCTCGGCGCCGTGCTCGGCCTGGTCAACGGCCTCCTCGTCTCGATCGTCGGCCTGCAGCCGTTCATCAGCACGCTGGTCATGATGCTCGCGGCCCGCGGCATCGCCCGCGTGATCACGGGCGGACAGAACACCAACTCGCAGAACCAGCCGTTCCAGCAGATCTCCAACGGTCAGGTGCTGGGACTGCCGATCAGCTTCGTCATCGCCATCGCCATCGTCGTGGTCGTCACGGTCATCATGCGGCGCACCGCGCTGGGCCTGATGATCGAGTCGATCGGCGTGAACCCGGACGCGAGTCGGCTCGCCGGCATCCGTCCCCGCCCCATCCTCATCACGGTCTACGTCCTCTCCGGCGTCCTCGCCGCGGGCGGCGGTCTGTTCACCGTGTCGGAGGTCATGACGGTGGACGTGTCGGGCACCGGCTACCAGATGGAACTGGATGCCATCCTCGCGGTCGTCATCGGCGGCACCTCGCTCGCCGGCGGCAAGTTCTCCATCCTCGGATCGACGGTCGGTGCGCTGCTGATCGCGACGCTGAACAAGACCGTGCTGTTCCTGGGGGTCTCCGCCGCGGCGACCCCGGCCTTCAAGGCCATCGTCATCGTGCTGCTCGTCCTGCTGCAGTCCGAGCGGGTGAGGACCTTCGTCCTCCAGGCCGGACGCCGTCGTACCCGGAAGGAGGTCGTCGCATGAGCACGACCGTCTCACCCCCGTCGCCTTCGCACGGCACCGAGGTCCCGGTCCGGGGCCTGGCGATCTCCCGCATGTGGGGTCGCAGCCAGTCCGTCATCCCGACCCTCGCCGCGGTCCTTCTGCTCGTGGCCATGCTCGTCTACGCCGAGCTCGCGTACGGCCGCGTCTTCCACGCCGGCACGATCTCGAGCCTCCTCGTCAGCTTCGCGCCGACGATCATCCTGGCGGTGGGGATGACCATCGTCATCCTCTCGGGCGGCATCGACCTCTCGGTCGGCGCGGTCGTCGCCTTCACGTCGGTGTCGGGCGTGATGCTCATGAACAACGGCGTGAACGGCTGGGTCGCGGTCATCCTCATGATCGGCTTCGGGGCCCTGTTCGGCCTCGTCTCCGGCGTGCTGATCCAGTACTTCAACGTGCAGCCGTTCATCGCCACGCTGGCGATGATGTTCCTCGCCCGCGGTCTGGCGTCGATCCTGTCGACCGTGCCGGTGCAGGCGCCCGAGGGGGCTCCGATCCTCGCGCTGGCGACCGACTGGAAGATCGTCGACGGACCGAAGGTGAACGACTTCGTGCTCACCCCCGGCTTCTTCGTCGCCGTGCTCGTCGTCGTCGGCGCCTTCGTGCTGCTGCACCGGACGCGCACCGGCCGTACCGTCTACGGCATCGGCGGCGCCGAGAACTCCGCACAGCTCATGGGTCTGCCGGTGGCCCGCACGCGCGTGCTGATCTATATCCTCAGCGGCGCCCTCGCCGGCCTCGCGGCGGTCGTCTACACCGCCGAGGTGGGCGGCAAGGCGCAGAACGTCACCGGCATCGGATGGGAGCTGGATGCCATCGCCGCCGTCGTCATCGGCGGGACGCTCCTGACGGGCGGCGCGGGCTACGTGCTCGGATCGGTCGTCGGCTCGCTCGTCCTGGCGGCCCTGGCCATGATCATCACCAAGGACGGCGGCATCCGTCCCGAGTACCTGACCATCATCACCGGCGGTATCCTGCTCGCGTTCGTCCTGTTGCAGCGCGTGCTCACCGCGCGGCGACGAAAATGAGCATCGTCGTCGACCCGCACCCCCACAAGGAGAACACCGTGGCAGCGTCCCCTGCTGACTTCACGCCCGAGATCGAGGCATCCATCCATCGTGTCCGCCAGGACGTCGCCCGTCTGCACGCCGAACTCGTGCGCTACAACCTGGTCGTGTGGACCGGCGGGAACGTCTCGGGCCGTGTGCCCGGGGCGGACCTGTTCGTGATCAAGCCCTCGGGGGTCTCGTACGACGATCTCTCGCCGTCGAACATGATCCTGTGCGACCTGGACGGCGAAGTCATCCCCGGGACGCCCGGCAGCGACCGCAGCCCCTCCAGCGACACCGCTGCGCACGCCTACGTGTACCGCAACATGCCGGAGGTCGGCGGCGTCGTCCACACGCACTCGACCTACGCGGTCGCGTGGGCCGCGCGCGGCGAGGAGATCCCCTGCGTCATCACCGGGATGGCGGACGAGTTCGGCGGGCCGATCCCGATCGGCCCCTTCGCGGTGATCGGCGACGACTCCATCGGCCGCGGCATCGTCGAGACGCTGCGCGGCCACCGCTCGCGCGCGGTGCTCATGCAGAACCACGGTCCGTTCACGATCGGCGTCTCGGCGAAGGACGCCGTCAAGGCCGCCGTCATGTGCGAGGACGCCGCGCGGTCGGTGCACCTGGCGCGTGAGGCGGGTCCGCTGATCCCGATCCCGCAGGACCGGATCGACCACCTCTACAACCGCTACCAGAACGTCTACGGACAGAACACGGACGCCCGCCGGTGAGCGCGGCGAACCTTCCGGCCGCCGACGTCATCGCGACCGGACGCGCAGCCCTGGGCATCGAGCTCGGCTCCACCCGCATCAAGGCGTGCCTCGTGGACGCCGACGACCCCTCCCGCGTTCTCGCGACCGGGTCCCACGCGTGGGAGAACCGCTACCGCCAGGGCAACTGGACGTACGCCCTCGAGGACGTCTGGGCCGGGGTGCAGGCCGCCTACGCGGCGCTCGCCGCCGAGGTGCGGGGCACCTACGGCGGGGAGATCCAGACGCTGGCCGCGGCGGGCGTGTCCGCCATGATGCACGGCTACCTCGCGTTCGACGCCGAGGGGGAGCTGCTCGTGCCCTTCCGCACGTGGCGCAACACCTCGACCGAGCGCGCCGCGGGCGTGCTGTCGGAGCTGCTCGGCACGAACATCCCGTTGCGGTGGTCGATCGCCCACCTCTATCAGGCGGTGCTCGACGAAGAGGACCACATTCCCGACCTGCACTCCTTCACCACGCTGGCCGGCTACGTCCACGAGAGGCTCACCGGTCGCCGGGTGCTCGGGATCGGGGATGCCTCGGGCATGTTCCCCGTCGACGTCGCCACCCGCGACTACGACGCCGACATGATGGCGAAGTTCGACCGGCTCGTGGCCGAGCGGGCACCGGGCCTGGAGCTGCGGGGCCTGCTCCCCGACGTCCTCGTCGCGGGCGAGCCCGCCGGAGAGCTGACGCCCGAGGGCGCGGCGCTGCTGGACCCGTCCGGCACCCTGCGCCCCGGCGTGCTGTTCTGCCCGCCCGAGGGCGACGCCGGTACGGGCATGGTCGCGACGAACTCCGTCGCCCCGCGCACCGGCAACGTCAGCGCCGGCACGAGCATCTTCGCGATGGTCGTGCTCGAGGGCCCGCTTCGCCGTGCGCACGAGGAGCTCGACCTCGTGACCACCCATGCCGGCGACCTCGTCGCCATGGTGCACTGCAACAACGGCGCGAGCGAGCTCGCCGCATGGGTGGGCCTGTTCGAGCGCTTCGCCGCCATCGCGGGGGGAACGCTGCACCCTGATGAGGTGTTCGAGGCGCTGTTCGTGGAGTCGCTGGACGGCGCCCCCGACGCGGGCGGACTGCTGGCCTACAACCACCTGGCGGGCGAGCCCATCGCGGGCCTCTCCGAGGGGCGGCCGCTGGTCGTCCGGACCCCCGACAGCCGCCTCACGCTGGCGAACTTCATGCGCGCGCAGCTGTACGGCGTCTTCGGCACGCTCGCGCTCGGCATGCGCGTGCTCGCCGAGGAGGGCGTCGAGCTGGACCGCATGTACGCCCACGGCGGCGTGTTCCGCACCGCGGGCGTCGCTCAGCGCTTCCTCGCCGGGGCGCTGGACGCCCCCGTCGCCGTCGCCGCCACGGCCTCCGAGGGCGGCGCGTGGGGGATCGCCGTGCTCGCAGCGTTCGCCGCGGACCCGGCCGCAGGTCCGATCGACCGCTTCCTCACCGACCGCGTCTTCGCGCAGACGGAGTTCGACTCGATCGATCCCGACCCCGAGGACGTCCCCGGTTTCGCCGCCTACCTCACCCGATACCGCGCCGGGCTCGCCATCGAGCACGCCGCCATCTCGGCGACGCCCTGACCCGGGCCCGCCCACACCCAAAAGGAAGATCCGCATGACCCGCACCCCCCTGTCCACGTCGCTCGACGCCTACGAGGTCTGGTTCGTCACCGGCAGCCAGAACCTCTACGGCGAGGAGACGCTGAAGCAGGTCGCCGAGCAGTCGCAGGCCGTCGTGGACGGCCTGAACGGCCTGCCCGTGAAGGTCGTCTGGAAGCCCGTGCTGAAGGACTCCGACAGCATCCGCCGCATGGCTCTCGAGATCAACGGCCGTGACGACGTCATCGGCGTGATCGCCTGGATGCACACCTTCAGCCCCGCGAAGATGTGGATCTCCGGTCTCGACGCCCTGCAGAAGCCGCTGCTGCACCTGCACACGCAGGCCAACGTCGAGCTGCCCTGGAACGACATCGACTTCGACTTCATGAACCTCAACCAGGCCGCCCACGGCGACCGGGAGTTCGGGTACATCCAGACGCGCCTGGGCGTCGCGCGGAAGACCGTCGTCGGCCACGTGTCGAACCCCGCCGTGCGTCAGCAGATCGAGGACTGGGAGCGCGCCGCCGCCGGTTGGACGGCCGCCCGCACCCTCAAGCTCGCCCGGTTCGGTGACAACATGCGCTTCGTCGCCGTCACCGAGGGCGACAAGACCGAGGCCGAGCTCCGCTTCGGCGTACAGGTCAACACGTGGGGCGTCAACGAGCTGGTCGAGGCCGTCGAGAAGGCGTCGGATGCCGATGTCGACGCGCTGGTGCAGGAGTACGTCGACAGCTACGACGTCGTGGACGAGCTGCTCCCCGGAGGCGCGCGCCACCAGTCGCTGCGCGACGGTGCGGCCATCGAGCTGGGGCTCCGCTCCTTCCTCGAGGAGGGCGGCTTCGGCGCGTTCACCACGTCGTTCGAGGACCTCGGCGCGCTGAAGCAGCTGCCCGGTCTCGCGGTGCAGCGCCTGATGGCCGAGGGCTACGGCTTCGGCGCCGAGGGCGACTGGAAGACCGCGATCCTCGTGCGCGTGGCGAACGTCATGGGCTCGGGCCTGCCCGGCGGCGCGTCCCTCATGGAGGACTACACCTACGACCTCGTCCCCGGGCAGGAGCGCATCCTCGGCGCCCACATGCTCGAGGTGTCCCCGTCGCTCACCTCGAAGAAGCCGCGCCTGGAGATCCACGAGCTCGGCATCGGCGGCAAGGACGACCCCGTGCGCCTGGTCTTCACCGCCGACGCGGGCCCGGCGCTCGTCGTGGCGATGAGCGACATGCGCGACCGTTTCCGCCTGGTCGCCAACGTCGTGGAGAACGTCGACGCCCCCGACCTGCCGAAGCTGCCCGTGGGCCGCGCGGTGTGGAAGCCCGCGCCGGACTTCGCCACCTCGGCCGGCTGCTGGCTCGCCGCCGGCGCTGCCCACCACACCGTCATGACGACGGCGGTGGGCATCGAGGTGTTCCGCGACTTCGCCGAGATCGCCAAGACCGAGCTCGTCGTCATCGACGAGGACACCACGGTCCGCGGCTTCCAGAGCGAACTGCGCTGGAACCAGGCGTACTACCGCCTCGCCCAGGGCCTGTAACCCGCGGCATCCCGAACGCCCTCCCCGCCCGTCACCGGCGCGGGGAGGGCGTTCTGCTGCCTTCGGCGGGGCGTGCCTCGTTGTTCCTGCGGCGCAGCCGGCGAGCGCGGGTGGTGCTGTGCCGGTGGTGCCGGGCTGCGGTGCACCGGAGTGGCCCCGGGGCCCTCTGCGGCGCCCCGGGGCCAACCGGGTGCACGTGCGAACGCGCGAAGAGGCCCCGGTGGCGGACCACCGGGGCCTCTCGCGCCGCCTCACGGCAGCGGGTGCGGGATCAGCCGCAGGTGCGGGCGGCGTAGGCGGCGGTGACCGTCGCCGTCGCCGAGCCCTGGGTGACACCGGCCTTGGCCTCGCCGGCGGGCACCGTGGCGGTGCGCGTGGCGAAGGAGGCCGAGGTGGTCGCGCCGGCGGCGACCGTGACCGACTTCGAGCCGTAGGCGGTCGACAGCGTCAGGGATGCCGCGGTGTCACCGCCGTTGACGGCCTTCAGCACCAGCTGGGCCTTGCCCGCGACGCAGCGCGTCTCGGCCGACAGCTGCACCTTCACGACGGGACGGACGGTGACGGTGGCCTCCACCGGCATCCGCGAGTCGTCCTGGGCGACACCGGCGACCGTGAAGGTCCCCGCGGTCGCGTAGGTCGCGGCATCCACGGGCTCCCAGGCCACGTCGACGGTCTGCACCGAGCCGTCGGCCTTGGTCAGGCGGGCCTGGGGGAGCACCGGGGCGGTGCCGGCGTCGGTGGTCACGTCGATGGCATCCACGGTCTTCACCGCGATGTTCGGCGCGTAGGCCTCGAGCACCTTCTGGTACTCGGCGCGGGTCACCGGGATGACCGTGCCGTGACGGGGCTTGCCGCCGTCGGCGTTCTGCGGAAGGCCCTGACGGAGCTTGCCGCCGAGCGCCTGCCAGGTGCCGGCCCGGTCGAGGTCGTTCGTGCCGAACGGGACGTAGTGGTTCGGGCCGCCGTGGTAGTTCGGCTGGTCGATGAAGAGGAACCAGTCGAGGTTGTTCACGTCTCCCTCGTTGGCCGCGAAGATGTTCGCACCCTCACCGCTGGAGTACGTGCCGCCGGGCTCGCCGTTGGGCAGGCCGCTGGCGACGCGCTCCTCGACGAGGGTCCACTGGTCCGCGGCGCCGGTGGTGCCCGGCAGGGTGCCGGTGATGGTGGCGGTGAGGTCCGTGGACTTCTCGTGGCGGATCGTCATGCTCGCCTCGTCCTTGGTGAAGCGGTGGTAGACGCCGTCCTTCTTCGCCACGGTCGAGTCGATGAGGCCGAGACCGTTGCCACGGCGCACGTCGCTCCAGATCTTCGCCTCCGAGAAGGTCACGAAGTCGTCGGTGGTGGCGTACATCATGCGGTTGTAGGTGACGCCGGTCCGGTCGGCCACGTTCGTGGTCGGGTACAGGTTGGACGCCCAGAACACGACGAAGGTGTCGAGCTCCTCGTCCCAGTACGCCTCGGGTGCCCAGGTGTTGCCCGCGAAGTCCGACGACACCTTGACGTGCCGCTGCTCGGACCAGGTCACCAGGTCGTCCGACTCCCAGACCTCGATGTACGTCGAGCCGGAGATCTGCGCAGTGGTGAAGCCGCCCGCCAGACCGTCGACCTTGAGGTCGGTGGCGATCATGTAGAACTTGTCGCCGTGCGGGGCGCGGATGATGAACGGGTCGCGCAGACCCTGCGTGCCGACGGTCGAGGTGAAGATCGGCTGGCCCTGGTTGAGGGTGTTCCACGTGAGCGCGTCGTTGCCCTTGGAGGCCGCGATGCTGACGCGCTCGGCGCCCTGACCCTCGCCGGTGAAGAACGTCCAGAAGTACGCCTCCGTCTCGTCCGACGCACCGGGCATCGGCTGGATGCGTGCGGCGAACGTGCGGCTCGAGGTCGCGCCGCCGTTGACGGCGGTGGCGGTCAGCTGCACCTCGGCGGCGGGGGAGCCCGCGGCCGGACGCTTGACCTCGACGGTGCGCGAGTCCGCGCGAACGCCGTCGCGCAGCGCGGCGTTGGCCGATCCGGCGGTGACCGCCCAGGTGATCGTGGAACCCTGCGCGCCCGCGGTGGACACCGAGAAGTTGCCGCGGATGTTGTCGAGGTTGCGGATGGACAGCGCGGCGAGGTCGCGCGACACCTTCTCGGCGTCGGTGAGCTGCTGCGGCACCGTCACGCGGTAGGTCTGCGTGCGGGTGTCGGAGCCGACGGTGAAGGTCGCCGTCAGGGTGACCGACGCGTCGCCCGCGCCGGCGGCCGGGCGGGTCACGGTGGCGGTGCTGCCGCTGACGGAGATGGCCGCGTTGTCGGACGCCCACGAGACGGTGGCGCCGGCGCTGGTCGTCGGGACGGTGAAGTTCGCCGTCGCGTTCGTCGGGACGGTCACGCCGGCCACCGCGCGATCCAGAGCCTGGGCGTTGTAGAGGGCCTTCACGTCGCTCTCGGTGAGGGCCGACGAGTAGATGGCGAAGTCGTCGACGAGGCCGTTCCAGCCGGGGTCGTTGTAGGTGGAGCGTCCGAGATACGAGACCAGGCTCTGGCCGAAGGAGGCGACGTCGCGGCTGATGGCGTTCTGCGCGATGCGCGTGCCGTTGATGTAGACGCTCAGCTGGCCGGTGGTGCCGCTGATGACGGTCGTGTAGAGGCTCAGGCCGGCGGGAGTCCGGGCGCCGGCGGTGGCGGTGTTCGTCGCGCCCGGGCCGACCTCGGTGCCCCACGGGGCACCCGCGTTGACGCTGTTCGTGACGACGGACTTGACGTAGCCGCTGGGGTTGGCGGGGTTGAGCAGCCAGTAGCCGGACGAGAAGGAGGCGCCGGATGCCACAGGCGCCCCGATGAACGCCGCGGCGACGTTGCCGTTGCCCGAACGGGGGGACAGCCACGTCGAGATGGTGAGGTCCTTCTTGCCGACGAGGCCCGCAGTGGGGATGTCGAGGTAGGCCGCGGTGTTCGCCGCGCCGCCCGGGAGCGACAGGCTGCCGCCGGCGACGGAGCCGCCGTTCTGCCGGAGGGTGGCGTTGTAGCCGTTGCCGCTGACGTCGGAGACCGTGGTGCCGGCGATGGCATCGAAGGAGTAGTGGAGGAGGGGCTGCGGACCGGTCGCGGCCTGCGCCGCGGTGGTCGCCGCTCCCAGGCCGGTCATCGTGAGCGTCAGCGCGGCCGCAGCGGCCACACCTCTTCTCCACAGGGGTGAACGTGTGCGCGTGCGCATGGCGGGCGTCCTTGCTCTCGGTCGACGCGATGCGGCATCTTCGCGCCCGGACGGCGACGTCTCGAGCGCCGGAGACACGCGTCATCGCGGTCTTCGGGGACCGCGGCTGCGGTCGAGGGGCTGTGTTGTTACCGGGAACAACCGGTCTCTTCACGGTAGGGCGCGCGTGTCGGACGTGTCAAGAGCGAGCGGGCCTGGTCTGGACGAAAAGCGCAGCGCGCTGCGCGAGCCTCGGCGGGGTGTCGCGGGGCACGGCGAGCCCTCCGTGCACCGGGCGGCGGTGCGGCGGTAGCGGGGCGCCTGCCGTGCACCGGGGCGGTCGGTGCTCGCCCCGCTGCCCATGACGCGCCCCCTTCGCACCCGGCCCGCCGCCCCTGGCCGGAATAGCCCGGGGCGGTCGGTCGTTGGCGTCGGTTCACGCGACGATGGGACTCCCGTTTTGACCGACTCCTCACACGCCCTCGTGGTGGGCGCGACCGGCATCGCCGGCGGCGCTCTCCTCGACCACCTCTCCGATCAGGGGTGGACGGTGACGGCCCTCTCACGCCGCCCCGGCGCTCCACGGCCGGCAGTCGAGTGGCGCTCCGCCGACCTCCGCTCGCCCGACGCGCTGCGGGCCGCCCTCGAGGGCGTCCCCGTCACGCACGTGTTCTTCACCGCATGGTCCCGGCAGGACACCGAGGCGGCGAACATCGCCGTCAACGGGGGCATGGTCCGCGACCTCCTCGCCGCACTCGCGGACGCGCCGGTGCGCCACGTCGCGCTGATGACCGGACTGAAGCACTACCTCGGCCCGTTCGAGGCGTACGGGCAGGGCGAGATGCCCGACACCCCGTTCCACGAGGACGAGCCGCGGCTTGACGTCGACAACTTCTACTACGCGCAGGAGGACGAGCTCTTCGCCGCAGCGGCACGTCAGGGCTTCACCTGGTCGGTGCACCGCTCGCACACCGTGCTCGGCCACGCCGTCGGCAACGCGATGAACATGGGCCTGACGATCGCGGTGGCCGCGGCCATCAGCCGGCACACCGGGCGTCCGCTCGTCTTCCCCGGCAGCGAGACCCAATGGAACGTCCTCACCGACGTCACCGACGCCGATCTCCTCGCGCACCAGATGGTGTGGGCCGCCACGCATCCCGAGGGGGCGGACGAGGCCTTCAACACGGCGAACGGCGACGTCTTCCGCTGGCGGTGGATGTGGCCGCGCATCGCCGCCGACCTCGGCGTCGCGGCGGAGGGCTTCGACACCGCGCCGCGCCCGTTCGCGCAGCAGATGGCCGACGCGGCGCCGGTGTGGGCGGAGATCGTCGCGCAGCACGGGCTCGTCGAGCCCGACCTCGAGCGCGTCGCCTCGTGGTGGCACACGGATGCCGACCTCGGACGCGACATCGAGGTGATGACCGACATGTCGAAGAGCCGCCTCGCGGGCTTCACCGAGCACCACCGCACGCGCGACTCGTTCGCGCGGCTCTTCGCTCGCTACCGCGCCGCCCGCCTCATCCCCTGAGCCGTCGACCGTGCGTGGCCCTGGGGCGGGCTGTGTGGCCCCGGGGCCACTCACGTCGACGCGACGACGCGCCCCGGCGAACCGCCCGCGCGCCCACGCCCCTTACAGCCGCTGCCCCAGCGCCCACAGCCGGTCCGCGCGGCCCGAGATCGCCTCGGACAGCGCGAACGCCTGCGCGTCGGTCAGCGACGCGACGTAGTCGACGATCCCGCGCGACCGGGCGAGCGCGTCGGCCTCCCCGTCGGTGGGGCGCCGCTCGGCCGGCAGCGTGGCGTACTGCTCGCGGGCGAGGGCGATGAGCTCCCGCAGGCGCCGCGGGGTGCGGGCGCGGTCGAGGTCGTCGTCGAGCCACTCGCCGAGCGCGCGCACCGACCGCGCGAGGATCCGGCTCATCCCGCGCTGCTGGACGGCGAGGTCGGGGCGGCTGAGCACGAACCGCTTGTGGACGAACTTCAGGACCTCGACGTGATGCCACGCCCACGGCGACAGCACGACCGGACCGGCCCGCGGTGTGTCGACCGGCCGCAGCCGCGCCGACTCCTGGAAGCGGCGGATCCACCGGTCCGTGAAGGCGGCGAGCCGGCGCTCGGCGGTGAGCGAGCCGTCGAACGGCCGGGCGAGCAGGTCGGTCACCATCTCGGCATCCACGTCGCTCACCGCGGCGAGGAAGGCCTCGTCGTCGGCGATCCACGGGTCGTCCCGCCGCATCTTGCGGCGGAGGCGCTCCAGTCCCGCGCCCGGCGCGAGCTCGGCGCGCACCTCGGCGTCGTCGCGCTCCCGCCACTCCAGGACGTCGTCGAGCCACCCGCGGAACTCCGCCGCGATGGGGGCGTGATCCAGGATGCCGGCCCGATAGAAGTCGTCGACGTCGTGCACCGAGTAGGCGATGTCGTCGGCCAGGTCCATCACGGCGCCCTCGATGCTCTGGCGCAGGGGCTCGGCATCCACTCCTCCCCGGGCGGCGTCGAGGTCCTCGAGGTCGAGGTCGTAGGCGGAGTACTTGTGCACCCGGTAGGCGCCGTCGGGCTCGCGACGGATGCCACGGGGTGGCCCGTTCCTTTCGATCTCGTTCGCCGACGCCGACGGCGCCCAGGGGTACTTTGCCGACGCCGCCCGCACGGCCGCGGTGAGGTTCAGCCCGCGGGGCGCGGTCTCGATGACGTCGAGGGCGGTGAGGATGCGGTAGGTCTGCGCGTTGCCCTCGAAGCCGTCCGCGAGGCCCAGCTCGGTGCGGGCGAGACGGTTCAGCGTCATCTCGCCCAGATGGCCGAACGGCGGGTGACCGAGGTCGTGCGCGTACGAGGCCGCCTCCACCACGGTGGCGTTGCAGACGTCCGCCGCGCCCGCGTCCCGGGCTCGCGTGTTCAGCTGCAGGGCCACGACGCGGGCGATCGCGCTCACCTTGAGGGTGTGGGTGAGGCGGTTGTGCACGGGCGCGCCCGAGATGGACGGCGACACCACCTGCGTCACGGCCGACAGCCGCGAGAAGTAGGGGGAGAACTGGATGCGCTCCAGATCGATCGACCACGGGTCTCCCGGGACGTCGTCGCGGTCCTCGTAGACGCGGGCGGCGGCGGGATCCGGGATGCCGCCCTCGCGCGGCTCCGTCGAGGGCGATGTCTCGTGGTGCAGGGTCATCCCGGTCCTCTCGCGGCGGTGGTGTCGGACCACGCTAACCCGCCCGCGGGTTCCGGCCGGTGCTCCGTGCCGGGGCGCGTCTCCGCGGGACGCCGCGCGCAGTCGCCGGCGGCTGTGGACCCGCTCGCCGAACTCCTGAGTTTCGCGGCGTCGGGCCGCGGCGGCCGGTGCTGCAGCCCGCGGGCGCCCTCGCCGAACTCCTGAGTTTCGCGGGGTATGGCCCGGGGGAGGGGGCACGGGGTGGCGGCGTGCCGGACTCCCGAGAACCCGCGCTCGCCGCGACCAGAAGGGCTGCCGTGGCAGGCGTCGCCGCTGTTCCTCCGGAGCCGGGCATGCCGGCCCCGGCAGAACTCCGGAGTTCGGCGAGGCCCGGGCCGCCGCCTCAGCCCGGCAGAACTCCGGAGTTCGGCGGGACCCGGGCCGCCGCCTCAGCCCCGCCGCACCTCCACGTCGACGACGCGCGCATCGTCGCCGGTCAGCTCGTACGTCGGCCCGGTGATGCGCAGCGTCGCGGCGGCATCGACGTTGGAGCACGAGGCGCCGACGCGCACCTCCACCTCGCCGGGCTCCACGACTCGGCGGAGCGAACGGTCGCTATAGGCCAGGCGCGACGCGGGCACCGTGAAGCGCACCTCCGCGCTCTCGCCCGGGTTGAGCTCGACGCGGGCGTAGGCCAGCAGCTGCACGACGGGCCGGGTGACGCTCGCGACCGGGCGGTGCGCGTAGACCTGCACGACGTCGGCGCCGCGCACGGCACCCGTGTTGGTCACCCGGGCGGACACGGCGAACGCGTCACCCGCCCGCACGTCGGCGTCCGCCCCGGCGGGAACGCCGTCGACCGCCAAGCCCGCGCGCTCGAACGTCGTGTACGACAGGCCGAATCCGAACGGCCGCACCGGCGTCGGGTCGGTGCTCGTCACGCCGGACGGTCCGCCGAGGATCGGGTGGAGGTACGAGTACGGCTGAGCCCCGGCCGCGCGCGGCAGCGAGACGGGCAGTCGCCCGGAGGGGGTGGCATCCCCGGTCACAAGGGCGGCGAGAGCCGGCCCGCCCTCCTCGCCGGGGAAGAACGCCTGCAGCACCGCGGCGGGACCGACCGCGCCGTCGAGCGCCCAGCCGAGCGCGTACGGGCGTCCGGTCAGCAGCACGAGCACCACCGGGGTGCCGGTGGCGACGACGGCCTCGACGAGCTGCCGCTGCACGCCGGGCAGCTCGAGCGAGTCGGCGTCGTTCCCTTCGCCGACGGTGCCGCGGCCGAACAGGCCGGCCCGGTCGCCGACGACGACGATGGCGACGTCGGCGTCACGGGCGAGGGATGCCGCGGCGTCGATGCCCGTGGCATCCGTCCCCTCCACCGCACATCCCTCCGCGAACGCGGTGTCCGCGAAGCGGGCGGACAGCGCCGCCCGCACCGTGGGGATGTCGAAGCCGAGCGGGGTGCCGGGGTGGTGCGCGAGCACGTGGTTCGCGAAGGAGTAGCAGCCCATCAGCGCCTCGGCGCTGTCCGCGTTCGGGCCGATGACCGCGATCCGCGTCGAGGGGGCGAGGGGGAGCAGATCGTCGTCGTTGCGGAGCAGGACGACCGACTCCTCGGCGATGCGCCGCGCGAGGGCCCGGTGCTCGGGGTCGTCGAGGTCGACGGTGGTCGGGGCGTCGTCGAAGGCGGCATCCAGGAGTCCCAGGTCCTCCTTCTCGGCCAGCACGCGGGCGACGGCCCGGTCGACGACGGCCTCCGGAAGGGCGCCGGACGCCACCCGCTCGACGAGGTGCGGGTAGGCGTCCGCGCCGGGGAGCTCGACGTCGATGCCGGCCTCGAGGGCGAGGTGCGCGGCCTCGCCGAGCGAGCCGGCGACGCCGTGCATGGAACGCAGGAACTCGACCGCGTAGTAGTCGGACACGACGGTCCCGTCGAAGCCCCAGCGGCGCCGGAGCAGGTCGGTGAGCAGGTCCCCGGACGAGGCGACGGGGACGCCGTCGATCTCGGTGTACGAGTTCATGACGCTGCGGACGCCGCCGTCGCGGACGGCCATCTCGAACGGCGGCAGGAACACGTCCTGCAGCTCGCGGGGTCCGGCGCTGACCGGGGCGTGGTTGCGCCCGGCGCGCGAGGCCGAGTAGCCCACGAAGTGCTTCAAGGTGGCGTGCACGCCGGCCGCCTGCAGTCCGCGGACGTAGGCCGTGCCGATCGTGCCGACGACGTACGGGTCCTCGGCGATGCACTCGTCGACGCGTCCCCAGCGGGGGTCGCGGATCACGTCGAGCACGGGCGCGAGGCCCTGATGGACCCCGAGCTCGCGCATGGAGCGCCCGATCGTGGATGCCATGAGCTCGACGGCATCCGGGTCGAACGACGCGCCCCAGGCGAGCGGGGTGGGGAAGGTGGCGGCCTGCCACGCGGCGAAGCCGGTGAGGCACTCCTCGTGGACGAGCGCGGGGATGCCCAGGCGCGTCTCGGTGACGAGCCGCCGCTGCTCGCCCCACAGCCAGGCGGCGCGCTCGACCGGGTCGACGGGGCGGGTGCCGTAGACGCGGGTGAGGTGGCCCAGCCCGTGCACGGTCGCGTCGGCGTAGGCGGTGGTGGTGACCTTCTCGCCGGCCAGCGGCGCGACGACCTCGTCGCCCTGATCGACCCAGTAGCCGACGAGCTGCGCGAGCTTCTCGTCGAGGGTCATGTCGGCGAGGAGCGCTCGCACGCGGTCGGAGGTCCCCGGTCCGAGGGCAGCGCCGACGTCGGTGGTGTGGATGGTCATGGCGGGTCAGCCCTTCACGGCGCCGGTGAGACCGCCGACGATCCGACGCTCGAACAGGCTGAAGAACACCAGAGCGGGGATCATCGACAGCGAGGTGAACGCGAGCACGCGTGCGGTGTCGACGGAGTACTGCGAGGCGAACGCCTGCGTGCCGAGCGGCAGGGTGTAGGCGGCCTCGTTGTTGAGGATGAACAGCGGGAGCATGTACGAGTTCCAGCTGTTCACGAAGGCGAGGATGCCGACCGTCACGATCGCGGGGACCGCCAGCGGCAGCACCATGCGCCAGAAGAAGCCGAGGCGGCCCAGACCGTCGATGGCGGCGGCCTCCTGCAGCTCCTTCGGGATCGCGGCGAGGAACGGCGACAGGATGATCACGGTGATCGGCAGGGCGAAGGCGATCTGCGGCACGATGACCCCGGCGAGGGAGTTCGTCAGGCCCAGGTTGCGCACGAGGATGTACAGCGGCGTGATGGCCACGGTCATCGGGAACATCAGTCCGGCGGTGAACAGCGCGTACACGGCGCCCCGCCCGCGGAAGCGGTAACGGGCGAGGGCGTAGGCGCCCATCAGGCCGAGGGCGACGACGAACACGGTCGTGGCGACGGCCGCGATGGTGGAGTTGGCGACCTGGCCCCAGAACGCGCTGCTGGCGAGGACGTCGACGTAGTTCTCCCAGTTCCAGCGGGTCGGGAAGCCGGCCGGGTCGACCGTGATCTCGGCGTTCGACCGGAACCCGCCGAGGATGATGAACGCCACGGGGGCGAGCATCAGGCCGATCAGGACGAGAGCGACGAAGCCCACGACGACGGAGGTGGAGCGGCGGCGACCGGCCGGGGCGCGCCGGACGGACCGGGGCGCCTTCGGGGCGACGAGGGTGGCGGTGGCGGTCACTTGGTGCCTCCCGTGAGGGCGCCGGCGGTGTCGCGGCGCAGGACGAAGCGCTGGTAGACGAGGGCGACGGCGAGCGAGATGAGGAACATGACGACCGCCACGGCGCTGCCGTATCCGAAGCTGCCGGCGTTGCGGCCGTTGGCGACCATGTAGGTGGCCATCGTCGAGGTGCCCGCGGTGGACGCGACGTACTGGCCCCAGATGATCCAGACGAGGTCGAACAGCTGCAGCGATCCGATGATGGAGAGGAAGGCCCAGATGCGGATCGTCGGTCCCATCAGCGGGAGCACGATGTGGCGCTGGATCTGCCAGTAGGACGCCCCGTCGATGGCGGCGGCCTCGGGCAGCTCCTCCGGGATGCCCTGCAGGCCCGCGAGGAAGAGGATCACGGCGAAGCCGATGTACTTCCACGTGATGATGATGAGCAGGGTCCAGATCGCCAGGGCGGGGTCGGAGATCCAGTCGGCGCGGAGGGAGCCGAGGCCGATGTTCTCCAGCGCGCCGTTGAGGGCGCCGCCCGACTGCAGCATGAGGCCCCAGCCGAGGCCGACGACGACCTCGGAGATGACGTAGGGCACGAAGATCAGCACACGGATGAGCGACTGCGCCCGCATCTTGCGGTTCAGCAGCAGCGCGAGACCGAGCGCGAGGGGTCCCTGCAGGACGAGAGAGCCGATGACGATGAAGCCGTTGTGGCCGAGCGCCTCGTGGAAGGCGGGGTCCGTGAGGATCGTGATGTAGTTGCGGAAGCCGACGAAATCGACGGGGGTGCCGAAACCCGACCAGCTGTAGAAGCCGTAGTAGGCGGCGAGGGCGACCGGCAGGATGACGAACGAGACGAACACCACCAGCGCGGGGCCGAGCAGGATCGCGAGCTCGCCGCGGATCCGCCAGTTCTCGCGTCGATGACGCACGCGCGGGCGCCCGGCCGAGGGGGTGCGGGCGGCACCCTCCTCGGCCGGGCGGCGACCGGCGGCGTCCGGGGCGGGGGCGAGCGGTGGGCGCACGCTGGTCATGGTCGTTCTCCTCAGGAGCGCGCGGCGGCCGCGTTGACGGCGTCGACGATGTCCTGGGGACCGCTCTTG
>Ga0194110_10003151_pt1 | contig 20561 bp, 14 predicted proteins | sample TA2Kig1200mmetaG_FD_146192 | JGI IMG/M metagenome (GOLD analysis project Ga0194110, IMG submission 146192) | Freshwater microbial communities from Lake Tanganyika, Tanzania - TA2015032 Kigoma Deep Cast 1200m | ecosystem: Environmental > Aquatic > Freshwater > Lake | place: Tanzania: Lake...
GAGATCACCTTCAACTTCGGCACGATCCGCTGGGAGTACACGCCGAAGGACCACATGGGCAAGCCGCAGGCCGTCCTCCAGTCCGGCTGGAGCCTCGAGCAGAACAAGCCCCTCTGAGCGCGGGAATTGCCGCGCCCTGCCTCTCCGCGCGTTGCGCGCAGCGAGCGCCTGGCGCCCGAACGGGCGCCAGGCGCAGCGCGTGCGTGGCCCTAGCGCTTCACAGTCCTCAGCGCGCTGGCTGCGCCGGGAAGAGGCGCGGGGACAGGAGACCCAGCCATGGCGAAGGACAACTTCCTGAAGATCGAGGGGCCCGGCATTGATGGGGAGAGCACGGACCAGGCCCACCAGCGCTGGATCGAGGTCGTGTCGTACAGCCTGGGGCTCAGCCACGCCCGGGCCCTCGGGGGCGCCGCTTCCCCACAGTTCACCGACCTCTCCGTCGTCAAGGTGCTCGACTGCGCCACGCCGAACATCCTCCAGCACTGCGCGAAGGGCACCATCTTCTCCAAAGTGACCCTCCACGTGTGCCGCACCGTGGGAACCGGCGTCCAGCACGTGGCCCTCTGCATCGCCCTGGAGGGCGTCACAATCTCGAGCCATCACCCGGGCGGCGTCGTGCAGGGGGAACTGGTCCCGTCGGAGGAAGTCAGCTTCTGCTTCAACAAGATCAAGCTGGCGTACACTCCGGTTGACCACATGGGCAACCCTCTCGCGAAGACGGAGCGAGGGTGGGACCTCAAGAAGAATGCTCCCGCCCAGTAGCCAGCAGCGACGGGTCTGCGGCCTCCGCCTCAGGCTCGGCGGCGCAGAAGTGCACTTCAACCACACGGTCCCCCCGGGGCCCGTGCGGGTCGCCGACATTCTCCCCGCGCTCCAGGCGCTGACCGATCTCATCGTGGAGTCCGCCGCGCGGCCGGGGAAGCAGGCCTCGTGCCGAGCCGGGTGTGGGGCCTGCTGCCGGCAGCCCGTGCCGGTGGCCGAAGCGGAAGCCGTCCAGCTCGCCGAGATGGTGGCGGCCATGCCGGCCGCCAGGAGGGAACGCGTGCTTCGCCGCTTCGAGGCTGCCCTCGCGAGGCTGGCACGCGCCGGCCAGTTGGAGCCCCTCCGCCGCCTGGCGCGCACGGCGGACCCGGAGGCCCGGCAGGGCATCGGCTTGGCCTACCTCAGCCTCCAGATCCCCTGCCCCTTCCTGGACGCCGAGTCGTGCAGCATCCATCCGCGCCGGCCCCTGGCTTGCCGCGAGTACCTCGTCACGTCGCCGCCGTCGCACTGCGCGCGGCCGGAACTGGGGGTGGAGAGAGTGGTGCTGCCGGTCAACCCCTCGCGCTTGCTGTACCGGTTCGGGGACGGCGCGGGCGACGACCGGCCGCGGTGGCTGCCGCTCGTGCTGGCCCTGGAGTGGGCGGAGCAAGGGCGCGCCAGGGCGGCCCGCCGCTTCCCTGGCCACGAGCTCTTCGAGCGTTTCGTCAGCCGGCTGGCCCGGCAGGGCACTTCTGATCTCTAGCCAGCGATCAGAAATGGTTGCGCTCCGCCCGCCGCTCGGATAGAATGCTCTTATACCTTTCTGGGGGTGAACCGCACATGGCAGATCCCGAAACGCTGATTCGTGAGGGCAAGCTCGCCGAGGCCCTACAGGAGCTTCAGGACCGCATCCGCAAGAGCCCAGCCGACCCCAAGCTGCGCATCTTCCTCTTCCAGTTGCTGTGCGTCCTGGGCGACTGGGAGCGGGCCATGACCCAGCTCAACGTGGCCGGGGAGATGGACCCGAAGGCGATGGACATGGCCCTGGTCTATCGCCCGGTGCTGAACTGCGAGGCGCTGCGCGCCGAGGTCTTCGCCGGGCGCCGCGCGCCACACGTCTTCGGCGAGCCCGAAGAGTGGGTCGGCTGGATGGTCCAGGCCAACCAACTGGTGGGCGAGGGACACTGCCAGGCATCCCAGGAGCTCCGCGCCAAGGCCCTCGAAGCCGCCCCTGCGACCCCCGGCACCATTGACGGCAAGCCCTTCGAGTGGCTCATGGACAACGACCCGCGCCTGGGCCCCATCCTCGAGACGTTCGTGGACGGGCGTTACTTCTGGGTGCCCATGGACCGGATACGCCGCGTGGTCACGGACAAGCCGGTGGACCTCCGCGACAAGGTGTGGCTGCCGTCCCACTTCATCTGGGCCAACGGCGGCGCAGCGGTCGGCTTCATCCCCGCCCGCTATCCCGGCTCCGAGGCCTCGGAGGACCCCGCCATCCGCCTGGCGACGCGGACCGACTGGGTGGACCGCGGGAGCGAGCTCTTCCTGGGCATCGGCCAGCGGATGTTCGCCACCGACGAGGGGGACTACGCGCTGCTCGACATCCGCGCAGTCACCCTCGGCGCCGAGCCGGACGCAGGCGAGCTCCCGGACCTCGGCGAGGGCGCGCCGGAAGCGCCGGCCGAAGAAGGGGCCGACGATGCCTGAGCTGATGGCCTACGAACGCCTCCTCCCCTGCCTCCTCGACCGCCTGACGGACGAAGAGCCGCAGGCCGACAAGGAGAGCCGCGACCGCAGGGTGATCAGCCTGCGCCGCTACGTGGACGGCGTTCGCCGCGACCTCGGCTGGCTCCTCAACAGCAACGCCCACAACACGTGGGAGAACATCCCCGCCTACCCCGAGGCCGCCCGCTCAGCCCTCAACTACGGCATCCCCGACCTCTGCGGCGCCACCGGCTCGGGCGTGCGCCTCGAGGACCTCGAGCGGCAGCTCCGGGCGGCCATCCTGGCCTTCGAGCCGCGGCTCGTCCGCGGCGCGCTCTCCGTCCGCGTCGTCATCGCCGACGAGGAGGACCCGGCCAGCGGCAACATGGTGTCGTTCGAGATCAGCGGCGAGCTCTGGGCTCAGCCAGCTTCTGAGTCCTTCTTTGTCAAGACCGAGGTGGACCTGGAGACGGGCATCTGGCGACTGTAGCTTGACGCGGCCAGTGGCCGCAACCAAAGGGGATGAATGGAGGGGTGGATGAATGGATGATTGTCTGACACCCATCCACCCATCCATTCATCCATTCATCCCCAGACGTCCGCGCAACGCGCGTACGAGTCACGGGGGAAGACACTGATATGGACGAACGTCTGCTCCGCTTCTACAACCTCGAGCTCTTCCACCTGCGCCACATGGCCGCTGAGTTCGCGGCAGAATTCCCCAAGATCGCCGGCCGCCTCCTCCTGACCTCTGACGCCTCAGGCCCCTGCGAGGACCCGTGGGTGGAGCGCCTCCTCGAGGGGTTCGCATACCTGGCCTCACGCGTCCACGTCAAGCTCGACGCCGAGTTCCCCCGCTTCACCTCCTCGCTCCTCGAGACCGTCTACCCCCACTACCTCGCGCCCACCCCCTCGATGGCCCTGGTGCGCTTCCACCCCGACCTGAGCGAGGACGGGTTGGCCGACGGCTTTCCCGTCCCGCGCGGCGCCATCCTGCGCGGCCGGGGCGACACTACGAAGTGCGAGTACCGCACCGCCCACGACGTCACGCTCTGGCCCCTCCAGGTCGTCGAGGCCAGCTACCACACCCGCGACCTCGCGTCGTTCGAGGTCCCCCAGGACCTCAACGTCCGAGCCGGCATCCGCATCCGCCTCGAGGCCACTGCCGGCCTGAGCTTCGACCAGCTCAAGCTCGACGACCTCACGCTTCACATCCAGGGCGCCGACGAGACGCCCATGCGCATCTACGAGCAGTGCTTCGCGCACGGCGCCGGCGTCCTCGTCCAATCCATCACCAAGCCCGTCAAGTGGCAGACCTATCTCCCGCCCCAGAGCGTGCGCCGCGTGGGCTTCCGCGACGAGGAGGCCCTCCTCCCCTACGACGCCCGCTCCTTCCAGGGCTACAGGCTGCTCCGCGAGTACTTCGCGCTCCCCCAACGCTTCATGTTCGTCGGCCTCAGCGGCCTCGGGGCCGCGCTCCGCAAGTGCAAGGCCAAGCAGGTGGACGTCATCCTCCTGTCGGACAAGGAGGACCTCGAGCTCGAGAACCGCGTGGAAGGGCAGAGCTTCGCGCCCTTCTGCACCCCGGCCATCAACCTCTTCCCGATGCACGCCGACCCCATCCCGCTCAGCGACCGCTTCGCCGAGCACCACGTCGTGCCCGACAGGACCCGTCCCGACCACTTCGAGGTTTACCAGGTCAAGCGCTGCGTCGGCGTGGCCGCCAAGGCCACCGACACGCAGGAGTTCCTCCCCTTCTACTCGGCCAGCGACTTCGATGCCGAGACCGCTGGCGGCGGGGCATACTTCGTCGTCCACCGCGTCCCCAGGGTGCTCTCCAGCAGAGAGCAGGTCCGCGGCCGCCGCTCCAGCTACGCCGGCAGCGAGGTCTACATCACCCTCGTGGACGCCCGGTCCGCGCCCTACAGGCCAGACCTGCGCCACCTCTCCGTCGAGACCCTCTGCACCAACCGCGACCTGCCGATCCTCATGCCGGTGGGGGTGGGCGGAAGCGACTTCACGATGGACACCACCTCGGCGGCCCCCGTGGAGGCCATCCGTTGCGTCGGCGCGCGGCCGAAGTCCCCCTTGGCCTCTTATGCCGAGGGCGACTTCGCCTGGCGGGCGATCAGCCATCTCGCCCTCAACTACCTCTCGCTGACCGACACGAGCGAGAAGGAGGGCGCCCTGGCCCTCCGCGACATCCTCAAGCTCTACGCCGGCCAGGGCGAGGAAGCGGTCCGCAAGCAGATCGAGGGCGTCAAGAGCATCCGCAGCCGCCCCCTCACGCGCCCAGTGCCGACCCCCGGACCGATCGCCTTCGCACGCGGCCTCGAGGTCACTGTCACCCTCGACGAGGTCGCCTTCGCCGGCACCGGCGTCTTCCTCCTCGGCGCCATCCTCGCCGAGTTCTTCACCAAGTACGTCTCCATCAACTCCTTCGTCGAGACCGTGATACAGACCCCCCAGCGTGGGCAGGTGATGCGATGGGTGCCGAAGATCGGGCAGCGGCAGATTCTATGAGCATTTCCGATCTCCGATTTTCGATCTCCGATTTCGGATTTCGGATTTCGGATTTCGGATTTCGGATTGAGGTGGGATGATGGCCATCGAGGACCGCACAGCAGCCGATGCTGTCCTGCGCCGCCTCTACGAGAACCCGTACAGCTTCGACTTCTTCATGGCCGTGCGCCGCCTGGAGAACTGCTTCCCGAGCCGCCCCAGGACCGGCCACTCCCGCACGCCGGCCGGCGACCCCGTCCGCTTCGGCCAGGACCCCACGCTCGCCTTCCCGCCGTCCACCCTCAAGGGCCTGGCCTTCGGCAAGGACGGGCGGGCGCCCAGGCTCCTACTCCACTTCATGGGCCTCCTGGGCCCCAACGGCCCCCTGCCGCTCCAGCTCACCGCCTACGCCCGCGAGCGGCAACTGGCCAAGGACAACACGCTCGCCCGCTTCCTCGACGTCTTCAACCACCGCATGGTCTCGCTCTTTTACCGGGCCTGGGCCGCCAGCCAGCAAGCCGTCCAATTCGAGCGCGGGGGCGACGACCGCTTCGCCGTCTACGTCGGCTCCCTCTTCGGCATCGGCATGCCCAGCCTGCGCAACCGCGACGCCGTGCCCGACGTGGCCAAGCTCCACTACTCCGGCCGCCTGGCCTGCCAGACCCGCCACGCCGAGGGCCTCCGCGCACTCCTCGAAGACTACTTCCGCATCAAGGTCAACCTCCAGGAGTTCTGGGGGCAGTGGCTAGACATCCCGGCCGACTGCCAGTGCCGCGTCGGCGAGACGCCCCGCACCGGCCTCCTCGGACGCACCATCGTCGTCGGCTCGAAGCTCTGGGACTGCCAGCAGAAGTTCCGCCTCCGCTTCGGCCCGATGGGCCTCGCCGACTACGAGCGCATGCTCCCAGGCGGCAACAGCCTTGTCCGCCTCGTCGTCTGGGCGCGGAACTACGTCGGGGACGAGCTCTCGTGGGACCTCCAGCTCGTCCTCAAGAAGGAGGAGGTCCCGAAGACCCGCATGGGCCAGTACGGGCGGCTCGGCTGGACCACCTGGCTCCAGTCCAAGCCCTTCGGCCGCGACGCCGACGACCTCGTCCTGACCCCCTGCGCTGCCTGAAGCACAGTTCGCAGTGCAGCCTTCAGGCCGTATCCGACCGCACGGGCTGAAGCCCGCACTACAAACGCGGCCGGCGCCGCAAGTTGCCACCCGCTGCTTGAAGGGGCCACCCAATGGCTGAGATCAGTCGCGCGAAGCTCTTCGGCAAGCTCAACAGCATCGGCTACAAGAGCCTGGAGGGGGCCACCGTCTTCTGCAAGCTCCGCGGCAACCCCTACGTCGAGCTCGCACACTTCATCCAGCAGGTCTTCCAGCTCCAGGACTCCGACCTCCACAAAATCTGCCGCCACTTCACGATCAACCCATCGCGGCTGGTGGCTGACCTCACGGCGGCCCTCGAGCGCCTGCCGCGCGGCGCGACATCCATCAGCGATATCTCCTCCCACCTCGAGTCCATGGCCGAGCGGGCCTGGGTCTACGCCACGCTCCTCTACGGCGAGGGCCAGATACGCACCGGCCACCTCGTTGTCGCCCTCACCAAGACCAAGGAGCTCCGGAACATCCTCCTCGGCATCTCCAAGGAGTTCGAGAAGATCAAGCCCGAGGAGCTCAGCGACAACTTCACCAAGGTCACCGCCGGCTCCCCCGAGGAGGTGCTCGGCGCCCAGGACGCCATCGCGGTGGGCGCCGCCGGCGCACCAGGCGAGGCCAGCGGCGCCATGGCACCTGCCCAGATGGGCAAGCAGGAGGCCCTCAAGCGCTTCACCGTGGATATCACCGAGCAGGCCCGCAGCGGCAAGATGGACCCGATCATCGGGCGCGACCCCGAAATCCGCCAGATCATAGACATCCTGATGCGCCGGCGCCAGAACAACCCCATCCTCACCGGCGAGGCCGGCGTGGGGAAGACCGCCGTCGTGGAGGGCTTCGCACAGCGCATCGTCGCCGGCGACGTCCCGCCCATGCTCCGCGACGTCGCCCTCCGAACGCTTGACCTCGGCTTGCTCCAAGCAGGCGCATCCATGAAGGGCGAATTCGAGAACCGCCTCCGCCAGCTTATCGAGGAGGTCCAGGGCTCCGCCAAGCCCATCATCCTCTTCGTAGATGAGGCCCACAACCTGATCGGCGCCGGCGGCGCAGCAGGCTCGGGCGACGCCGCGAACCTCCTCAAGCCCGCACTCGCCCGCGGCACACTCCGCACCATCGCCGCCACCACCTGGGCCGAATACAAGAAGTACATCGAAAAAGACCCCGCCCTCACCCGCCGATTCCAGGTCGTCAAGGTGGACGAGCCGACCGAGGAGAAGTGCGTCCTCATGATGCGCGCCATCGCCTCCATGGTCGAAAAGCACCACAAGGTGCAGATTCTCGACGAGGCCCTCGAGGCCACCGTGAAGCTCTCGCACCGCTACATCCCCGGGCGCCAGCTCCCCGACAAGGCGGTCAGCCTCCTCGACACCGCCTGCGCCCGCGTGGCCGTCAGCCAGCACGCCACCCCGCCCGAGGTAGAGGACCTCCGCCACCACATTGACGCCCTCAAGACCGAGATGGCCATCCTCGAGCGCGAGGAGGCCGTGGGCATCATGCACCCCGAGCGCCGCGCCGAGCTCAACGCCACCATCGAGGCCGAGGGCAAGACCCTCGCCGGCCTCGAAGAGCGCTGGAACAAGGAGAAGGACCTCGTCGAGAAGATCCTCGGCATCCGCGGCAAGCTCCGCGAGCACCCCACCGGCACCATCGAGGGAACCTCGACCGAGCTCGGCAAGAAGGCCGACGAGTTGGCCAAGAAGGTGGACATCCAGGCCACCCCCGCCACCCAGCCCAAGCCCCTCTCGGACGACGAGAAGAAGAAGCTCCTCGGCGACCTCCAGCCCCTCCAGGCTCAGCTCGTCGAGCTCCAGGGCCAGACCCCGCTCATCCTCCCCAGCGTGGACGGCAGCGCCGTCGCCGCAGTCGTCTCCGACTGGACCGGCATCCCGCTGGGCCGCATGGTCAAGGACGAGTTGGCCGCCGTCCTGCGCCTGGCCGACACCCTGGGCGAGCGCGTCATCGGCCAGAAGCACGCCCTCGAAACCATCGCCAAGCGGATGAAGACCTCCCGCGCCGGCATGGACAACCCGAACCGCCCCATCGGCGTCTTCATGCTCGTCGGCCCGAGCGGCGTGGGCAAGACCGAGAGCGCTCTCGCCCTCGGCGAGGCCCTCTACGGCGGCGAGGAGAACGTCATCACCATCAACATGAGCGAGTTCCAGGAAGCCCACACCGTCTCCACCCTCAAGGGCGCGCCCCCGGGCTACGTAGGCTACGGCGAGGGCGGCGTCATGACCGAGGCCGTCCGGCGAAGGCCCTACTCCATCGTCCTCCTCGACGAGGTCGAGAAGGCGCACCCCGACGTCCACGAGATCTTCTTCCAGGTCTTCGACAAGGGCTGGATGGAGGACGGCGAAGGGCGCTACATTGACTTCAAGAACACGATCATCCTGCTGACGACCAACGTGGGCACCGACCTGATCATGAACATGTGCAAGGACCCCAGCCTGCTGCCCGACCCCGAGGGGCTCCAGAAGGCGCTGCGCGAGCCGCTCCTCAAGAAGTTCCCCGCCGCGCTCCTCGGCCGCCTCGTGGTCGTGCCCTTCTACCCGATCGGCGACGACGTGTTGCGCCTGATCATCAAGCTCCAGCTCGGCCGCATCCGCAAGCGCCTGGCCGAGAACCGCAAGATACCCTTCTCCTACGACGACGCGGTGGTGGACCTCGTGAAGAGCCGCTGCACGGAGGTCGAGAGCGGCGCGCGGATGGTGGACGCCATCCTCACCCACTCGCTCCTCCCGGCCATCAGCGAGAAGTACCTCACCGAGGTCATCGAAGGGCGCGAGATCAAGAAAGTCCACGTCGGCGTCGCCGACAGCAACTTCAGGTTCGAGTTCGCCTGATACGCGGCCGGGATACGGGCTGAAGCCCGCACTACAAGGAGGAGAACCGGGCGATGGCAAGGACCCAACAGCATCGGATGATGGCCATTGGCACCCCGCTGGGGGCCGACGTGCTCCTGCTGCGGAGCTTCTCAGCCACGGAGCAGCTCGGGCGCATGTTCCACATCGAGGCCGACCTCCTCAGCGAGGACGAGAACATCTCGTTCGACGACCTGGTGGGCCGCAACGTCACCATCCGCCTCGACACGAGCCAGGGCTCGCCCCGCTACTTCAACGGCCTCGTGGCCGGCTTCACCCAGCGCCGGCGGACCACCCGCCTCGCCGCCTACCACGCCACCATCGTCCCCTGGCTCTGGCTCCTCACGCGGACCTCCGACTGCCGCATCTTCCAGGAGAGAAAGGTCCCCGACATCATCAAGGAGATCTTCCGCGACCACGGGCTGACCGACTTCGAGGACCGCCTCACCGGCTCATACCGCCAATGGGAGTACTGCGTCCAGTACCGCGAGACCGACTTCAACTTCGTCAGCCGCCTCATGGAGCAGGAGGGCATCTACTACTACTTCGAGCACGAGGACGGCAAGCACACGATGGTCCTCTGCGACTCTCCGAGCGCCCACCAGCCCTACTCCGGCTACGAGACCATCTCCTACCGCCCGCCCGAGCTCTCCGCCACCGAGGCCGAGCACATCCGCGACTGGTCCTGCCGCAAGCAGGTGCAGCCGGGGGCCTACGTGCTGGAGGACTTCGACTTCAAGAGCCCGAGGAAGGACCTCGAGGTCAACTCCAAGATCACCCGCCAGCACTCGGCCGCCGACTTCGAGATGTACGACTACCCCGGCGAGTACACCGAGTTCGGGGACGGCCAGAAGTACGCCCGCGTCCGCATCGAGGAGGCCCAGGCCGAGCACGAGGTCGTGGGCGGCGACTCCGACGTCCGCGGCATCTGCACCGGCTACAAGTTCCGCCTCTCCGACTACCCGCGGTCGGACCAGTGCCGCGACTACCTGGTCACCTCGGCCAGCGTGTCCGGCCGCAGCGACGAGTTCGACTCCAGCGGCGGCGGCGGCGGCGGCGTCTTCTGCTCGTGCAGCTTCACCGGCATCGAGGCCAGCACGCAGTTCCGCTCCCCGCGCCTCACCCCGAAGCCCGTCGTCCAGGGGCCCCAGACCGCCATCGTCGTCGGACCAGCCGGCGAGGAAATCTACACTGACCAGTACGGCCGCGTGAAGGTGCAGTTCCACTGGGACCGCCGCTCGAAGGGCGACGAGACCAGCTCCTGCTGGATCCGCGTCTCCCAAATCTGGGCCGGCAAGAAGTGGGGCGGCATGATCATACCACGCATCGGCCAGGAGCTCATCGTGGACTTCCTCGAGGGCGACCCCGACCAGCCGATCGGCACCGGCCGCGTCTACAATGGCGAGGCTATGCCGCCCAACGAACTCCCCGGCCAGAAGGTCAAGATGTCCCTCAAGAGCAACTCCACCAAGGGCGGCGGCGGATACAACGAGATCACCCTCGACGACACAAAGAGCAAGGAGGGCTTCTACGTCCACGCCCAGTACAACAAGGACGAGCGCGTGGAGAACGACTCCAAGGAGTGGATCGGCAACGACCGCCACCTCATCGTCACGAACAACCAGTACGAGCTCATCAAGGCCGACAAGCACCTCCACGTCAAGGGCGACCACAAGGAGAAGATTGACGGCAGCATGTCGCTGACGGTCGGCAGCGACCTCGACGAGAAGATCGGCATGAAGTGGGCCGCCGACGCCGGCCAGGAGATTCACCTCAAGGCAGGGATGAAGGTGGTCATCGAGGCCGGCATGCAGCTCACCATCAAGGTCGGGGGCAACTTCGTGGACATCGGCCCCGCCGGCGTGACGATCGTCGGCACGATGGTCAAGATCAACAGCGGCGGCGCGGCCGGCACCGGCAGCGGCGCCTCCCCAGACGCCCCGGATGACGCCAAGGAGGCCGCCACCGGCAGCGCCGGCCAGGTGGACCAGGCGGTCACCAAGCCCAGGCCGCCCACCCCGCCCACCTACAGCAGCCAGGCGCGCGTGATGCAGCGCGCCGCCGAATCCGGCGCGCCCACGGTCGAGCAGTGCCCGTCCTAGCAGGAGCAACGCCGTGCTGACTCTGCGGCGGGAGCAGGCGGACGTCTTCAAGGCATCGGCCCGCAAGAGCTACCCGAAGATTCTCCAGGCGGCCATAGAGAGCCAGGGCCTGGCCGCCTCGCGCGAGGCACACACCGGCGACCTCCTCGCCAAGGACTCCCTCGGCCATGTCACCCGCATGTCGTTCTACCCCGATGGCCTGCCTAAGACCCTCACCCAGCCCTCCGGCGTTCAGCACCACTTCGAGCACGACGACGAGGGCCGCCTCCACGCGCTCACCTACCCCGGCAACCGGCGCCTCGTGATGGAGCGCGACCGGCGCGGCAACGTCACCACCCTCAGCGGGCCGGGCGGACCCACCTACAAGTTCAAGCACGACGAGCAAGACCGCATCCTTTCCATCCTCTACCCCGACAAGACCGAGGCCAAGTACGAGTACAACCCCGGCGGCCAGCTCCTCCGCTGGACCGACCGCGCCAAGTCCGAGACCGTCATCGCAATGTCCACCAAGGGCCACATCGAGAGCATCACCGACCCCCTCGGGCGCAAGCTCCAATACGTCCCCGACGACGACGGGCGCCTCCAGGGCGTCGTCTTCCCCGACGGCACCGAGGAGCGGTACGGCTTCGACCTGATGGCCAAGAGGGGCACGGTCGTCCGCCGCGACGGCTCCGAGGTCCACACCCTCCTCGACGGCCAGAACCGCATCAAGCGCATCGAGTGGCCCGACGGCTCCCACGTCGAGTACGAATTCGGAGCTGGGGATACCGTCACCAAGGCGGCCACCCCCACCGGGACCGTGGCCGTCAAGCTCGGCGACAAGGGGAACGCCGAGGCCGAGACGACCGACTCCGGCACCGTGCAATTCAAGTACGACTCCGAGGGGCAGCTCACCGAGCTCAAGACCCCCGCAGGCGAGACAATCCGCTACGAGTACGACGGCGACGGGCGTCTGGTGAAGGTGGTGGACTGGGAGAAGCGCGAGATCGCCTTCGCCTACGGCCCAGACGGCTGCATCTCCACGATCAGCTATCCGAACAAGCTGGCCGAGCGCCACACCTACCCCGCCGCCGGACGGCTCGCGGGAGCCACCGTGGCCGACCGGGACGGCCGGCTCCTCAGCCAGCAGGCCTACGAGTACGACGCCTGCGAGCGTCTCGTGGCGATGAGCGACAAGCTCGCGGGGCAGGGACGCCCCGCCCACAACTGGGCGCGCCGCTACAACTACGGCCCCCAGGACCGCCTCCTCACCGAATTCGACGCCCTGACGAACAAGCCCGCCGCCGCCTACGCCTACGACGGCAAGGGCAACATGACCAGCGCCGGCGGCGCCTCCATCGCCGTGGGCGACCTCGACGAGCCCGCCTCCTTCGGCGGCGCACCCATCCAGTACGACGGCCTCGGCAACATGACCCGCCTCCCAGGCTCGCGCGGCGAAATCGAGTGCCGCTGGGCCGCCAACGGCCTCCTCAGCGAAGCCGTCGTGGGCGACCGCCGGGCCGCCTACACCTACGACCCCTTCGACCGCCGGACCTCCAAGAGCGTCGGACCCGTCACCTGGCGCTACGGCTGGGCAAACCACCAGCTCCTCTGGGAAGAGCGCAAGGAGGGGCCGGACGCCAAACCCGTCCGCCGCGACTATCTCTGGGCACCCGGCGGCTTCATGCCGCTCGCCTTCCGCGAAGGAGGCCGCACCTACTGGCTCCAGAGCGACTCGCGCGGCGCAGTCATCCGCGCCTACGACGAGGACGGCAACGTGGCCTGGGCCGCCACCTACGACGCCTTCGGACAGGCCAACGTCCTCGTGGACGACGTCCGCCAGCCCCTTCGCCTCCCAGGCCAGTACTTTGACGAAGAGACCGGCCTCCACTACAACTTCGCCCGCTACTACAGCCCCCACCTCCGCTCCTACCTCTCGCGCGACCCCGACTGGCACCAGCTCGGCACCCAGAACTACGCCTACTGCGCGAACAACCCGCTGAACTGCGCCGACCCGTTCGGCGCCCCCTGGTTCATCACCGCCCTCGTCGGCGCGGCGGTGGGCGCCGTCGTCGGCGCCGTCGCCGGCGGCATCGCCGCCGCAGCCACCGGCAAGCCCATCCTCTCCGGCGCGCTCGGCGGCGCAATCGGCGGGGCCATCACCGGGGCGGCCATTGGCAGCGGCGTGGCACTGGCCGGCATGGCCGTAGCGGCGCTCAAGGGCACGGCCGTCGCCGGCGCAGCCGCCGTTGTCCTGCCCGTCGTTGGCTCCGTGGTGGGCACGGGGGTGGGCACCTTCGCCAGCTCCCTGGTCGAGCAGGCGCGCACCGGCGCCCCCTTCTGCCTCACGTGCGCTCTCAAAGAGGCGGGCCTCGGGATGGCCATAGACGCGGCCCTCCTCGGCCTTGGCAAGATCCCCGGCGTCAGGCAGGGGGTCAAGGCCCTCGGAGGCTGGCTCGCCAGCCGCGGCAAGAAGCTCTTCGGCACGGCGCGGGGCGGACTGGGCAAGTCCCTGGCCTGGGGCAAGTCCCTGTTCACGCGCGGCCGGTCAATCTCCAAGGCCGCTGCCCACAGCGGCATGTCCAAGGCGCAGGCCCGCCAGGTCTTCAAGGTCGCCGCGAAGCACAAAGTGCAGATTCGGGTCCGTCCCACCAATAAGGATGCCATCGCACTCCGCGCAAAGGGCCATTCCCCCAAGCCGTCGTTCATCAAGAACAAGACGATCACCCAGTTCGATGTGGACCACCTCGGGGCTAAGCCCGACAAGCTGGGCATGGTCGGGTGCTTCAAGCCGACGAAGCCGCCGGATGCGCTCAAGCTATCCAACCCGGACCTGTACGCGAAGGCGATGAAGCGCTTCGAGAAACGGTCTGAGGAGTTCCTCAAGCAACGCAAGCTCTATCTCCGCAAGGCCCGCCTCACGAAGCAACTGAAGAACATGGCCCCAGACGACCCCATGCGCCCCAAGGTCCAGGCCCGCCTCGACAAGCATTCGGAGAAGCTCTCGCAGTACAAGGTCAAGGACGGCGTCATGATTGACAACCGTCCCACGATCGATGGCAAGCCCAACAAGGGGCAGGGGAAGGCATTCACCGGCGACAACGACATCTTCGACATCAAGGACCTGAAGGGCAACCCGGTCTCGCCGGAGAAGCGCCGAGAGGTCATCAAGGACCTGTCGAAGGGGCCGTTGAACGCGCAGCACAGCGACCACATGTCCTGGCGCAAGGACAGCCCCCAGACCTACAACCGCAAGGCGTTCGACGACATCGTGAACGACCACGCGCCCGGCTGCAAGCCGGAGGACAAGTTGGGGACTTTTGGCCCGGGCTACGACTTCTCCACTACGAACAGCACGCCCATCCAGCGGTACAAGCAGTGAAGGAGCGCAGCGGTGCCGCAAGCCAAGCCATTCAGCCGAGAGGAGCGCCAGAGACTCCTCGACGAAGCGTTCCAGCTCATGGAGGACCTCGAGGACCTCGAACTGGACTATGAGGCCGCGGGGGACGAGGGCGAGACGATAGGCGAGAGGATAGACCAGCTCAGCGACCGCCTCGACGTGATCCGCGAGGAGTACCTCAAAGGGCTCCCGCGCGTGCGGCTCAGCCGGTGCCCCTTTTGCAGGAAGGAGCTCGTATACCCCATTGACACCCTGGGCATAGACGGCCTGTGGTGGAACCGCGACGAGCCCGTGCGTCCGGAGCCCGAGAACTGGGACCCACACTTCTTCGGCCTCACGGGTGCCGTGAAGCTCCAGGGCGAGTTGCCCGATGTCCCATTCCTCGCCATGCCAGGGCCAGAGGTCCCCTACGTCATCCCCAGGCTGATGCGGCTCGAGTCCATTCGCGCCGTCATCTCGTCGCTGCCCATCGGCCAGTACACCGGCTACCCTATCGCCTATTACGCCAACCCGATCGCCGAGGACGTCCTTCGCCCCGACACCTGGGGCCTCGAGAAGAGCGAATACCTCGGGCCCGAGGGGAACGTCCAGTGGTGCGAGGCAGATGACCTGGAGGAGGACAACGACTACGACTTGCGGAGGTGGATCGCAACCGGCCGCCTGCTCTGGATCGCTCCCAACGATGCCGCTTGGGCCCTCCAGCAGGCGCCGAGCAGATGTCCCTATGTGGACCTGAAGGGCCGGCGCGAGGTCCAGCGCGTCCAGAATGGCGAAGCGTGGGCCTTGTCGGAAGCCGCCGATGCCCCCGATGAGCCCGAGGAGGAATGACTGAATGGCAGAAGAAGCCGTGGTCAAGGCGCTGCACGAGCAGCTTTTCTCCGTTTCCGACGCCCATGTCTACGCGCTCTTCGACGGGGCGTCGGTGAAGGAGCTGCGCGAGAAGCTCTGGCAGCACGAGCCCGAGCACGTGTGCCTCTGGCGCGGCGAGATGGAGCCCGACATCGCAGAGGTAGCCCCTTACCTCGTCGAGCTCAAGCCCGACGCCGAGTTCACCCAGTGGGTGCTCGAGAAGGGCTGGGGGAACCACTGGGGCATCTTCGCGGTCTCCCAGTCCGACCTCCGCGCCCTCAGGCAGCACTTCCGCCGGTTCACCATGGTCCGCGACCCCGACGGCAGGAACCTCTACTTCCGGTTCTACGACCCGCGGGTCCTGCGCACCTTCCTGCCGACCTGCACGCCCGACGAGCTCGAGAAGTTCTTCGGGCCGGTCATCTTCCTCGCGGCGGAGGACGAGGCGCCCGCAAGCGGGCTCCCGGCCACCCTCCTGCGCTTCTCGCTGAGTGAGGGCGGCCTCAAGCGCGACGAGGTGGGCCTCGCCGCCACGTAGCCCTTGTCGAGAGATGTGAAGGAGAGGCGATGTTCCCAGCCGCTCGAATGGGGGACCAGCTCACACACGACCTGCTCGTGCCAAGCGGCCTGATCACCCAGGGCGCGCCAACCGTCATGATCGAGTTCCTGCCGGCCGCCTACGTGACCTGCAAGTGCGCCTGCAGCGGCGCCATCAACCAGGGGGCGGTCCACCCGCCTGCGCCGCCCGTCCTGCCTCCGCCCGACATCATCACGGGCTCGCTCACCGTGCTCATCTGCAACCAGCCCGCGGCGCGCTGGGTGATGTCGGGCGACATGACCACGTGCGCCGCGCAGTTCGGGCTGCCCTCCCTGATCCCAATCCGCACCACCCTCATCGGCGGGCCGCCGTCGCCCTTCGGCATGGGCATGGGCGGCGGCGCGCCGAGCACCCCGGGGCAACAGTCCGGCACCATGGCCCGGGCCACCCGCGAGCCCACGCCGGAGCAGATTCAGGAGATTCAGGACGCCCTGGACGCCGGCGACCAGCAGCGGGCAATTGACCTCACCCGTCAGTACTACGGCATTGACCTGCCCAACACGCCCAACGTGACCTACAATCCGGCGGAGCGCAACTACGGCATCACGGAATTCGACGGCAGCATTGTTCTTGGCCCCGCGGCTATGTCCAGCCCCGCGATGCTGGCCAGCACCATTGTGCACGAAGGCACCCACTCGAACCAGGCCGCCGCGCTGAGGGCCGAGGACCCGTCGCGGACGGGCTGGCCCGCGGACTCCACAGGCGGGCTGGAGAACGCGGACTACCTGGAGGCGCAGGCATACCAGTCCGAGGTCAATTCCGCGCACAACACCGGCCTCGACGACAATCCGAGCGACCTCGCTCTCGCGACTGGCCCGCGCGATACCCACTACGGCAATCTGTCCGACGAGCAACGGCGGAGCTACGATCAAGGAAGGTTCCCACCATGAGCGAGCAAGTCCGCTTCTACGTGACCGTTCCCGAAGGCCCCCTCCCGGCAGGCACCCGGGTGATCCTGAGCATGGAGCTCGAGAACGCCTCGAAGGACCCCCTCTACGTGAACACCCGGTTCGCGGCCGGGGCGGGGCAAGGCGATGTCTGGCTCAAGGTGCAGCGCGACGGGCAGGTGCTCCCCTGCACCTACATCTTGCGCCTTGGCCCACTGCTCAATTCAGACTTCCTCCTCCTACAGCCCGGCGAGCACACCGTCGGGAGCTACGAGCTCACGCGCGGCTACCGGCTCGACAAGCCGGGCACCTACCAGATCACCGCCCAGTACGTCAGCCAGGAAGTGCCCGACGCCCTCGCCAGGATGAAGGTCTTCAGAGGACAGGTCCAGGCGCCACCCGTCCAGCTCATCCTGAAGTAACGCCTTCAGAGCAGCCGGGCGGTCCCGCCATACTTGCCCATCCCCATGTTTGGCCCAGTGTGGGTGTTTGGGCGATCGGGACGCTTCCGGGGCGGTCCCGCCATAGTGGACCAACCCCAGACCTGGTCCGGTATGGGTATTTTGGCGATCCGGACGCATCCGGGGCCGTTTTCGCCATAGTGGGCCAACTGCGCGACTGGTCTTTGGCCCACTATGGGTGGCCTAGCGCTCCGGCAGCCGTGCGGCCGGTCCCCGCCGGGGTTTGCCTGCAAGTGCCCACTCGTGCTCGGCGTCGTCGGCCTCGTCGTCGCCGTCGAGTCCGATGGCGCTCTGCGCCATCAGGGGGTCCGACGACGACGAGGACGACGACGATTGGGGACCCCAAGAGCAGGGGCCAGACTCCTTCAGCCGGAAGCGCTTGACAACGGGGCGGGAAAAAGGCATTATGGTGACAATCCAGAGGCCGAGGTGCGCCCTGGGGCCGCGCGTGGCGCTCCGGGGCGAGCCGCGGCGGTTGCGAGAAACGGTCGTCCTTGTGATTCGGAGCGCCTATGTCGCCCTCTGAAGCAAGCGGTCCCCCTCGAGCGATCCCCGACGGGTATGCGGCGATTCCCGTGAGCGCGGAGCAACTGGGTGCGCCCCTGCGCATCTGCGCGATCGTGCGGCGCGAGGCCGACGCCATCGGCGGCCACCTGGTGGTCCTGCGCGACCTGGTGGACGCCCAGGTGCTCCTCGGCTGCATCCTCGACGCCGGCGGGGTGCCCCAGGGCTGGGTGGAAATCTGGGTGCAGAACCTCAACGCGCTGCCCGACACCGTGGCCGCGTGCCGCGAGGGTCTCACGAACCGCGTGCTCGACGAGCGCTGGATGCGCCACGCCAAAGCTCTCCACGAGATGGACCCCACCGCCCTCGTCCGCACGGGCTGGGAGGAGAACCACCCGCGCCCCACCTACCTCAACCTCGCCAGCGGCGAGCCCGCCTGCCCGGTGGACGGGGTGACGGGTGCGGCGTGGGTGCTGTGCAAGGACGATGGCCTCCTGGAACGCAAGGGCGTCCCGCCCTACAGCTCGTCGCTCCACCGCTACCTCTACCTTCCAAACGAGAAGGACGAGACGCCGCTGGTGCCCGCGACGGAATGGGCGCCGACGAGCCCCAGCACGCGGTCGCTCGCCGACGCGATGCGTGAGTACCGCGAGTGCGTGCCGCTGAACCTCGGCTGCGGGCTGATGCTGGTGCGGCGCCTGAATCCCGTGGGCTACGAGGCATTCGTTGACCTGCTCAGCGGAGGGTCGTGGGAAGGCGTGCTGCACGGCCGGACGGCGCTCCCTGCCGGGCTTGGGCCGCGCGACCTCAACGAGGCGGACCCCTCGCTTCCGCTGGGCGGCCGCCTCTTCCTCGGCCAGCACGGGCGCTGGGGACGCATCGTCGAGACCTTTCACCTGAAGCTGCGCCTGCTCGCCGACGCCATCCACGCCGTGCAGACCCTCGTGACGCACCACCAGAGCCCGCTGCTGAACCTCTGTGCGGACAGCTTCGAGGTCGAGATGGGCAGGCTGGGCTACGGGCTGCCGTTCCTCTGGACCTCGCGCGTGGCGCTGGCCGACCCCGGCGACGCCGTGGCGCTGCCGATCGTGGCGAGCGACACGCGCTACTACCTTCGTGCCGGGGCGGCGGGCACGTCGGTCTACCGGCCGGCCGCGGCCGGCGAGCCGGTCCGCGGGCGCGGCACCGCGCGCATCCGAGCCGTCGTCCTCGGCACCCGCGAGCAGACGGTCATCCAGGGCACCTTCGACGCCCAGGAGCGCATCATGGCCGGGCAGATGGACCTGCTCTGGCTGCGGCTGAACCTGGGCGACAAGCGGATGGACCTCTACGGCTACATTGACCCGGAGTCCGCCCTGGCCGCGGGCGAGATCCGCTTCCGCACCGTCGGCCAGCGCCTCGGGCCGGACGAGGTGGCCGCCCTCAAGGCCGCCGAAGGCGTCCCCCTCCGCAACACCCCCTTCGAGGTCGTGCCGCTCCTGAGCACCCCCTGCGACCTCTACAGCCTGGGCGTCCTCGCCGTCCGCACCCTGCTGGTGAATCCGCGCACGACCCTGCCCGTCGCGCTCGACGAGGTGCTGAGCCTGGCCCGCCAGGTGGCCGTGGAGTACGACGCGTCGCTGAGCCTCGGCGAGCGCATCCGGCGGCTCTTCGACGCCGACAGGCGCTGGGTGGTCTCCCTCGGCCCGCAGGGCCTCAGCTACGACGAGGTGGCCCCCGAGGACGCCTTCGACCTGGTGCCGACGGAGCTCTGGTGGGACACGTTGGCGGCGGTGGTGCGCATGTTCCCCGGCATCGGGCCGGACAGCGCGTGCCGCGACCTCGGCGACGCCCCAGTGGGCGGCCTCCACAAGGTCTTCGACCGCGCCCTCGAGGACTTCAACGCCCTGCTCCTGCGCACCAGGAGCCTGATCGTCATTGACTGGCGCTTCAACCGCGAGGTCTTCTCGGTCATACGGTCCCAACTCGGCGGAGGCGGGGCATACCAATCGTCCTCGTCCTCCTCCTCGTCCTCGTAATCGCGTCGCGCCAGCCGACCCGAGGAAGAGGCGTTCAACGTCGTGCCTCGCCAACATGTGCGCAAGACGCGCACGAGTCACGACGGAAGGTTCTAGAGGTGTGCCGGTGGCCGAATGCGGTAAATCCCAGGGGGTCTGGGGGACGGGTCCCCCAGAGAGGTGTGGGTGCCGCGCGCCCGTTCGGGGCGCCGACGGTCTCCGGGGCAAGCTCAAGAACTTGGGACGTTCCCAACGTCGTTCAACGTTCAACGACGTTGAACGACGTTCAACATTCAACGACGTTACTGGAAAGGAAGGTGCCATGAACACGGCAAGGGGCAAGGCGTGGGGCGGAAAGGGGAAAGTGAAAGTGAAAAGTGAAAGGGACGTGGGGATTGGGGGCAGTGGCTCTGCCGCTTTCCCCCTCACTCTCACTCTCACTCTCACTCTCACTCTCCTGCTGGCCATCGCCGGCTGCGGCGGCATCGGGCGCTTCGACGTCATCATCACCCTCGAACGCGAGGGCTTCCGGCGCATCGAGAAGACCGTGCCCTCGATCCAGGTGGACCTTGTGGGCATCAACGATGCGGAATACAGGCAGGCATCCTCGATGGGCCTCAACGAGTTCTGGGCCGTGGACTCGCCCGTGCGGATGACCTGGGAGCGCAAGGGCTACGCCCACGTGAAGACCTTCGGCGAGGAGCAGCCGACCCGCCAGGTGCTCTACCGGCGCCACCACGTCTGGAACGACTGGGAGGCCAAGGGCTCGCGCTTCCTCTTCGTCCTGGTGAACTATCCCAGGGGCAAGGTGGAGGACAAGGAGGGC
>Ga0194110_10003154_pt1 | contig 20555 bp, 20 predicted proteins | sample TA2Kig1200mmetaG_FD_146192 | JGI IMG/M metagenome (GOLD analysis project Ga0194110, IMG submission 146192) | Freshwater microbial communities from Lake Tanganyika, Tanzania - TA2015032 Kigoma Deep Cast 1200m | ecosystem: Environmental > Aquatic > Freshwater > Lake | place: Tanzania: Lake...
CCGAAGCCGACTTGAAGCGCTTGCACCTGATTTGAAGAGACTTCCCTACCCTTCTCCGCTGCCGCGGCGCCCGCTTGCGGGTTGGGTGACGCTATGTCCTGGTATGGTACTTCAGGACGGGATCGTAATCTTCCGGCGTCACGTAGCTGTTCACCCCGGTCCGGAGCGCCGTCTGGAGCGCATGCAGTCCCTCCGCGTGCTTCTGGCGCGCGAAGGCCTCATCGACGCTGATGTTGCCGCTGAGCACCTCGCCCTGGTGGCTGATGCCGAGCGCGTCCGGCTCGCCGTTGGTCTTGGGCATCCTGAGTCCGGGACCCCTCCGGTTGAAGTATCCACATACAGACATGGTTCGACGCCTCCGCGCCCATCCTACCCCAGGCCGCCCCGCCGGCGTGCCTGCGGCCGGGCTATGTTATTGACTGACAAAGGCATAAACCGCGGTGGTCCCGGTGACCGCAGCCCCGCGCTTCCCGGTTCCGCCGTGCCGGCGGTCCCGCCAGACGGAATTGGGGGATCGCACCCCTTACGGGCCCAGTATCCCGAGTATGATCCCTATGTCCTGGAGCCGAAGCCGATCCTCCCTCACAGCGCCACCGCCTCCGCCAGCACTCTCTCGCGCACTCGCGGCCGCAGCCCTCTTTCCGTCACCAGATCGACCCTCGCCCCCAGCGCCGCCTCCAGATCCATCAACAGCCCCCCGAGGTCGGACAGGTTCCGCCCAGGGTCCAGATCCACCAAGAAATCCACGTCGCTGTCCGGGTCATTGTCGCCCCGTGCCACCGACCCGAACACCCGCACGTTATGCGCGCCGCGTCGCGCCACCAGCCCGACGATTACTTCGCGCTTGGAGGTTCTCAACTCCGCCAGAGTCATACACCCCCATTCTCCCTCATCCCAGCCTTCTTGGTTGTCCGGATCTTTTCCGGGCCGGCGGGAAAGGCTTCAGCTTGTCCTTCTGCGCCGCGGAGCTTGCCCGTTGCGGGCGTGAACCCCACCCATGACCCCTGAACCCCGCGCCCTCATCACCGGCATCACAGGCCAGGACGGCTCGTATCTCGCGGAGCTCTTGCTCTCCAAGGGCTATGACGTCCACGGAATGGTCCGCCGAGTCGCACTCGAGGATCCACAAAACCGCCTCGGCCGTATCCGCCATCTCCTCAGTGACATCCATCTCCATGCAGCCTCCATGGAAAGCTACGCCGCCATTCACCAGGTCCTGGACAAGGTCAAACCACACGAGTGCTACCACCTCGCCTCACAGAGCTTCGTCAGCTACTCGTTTGACGACGAGTTTTCCACGCTGAACACCAACATCAACGGAACGCATTTCCTGCTGGCCGCGATCAGGAACGTCGTCCCTGAATGTCGCTTCTACTTCGCTGGCTCTAGCGAGATGTTCGGTCTGGCCGAGGACGTACCCCAGAACGAGCGCACCCGCTTTCATCCGCGCTCTCCGTACGGCATCAGCAAGGTCGCGGGGTATGAGCTGACCCGCAACTACCGCGAGGCCTACGGCATGCATTGCTCCAGCGGGATCCTCTTTAACCACGAGTCGCCTCGCCGCGGCTACGAGTTCGTTACTCGTAAGATCACCTCCGGAATGGCGCGCATCCTGGCCTGCAAGGAAAACCAGGTACGCCTGGGGAACCTGGAGGCCCGGCGCGACTGGGGTCATGCCCGCGAATATGTTCACGCCATGTGGCTTATGCTACAGCAGCCGACCTCGGACGACTACGTGATCGCCACGGGAGAGACCCATTCCGTACGAGAATTCGCAGAGCTGGCCTTCCGCCAGGCGAACCTCGACTACCGGCCTTACGTTATCGAGGATCGCGCCTTGTACAGGTCGGCCGAGGTAAGTCTTCTCCTCGGCGATGCCAGCAAGGCCCGGAAAACGCTGGGCTGGTCGCCCCACATATGCTTCGAAGAACTGGTCCGCGAGATGGTACAAGCCGATTGTGAGGCCTTGGGCATAGCCCTCTAGACCCATGCTCCCCCTCCTCTGCGCCTCTCTGTTGAAGATGGGACAGCCTTCAGCCTCTCCGTCCCCACTCCATTCTTCTCTGCGCCCTCTGCGCCTCTGCGGTGAACTCTTCCTACAGGAGCTCCCTTGAAAACAGCTTTAGTCTGCGGTGCAGGCGGTTTCATCGGCGGCCACCTCGTCAAACGGCTTAAGGCCGAAGACTACTGGGTCCGCGGAGTCGATATCAAGGAGCATGAGTTCGCCTCTACCTCTGCCGACGAATTCCTGCTCCTGGATCTGCGCGAACAGCACAACTGCGAAGCGGCTCTCGCACTCGGCCCCTCCACCTTCGACGAGGTTTACCAACTCGCCGCCGACATGGGCGGCATGGGCTTCATCCACTCCGCCGAGTGCGAAATCATGCGCAACAACGCGCTCATCAACATCCACATGACCCAGGCTGCCGCCGAAACCGGCGTGTTCCGCTATTTCTTCTCCTCCTCGGTCTGCGTCTACCGTGACATGAAGCCCGGCGAGCCCGAGCTGACCGAGGAAGAGGCCATCCCTGCTCATCCCGACAACGAGTACGGCTGGGAAAAGCTCTACTCTGAGCGAGTCGCTATGGCATATGCCCGCCGCTGTGGGATACAGGTGCGCATCGCGCGGTTCCAGAACTGCTACGGCCCCGAGGGCACTTGGCGCGGCGGGCGGGAGAAGGCGCCGGCTGCCATCTGCCGCAAGATTGCGGAAGCTCCTGACGGCGGCACAATCGACGTATGGGGCGACGGTACTGCGGTTCGCTCCTATACTTATATCGACGACATGGTGGACGGCATCTACCGCCTGATGCAATCCGATCTTCAGGGGCCCGTCAACATCGGCTGCCCGCAGTACGTCACCGTCCTCGAACTGGTCGCAACCGTCGCCGCCGCGGCGGGGAAACACATTGACATCCGCCAGGTTGACGGTCCCGTGGGTGTCCAGTCCCGCAATTTCAGCAATGCCAGGATCTACTCCATCGGCTGGCAGCCCCGGTTCTTTCTAAGGGACGGCATCGAGCGCACCTACCCCTGGATCGAATCCCAGGTCAAAGCCTATGCGCTCTCCGCGTCTCTGCGGTGACGCTGAAATCGGAACTGGCCACAGTATTCAAAGCCCCGTGGCAAGGGCTCCAGCCTGTGCCCCGGACTATCCATACACCCCGTGGGAAAAAGGGGGACCGGCTCCCCTGACCGTCCTGGCAGCGCTGCCGGTCCCCTTTTTCCCCAAGCCATGTCGGTCTATCGGTCCTGCGAGACGGCCTTGAACACCCTCCACGTCCCCACGCGAACGCCATGTGCCTGCTGCTGAGCCAAGTCACCTACGCCATGAACAAGAGCCACCGCCACCACGGCTACGACGGCAAATACTACGAGTCCTACAGCCCGATCCTTCAGCGTGACGTGGGCACCGGAGCGCACCTGCAACAACCGGATTATGCGGAATAATCCGCCCCGAAAAATGCAATGCGCCTAGCGGGAACCCCTGCACTGAGTTTTATGAGGCGAAACATCCTCTGGAACCTTGCCGGCCAGATCATACCGGTCCTCGTGGGCCTCCTTGCTATTCCCCTCGCCCTTCGCGGGCTCGGACTGGAGCGGTTCGGTCTCCTCTCCCTCCTGTGGACATTGCAGGGTGCCACCGGCTTACTTGACGTTGGTCTTGGCCGAGCAACTACCAAGTTCACGGCCGAGCTACGTTCCACAGGACGAGTCTCGGCGCTGTCCGGGCTTCTTCATACCGCCGTCGCGCTAAGTCTCGCCTTTGGAGCGGCCATCGCGCTCCTGCTAGCGGCCGCAGCGGGGCCGATAGCGCAACGCCTTCTACGGGTGCAGTCTGACCTCCAGTCGGAATTCCTCACAGCGCTCGTCCTCATCGCGGCGGCCACACCGATCGTGATAGTCGAGGGCACCCTCAGGGGCGTGTTGGAGGGCCTTCAGCAGTTCCCTACCGTCAACCTTCTTCGCATGGTCTCCCGGTCGCTGCTACTGGCCGTGGCTGCGGCCGCCTGCTTCCGGCCTCTGACTCTGGTCTCCATTTCAGTCCTCACCACGCTAGTTTACGTGGGCACGGCATCGGCATATGTTTTCAAATGTCAAGAGCTTGGCATACTCCGGTTGTCCGAGCACCGAGGCACAAAGCATTTGGCCAAAGAATTGCTAGCCTTTGGCGGTTGGGTGGGAGTGTCCAACGTTGTTGGTCCGATCTTGTTTACGGTTGACCGAGTCCTCGTTGGGGCGATTTTATCCCCGGGCGCCCTGGCTTACTATATTATCCCGCAGCAACTGGTGATGCGATTGTTCGTAGCGCCAGCAAGTGTAATGCCCGTCCTCTTTCCCATATTCAGCACGCTCGAAGGCCACCACGGCACGGCGTCCGGAGAGGCAGCCGGGCGCCTCTACGCCAGAACGGTGGTCTGGCTCGCGGGCCTGCTGACCATTGTCACGGTGCCGCTGGCCGCTTTGGCGCGCCCAGTTCTGGCCATCTGGTTGGGCGAGCACTTTGCGCGCGAGTCCGCGCTCGTCCTAAAGATCCTCGCGATCGGGACCGTGGCGAACTGTTGCGCCAGAGTGCCATACGACTACTTACAAGCCGTCGGTCGGGTTGCGCTCACCGCCAAGCTGCACTTGGTGGAGCTGCCTCTGTTCGTGGCGGCAGCAGCGCGACTTACTTGGGCGCATGGAATAGTCGGCACCGCGGTCGCATGGACCATGCGATTGCTAGTCGAGGCCGCATTTCTATTCTGGGCGGTGAGCTCGCGGTGCGAGTCTCTGCCGAAGGACTGCCCACCGCGCGCGCTGACGACATGGCTCATTCGGTGTTGGGTGATTCTGAGCGTACCGGTAGTCACAGGCTTGGTACCCCTACGATGGGGGCTGTTGGCTGACGCCGGAGCGGGCCTACTTCTAGCCACATTCCTAATATACCTGACCGCCAGGCCGCTGAGAGATCGGACGGCTAGGTCCTTGGCGCACGGTGTTGCTCAAGGGTGAACCCCAGCTTGCGGCCCAGGTGGAGGAGCTCCGATCCGGGGTAGGCAGTACTGCCATGTCGTCTGTCTGCGTATCGTGCGGACGGCAGGGGCGTGCGGTATTCACGGCGGTCCGGGACGCGCGTTATAGCGTAGCTGGCCAGTGGCGATACGTCGCATGCAATGGATGCGGTCTGCTGTGGATCGACCCGATGCCCGCAGCCAACGCCGTCTCGGAGTTCTACCCCCGGGCATATGAGGCGGAGCGTTCACACGCCGGACGCCCACCGCGGGCTGCGGGCCTCCGCGCAACCCTGGTCCGCGGGCTGACTGCCGCGTATGGCTACTGGTGCGGCCGGGGAATCCGGGCTGAAGCGACAAAATGCATAGGCATGCTGCTCTTGCACGTTCCGCCCCTGTCAACTTGGTTTCCTGCGTCCCTGATGTTCTTACCTGGTGAGAGCGTCGGCAAGCTGCTCGATGTGGGTTGCGGCAGTGGCTGGTTCCTGCGAAAAATGCGATCCCTTGGCTGGTCCGTGTTAGGTCTAGAGCCCGATCCAGCTGCCGCTAGGAAGGCGCAGACGGAGTTCAGGGTCCCAGTGATCGTGGGAGACCTATCCACCGTGGCCTCCGAGCTGGGACCCTTCGATGCAATCACGCTCCACCATGTTGTGGAGCATCTACGATGTCCGCTTGACGACTTTAGAGTCATCAAGAAGATGCTGTCCCCCGCGGGTCGAGTCATCGTGGTCACGCCAAATGCCAGAAGCCTTGGCTTTCGTCTCTTTCGCCGAGACTGCTGGCACCTTGAGGCCCCGCGCCATCTATTCCTTTACACGGCGCACGGGCTTGCAAGAGTCGCCAGCCAAGCCGGCTTGACGCCTGTCAGGACATTGACCATAACTCGCACCGCCGCTGAGGTCTATGTCCGCAGCTGCCAGATCAGGGCAACAGGGGGGCGGTTTCCGTGGGAAGCTCTGCCGGGCTTCTGGGCGCGGGCTGCCGGCCAAGCGTTCCGGTTGGCCGAGGAAGCGTGCCGCCTGACCCTGGCGGGCCTTGGAGAGGAACTGGTCATGATCCTCGAGGCACGCGACAGGTAGCTCCCAAAGGCATGCCCGCTCTTGCATTCTTCGACTTCTGCGGCACCTTGGTCGCCCTGCAATCGACTCCGGCATTTGTCAGCTTCATGAGTCAGACCGACTCCAGAATGGCTTTGCGCTGGGCCTTCCTGCGGCTCCTGAGGTCGGCGTGCTTGATTTCTCCCTCCGACTTCCGACGGCGCAAATTGGGTCTCTTGACCGGCTTCAAGCGAAGCCTACTAGAGGAAGCTGGACAGCGATTTGCCCAGACCATCCTGCTCCCACGACTACTTCCGAGTGTCCTGGAGCGCTGGTGCAACCACCAAAGATCAGGTGCGACCTGCGCAATCGTGTCCCGCGCCCTGGACGTGTTTCTCGAGCCTCTGGCGATCCAACTCAAGCCCACCGCCCTAATCTGTTGCCAACTTGCCTACGACAGCGGCATCTGCCTTGGCCGGCTGAGGGGTCCTGACCTTACGGGTGACGCCAAGGCAGCGGTCGTCAGACCTCTACTCGCAGGCACTCGGAACTCGGACACCTACGCGTACACTGACAGCGCGGCAGACGCCCCCTTATTGCGGCTGGTCCGCCACCGATACGTGGTTGCACCCGTTATGCCGGGCTGGGCAAAGCAACTGGGCTGCCACCTTATCCGAGTGTAGCGATGCGCGCAGTGGGGCTCCACCTGAGCTTTGTGCCCGGCTGCTATTGGCTCCTCGTGCGCACGAAGAGCTGGCGCTCGTTGCTCGGGCACCTGCTCTACTATCCTGGCGTGTATCTGTCTTACTTTCTCTATGGAACCCTGATAGCCGGAAACAGGCCACATTTTGAAGATTTTTTACGCCTTTTCGGTTACTGGGCCGCGTACGTGTCAATTTACGAGATTGGGTATGTCTGGAACGACACAAAGGCTGTCAAACTCGAAGCCAGTGCTGTAAGAAGAACTGTCCCAGCGCTTTTCGGGGAACGGGTTTGCTTGTTCGTCTGTCTCCGAGTAGCCGCAGTGGCCGCCATCTTGGCCGCCCTATGGGGTCCGGGGAGCGGGAAATTCGTTGCGGCTGCCGCCTTGACCCTGGCAGTGTTCGGGGCTCACAATTCGCGAGCGAAGGAAAAACGGTACACGACCTTTTGCGGCCTAAGGTTTCTGAGACACTCGTGGCCCGCGCTGTTGTTTGCCTTCGAGGCAGTCGTGGCGGCCCAGTTGATAAGCTTTGCGCTGGTATACTCTCTTGTTGAGTCACTGCACTATCTTGGCCTGTCAGGAAGCCAGCGTCGCTCGATGTTCCTGGTAGGTGCGGCGCTGTCCTTTGCCTCCTTTGCTGCTGTAGATCGCGTGCTGAACTGGTGTCTTTATCCCCTGACCCTCGTGGTTGCCGGGTCATGTCGTGATGCGGTGAGGCGTGGGTCATTGGCTGCGCTGTGGTGTTGGCACCCGCGGGCAGTGGAGCCATCGCAGAACGCGGGAAAGAGCCGGTGGCGAGGGTGGGTGCGGTGAGCCTAGAAGCGGTGTGCTGTGTCCTGGTGGCATCGTGTGATGCCTATAGTGACCTCTGGCCCCCCTTTTTCCGTTGTTTCAGACGCTACGGCGAGGATTGTCCGTTTTCGCTTTACATCTCCAGCAACAGCACCTATTGCTCGGTCGCAGGGGTGCACACGCTCCGAGCCGGGTTCAATGCGGACTGGTCTTCGGAGCTCCGGGTGGCGCTCGGCAGGGTGCAGCATCGTTATGTGCTGTTGATGCTGGAGGACTTCTTTCTCCGGCGGCCGGTGCGTTGGGGTGCAATCCTTAAGGCCCTGGAATTCCTCGATGCTCATGAGGGGCACATGCTGCGGCTGGTGCCACGGCCGAAGCCGACGTTGCCGATTGTTGGTTCAACGGACTTTGGGCTAATTGAACTCGGCGCGCCGTACCGGGTGAGCCTACAGGCGGCGATTTGGAGACGGGTGACGCTGCAAAGGTTGTTAAGGCCCGGGGAGTCAGTTTGGGAGTTCGAGCTCCAGGGCACTGTAAGAAGCTGCGCCATTCCGGGAGGCTTCGTCGGTTCTTGGAAGACGCTCTTGGATTACGGTCACCACGCGGTTGAGCGAGGTCGTTGGTATCCGGTCGCGCTTAGGCGGCTCAGAGCGTCGGAACCGGACTTGGAGCTGGGTAGTAGAGAGGTGATGAGTTGGAGTAGCCAGACGCGGCACGTGATCATCAGGCTCAGAAACCACGCCCTGTCCTTACTGCCGTGGCGTTGGGGGTTGTCGGTGCGACGGTTTTGGAGACAGTTGTGGCGCGGTGGTTGCTAGTCGGCACGCCTGCAACAATGAGAGCTCGCGTTGAGGGAGGACGGAGAAGCGCGGCCACGGTTGCCCCACCGCTGTGTTTCTTGACCGTCCTCTACCTTCTCAGCTTCAACAGGCCGGCCGGGCCGGTGGCGGCGCCATGGTGGTCCACACCCATATTCGGGCTGTTATGGCTTGGACGGCTTCCGAGGTTTGAGTGGCAAATCTTGGTCTGGCCGACGGGGTTCATCCTCTCGGTGCTGCTCAGTGCGTTCGTCTCCACTGACCCCAGTCGTAACCTCGTCCATGCTGCCAAGTTGCTGGTGATTTTTTTCCTCCTGTACCCGCTCCTCCACGGATCTGAAAGGCTCGCTCGCGCGAGCTTTCGGGCGATCGTCGCCAGCGCCCTGCTGAATGGGTTCGCCCTGTTGGGAGGATTCCTGGGGCAGAGCTGGTTGGCCAGTGAGGGCGCGGAGAGGAGGTGGGCCACACTCTTTGCAAACCCTGGCGGTTTGGCGAAATCCGGTGCGTGCGTGTATCTGTACGCGTTGTTCTTGCTACTTGGCCGCGAAACGGCTCGGCCGCGAGCAGGAGTTGCAAGGCGTTTGTTCGGCGGCTGCCTGCTGGCACTTGCAGTAATCATGGTTCTGTGCGACGGATCCCGGGGCGTGGCTCTGGGCATGATCGCGCTTACTGGGGTCGCACTTGCATTCGGGCTTCGCGAGTTGCGCCGAGGACGGATCTCAGCGGTTGTCGTAGCGCTCAGCTTGGTGGCTGCAGTGCTGGCCCCTCACGTTTGGCCCAGCGAGAGCCCAATGCTGGATCCCAGGGAGCGAGTACAGCGCTTCGTCATCTCCGCGGCGCGTCTGGACACAAGCTCCCTCGATCGAGATGCCACCTATCGAACCGGAGAATACCGATTGCTTCTGAGCTCTGGGATTCGGCCCTTCGGCGCCGGGCATCTCGGCGCTGTCAGGAGCGAGTTTGGGGCGCACCCTCAGGTGACCCACAATGCATATTTGCAGGCACTCGCAGACCTTGGGGTCCTGGGATTCGTTTCCTTTGTCGGCCTATCTTTCGCCTGGTTGTTTCGCCTAAGAGCTTTTCTGCGAGTCACGGACGTGCTTCCGTATGGTTCCGAGCGGGCGGCGGCTTACAACGCCCTAGCGTGCATAGTATTGACCTGCGTTGTTCACCTTTTCAGTCCAATTGGTGTCGAGTTGCCGGACTGGGTCGGTTTTCTGACGGGCTGTGCATTGTTTCACCACGTAGCGAGTATGCACAACCCTCCGAGGTATGTCTGCCGAGCGCCCACCCGATCGTTCCGTGCGGCCGGAGGGTGGTGGTCTCAAGGCGTCACTGATCGTCGGTCTCTGAGGAAACGAGCGCCGCATGGCACGATCACCGCCTAGCCCGAGACCCGCACTCTCGTTAGTCACGGCTACCTTTAACCGTCTCAGCGCACTCAGGCAGGCGGTGCAGAGCGTCGTGCAGCACGGTGGAGACCTGCCCATCGAGCACATCATCGTCGATGACGGATCGGAGGACGGGTCCTACGAGTTTATCCGGACGTACCAGAGCGAGGCCTCAATCCCGGTGACCTGTGTCCGAAGCGATCTGAATCTGGGGCCCGGCCCAGCGCGGAACCTTGGTCTAAGGCATGCCCGAGGGCGCTACTTCTTGCCCTTCGATAGCGACTTCCTCTTGCTGCCAGGAGCCTTGGAGACGGTCTTGCGGCGCATTGCCACGCAGAAGAACCGCCAAAGAGTGTTGTTTTTCCCTTGCCTGAGCTATCCAGGGATGCGCCGGCTAGATTCGCTTAGGGGGGAACGAGAGATCTCGAGAGACGATCTACTTTACGGTGGCATCCGTGGCGAACTAATCCCGGTGGTGTCGCTCGAGCTGCTGGCGCGGCGAGGTCTCTGCTATCCCTCACTGAAGGCCGGCGGCGAGAGCATTCTGTGGATCCGTGCGCTAGAGGCCGGGCCGGGCTTGTTTATTGACACGCCCGTGCTCCTGTACCGGACCGACGTTGGGGATCGGGTCTGCACGCTGGAGTACCAACTGAGGCACGCGGAGGAGGTGGCGGCGGTTTCTGAGGCCCTCTTGGACCTGTTCCCGAAGGGCTTGCGGGGTCGTGGCCGACGAGCCAGGGCGAAGCGCCTGCTCGCAGCAGGTGTCTTCCTGCTGCTAGCTGGGCGGAGCACTGAGGGCAGGCGGCGACTTGCAGAATCCCTCGCCCACGGAGACCTAAGGGCCGCGCCCGCGCTCGCGGCATCCTGTCTGGGGACGAGAGTCTTTCGGAGATTCTTTGCGGCCGTCCGCGCAAAGGCCTACCTCAACTGAATTGACTTAACCACGCTACCGGCGATGTTTTCCACCAGCGTCTACCAAGCCATCAACTACCTCTCCGGCCGGGCTGCTCTCTTGGATCAGCGCCTGCGCTCTGAGCGAGACGCGGACGCATGGCAGCGCCTGCCGAGGCAGCGACTGGCGGCGCTGTTGCGGCACGCCGTGGGGTGCATACCCTTCTATCGGGCCGCGGCCGGCTTGAGGTCCGCCCACATTTCCGCAGAAAACGCCATCGAGAGTCTGGAGTGCTTTCCGTTGCTGGACAAGGAACTCATCCGTTCCCGACACGAGGAATTCCGGTGCCGCGTCTGCCACCATCAGGGTGTGCGCTGGAACGCTTCCGGCGGATCGACCGGCGAGCCTCTGCGCTTCCTTCAAGATCGCCGATACCGTAACCACAATCGTGCTGCGGCTTGGCACAGCGACATGATCGCCGGCTGGCGCCCGGGCAGCCCGATGGCGCTGATCTGGGGCGGCAGCACGGATGCGGTCGCCCTGCGGACCGTGTTCGGTGCGCTCAAGAACCGGCTGAAGAACGTCTTGTGGCTGGACAGCTTCCGGATGAGCGATAGCGACGTAGTCCGTTTCGTCGCCCAAATGGAAGCTGCGCGGGTCGAGTTCATCCTTGGTTACGCTTCGTCGTTGTTCCTGGCCGCGGAACTGCTCGACCAGAAGGCCCTGCGGCCGCACCTGCCCCTCCGCGGCATCGTGGCTAGCGCGGAGCCGTTGCTGCCGTGGTACCGGGCCACGATTGAGCGGGTATTCAACGCTTCGGTCTTCGACCGCTACGGCAGCCGCGAGGTCGGACTGATCGCTTACGAATGTGCCGAGCACAGTGGGTTGCATGTTAACCAAATCGATAACCACGTCGAAGTGCTCCCCGACGGGGAGATCGTCATCACCAACTTGAACAACTACGTCATGCCGTTAATCCGCTACCGAATCGGAGACCTGGGAGTATGGGCCAGCGGAGAATGCCGCTGCGGGAGGGTGGCCGCGCGCTTGACCCGCGTTGCGGGTCGGACAGTGGATACCCTGCGCGGCGCCGACGGCACGCTCGTTCACGGCGAATTCTTCACGCACCTCTTTTACCAAGTCACTGGAGTCCAGCAGTTTCAGGTGGTCCAGCGCGGGGTCGACCAGTTCGAGATTCACGTTGCGCCGGCTGCGCCAGCCGGTGGCGAGCTAGAAAGACTTCTCCAAACCTGCCGCCAACGCCTGGGGACTGAAAAGGTCAGTCTGTGTCCTGTGCAGCGGATCCCCGTCCACCGCTCGGGCAAGCACCGGTTCGTCCGCTTTGAGGATTCCGCCACATGATTTCCTCAGTACGAGTCGCAATCGCGCACGGCGACCCAGAGTACAACGCCGCGAAGATCGGTGAGCTGGTACGAAGGTGCCTATCGCTTCTGTCGCCGAAAGAGGACAGGCGCGGGCCTCTCGCTTGGCTTATCCAGCCCGGCGACACCGTGCTCGTGAAGCCGAACTTGGTTCAACACTACCACGCCGCTGGCGGCGACATCAGGACCGTGGTCACAGACCGGTCGGTGATCGGCGCCGCGCTTGAGTTCGTCGCGCAGGCGCTCGCCGGCCGAGGCACAATCGTCATTGGTGATGCGCCGCTCCAGAAGGCTGACTGGTCTGCGCTGGACAGGCTTCTTGATCTGCAGTTGCTGGGCGAAAGGCACCGCGCGCCGGAACTGAGTATTGACATTCTCGATTTCCGCCGCACCGCAGCCACAATGGGCCCGCTGCGGCAGATCACGGGGCGGCGGTCACTCGCTGGTGATCCGCGGGGATACCGGACTGTTCGACTGGACCACCGCAGCCTTCTTTTCGAGCTGGACGCGGACTGGAGGCGCTATTCCGTTACCAACTACGATCCAGCGCTCATGCGACAACACCATCGGCCCGGGGTGCACGAGTATCTGATCGCGGGCTCGGCGCTCGCTGCCGACGTCGTAATCAATCTTCCAAAACTGAAGACTCACCGCAAGGTAGGCGTGACGCTGTCGCTCAAGAACTGCGTCGGCATCAGCGGCGACAAGAACTGGCTGCCGCACCATCGTAGCGGCTCGGTAGCGGAGGGTGGCGACGAGTACCAGGCTCGCAACGCTGCGAAACGCCTCTACAGTGAGCTCGCCGAGCGGCAGGACACAGCGCCGGGCTTGCTAAGCAAATACGCGTACGCGGCCGCGAGGAAGCTCCTCGAACCCCTTGTCTGCCTCTTCCGGCGCGACAGCTATCGGGAGGGGAGTTGGTGGGGGAACGACACGTTGTGGCGAACTGTGCTGGATCTGAACCGCCTGCTCATTTACGCTGACAAGAACGGCGAGCTTCACTCGACCCCGCAGCGCCGTTTCCTCTCCCTGGTGGATGCGGTCATCGCTGGAGATGGGGAAGGTCCCCTGGAGCCCAATGTCCGCAAGCTGGGTGTGATCGCCTGCGGCGAGAACCCGGTCGCCGTGGACGCGACCTGCGCCACGCTGATGGGCTTTGATCACACGCTGATCCCCGTGATCGCCAGGGCGTTCGACATCCGCGAACTGCCCCTCGTTGCGTTCCGCGCCGATGACATTGAGTGCGCTAGCGACGAGCCCCGGTGCAGGGGCGGTCTCGAAGCGCTGCGACGCAACCACCTAGGCTTCCGGCCACCGGCGGGATGGGCCACTGCGCTGGCCGGCCACACGCCAGTTCACGCAGACGGACGGGTCGTAACCAGTGCAGCCACTCCCACGCGCGCGTGAAAGGAAGCCGGCCGCCCGGCGTGATTCGCTTCGGATCACCCATGTCATTACGGGACTCTACACAGGCGGCGCCGAGCTAATGCTTTCCAGGCTCGTGCGTCACTTGAACCCCGAGAGGTTCGATTGCTCGGTAATCTCGCTTACCGGCATTGGGCTACCAGGCTACGAATTGGAAGTGTTCGGGCGCCCTGTTTCGGCACTGGGCATGCGCCGCTCCGTGCCAGATCCCAGGGGGCTCGCCCACTTGGTGCAGATCCTCCGGGAGCAGAAGCCCGACCTGATCCAGACGTGGATGTACCACGCCGATCTCCTTGGGGGTCTGTCGGCGCGGCTGGCGGGAAACATTCCGGTGCTCTGGAACGTGCGCCACGCCAATCTCGACCCGAGTATGAACAAGCGCACCACGATTGCGACGGCAAAGACCTGCGGCGCGCTCTCACGGTGGCTACCAGCGAGGATCGTCTGCTGTTCGCGCGCCTCGCTACGGATTCACGCAGAGATCGGCTACGCGGTGGACAAAATGACGGTTATCCCGAACGGGATTGACGTGCAGGAATTCCGCCCGCAGCCCGAGAACCGGGCGGAGGTGCGGCGCGAATTTGCGCTCCCGCCGGAAGCGCCGGTAATCGGGATGGTCGCCCGCTTCGATCCGCTCAAGGACCACGCCAACTTCGCCCGCGCGGCTGCGTTGGCAGTTCGCGAGTACCCGGAGGTGCGTTTCCTGCTCTGCGGGCACGAAGTCAGTCCGGCCAATGACGCGCTGATGCGACTTATGGCGGAGGCCGGCATATTGGCGTCCTGCCGACTGCTGGGCTGGCGACGCGACATCCCGCGGGTGCTGGCGGCGCTGGACGCGCTCTGCTGCTCCTCGGCCGGTGAGGCCTTCCCGAACACCGTCGCCGAGGCAATGGCCTGCGGGTTGCCGTGCGTAGTGACGGACGTCGGCGACGCCGCCTGGATAGTCGGTGACGCTGGCGTGGTCGTGCCCGTACGATCACCGGCAGCCTTGGCCGCGGGAATGCGCACACTACTCAGGCAGGGAGCGGAAGGACGAAGCATTCTTGGCCAAGCCGCGCGACGGCGCATCACCGGACTATTCAGCCTCCCGGCCATCGTTGCGCAGTATGAAGCGCTCTACAGGGAGGTTCTCGCGTGAATCCCACCACTGCTGAACGCACCTACAGCCGGACGCTCGCCGTCACCACCGTTGACATCATGCCCTGGGTCCTTCTGAGGCCCTGGTTGAAGGCGCTTCAAGACTCTGGCCACGTCGTTCACCTCGCCTGCTCCCGCGGTCCCTATTTCGACTTGCTAGCCGGAGAGGGCTTCCACATGCATGAGGTCGCCCTCCGGAGGAGCTTCAACCCGTTTGTCCATCTCCGACCCCTGTGGCAGCTCTACTCACTCCTCCGCCGAGAACGGTTCGACGCGGTGAATGCACACAGCCCCGTAGCGGCCGCGGTGGCCCGCCTGGCGGCGTGGCTGGCGGGTGTTCGGCCCTGCCTTTACACAGTGCACGGTTTCTACTTTCACGATGGCACGCGGCCCGCCGCGCGTTGGTTGTTCGCCGGCATCGAGTGGCTGCTGGGCCGGTTAACCTGCCACTTCGTGTTCGTGTCCGAGGAAGACCGGCAGACGGCGCTCCGATTGGGTATTGCGAGAGAGGAATGCGGGACCACTACCATTTGGAATGGCGTGGATCTAGGCAGGTTTCGGCCAGTCGGGACTCATGCGCGGTTCTCTGGCGCGAAGACACACCCTGGGGCGCCCGCTGACCGGCCAGTGGTCGGAATCGTAGGGCGGATCGTGCGCGAAAAGGGCTACCGCGAGTTCCTTTCCATGGCCCAGGCCATCGTCGCCACCGGCAGGCAGGGCAGCTTCCTCGTGGTCGGTGACAGCCTGCCCAGCGATCGTGACCAGTTCGGTGGGCGTTTCCGCGCCCTTGTGCGGTCCTCTAAACTCGAAAGCAGGTTCCATTTCACGGGGCTTACTGACGACGTACCGGAATACCTCAGGATGATGGAGATCTTCGTCCTGCCCTCGTATCGGGAAGGGTTTCCTCGTTCGGTCATTGAGGCCATGGCCACGGGACTTCCCGTGGTCGCCACAGACATTCGCGGATGCCGTGAGGCGGTGGTCCACGGCGAAACCGGCCTGATCGTGCCGCCGAAGGACTCCCGGGCGCTCACCGAGGCGGTCTTATACCTGCTTGATCATCCCGAGGAGGCGCGCCGGATGGGGGCAGCGGGCCGCCGCCGCGCGGAGGAACTCTATGACCAGCGGTTGGTCCAGCAGCGGTTCGTGGCCGTCTTCGATCCATTACTCGGGAGGGACACGCTTGCGGGAGCCCAAACTAGCTTCAGCGGCCCGTAGGGCACTGGACTGCACACTCGCCAGCGCAGCGCTCTTGCTAGTCAGCCCCTTGCTCCTGCTGACCGGCGTGCTGACGTGGCTCACCTTGGGCCGGCCAATCCTGTTTCGGCAGGCTCGCACTGGGCTGGGCGGCCGCCTCTTCACGCTGTACAAGTTTCGGACCATGACAGAAGCGCGGGACGCCGATGGGCGTCCCCTGCCGGACAAAGCCAGGCTCACGCCTGTGGGCCGCTTCCTCCGGTGGGTCAGCTTCGACGAATTCCCGCAACTGTTGAATGTGCTCAAGGGCGACATGAGCCTGGTCGGGCCACGCCCGCTGTTGCCGGAGTACCTGGCACGGTACAACGCGTTCCAACGTCGCCGACATGAAGTGAAGCCCGGCATCACCGGCTGGGCGCAGGTAAACGGGCGGAACACGCTGACTTGGGAGCAGAAGTTCGAACTGGATGTCTGGTACGTGGACCACTGGACCCTGTGGCTGGATCTCAAGATTCTCGCCATGACCCTCTGGCAGGTGGTCACTCGCCGGGGAATCAGCCAGCCGGGGCACGCGACGATGCCCGAGTTCAGCGGGTCTCCTCACAGCACGGGTTCGCACACCGCAGAGGCAGGTCGTTCGAATGTCGCCGTTTAACGTACTCATCTCCTCGGCGGGCAGGCGAATAGGGCTTCTCGAGTCCTTCCGGCAGGCACTGCGCGTTCTCGGCTTGAATGGTCGCGTATACGCGATCGACTGCTCCTCGGCAGCGCCCGCATTCCATCTTGCCGACAGCGCTTGGCTTGTGCCCCGCTGCACAGAGCCCGATTTCGCCGCCACCGTGCTTGCCTTGTGTAAACGCGAGTGCGTCGCGTTGGTGGTGCCCACCATCGACCCCGAACTGCCCCTCTATGCCGCGGCCCGCGCCCACTTTGAAGCACACCGAATCTCCGTCGCCGTCTCGGACCCGGAAACCGTACATCTTTGCTACGACAAGCAGGAGACCCATGCTTGGTTGGTGGCAAAGGGCTTTCCGACAACCCGCCAAGCTGCGCTTCTCGAAGTTCTGCGCCACCTCGACGGCTGGAGATTTCCCCTAATCGCTAAGCCCAGGTACGGCAGTGCATCGGTTGGTGTCCGCCGCGCTCACTCTCACGCGGACCTTCTCACCATGGCTGACCCTGAGGACGCGATCGTACAGGAAATAGTTGCAGGCCAGGAGTACACCATAAACGTGTATGTGGACCGAAGCGGGCAGTGCCGGTGTGCAATTCCGCACGCCCGCCTCGAGGTCCGCGCCGGCGAAGTCGCCAAAGCCCTCACCGTTAAGCACCGGCCGTTGATGGAGCTCGCCAGGGGAATCGCTGAGGCCCTGCCCGGTGCTTATGGCCCACTCAATATCCAGTGCTTCGTGAGCCCAGCCGGTGATATCCGCGTCATCGAGATTAACGCCCGGTTCGGCGGTGGTTACCCGCTCGCGGAACGTGCCGGCGCTTCGTTTACGCGGTGGCTCATTGAGGAGGCGCTGGGACTCGAGCCCGCCGCGTCCTTCGACGGCTGGCAAGACGATCTCGCAATGCTGCGTTACGACCAGGCGGTCTATCTCCCTGGCGCCCGGATCCGGGAGGACCTCAATGAACCGGCCCTTCGTCGCGTTTGACCTCGACGACACCCTCTACCTGGAGCGCGATTACGTTCGCAGCGGTTTTGAAGCCGCCGGCGAATGGGCCAAGGAGCGGGTCGGGATCGCGGATTTCAGCCAGCGTGCCTGGCGGTGGTTCGAGCAGGGACGCCGCGGGGACATCTTCAACCAGGTGCTCGCGGAGATCGGGCGCAACCACGACGACTCGCTTGTTGACGAACTGGTTCAGGCTTACCGCACGCACAAGCCGCGTATCGCCTTGCTTGCCGACGCCGGTGCGTGCCTCCGGCTTCTCCGTGGAAAGGCGCCGCTGGCCATTGTGACTGACGGGCCTGTGTCGTCCCAACGCGCGAAGATTGAAGCCCTCGGCCTTGAGCGTCTCATCGACGAATTCGTCTTCACACACGCGTGGGGTCCCGAGTTCGCCAAGCCTCATCCCCGGGCCTTTCAATTCCTCCAGACACGCTGGGCTTCCACCTGCTCCAGGTTCGTCTACGTCGGGGACAACCCGGTCAAGGATTTCCCGGCACCCCGCGCACTCGGGTGGATGACCGTCCGTGTCCGCCGCCCAGACGGCCTCTATTACTCCGTTCGCGGCCCCGACGGTACGGCGGCACACCTGGAAGTCAACGACCTCTTGGAATTCCTCGACGCTCTGTGGCCTCGCTGGCACAGATTCCAGCCGGAATGACGAACGCTCCTCGAAGAGTCCTTCTTTCCATCCCTCACATGTCCGGCAACGAGCCCGCCTACGTGGCACAAGCCTTCGCCTCCAACTGGCTCTCTACAGTCGGTCCGAACGTCACCGCATTCGAGCGCGAGTTCCAGGCATGCACCGGCCTGCCGTGCGTGGCCCTCTCCAGCGGCACCGCCGCCATCCACCTCGGGCTGCGCCTGCTCGGCGTCGGCCCGGGCGACCAGGTCTTCTGCCCGACCCTCACCTTCGTCGCCACCGCCAACCCCGTCTGCTACCTCGGGGCCGAGCCGGTGTTTCTCGACAGCGACCCGGCTACCTGGAACCTCGATCCGCAGCCTCTCGCCGACGCGCTCCGCCGCAAGGCCGCGCAAAACCGCCTCCCTCGCGCCGTCATCGTGGTACACCTCTACGGGCAGTGCGCTGACATGGACCCCATCCTCCAGGCCTGTGCGCGCTACCAGGTTCCGGTCCTCGAAGACGCCGCGGAAGCTCTCGGCGCCACCTACAACTCCCGGCCCGCCGGAACCCTCGGTCACGCCGGGGCGTTCTCCTTCAACGGAAACAAGATCATCACCACCACCGGCGGCGGCATGCTGGTCTCCCCGAAATGGGAGTGGGTGGAGAAGGCCCGCTTCTGGGCCGCCCAGGCCCGCGATCCCGCCCTCTGGTACCAGCATTCCGAGATCGGTTACAACTACCGCATGAGCAACGTGCTGGCCGGCATCGGGCTGGGGCAGCTCGAGGTTCTGGACCTCCGCGTCCGCCAGCGCCGGGCCATCGCTTTTCGCTACCGCGACGCGTTCGAGGAGCTTCCCGGCATCTCGTTCATGCCCCAGGCGCCTTACGGCCGCCACACGAACTGGCTGAGCTGCTTCCTGATCGACCGGGACGAGTTCGGCTGCTCCCGGGACGAGCTGATCCGCATCCTGGACGCGGCGAACGTGGAGTCCCGCCCGGTGTGGAAGCCCTTGCACTTGCAGCCGCTTTACCAACGCTGCGAGTGCTACGGCGGCGAGGTGGCCGAAGACCTGTTCCGGCGCGGCATCTGCCTGCCCAGTTCCAGCAGCCTCTCGCTCGAAGACCAGCTTCACGTCGTCAACGTCATCCGGAAAACCGCCGGAGCCCCGCCTTTGACCAACTTCGCCTCGTGGGACAGGCTTCAGCCTGTCAATCTCTCCGCCTCTGCGGTGAAATGACTAACCTCCGCGTCCTCCCTCTCCTCCTCCGCTTCCGCGCGCCCCTCGCCCGCCTCGCCCACCTCCTGCTCTTCCTCCTCGCCCCCGCCCTCGCCTTCGCACTGCGGTTCGACTTCCACGTCCCGGCCGGCTACCTCCCCCATCTCTGCTGGGCGCTGGCGATGTTGCCGCCTCTCAAGCTTGCGGTCTTCGAGCTGTGCGGCCTCAACCGCGGGCAGTGGCGCTACGTCTCTCTCCACGACCTGTTCCGGCTGGGCGGCGCCAACCTCGCCGGCTCGGTGGCCGGCGCCGCAGCCATTCTCTGTTTCGCGCCGCGCGGCTTCCCCAGGTCCATCTACATCCTCGATCTGCTTCTCTGCTTCCTGTTCACGGCGGGCCTCAGGTGCGCCGTCCGTGTCCTGATTGAGGCGGCTGCGCGCCCGGCCGGCGCCGCGCCCAAGAGCCGCGCGCTCATCTACGGCGCGGGCGACGCCGGGGTGCTGCTGCTGCGCGAAATCCACGGCAATCCCGCCCTCCCCTATGCCGTTCTGGGGCTGATCGACGACGATCCCGCCAAGCAGGGCCTGCCCGTCCATGGGACGAAGGTCCTGGGCCGCGGCGAAGCCCTGGGAAGGCTGGTTCCCAAGCTCGGCGTCGCGACCGTCCTCATCGCCATCCCCTCCGCCTCCGGCTCTCAGATGACCCGCATCCTGCGCCTCTGCCAGGAGGCGGGTGTGACCTACAAGACCATCCCGGGCCTGGCGGAGGTGATCGAAGGCAACGGCCTGGCGCGCCAGATCCGCGACGTCGCGGTCGAGGACCTTCTCGGCCGCTCTCCCATCAACCTCGACGAGACGGCCCTTCGCCTTAAGCTCGAGGGCCGCGTAGCGCTCGTCACCGGGGCCGCCGGCTCCATCGGAGCCGAACTGTGCCGCCAGATCGCCCGTTTCAATCCCTCCGCCATAGTCGCCTTCGAGATCGCGGAGACGCCGCTGTTCGAGCTGGAGCGCGAGATGCTCCAGGCATATCCCGGCGCGCCCTTCCACCCCGAGATCGGCAGCATTCAGAACCCCCACCGCCTGGACGAGGTCTTCCGGCTGCACCGTCCCGCCATCGTCTTCCACGCCGCCGCCTACAAACATGTTCCGTTGATGGAAGCCCACGTCTTCGAGGCCCTCGAGAACAACGTCTTCGGCACCTGGAACACCGCCGTGGCGGCCGCCCGGCACGGCGTCGCCGACTTCGTCCTCATCTCCTCGGACAAGGCGGTGCGCC
>Ga0194110_10003158_pt1 | contig 20544 bp, 17 predicted proteins | sample TA2Kig1200mmetaG_FD_146192 | JGI IMG/M metagenome (GOLD analysis project Ga0194110, IMG submission 146192) | Freshwater microbial communities from Lake Tanganyika, Tanzania - TA2015032 Kigoma Deep Cast 1200m | ecosystem: Environmental > Aquatic > Freshwater > Lake | place: Tanzania: Lake...
CCAAGCGTTTGCCAAAGCCCGTTCCAAAAGTTTAGTCAAATCTCATCCGGCTTTTCCGGGCAACAGCCTGTCTTTCCAGATGAAAGAGCCGTGGCAATTCTCGTTTTGCGCAGTTTGTGATGACCGGAGCGCGGATGACCACATCCGCGAATTGGCTGCAACGTGAAACGCTAATAACGCGGGCGCTCGCGGATGTGGGCATCCGCGCTCCGATCGCAAAATGAGTTTGCGCCAGTTTGCCACAATCTGCGCTCCCCCCGGGAAGGGGGCGGCGTCGCGATCTGCCAACGACCGTCCTCCGGGAATTAATTTCTGACGCGATAGAACTTCTTTGCTGCGGGGGTAATCGAAAGAGGGCTCGTCACGCCAGCCTCATCTTTCCAGGCCTTTAGGTCATCGGAAGATTGCAATGTGCCGGAGGCCCAGCTCAACGTCACTCTCCCGGTTTGGAGAGAGACCGTAATTTTCTGATCGTTGACTGGCGTTGCGCCCGGCCCGTAGTACGAGAGGAACTTGCTCGGGATCGGTTTGAGTTGATCGGCGGTAGTTGTATTGCCGACCTTGCGCCAAGCAACCTGCAAATAGTCCCCGCCATTGCCTTCTTTCCAGATGGCTTGCAACGCGTACTTTCGGCCCCTTTCCAATTGGATCGGCGCCGAGGTGGAATTGTCGAGTCCAGGTTCTTGGAAGGTATCGCCAGCGCTTGTATCCGCGGCGTCCGGATTTCCATTCGGGTCATCGAGATTGTCAAATTTGTCGTCCAGGCTGATGCGCAACTCACCTTGGTCATCAGCGCGGACAAAGAATTCATACTGGCCGCTTTCTTCGGGTGTAAGCCAGGCGCGGAACCGCCCGCCATACGTATTGAGGTCGGGCACCGCAGGAACGACGAGCAGCGAATCGAGCGTCGTCGTGACGTAATCCACATCATAGTCGTTAGGATACCGCGTATTATCGCGCAGATTCTGAACCGCACCGCCGGTTATGTTCTTCCAAATCTCCAGGCCAACGACGCCGGTCTGGACCGTGAAGCCATTGAATCGGCTTGTTGAATTGGCGGTGACTTTGTTGCCCGCGACATCCTCAATGTTATTGATCGTCACGGTGTAGGGCGTGCCCTGAGTTTGCTTGCTCGTGAGCAAACGCGCGTTGGCCGAATCCAGAGCAACAACCGAATCAATGGTGAGTCCTGAAATTGCGTAATTGGCTTTCTTTGCCAGCTGATCGAGTTTCATCGGTTCGGAGAAAGTCACGTAAACGGAGTTGAAATTAATGCTGCCTGCAACTTTCGAGACAGTAGGAATGACGCCATCGACGTTGATGGTCGCTTCACCGCTGGTGGCCTGGCTGGCGCCACTGGAAATGCGAGCGCGGAATTTTGCCCCACTGTCCGCAACGGTCAACAATGGCGTGATGTATGTGGCCTGAGTGGCGCCCGCGATATCGGCAAATGTGGAGCTGCCCGGGGCAGCCTTTTGCCACTGATACGTAATCGCCTGCGGGCTGCCTGCGACAACTTTGAGCGTCGCCGTCGTTCCCGCGGGGAGAATTTGGTTGGCCGGATTCTCGGTAATCCGGAGAGCCCCTGTGGATTCGATCTCCGCCAAATAAATCGCGTTGAAACCGTAACCGTACGGAGCCGCCGAAGGATTCCCGAAGGGCGCCGCTCCGGTGTATTGCTGTGCCTCAATAGAGAATGTCCCATCAGCGCCGGGTTCAATATTATCCCACCCAACCAGCGATCCAGCTTTGTTGTGTCCCGTGTTCAGCGCTACTTGATTTGTCGCAAGAGCCGCGGCCGGAAAGGTGGCCTTCGTAATGATGTTCTTGTTATTGCTGCCATCTTCATGAGCGGTCACATAAGCGTCTGCTCCGGTAATGCCGAAAAAGCTCCAGCGATCGTTGTAGCTGCCGCCACGAGCGACCGTGCCGCGAAAGTTATATCGCTTCGACGCGTCCAGCCCTTTGAAGTTGAGAATCAGTTTGACATTGGCGCTGGCGCGAATGCCCGGCAAACCACTGTTGCCAAGATCGACTTTGCCCTTGAACAACTTGTCCGCGGGAGAGCCTGCGTCGGGCGGCGACAGCGCGCCAAAATCATCCGGAGCGCCGTCGCCTTCCGCGACCACAATTACCGACACAGGCAGGTCGTTGCCCGTTTTGATGTCTTTCAGCACGCCGCCATCATCCGATATGCGCAAGTCGTAGCCGGTGGCGTTCGGACTCGTGACGCCGTCGGTCGGCCGGTAATCGTTAAAAGCCTCCCAGCGAATCGTCGGCTGGGCATTCGCGAAGTTTGTGAACAGAACGAAGGCTGCCAAGGGCAAGGTTCTCTTGAGCGCGCTAGAAAGAGAAAAAGTCTTCATAGGCTAAACAGTAAGCGTTTGATTTTGGTTTGCGCGGAACGTAGCCGCAGCATCGGCTCCCAACAAGGAGAATTATTGCGATTGTGTTACGAGCGGCGCCGCTGGCAGTGCCATCGGAGCGCGGACGGCCTCGTCCGCAGCGCGAACACGCGCCCCGAGAATAGTGGCGGTTATGCGTTCCGCGCGAAAATGTCTATCATCGGTTGATGCCGCAGAACGACGCGTGAAGGTTACCGATCACGGAGTGAATGCTTATGTTCTTTTTAAGACTGCGCGCCAAAAACCGGCCGTCGAGGATCGATGAGTAACCAGCAGAGCGTGCCAACGAGAAACAGAGATCCCATCAAGTAGAGAGGCGCGTTCCAACTGCTGAGCATCGCGATGCTTAATTCAACAGCCGTGGTCTCTGTGTGCGGTGGGCTGGGCTGAGTCGTCATGCAGGACTGCCGGCCGCCTTTCCAATCTCAGCGTTACCACCAAGCATTGGTTGGGTTCGGCGGCGCGTTCCAGAATGGATCACCCTCAGGCAGGGTGGGAAAGCGGTAACCTGCGGCGTGGCCATCACCCCATAGCATGACGCAGAGGCTCTTTCCCTTATAATTGTGCCAGACACTGCGCGGGCTAACCCAGCCTCGGTTCATGTGCCAAATCCAATCACCGAGAATAATCTTGTTGGCGGGGCTGACGGCGATCTCGGCCGTCTTCATCGAGCGACCGGCGTAATCGTTCGGCGAGACAAGGACGTTGCCAAAGACGCGTTTGGTCCGCATGTAATCGCCGGACCATTCCATCAAGTAACTCGTGCCGTATTGCTGGTAGCAATTGGTCGCGTTGATATTCACCCACCTTAGGCCTTGCGAATCGCCTTTGTCGGCTGGGCAACGGAAGATCTCCGGCGTGCCTTGATAGCGATAAAGCGGCTTGTTGGTCATGTCCACAAAAGTGTCGTAACGTCCGCTTTTGCCGCCCAGTGAAGCCCAATCGCGACAGAGCGGCATGCTGTCGTTGAAGTCATCAGCGTAAAGCATCAAGGCAATGCCAATCTGCCGGTTATTGCTTAGGCACTTGGTCTGTTGCGCTTTGGATTTGGCGCGCGCGAGCGATGGCAAGAGCATTCCAGCTAAGATCGCGATGATTGCAATAACGACCAAGAGTTCAATGAGTGTAAAGGCTTTGTCCTGTGGATGCGGAGTTTTCATTGCGTTCCGTGGATGGATTTCGAGTTAACGATCAGTAGTTGAATTGAAGTCTACGACGCCATTTCTAGCCCGCGCATGGCGCCGGTGGACGAAGCAAATTTGTCCGCTTCCAAACCGATCCGTTGCAACAAACAAAAGGAGCATTCATATTCACGATCGGTCGTTCCGTGGCTATTCGCGGACACATTACCGCGCCGCACCGTTTAGAAAAGGATCATTTTTGAGCTGTCACATGACGGGGTGCATCTCAGCTTTTTACAGACAAGGCTCACCACGGCATTGCCGTTACTGTAGCGACAATCCGAAAGGGATTACGTCACTCAGCCCAGGGTTTGGCCGCGCCAGCGGACTGCCCTGGATCCGAATGATTGCTTTTCTGAGATGGCTCCCAAGAATCGTAGTCATGTCCACCGTCCATGTCACCGAGCCGATAGCACGACTGACTCAATATTTGCGCGGCGCGTCAAACATCCTTGTCTTCACTGGCGCGGGAATTTCGACGGGCAGTGGCATTCCAGATTTCCGGGGTCCACAAGGTGTTTGGAAACGACGGCAGCCGGTCTACTACCAGGACTTCATGAGTTCGGAAGCAGCACGCGTCGAACACTGGAATTACAAATTGGAAGGATGGCCAGCCTTTCGCGATGCGCGACCCAATGCCACTCATGAAGCCATCCGCGAACTGGAACGATCGGACAAATTGTTGATGGTCGTTACCCAAAACATCGACGGTCTGCATTCGAAGGCCGGTACGTCGGACGCGAGATTGGTCGAGTTGCACGGCGCCAATAGCCTGGTAGAATGCCAGACTTGCCATCAGCGTTTTGATCCCGAACCGCATTTCGATTCGTTTCGCAAGACTCGACGATCGCCGCGTTGCCATTGCGGAGGTTTTCTTAAACCGGCGACGATCAGCTTTGGACAAAGCCTTCGAGCTGAGGACTTGCAACGCGCCGAACAAGCAGCTGATGCCGCCGACTTGGTCATTGCGTTGGGCTCGACGTTGTCGGTTTACCCGGCGTCGGAGATTCCATTGCTGGCAGCACGACGTGGTGTGACGTATGCAATTATCAACCGTGGCGCAACCGAGCACGATGATTTGCCCGAAGTCAAGCTGCGGATTGAAGGTGACGTCGCCGAAATCTTGCCCGATGCCGTAACGGCTGCGCTCACATGTCCTGGCTAAGTCAAAGCAACCAACATTGGGACGCTGCTATAGGAGCGCGGATGCCCGCATCCGCGCAGTTTCCTTGCGACCGGCTGCGTCGCGGATGTGGGCATCCAATTTGTTTCCGATTTAGTGCGCTAAAATTCGAATCCGGATTTCGGATTTCAATGCGTCATCACGTAAAAGATGATGTTGATCGCTAGCGGATAAGCGATCTTCTCGGAGAAACGGTGGAAGAAATAATCGTCCTCGCGTTCGCGTTCCCAGCCATCACCGTAATCAGTGTTGTGGCAGGCTAGAACCATGAGGCGGTTTTTGTCATCGAACAGGGCGCGGATGTGGACTTCCGTGCATTCCTCGGTCCCCATGCGTGTCGTTTTGGTTTCCCAAGTGATACCGGTGCGTTCGGCGTCGCGTCCGGTTTCGACGTTGGGGACTTGTAATTTATTTTTTGGGCCTTCGAGAGGAAAAACTGACTTGAACAGCGGGTGGTCCATGGGCAGCTCAGTGAAAGTGCGCTCAGGAAAGACACGCTTCATCTCACGCTCAAAGTTCGCCCATTGCGGTTCGCTCCAGAAATCATCTGCCATCAAAAATCCGCCGTTGAGGAGATACTTCCGCAGGATCGGAACTTCTTCTTCTTCGAAGACTAGGAGTGCCGGCTCTACCATGTAAACCCATGGATAATCAAACAGTTCAGGATCACCAATGTCCAGGACGCGTCCGTGAGGGTTCACCTTGATGGCCGTCAATTGCTGCAGTCGAAAGGAGAGATTGAGATCACTGTAGGGAAAGTCGCTGTACCAATGTCCGCCGCGCCACCAAACGGAACTGTCGGAGAGCCGGGAATAACGAAGGCGGGCGAATGAGAAGACGTCCCTGTCAAAAGTTGGCGCGTTCGTCCAAATGGGTGTTTCGCCTCTGGGTTGCGGAGCTTCGCGCGCGGTCTTCACTCCCTCGATGCCAGGGAACCAGTGTTCTCCGTATCCGCCTCGTCCGCGTTGTGCCATGGAGACAGTCGCGGCGATTAACACGCACCCCAATCCAACCCATATTAGGATCCGCTGCATAAATCAAAGTTCGACATATGCTGGCGGGTCGATTGCGGCAAAGAAAGCAAATAGTTTGATCCTCACGTTGTCGTTAAGAGCGCGGATGCCCACACCAGCGAAAAGCTTCGAAATATGCTGTTTGGCAATTCGAGGCTCCATGGAAAGCGCCCGTCAAACTCGCAGCCGGGCGCCTGCGCTACGGTTGTTTCGTGTCCGGCAGGACTTGAGAGACAAAACGATAAAGGACAAAATCATCAGAAGAGATCAGAAGACTGGGGACTGGGACATGATTTTGCCTCCGGCCAGCTCTCGCGGCCAGGCGCCTGGTCAACCGAAGTCGAAATATCCGTTGCCAGCACGAGTGGTTCGGGGCATAGATCGCCAATTGGACTTTCAAAAGAAGATTCTATTGTTGGAAAACGTGGCGAGTTGGCGAGCGTCTCTGCGCGCGCAGGGCAGACGGCTGGTGGTCACCAACGGTTGCTTCGATTTGTTGCACGTCGGCCATGTCACATACCTCGAAGCGGCTCGCAACCAGGGCGACGCATTGCTCGTGGGGGTTAATGGCGATGCCGCAGTGCGCTTGCTCAAGGGACCGGGCCGTCCTGTCAACAGCGAACAGGACCGGGCTTCGGTCATCGCCGCCCTCGAAGCTGTCGATGCTGTGAGCATTTTCCGGGATCGGCGCGCGACGAACTTTCTCTCCCGAGCCAAACCCGATATTTATGTTAAAGGGGGCGATTACACTTTGGAGACTTTGGACCAGGAAGAGCGCGCGGTTGTGGAAAGCGCCGGGGGTCGGATTGTTTTCATTCCATTCGTCCCGGCAAAATCAACCACAGGATTGATCGAACGGATTCTATCGTTGTGAGCTTATTGGCTCGCGTAGTAAGCGTCGATCTTGGCGGCGACATCTTTGTAGGCAATGTCGACCTCGTAAATTTGCTTGAACTGCTCGATGGCTTCTTCTTTCCGGCCCATTTTTTCGAGGACTGATCCGAGGAGATAAATAAGATGCTTTTTCTCGTCGTCGAACACGACCTTCTCCTTCAGCGCATTCTGAAAGGTTCGCACTGCTGAATCATACACTCCGCGTTGAGCGAAACATTGTCCTAGGTAAGTTAAGGCCGCGACGCGCCGATGCGGATTATTCGAGGCTTTTTGAAATTCCTGAATTGCCTGGCTGATCTTCCCGGCTTCGAAATAGACCTGACCCAAGTCGAACCGAATTTGGAGGTCGTTCGGGTACTTCTCGGCGCGCTTCCGGCATTCGGCCAACTGGAAGGCTTGCCGTTCCTCGCGCAAGCGGGCGGCTGTTTCGGCATAATCGGCGGCGTTCGGATCAAGTTGTGCCAGCGATTGATCGAATTTCTTAAGGGTAGTTTCGGTGATCGCCTTTTCCAAAGACGGATCGGCGCCCTCGCTCGTTAGGATTTTCTGGTAGTAACCCAGGGCGCGGTCGAAATCTTTCTTTTGCGCATACAGTTCGGCCAGCGAGCGCACCAACTTCAAATTGTTCGGTTCGCGCGTGAAGCGTGCTTCGTACTCTTCGATTAGCTTGGCGGCCACGTCTTCCGATTTCACCTGCCGCCCCTCCTGTTCAAGGGAAACAGCTTCGGATTTGTCTTTCAGAATGTCGCGGTAGGATCCTGTGCCGCCGGCCAAGGCCTCGTAGCCACCCTCGCTGAGGGTTCGCTTGGCCGAAGCGTTTTTTAACGCCTGGGCGATCGGAATGTCACCTGGATGAGCGCGAAGCAACGCGGTCAAGATGCTCTCGGCTTTGGCCACCTGGCCGGCCCGGGCCAGAGCTTCCCCGAGTGCCATGCCAATGTCTTTGTCGTTGGGCGCATTCTTGTGGGCGATTTCCAGCGAAAGCACGGCCGTTCGGGGCAAATTGGCTTCTAACGCGGCGTCGGCGAGCAGTTTGTGGGCGGGCGTATTGCCAGGATCAGTGTTCAGAATCTGCTCCGCCAGGTTTATGGCTTCGAGCGGGTTGCTGCGTACAACGAGCTGTCCTTTGGCTAGCAGCGGCGAATTGCTCGCGGTCCCTAAGACCTTGCGGAAAAAACTGGTGCCACCGGCCGCTTTCTTAAACTGCGTAGCGCGCAAGGCTTCGCGACAGTCATAAAAGGCGGGTTCCTTGTGCAAGACCTGATTGAAGAGGGCCATGGCATAATCCAGATTCTGGCGCTGCAAAGCGATGCTTCCCTTCTCGTATAGTTCCCGCAAAGGCCGCGGGATTTCGCTCAGGCTTTTTTCTGGCATAGCAAGTTTGCCTTAATGTACGGGAATACTGCTGACGAGACAAACTTACTTCTATGCTATTTTTTGTTTGCCTGAGGACCCGGCGAGAATTATAACGCCTGCACCGCGAGCGTTCCATTACAGGCAACTAACTCGCTAGTCTTCGTTGTCACGCTGTGCCCGCTCGAAAGGAGGGAGCGGGCGTTTTTTTGTGCAAGGACTCCGGGCCAGATGTTCTGCATGGTCGTCTTGCCCGTTCCTCTCTTAAAGAATCAAGCAATCAAACAGGCCTTCATCGGTTCGATGCGCGAAATTCTGTTTCGGAGAAATTTCTCCCCATCCAATGGGGGCAGGAATCGAGCTGTTGCGATCGTCGAGGTCTGATGGGCCCCCTCGCCGAACGCCCAGGTCTTTTTCCTCCCCCACCCGATGGGGAGAGGGTTAGGGAGGATGGGGAGGATGCACTGAAAAAGAAAAACTCTTTCGCCTCTCGCTGCGCGGCCTTATAGTAACCAGTTGATGACCCGACTGATGTCTGGAACGAGAATCGCGACATGGCGGCTCGGCCGTCGTTCGTGCCTATTCAACGCTTTGAGCTTTCTAGTCGCGTTCGGAGGGGTGCTCACGTTTTCATGCGGCGCAACAGCTCCAGGCGTCTCTTTCCGCAATGATGTTATGGCCGTTCTGTCCAAGGCTGGCTGCAATGCCGGCGCTTGTCATGGCAATGCCAATGGAAAGGCTGGGTTCAAGCTGTCGCTGCGCGGCGAAGACGCTGAGTTCGATTTTAGGGCACTGACACGTGACCAGTTCGCTCGGCGAGTTGATCTGCTCGATCCCGATCGGAGCTTAATTTTGTTGAAACCGACGGCGGAGCTTGCTCATGAAGGCGGCAAACGCTTTGCGAAAGATTCTTGGGAGCATCAGATGCTTCGCGATTGGATCGCCAAGGGCGCGCTATGGGACTCTGCGGCGACGCCGCGCTTGGAACGGATTGATGTCACGCCAACAGAACGATTCGTGATTGAGCCCGAAGAGAGCCTCCAATTGCGGGTGCACGCGACCTTTTCCGATGGTTCCACCCGCGATGTGAGCAAGGCGGCTGTGTACGAACCATCAAATAGTCTCGCAACGGTGTCCGCCGGCGGATTGGTGCGCCGGAGTGGAATCGGCGAAACGACGATCTTGGTTCGGTACCTGCAATGTCAGGTTCCGGTGCGGCTGGCTTTTGTGCCGGCGCGAAGCGATTTCCGATGGAGCAATGTCCCGGCGAACAACGAGATCGACCAACAGATCTTGGCCAAACTGCGCGCCTTGCGGATGAATCCATCCGAGCTTTGCAGCGATCAGGTTTTTGTGCGCCGTGCTTATTTGGATCTGCTCGGCATTTTGCCGGCGGCGGAAGAGGCCCGCGCCTTCGTCGCTTATAACAACCGAAATAAGCGGTCACAGTTGATCGACGAACTGCTCATGCGTCCTGAGTTTGCCGATTTCTGGGCCCTGAAATGGTCCGATCTGCTGCGGAATGAAGAACGCACGCTCGATACGAAAGGTGTGCAAAATTTTCAACGGTGGATTCGGCAAAGCATCGCGGAAGGCAAGCCGATGGACGAGTTTGCTCGCGAATTGATCGCGGCGCGAGGCAGCACGTACAGTAATCCGGCGGCGAACTATTACCGCGCCAATCGCGATCCAGTCACGCGGGCTGAGGCCACGGCTCAGGTCTTTCTCGGCACGCGCCTGCAATGCTCGCAGTGCCACAACCATCCTTTCGATCGCTGGACGCAAGATGACTATTACGATTGGACGGCCCTCTTTTCGAGGGTGCAGTACAAAGTTCTGGAAAACCGCCGCCAAGACAGCAATGACTCGCATGAATTCAAGGGCGAACAGGTCGTTTACTTCGCCCGAAAAGGCGAAGTGAAGAATCCGCGCACTGGCAAACCCGCTTCCCCACGATTTCTTGGTGCGCCAGCACCTATTGCCCATCATGCATCACCCATCACGCATCACGCATCAAGTTCAGACCCAGACGAACTTCAGCAACTGGCCCAGTGGATCACGTCGCCTGACAATCCGTGGTTCGCCCGCTCTCAGGTCAATCGTATCTGGTTTCATCTCATGGGCCGCGGCATTGTCGATCCCATCGATGATTTCCGCGCGACCAATCCAGCATCGCACCCGGCCTTGCTGGAAGCGTTGGCCAAGGAGTTCGTCGAGCGCAAGTTCGACCTGCGGCATATGATCCGCCTCATTATGAATTCGCGCGCTTACCAGCTTTCGAGCGTGCCGAACGAAACGAACAAGGATGACGAGATCAACTACTCTCATGCGCTTCTCCGGCGGTTGATGGCCGAGCAGATGGTCGATTGCCAGAATCAAGTCGCGGGTGTTGCCTCCAGGTTTCAAGGACAACCTGTCGGCCGGCGTGCCGCTGAGTTGCCCGGAGCACGACCGGAACGAGTCCGCGGCCAACGGAGTGGCGTCAGAGGCGCCGATCAATTCTTGCAAGTGTTTGGCAAGCCCGCGCGTTTGCTGACGTGCGAGTGTGAACGCTCGAGCGAGACAACCATGGGCCAAGCCTTTCAAATGATTAGCGGCGCGACGGTGAACGATTTGTTGACGAAAGAAGACAATCGACTCAGCAAACTGCTGGCGAGCGGGAAGTCGAATTTGGAAATGATCGACGAGCTCTACTGGACAACGCTGACACGTCCACCAACTGCCGCGGAGTTGGAAACGGCGTTAGGAATCTTGGCGAAGGCTGCGGATCGTCGAGTGGCGCTCGAAGATTTGATGTGGGGATTACTGAACGCGAAGGAGTTTGTTTTGCGGAAATGATTGATGTCTGCGCATGCCAGCGGTTCTTCGCAAGAATGGTTTTAAGCTTTGCTTTTACAGCCACAGGCGCGCCCGCTCCCAGACGAGCGTCACAAGAAGCCAAGGCAGCCTAACTTGAGATGCTTTATGAAGAGCCCATCTAATTCCTTTGCTTGTCCTGGCTATCAGCAACTGCGCTTTTCGCGGCGGCATCTGCTGAAAGTGGGTGGACTCGGTTTGCTGGGGCTGACTATGCCTCGCCTGTTGCAAGCTGAGGCGACGACGAAAGGTCCGCCGTCGCGGGCGAAGTCGATCGTTTTCCTCTACCAATTTGGTGGGCCGAGTCATTTGGAAACGTTCGATATGAAGCCCGGCGCGCCCGAAGGCATTCGCGGTCTGCACAAGCCGATGTCGAGTAGTGTGCCGGGAATTCAAGTCGCCGAGCGATTGCCACGCATGGCCAAGGTGATGGATAAGGTCACGTTGGTCCGGAGCATGCATCATACGATGAAGAATCACAATTCGGCATCGTACTATGCGCTGACTGGACACGCGCCTCCGGTCGATGATATTCGCCTGAAAGATTCGCTCGAATTGTTTCCCGCTTATGGCTCGGTTGTCGGTCGGCTTGCGCCACTCGGCGGTGAAATGCCAACCTCGATCGCTTATCCGTACGTTATCCGCGACGGGTCGGTGACCCCCGGACAGCATGCGAGCTTTCTGGGCAAGGTCCACGATCCGTTTCTATTCACGCAAGACCCGAACAGTGCGGACTTCAGCTTGCCCGAGCTGAGCTTGCCTTCGAACCTCACGTATGCCCGGCTGGAACAACGGCGCGAAATTCAGAAACTGATTGATGCGCAGTCGGGGTTGCTCGAGTACTCGGGAACAGCCAAAGGATTGGACGCCTATTACGAAAAGGCGTTGTCCATGCTGCATTCGACTCGGCTTCGCGACGCGTTCAATTTGTCCGCTGAACCGGCCAAGGTGCGCGATCAGTACGGACGTCATACCTACGGCCAAAGCTGCCTGCTGGCTCGCCGCTTGGTGGAAGCTGGGACAAAGTTCGTCACGGTCTATTTTTCCGATTCGATTGGCGGGCAAAGCACTTCCAACGGCGGCTGGGACACGCACGGGTTCAATAACACGCGCATGTTTCCCATCATCGAGAAACGCCACCTCCCAATTACCGATGAAACATTGCCGACATTCTTGGAAGACCTCGATCAGCGCGGGCTCTTGGACACGACATTGGTTGTTTGGATGGGGGAATTCGGTCGCACGCCGAAGATCAATGCGAATATCAGCCGGGATCATTGGCCCCAATGCTACACGGTGTTGCTTGCGGGTGGCGGCGTGAAGCGGGGCTTCGTTTATGGAGCGTCGGACAAGCACGGCGCTTACCCAGCCGAGAATCCCGTGCGACCGGACGATCTGGCGGCGACGATGTTTTACCTTCTAGGAATCGATCCGCACACAGAAGTTCGCGGCGTTGGGAACCGGCCTCTCCTTATTTCCGATGGCAAACCGGTGATGGGAGTGATCGCGTAAATGAAACACAGTGGCGTGAGATTGAAACTGCTGGCAAGGGAGCGCAGCGTTTGCGCTGCAGAACGTGAAATTGGCAGACGCTCGAAGCCCTGCGGAATGTTTAGACTACGCGAACCTTTCTGTAGCCTAAACGCTGCAGTCCTCTCACGGACAGTTTTAATGGCACTCGACACAGGGCGCATACTTGCTGCGTGAAGAAGTTTATGATTAGTTTTTCGATATGAACACGAGTGCAGCGATGGCAGAACCGATGGAAGCGGTAATCATTTCCGGGCCCAGGCGAGGAGAGATTATCCGTTTGCCTGAAGGAGCGGGCGAGCCATCGCCCGAGGAACTTCAAGCGCTTAATGAGGCGCTGGATCTTCTAAATCCCAAGCTTGAGAATCTGTCGCGTGAGTTTCGGGCTGGAGCAGAGGCTATAAGACCACGATCAGAGGTTCCCTAATGCCAGCGGAAGGTATTATTCAAACCTTACAAAGAGCCGCCACCGCTCCGCATCCTCTCGATGTGCTGACGGTTGATGCTCGCGATTTTCAGAATTCGACGACCAGTCGAATAGAAAAGGTGGAGGGCCAAATCGCCGATCTTCGAGAGCGTCTAGCCAAACTCGAGGCCTCACGCGCTGCTGACCGCGCTGAGATGCAAGCCGACCTTTCCCGTTTCAAGTTAGAAGTGGAGCGTGCGGAATTGAGCCTCACGCGATCGTTACCCAGTTCTTCGAGTAAGCCATCGAAGAAAGCTGACTAACCGGGACATGCGCTCGTTCTTTCTTGGTCTTGCTTTGCTTCTGCTGGCGCGTCAGTCCTACGGTCAAAGCCCCGTTATCAATGTTGTGACACCATCTGCCGTTGCTCCAGGAGCGACGAACATCATCATTTTCAACGGCGATAATCTATCCGGCGTCACAGAGCTTTGGACGAGCTTCTCGGCGCAAGCCCAGCACGATTCACCATCTGCGCCTGGAGAAAAGGAAGCGAACGGAATTCGTTATCGCCTTTCTCTGGCGAAGGATGTTCCGCTCGGCATAGGCGCAGTGCGACTGGCGGCCACGAATGGGATTTCCAATCTCCAACTCTTAATGATCGATAATCTCCCGACGATCGCTGAGAGCGCAACCAACAAGTCAGTCCAAGCGGCTCAGGAATTGGAGTTGCCCGTCGCCGTGGATGGTACATCTGAGGAGCTGAGTTTTGATTATTATCAGATTGCCGTTACGAATCGTCAGAATATTTCGATCGAGGTTGTTGCGCATCGTCTCGGGTCGCTGCTGGATCCGGTGCTCCGCTTGCTGGATGCGAAAGGGCGCGAGCTTGGCTACTGCGACGACGCTCCGGGCACAGGCGCCGATGCTCGTCTGCGCCACACATTTTCAGCGGCAGGCCAATATGTGATCGAGGTCCGTGATGTGCGCTATCAAGGCGGGGCACGGTACCCGTATCGGTTGCGCGTGGGCGATTTTCCATTAGCTAAGCTTCCGTGCTTGCCGATCGCTCCGGCTGATTTGAAATCCTCGAGTGACGGGGCGGCTCGTGTGATTGCCGAACAGGAGCCGAATGATTCGTCAACGAATGCAACGAAACTTTTCCTCCCCGCAAGCGTCTCGGGCCGTCTGGACAGGCCAAAGGACCGCGACGTTTACGAATTCGAAGTGGCTAAAGACCAGCGCATCGCGATTGTGAGCAAGACACGCAGCATCGCGTCGCCCTGCGATTTGTTCATGCAGATTCTGAGGCCGGACAATTCATTGCTGGCCGAGGCGAACGTGACTGGGGCGAATGACGCCGGCATCACAAATACATTTTCGGAAGCGGGCACATTCCGGTTGCTTGTCGAAGAGCTCAATTATGGCGGGGGCCCAGAGATGGGTTATGAACTCGAACTAATGCCGTACCGGCCCGGATTCGCATTGAGCGTGGAAACAGACAAAGTCGAGGCTCCCGCCGGCGGAACATTCGAGATCAAAGTCTCTTGCGCCCGGCGTAATTACGATGGACCCATCATGCTGACGGTAGCGAGTTCAGAGACCGGCTTCGAATTAAAACAACCGCTGGTTCACGCGAAGACGAATGAGACGCAGATGAAAGTGGCGGTCCCCATAAATCTTCGGCCTGGCCAGTTCGTTCATTTTGGAATTAGCGGCTACGCAAAGATCGGCGACGGCTTCTTCGAAACCCAAGCCAGCACCATGCCGGCGCTGCGCAAGCTTTTTCCGCAAATGCTTTATCCGCCGCGCGAGCTGGAGGGTGTCATTGCGCTCGGCGTGAAGCCAGCGCAGAAACCTGCTGAATCTCCACCCGCCACAACGGGCTCGAACTAATGCTCTCACGCCTGCATGACCGGCATGAGGATCAGTGCATTCCCACCATAGGAGCGCGCGCGCGCTTTAGCTTAGCCCGCTTCAGCCCGCTTCCCGTGGATAGATGATAGAGCGACGAAATTATCGAACCCATGCCTGCGTTCTCAACGCGAGGCGGCGTGAACGCTGCGCTCCTTTGCCAACAACTTGCAGATGCGCCGCATTAGCGGAAACTTCGCAGTACTTCGCAGTTGAATCTTGCCTGTTGGATCGTCACAATCCTCGCGCATGAATTCCAGCGGACCAGGATCGACATCCTCTTTAACGCCGACGCAATGGCTGATATGCACCATCGCCGCGATTGGGTTCGCGTTTGATATTTATGAGCTGCTGATGTTGCCGCTGATCATCCGGCCGGCCTTGCTGGAATTGGTCGGCGTGGCGCCGGGCACGCCGGAGTTCGCGATGTGGGTGGGACGGCTGTTTTACATTCCCGCTTTCGCCGGCGGCATTTTCGGTTTGTTGGGAGGTTACTTGACGGACCGCCTTGGGCGCCGGCGAGTGTTGACCTGGAGCATCCTGGTTTACGCTTTCTCAGCATTTGCGGCGGGCTTTTCGACATCCATAGAAATGCTTCTATTTTTTCGCTGCACGACCTTTATTGGCGTCTGTGTCGAGTTCGTAGCGGCCGTGGCATGGCTGGCGGAATTGTTTACGGAGCCGCGCCAGAGGGAGAAGGTCTTGGGCTACACGCAGGCGTTCTCGTCGGTAGGCGGTTTGTTGGTTGCCTTCGCAAATGGATTAGCTGTGGCATATGCGGCGAAGTTGCCGGCGATTGGCTTGCCGGACTGGCTGAACTTCTTCGGCGGCGCCATTAAAGATTCGCATGCCGCTTGGCGATATACGCTGATGTCAGGCCTGATCCCGGCCATTCCGTTGATTGTGATTCGGCCGTTCTTGCCGGAATCGCCCGCATGGCAGAAAAAAAGGCAGGAAGGGACGTTGCGCCGCCCAAGCCTTGGCGAGTTGTTTTCGCCTGCGCTGGCGCGGACGACACTCGTCACGACTTTAATTTTTGCCTGCTCGTATGGAGCGGCTTTCGGCGCGATTCAGCAGATTCCACAAATCGTGCCCGGTTTGCCGGAAGTAAAGCAACAAGTGGCGGGCAAGCCGGTCCCGGAGCAGAAGAAAATCGAGCAAGCGGTTGCGTCCAACGTAACGAAAGTTCAGGAGATCGGCGGATTGGTTGGGAGATTCGCGCTGGCGGTGCTGGCGGTTCGCATCGTCAGCCGGCGTTCGCTGTTGCGCGTGTTCCAGGCCCCAGGCCTGATTCTGATGCCAATCATCTTCGGCTATGCCGCGGTGACCAGCTTGAACTTGCTCTACGTCGGTATCTTCCTGGCCGGCTTCTTTACCGTCGCGCAATTCAGTTTCTGGGGGAATTACCTGCCGCGTGTGTACCCGGTTCATTTGCGCGGGACAGGCGAAAGCTTTGCGGCCAACATTGGAGGACGCATGTTGGGGACATCGTTCGCCTGGGTCACAAGCACGATCGCTGTGCAAAGTTTTGTTCCGGGCGGCACACCTCAAGCCAAGCTCGCTTACACCGCGGCTGGAGTCGCTTTCTTGGTGTATGCAGTTGGCCTGATTGCGTCGCGTTGGTTGCCAGAGCCGAAACAAGAAGAACTTCCCGAGTAGCTGCGTGGTCTCCGATCTGTGAGTCGTCGCCGAGCGTGCTTTGGAGTAAGTTGTGCCTGCGTCACGCGTTGGCTGGAACCGGTTCCACCCATTTGCCGTGTTGACGGATGAGGTCCACCAAACGGTCGACGGCTTCCGCTTCGGGAATATTGAACTTAATCGGTGTTTTGCCTACGTAAAGGTTGATCTTGCCTGGCGCGCCGCCGACGTACCCGAAATCAGCGTCCGCCATTTCGCCGGGGCCATTCACGATGCAACCCATGATAGCGATCTTCACGCCTTTGAGATGGTCGGTGCGAGCTTTGATGCGGGCGGTCACCGTTTGAAGATTGAAAAGCGTCCGGCCGCAAGAAGGGCAGGCAACGTAATCAGTCTTGAACGAACGGCAACCCGCCGCTTGCAGAATGTTGTAGGCAAGCCGGAGCGATTGACCACCGCCGCTTTCACCACGAATCAGAATCGCATCACCGATGCCATCGGCTAAGAGCGAGCCAATGACGACCGATGCTCGGAGCAGAGCAATCTTCGGTTCCAATGGCGTCTGGGGAAATGTAAGACAATCTTTGAGCAGGATGGGATTGTTCAACCCAAGCCGCTTCAGCTTCGAGGCCAATAACCGAAAAGCCGTAATGGCCGGCAATTCAAGTCCATCCTGCACGGTCACAAGCTGTGTTTCGCAATTGACCTTAAAATCTGTAGTCGGGTCGATCTCGTAAGCGTTCAGATCTTCGTAGGCGCCCTCGGGCTTGACGTCGTCCTTGGGACGAATCTTTGGCGCAACTTTCTCCCAGGTCGCTTTTGTCACGACGACGCGCACGGTTTGTTCGCCGCCGCACTTGACGCCCTCACTTAACTCAATCTCAGGTGTCGTCCGGCGTTCGAAAGAAAATGGATCATACGAAAGCTTGGCTTCCGAAAGTGGAACCGAACGGTTGGACAACACTGGAATTTGCGCGAGAAGATCGCGGCAGACCGCGATTTCGTTCGGTGAATCTTCCGTCAGAGAGACCCGGATCGTTTCACCCAAGCCATCGCTCAAAAGCGAACCAATGCCAATCGCGCTCTTGATCCGGCCATCCTCACCTTCGCCGGCCTCGGTGACGCCGAGATGAATTGGATAATTCCAATCGGGACCCAATTCGTCGAGGCGCGCGACTAAGAGTCGATAGCACTCGATCATCACCTTCGGATTGCTCGACTTCATCGAGAACACAAAATTGTGGAAGTCGAGGTTGCGAGCGATACGCGCAAACTCGAGCGCGCTTTCCACCATGCCGAGGGGCGTGTCACCAAAGCGATTCATGATCCGATCGCTGAGCGAGCCGTGATTGGCGCCGATGCGCATGGCGCGGCCCAGTTCTTTGCAAAGTTTGACCAGCGGCCCGAATTTGCTTTCGATCCGCACCAACTCGGCCGCGTACTGCTCGTCGGTGTATTCCTTAACCGCGAATTTCTTCGAGTCAGCGTAATTGCCTGGATTAATGCGCACTTTTTCAACCCATTTGGCCGCTTCCATCGCTGCTTCAGGCTTGAAATGGATGTCCGCGACAATTGGCACGTGACAGCCTCGCGCGCGCAACTCTGCCACGATGTTCTTCAGATTGGCCGCATCCTTGACGGTCGGAGCCGTGATACGGACGATTTGGGAGCCAACCGCCGCGAGATCGAGGGTTTGCTGAACGGAAGCCGCGGTGTCCATCGTGTCGCAGGTAATCATCGATTGCACGACGACAGGATGATCGCCTCCGATAATCACGCCTCCTTGCGTCGGGTCTCCGACGATCACTTCACGCGCTTTGCGGCGTCCGTAACCAAACGGAGAATGACAATAACGCATAGCCGTCCCTTATCCTCTCCTGAACTCCGTGCGACAGCGCGTCTCGCCTGTCTGGGTGCACCTCGACGTTTGGACAGGCGAGACGCGCTGTCCTACCAGCCGTTTTATGGGCAGCGGCAACGTTGACTGCATACGTCGGCTTATGGGCTTGGCTGCGGAGCCGGAGTGGGTTCGGATTTCCCGCCGGTCTTGACCGACTCTTCGATGGTGGCTTCGTTCTGAATGAGAGATTTGAAAAGGCCGAACCGCTTGGTCACATCGTTGAATGAGACATAGAGCATGAAACTAATCAGCAACACGGCAAAAGCAGTGGTGGTATATTCCATGACACGAACGCTCAGAGGGCGGCGGCGGATGCGTTCGATGACAGCCATCACAATATGCCCGCCGTCGAGGACGGGGACGGGAAACAGATTGATGATGGCGAGGTTGATGTTCAGCAGCACGAGAAAGTTTAAGGCGAGGCGATAATCGGTTTTGAGCCATATCACCAGCATGGCAAAGATGCCAGGCGGGCCGCTCAAGTCTTTGACGCCAACGCCAGTTTGCTTTGAATAAAACAGCGCTCCGAGTGTGCTGATGGTCGTATCCCAGACACTCGCGATTTGAGCCCAAGGGGTTGGGCCTGGCTTTTCGACGTGGTAGACGTTGGTCGAGCCGTTGCCGAGGGCCACGCCAATTTTTCCCTTCGTTGTGACGGGATCGATGGATGGGGTTACGTTTAGCGTTAGTTTCTCGCTTCCCCGTTGCACGACAATTTCCGTTGCTTCTCCTCCTCGTTTTCGAATGAGTTCTATCAGTTGCTCACGTCCGGCAATGGGAACTCCTGCGAAGGAAAGGACGATGTCTTTAACCTTTAGCCCGGCCAAGTCGCCTGCGCCGCCAGCCACCACTTCGTTTACTTCAGGGTGATCCCGCGGGTCGAGATTCAACACCTTCCAGCCGAGCGTTGAGTTGACTTTGGCGGTTAGTTCGTACGTGGTGCGAGCGCCGTCGCGTTCGACGACGACCGGCAAGACGTTCGTTCGCGCCAGGACAGTGATCATTTGGACATCCTGCCACGATTTTACCGTCTTCCCGTTTACGGCCACGATCTTGTCCCCTTCGCGAATGCCGAGTTTCGCTTCAGGAGAATCGGGTTCGACATAACCAATAATCGATGGATTCACCAAGACGGGCAGTCCAACGAAGTAAATGACTGTGGCGATGGCAAAGGCAAAAACCACATTCATGAATGGACCAGCAAATGCCACCAGAATCTTGGACCAGGGTGATGCAGGAGGAATTGCTTCCGTAGATGACTTGCCGCCTTCCAACGCCTCGGAAGTGATCATTTGCGGCAGCTTGACGAACCCGCCCGCCGGAATCCACCGCCACGAGTACTCGATGCCATCTTTGGTCCAACTAAGGATCTTTGGGCCGAAGCCAATGGCGAACGCCTCCACCTTCAGGCCTCGCCGCCGCGCCATCCAATAATGGCCAAATTCGTGGACAAACACTGATGCGCCGAAGAGTAAAATAACCCCGGCGATCACATACAAATAAGTAAAAAATAAACTCATGCTTTAACGAATCTGATGACCGAATAACGAGCGAATGTAACCTTCGATCTGCCGACTGGCAACCTCCGAAAATGAGCCGCGCTACCGTAGCGGCAGGCAACCTGCCTGCCGCAGAGGGCGCGCATCTTGCCGCCCGGAGCAACGCGAAAACGCTGAGGCTGCGTTCGAGCTCGCACGCGTGGTCCGCCGGGCAGGATGCCCCGGCTTTACGGCAGGCAGGATGCCCGCCGCTACGATTGTGTCGACAAGTTCGGGCCGCCCAGCACCCGCCAGCGTTTGGACTGCGTCCGGCTTGCCAGCGCTTTCGTCCGCGTTCCCAAAGCGGGAGCAAGCTCCATGCACTCCAAACCCTTCATGCCAGAACGAAATAGCGGCCAATCCCGCAGTGCTTGTCTCGATTGGTGCGGCCAATTATGGTCATCTCATGTTGAAACGGCCAAATCCTCTGCGCTCGGTTGCGATGCTTATTTTATGAAAGCAATTGTTTTGGCGGCCGGTTATGGACCGCGGCTGCGGCCGTTGACCGATTCGCTTCACAAGAGCATGGTCCCTGTTTCCGGTGTGCGAATCATTGACCGGATCGTTGATTCTCTCCTGCTGGCTGGGATTCGGGAGATCGTTGTGGTTCTGGGGTACAAAGCCGAGGAGCTTCGCGACCACCTGACCGAATCCCATGCGGGAAAGGCCGAGTTCGTTTTCATCGAGAACAGCCGGCTTCGGAGCACGAACAACATTTACTCGCTCGCGCTCGCCT
>Ga0194110_10003166_pt1 | contig 20499 bp, 15 predicted proteins | sample TA2Kig1200mmetaG_FD_146192 | JGI IMG/M metagenome (GOLD analysis project Ga0194110, IMG submission 146192) | Freshwater microbial communities from Lake Tanganyika, Tanzania - TA2015032 Kigoma Deep Cast 1200m | ecosystem: Environmental > Aquatic > Freshwater > Lake | place: Tanzania: Lake...
GCGTCCCACGGGCCTACGCCCGTGGCTATCGAGCTGCCGCCCCCTGCGGGGGCTGGGCCGGCGCCACCCCCAATCTCGTCCCGACGGTCCCCCGTCGGGACGCTGTGTCCTGGACGCTCCTGCGTCCCGCGTTCCCGCACAGGGGAAGGACGCCGGAGCGTCCAGGACATCCCGTCCCCACGCGGGAGCGCGGGGACGAGAGGGTTGTTCCTACTCCGGCGGCACGCAGCGCCGCGCCTGCTCCTGGCCGGCCAGGACACGGCAGGCGCCCAGGGCCATCTCCTCCATCTCCGGCGTGTCCTTGACCACGAGGACCGGGAGAAGATGGGCGTCCCACGGGCCTACGCCCGTGGCTATCGAGCTGCCGCCCCCTGCGGGGGCTGGGCCGGCGCCACCCCCAATCTCGTCCCGACGGTCCCCCGTCGGGACGCTGTGTCCTGGACGCTCCTGCGTCCCGCGTTCCCGCACAGGGGAAGGACGCCGGAGCGTCCAGGACATCCCGTCCCCACGCGGGAGCGTGGGGACGAGAGGGTTGTTCCTACTCCGGCGGCACGTAGCGCCGCGCCTGCTCCTGGCCGGCCAGGACACGGCAGGCGCCCAGGGCCATCTCCTCCATCTCAGGGGTGTCCTTGACCACGAGGACCGGGAGGAGGTGTGTGAGACGGCGCTTGAGGGAGCGGACGACGAGCTCGCAGCGCGCGAGGCCGCCAGTGAGAATGGCCGCCTCGCAGTCAGGGCCGACGGCTACGGCCATCGCGCCAATCGTCTTGGCGATCTGGTAGACCATCGCCTCGACTGCGAGGCGCGCCCGCGCGTCTCCGCCCTCGATCCGCTGCTCGATCGCGTCCATCCTGTGCTCGCCGAGGTAGCTCTGGAGGCCGCCGCGTTGGGTCAGCTCTGCGACTAGCTCCTCCTTGGTGAATCTGCCGCTGTAGCAGAGCTCGATGAGGTCCTTGAGGGGGAGCGTGCCGGCCCGCTGGGGCGTGAACGGGCCTTCGCCGAGGAAGGCGATGTTGTTGTCCACGATGCGCCCGCCGCGGACCGCGGCCACTGTGATGCCGCTGCCGAGGTGCGCGACCACGTAGTTCGCGTGCTCCACGTGCGCCCCGGTCTTCTCCGCCGCGCGCACGGCCGCGGAGCGGACGCTGAGGACGTGTGCTATGCTGCGGCGCGCGATCGGCGCGTAGCCCGAGAGCTCCGCCTCGGGGCAGAACTCGTCCACGGTCACAGGGTCAACAACGAAGGCCGGGACGTTGAACTCGCGCGCGAGCTCGGCGGCCATAGGGATGGCGAGGTTCGAGGCGTGAAAGCTCTCCGCCCGCTCCGTGATCGCCTTCACGATGGCGTCGTCCACCACAGCCTTGCCGTCGCGCATCTCCGCGATGGCGTAGGTTCCGCCCGGGAGCTTGCCCTTGGGCCTGGGCAGGAGGCCGCCGCGGGCGACCACGGCGTCGAGCTGGCGGACGTCGTGCTCGTTGAGGAAGCCTCGAACCACGGCGTCGCGTCGGCGGGCCTCGGCCTGGATGTCGGGGGTGACGCCTGTCGGCATCTCGTGCTTCACCTCGGCCTCGCGGAGGCAGCGGTCGCCCTCGTAGAGCGCCACCTTGGTCGAGGTGGCACCGGGGTTGATGACGAAGACGCGGTAGGGCCGGGTCGGAGTGGCGGAGACGAGGCGGCTGACGGGCGCCCTGTGGTGCCGCATCTCCATCCGCTCCGCCGCGAGGCTGCACAGGGCGAGCGACTGGAGCTTCGTCTCCACGTTGTCGGCCCGCGACAGGATGACGTAGGGCACCATGACGCCCACGGTGATGCCGGCGAATGTGCCGAGGCCGTAGTCCACCATCTGCATGATGACCTTGTAGAGGACGTTGGCGGAGTCAATGCAGGGGCAGACCAGGATGTCGGCCTTGCCCGCGACCTCGATGGCGGCGCCGTGGTCCGACAGGCCCTTCACCCCCACCGAGCCGGGGTCAACCGCGAGGTCGAAGGAGAGCGGGCCGTAGACGATTGCGTTGTCCCAATGGTGGTGTGCCAGGGCGTCGGCCATCTTCGTCGAGGGCAGCGAGTCGATCACCTTTTCGTTGGCGGAGAGGATGGCCACGCGGGGCCGCTCGATGCCCATGATCGAGCGGGCCACGTCCACCGCGTTCTCCACGAGGCCGACCATGCGCCCGAAGCTGCACAGGGTGGTCACGCCGGGGTCGGTCAGCAGCATCGGCCGCCCGCGCGCGATTGGGGCGGCGTCGAACATCGTCACCAGGCTGATCGTGTTCCGCACCACGATCCGCATCATGGCGCGATTCAGGATTGGGGTCGAAATGTTGCCCTTCAGGATGGCGTCAACTCCGCCCTGGAGGACGCGCTCCACCGTGCGGGTCGCGGTCTCCTCCTGGCTCGCGGTCGCGATGATGTCGTCGTCGGCGATGGGCACGTTGACCCTCTCGGCGGCGCGGCGGATGCTCGCCTCGTCGCCGACCAGGAGGCAGCGTTCGACGATGGCGTGGTCGCGCGCCGACTCGGCGAGGCGCAGGTCGTCCTCGCGGTCCCCGCCGGCCACGATGACCGTCTTCGGGCGCAGGTGCCCCGCGATGAGCACGAGGTCGCTCACGGCTTCGATGGCGGAGCGAGAGGGGAGCGGAACTGCCTGTTCCATGGGACGCTCAGAGGGACAGGAAGGGACCGAAGGGACCACAGGGACCTAAGGGACCGGGAAGAGAAGCGCGGCCCTCCGCATAATCTACCGGCAGGGGCGTCCTGTGTCAACTTGCGGCATTGGGGCGAATGGCCTAGAATCAGGGTGGTGGCTGATGTGAAAGGAAGAAGATGAAGGCCTGGCAAGCCACAGCTCTTCTCGTTGGCCTTGCGCTGCTCGCGGCCGGGGGCGAGGAGGTGCGCGTGGGCACCGCCGAAGCCCTCGCCGCGGCGCTGCGAACGGCTACGCCAGGCACGACGATCCTCGTGGCCCCAGGCGAGTACCGCGGCTACTTCCGAGGCACCGACCTCCACGGGACGGCTGAGAAGCCCATCGTCATCGCGGGCGCGGACCCCGCCCAGCCGCCGGTGCTCCGTGGGGCAGGGGGGTGCGTCCACCTGAGCTGCGTGAGCCACATCGTCCTCCGCAACCTCGCTCTCGTGGGGGCGAGGACCAATGGCCTGAACATTGACGACGGCGGCACGATCACCAGTCCGTCGCGCCACATCGTGCTCGACAGGCTGAGCGTGCGCGACATCGGGCCGCGCGGCAACTGCGACGGCATCAAACTCTCAGGGGTGGACGACTTCCTCATCCGCGGCTGCACGGTGGAGCGCTGGGGCTCGGGCGGCTCGGCCATTGACATGGTCGGCTGCCACCGAGGCGTCATCATGGACACCACATTCCGCCACACGAGCGGCTCCAGCGGAGTTCAGGCGAAGGGCGGGAGCTGCGACGTGGTGGTCTACCGCTGCCGCTTCTCCGACGCCGGCCAGCGGGCGATCAACATGGGCGGGAGCACGGGCCGCCCCTTCTTCCGGCCCGCCGCCCCTGGCTACGAGGCGAAGCGGATCGCTGCGATTGGCAACACATTCGTAGGCTCGATGGCGCCGCTGGCGTTCGTCGGCAGCGAGGATTGCGTGGCAAGCTACAACACCGTCTACCGCCCGACCGCCTGGGTGCTGCGGATTCTCCAGGAGAGCCGGGGCGAGGAGTTCGCCCCCTCGCGCAACGGCGTCCTGCGGCGGAACCTCATCGTCTGGCGGGCGCGCGATCTGCGGGAGACGGCCAACGTCGGCCGCGGAACCTCGCCCGAGACCTTCGCCTTCGAGAACAACTGGTGGTATTGCGAGGACCGTCCCGCGCAGAGCCAGCCCGCCCTCCCGACCGCCGACCAGGGCGCCGTGGTGGGCCTCGACCCCGGGCTGCGGGTTGAAGGGGAGAAGATCAGCACGGCCCGCGAGCTCGACCACGGCGCCGGCTCCCCCCGCGCCGCCCAGGAGTTCGCAAAGCTCGCCCCCAAGCTCGCCCCGTGGGCCTACGCGAGAGCACGGGAGGCGCTACCCGAAGCCCGCCAATGACCGGCCCCGACCACGCCGCTTGACGGGAGCCGCCGGCCGCGTTACACTGATAGACGCGGTATGGTGAGCGGAGACAGAGGATGGTTGCCTCTCCTGAGATTCGGCGCCTTGTGAGCGGGATGGTTGAGAAGCTGGTGAGAAGCTATGGGCCGGAGAAGGTCGTCCTGTTCGGCTCGTACGCCTGGGGGGCGCCCGACACCGGCAGCGACATTGACCTTCTTGTCGTCAAGAACACTTCGGAGCGCTTCATTGACCGCTGGACGACGGTGCGCCGCATCCTCTCGGATCGGCACAGGAAGGTCGGGCTGGACGTCCTGGTGCTGACCCCTGGGGAGGTCACGGAGCGCCTGTCGGCCGGGGACCCGTTTGTGCGGCAGATACTAGACGACGGTGAGGTCCTCTATGCTTCCAGGCCATCGAGAAGTTCTTGAAGGGCTTCCTCCTGTCAACAGGCTGGCGACTCGTGCGCACCCATGACCTGGAATCCCTCCTGAACGACGCGGTTGCTTGCGTTCCGACGTTGGAGCAGTTCAGGGCAGCCTGCCAGAGGATCGCCGGCTACTACTTCGTCAGCCGCTACCCGTTTGTTCCCAAGCCAGCCCTCACCGAGGAAGACATTCGCCAATCCCTGACAGAGACGAGGAACTCATCTGCACGCTCCGCGGGGCAAGAGGCTGACTGTTGCCTCTCAACTGGGTGTGTCGCGGCTATCGCTCGGCTTCTTTGCGGTTCTTCGCTTCCCTGCCCATGTAGCCCATCCCGAAGGCCAGGATGAAGGCCAGCGCCGCGACAAGGCAGGCGATGCCCAGGATGCCCATCACCGAGAGCGCGGGCCAGTTCCCGAGCATAAAGCACCCCGCCAGCATGAGCACGATGGCCATGACCTTCGGCGTAGTGTCGAGCAGCCCGATCGTCATGCAGCGGCAGACGAGGTAGAGGAGCGCCGCCGCAAGGAAGAGATACATCCCCCACTTTTGGCGGCTGACCACCGTGATGACGGTGCCCGCGAACATGAGGGCGAGCGCCAGGACAAGTCCGCCCCAGACGAGCCGCTTGCTCGGGCCTCTGCCTTCGGGCTTCGGACGCTGATGGATGAAATCGAGCTTGAGCGCCGGCGAGCGGTCAGATGGCTCACCGTTGGCTGGCTTCTTCTCTTCCATACGGGCCTCTCGTGACAAGTGCAAGCCTGTCGGGGGAGGGGATGAATGGATGAATGGATGGGTGGATGGATGTCAGGCAATCATCCATTCATCCAACCATCCAATCATCCCCTTCTTTCGATTCACTGCTTCTTGGGGCCGAGGACCTTCCTGGCGATGCTCTCGAACTCCTTGAGTTCCAGAAGCCCTTTCTTGCTCAGGGCGGCCTCCTTCACGCGGGTGAGGATTGCCATGAGCTGGTCGTCGTCCACGCCCTCGGCGCGGCCGATGGCCTCCAGGTAGTGGCGGACGGTGTCGAGTCCGCTCTTCTTGCCAATGAGCACCTTCGGCCCGCTCTGGCCCATGAGGGTCCAGTGGTAGGGGAAGAGTTCCAAAGCGTGCTCGAGGCCGCAGTTGCGCAGCCAGCTCACGATGATGCCCGACTCGATCTCGAAGACCCGCTCGCCGACGATGGGGGTGTTCGTGGGGAGCTTGTAGCCGCAGAGCTTCTGGACGAGTTTCGAGAGGGCGTAGAGCTTCTCGAAGCGGATGCTGGTCTTCACGCCGTACATGGTCTTGAGCGCGAGGGCGACCTCTTGGAGCGAGGCGCTGCCGCACCGCTCGCCGATGCCGTTCACGGTCACGTGCGCCACCTCGCAGCCCGCGGCGATGGCCAGCAGCGTGTTCGCCGTCCCGCACCCGAAGTCGTCGTGGAAGTGCGTCTCGATGGGCACGCTGAGCCGCTCCTTGACCTTTCGGACGAGGTAGCCCATCGCGCTGGGGCTCACCCCGCCGAAGGTGTCTACGAGCGCCAGGGCGTCCATGTGCCCCTCCGTCGCCACGCGGACGATGGTCTTCAGGAACCAGTCCATCTCGGCGCGGCTCGCGTCAATCGGGAAGAAGACGGTGTAGAGGCCATTATCGTGAGCGAAGCGTGTGGCCTCGATTGCGAGGCCGATGGCCCGCTCGAGCGGCCACTTGTAGGCGTGCTTGATGATGTGCTCGCTGCACGGTATCTCTACGATGATGCCGTCAACTCCGGCGTCGAGGGCGCGCTTCACGTCGGGCACCATGCAGCGTGCGAAGGAGAAAATCTTGGGGCCGAGCTTGCGGCGGACGATCTCCTTGATCGCCGCGGCGTCCTGCCGCGAGACCACCGGCATCCCCGCCTCGATGCGGTCAACCCCCGCCTCGGCGAGTGCCTCGGCGATGCGCACCTTTTCGCCCTTGCGGAAGCAGAGGCCCGCCTGCTGCTCCCCGTCACGCAGCGTCATATCGTGGAATTGCACCCTCCGCGGCAGATTCAGCCCGCCCGTGACCTCGGGGACGTAGTTCCACGGGCTGACGAAATACCTGTCGGTCTTCCACGGCATCTTCGCCATCGAGCACTCCTCGGGTCGGTCGCACGCCAGGACGCCTCAAGAGCGGATTGTAGCCGTTCGCGGCGGCGGAGTCAAAAGGCTTGACCCGCGGCCCGGCAGTTGGTATACGTGTTCCGATGGCAAGATGGCTGGCAAGCCTGTTGGCGCTTGTTCTGGCCTCCTGCGGCGATGAGGTGGGCGCGCCGGTGCGCCTGCGTCTTGCGACGACGACGAGCACGGAGAACAGCGGCCTCCTCGCCGTCCTCCTCCCGCCATTCGAGAAAGAGCACAACGTCAAGGTTGACGTGATCGCGGTCGGCACTGGCAAGGCGCTCAAGCTGGCGGAGAACGGCGACGTAGACGTCGTCCTCGTCCACGCCCGCGAGGCTGAGGACAAGTTTGTGTCCGCCGGCTTCGGCGTTGGCCGCCGCGACGTGATGCACAACGACTTTGTCATCGTCGGCCCCTCGGCGGATCCCGCCAAGATCGCGGGACTGAGAGATGCTGCGAAGGCGTTCCAGGCCATCGCCGCGGCCAGGGCGCCATTCGTCTCGCGCGGCGACGAATCGGGCACCCACCAGAAGGAGAAGGCCATCTGGAAGGCGGCCGCCGTCCAGCCCGCCGCCCCCTGGCACCGCGAGGTCGGGCAAGGCATGGGCGGGACCCTCACCGTCGCCAGCGAGAAGCAGGCATACACCCTGGCCGACCGCGGCACCTGGGCCGCCTATCGCAGGAAGGTGGAGCTGGCGCTCCTGGGCGAAGGCGACCGCCTCCTAGCCAACCCCTACGGCATCATCGCTGTCAACCCTCAGCGGCACAAGCACGCCCGCTACGCCGAGGCGATGAAGCTCATCGAGTTCGTCACCTCGCCCGAGGGCCGGCAGCTCATCGCGGGGTTCAGGGTGGAAGGGGAACAGGTTTTCTACCCCGACGCGGCAAAGCCCTGATTGCTTGACACATTCCCCCTGTTGCGCTAGGATGCACGGCGAAGCGGAAAGCGGGGGGGGCGGAGTGCGAGCATGCCTGACGAGAGGACGGGCGGCCAGGGCGAGAGCAAGGAGGAGAAGGAGCTCTCCTACGAGGAGGCGGTGGAGACCCCCGAGGCCAAGTTCGCCATCCTCGTCCGCAGCATCGCCACTCAGGTCTTCGTGAGCCTCGGCCAGATCGAGAACCCCCTCACGAAGAAGAAAGAGGTTGACCTCAAGAGCGCCAAGTTCTCGATTGACCTCCTCCAGATGCTCTCGGACAAGACGCGCGGAAACCTGACGGACGACGAGAAGCGCTTCCTCGAAAGCGTCCTCTACACGCTCCGCATGGGCTACGTGGAAGCCAGCAAGTAACAGGGGGCCTCAGACGATGGACATGCCGACCAGCCAGGCGATAAGGGACACCATTGGCTCGCTCAAGGGGCGGCTCCCCCAGGCCGACTACGAGAAGGTTGCCCCGCTCCTCAGCGAGCTCGTCGCCCTTCTCCAGCGCGCGCACGAGGAGGAGCGCAAGCAGCTCAAGGCCGAGCGCGCCGCGCTCGACAAGGAGCGCGAGGCCGTCAACCTCGCACGCCGCGAGCTCGACGCCGACCGCGACGCTCTTACGAAGGAGCGCGACATCATCGAGCGCGAGAAGCGGGTCGCCCAGCGCTGGCGCGAGGCCGACGCCGCCCTGGCCGCCGCTGCCGAAATCGTCCCCCCGCCCAAGCCGGCTTGAGCCCCCACGCACGAGAACGCGAGAAGGGACCAGAGGGACCACAGGGACACCAGGGACCACAGCGACCCGCTCGCGGCTCTTTCGCCTGCCGTCGCTTTGGTCCCTGTGGTCCCTGTGGTCCCTGTGGTCCCTCCCAGCGGGTCATGGCGATGGTGTGAGCGTTCAGCCGGGTCAGATGTATTCGTTCAGGATGTTCTCCAGCAGCTCCTGGCGCCCGCTCTGGATCTTCGGCTCGCCGTGGGCGAGGGTGAAGGCCTCGAGCTCCTTGAAGCCCACCTCCCCCGCCTCGATCTGCTTGCCGAGGTCCGAATCCCACCCCGCGTAGCGCTGGGCGATGAACTTCTCGAACTTGCCTTCCTTCAGCATCTTCGCCGCGGCCTTCAGCCCGCGGGCGAACGCATCCATACCCCCAATGTGCGCGTAGAAGAGGTCCTCGGGGTCAATGGACTGCCTTCGCACCTTCGCGTCGAAGTTCAGCCCGCCCGTGGTGAACCCGCCGCCCTTGAGGATGATGTACATCGCCAGCGTCGTGTCGTAGAGATCGGTCGGGAACTGATCGGTGTCCCACCCCAGCATCAGGTCGCCGCGATTCGCGTCCACCGACCCGAAGATGCCGTTGGCCACCGCGAAGGCCAGCTCGTGGTGAAACGTGTGGCCCGCGAGCGTCGCGTGGTTCGCCTCGATGTTGAGCTTCAGGTGGTCAACGAGCCCGTACTTCTGGAGGAAAGCGTAGCACGCTCCCGCGTCGGAGTCGTACTGGTGCTTCGTCGGCTCCTTCGGCTTCGGCTCGATGTAGAACTGCCCCTTGAACCCGATCTCCTTCTTGTAGTCAACCGCCATGTGCAGGAACCGGGCCAGGTGGTCCAGCTCACGCCCCATATCCGTATTGAGCAGCGTCTCGTACCCCTCGCGTCCGCCCCAGAAGACGTAGCCCGCCCCTCCGAGCTTCTTCGTGGCTTCCATCGCGCGCTTCACCTGGCTCGCGGCGAAGGCGAACACCTCGGGCGAGGGATTCGTCGCCGCGCCCGCCATGAACCGCCGATTCGAGAACATGTTCGACGTGCCCCAGAGGAGCTTGACACCGGTCTCCTCCTGGAGCTCGACCGCGAGGTCCACCATCTTCTCGAGCCGCTTGTTCGTCTCGGCCAGCGTATCGGCCTCGGGCGCGATGTCGAGATCGTGGAAGCACCAGAAGCCGACGCCCAGCTTGGAGAACAGCTCGAACGCCGCCCGCAGCGTGTTCTCCGCCTCGGCCATCGGCTCCCCGCCCTGGAACGGCCTCCGAATCGTCCCCGCCGGCCCGAACGGATCCGCACCCGTCCCCTTGAACGTGTGCCAGAAGCACACGCTGAAGCGCAAGTGCTCGGCCATCGTCTTCCCCAGCACCTTCTCTTTCGGATTGTAGTGCTTGAAGGCCAGAGGGTTCCTTGACTTCGGCCCCTCATACTTCACCTTGCCGATACCCGGGAAGAACTCTGTCACGGCGATGGCCTCCTTTCATGGGCGGCACTCCCTCCCCCCAACTGTCAGCTCCTCATAAGGATAGTCGCGCCCCTGTGCCTTGTCAAGCAAGGACGAGCCTTTTCCAGACGGGTGCGAGAGCGGCTCAAAGTGGCTCAATGTTGCTCAATGTTGCTCAAACGCCGTTTGGCGAATCTCGGCCCTCCGGCGGCGAGTTTCCAAATGTTGCGCAATGTTGCGCATCATTTGCGCATGCGCGCCAGAGCGGAGGGGGGGCGCCCAGCCGCCCAGACCCGCAATGGAGAAGGGACCACAGGGACCACAGCGACGACAGGGACTCCGAGCCCATCAGAACACACGGGCCCTGTGGCCGTTGTGGTCACTTTGGTCACCTTCCCCTCCACCCTCGTGTACGCATCGCGCCCAGGGCCTTGCCAGTAGCTCCGGCGTCTACGGCGACGGCTGCCTCTCCAACTCACTGCCGATAGGACACATCTGGCGGGGCCGCTCGCCATAAGTTCTTTTCAGAAATCGCTCCTCAGTCGCTCCGTAGTCGCTCGGGCCATCCTCGGGGTGCCAACCTCGTGTTGACACCGAGCCAAAGGCGAGTATATTCAGGAGGAGTGAGGGACCCCCTTTCGGAGACCCATGAATGCCCGAAGCAATGTCGTCCCGCGAGCGGATGCTGCGCGCGATTGAGGGGAGGACGGCGGATTACGTGCCGCTGTCGTTCATGATCTTCTCGGCCTGCGAGCAGCGGTGCGCCGGGCCGCTGGACTTCTTCCTGCGACAGAAAGACATGGGGCTCGACCCCGTGGTGGAGCTCTGGCACATGAACGCCGACGAGGTGAAGGACTGCGGCGATGCGCCCGGGCCGCCCGTGGTCCTCGGCCCCGACGTGAAGGTGCGCCAGTGGCGCGAAGTGCTCACGGGCGAGCGCTATCCGCTCCTCCACAAGGAGTACGAGACGCCCCACGGCACCCTCTCCTGCACCGTGCAGCAGACCGACGACTGGCCCTTCGGCGACCACGTGCCGTTCCTCGACGACTACATCGAGGCCCGCGCGACGAAGGCGCTTGTGACGAGTTCCGACGACCTGCCTGCCCTCCGCTTCCTCCTCGCGCCGCCGAAGCTCCACGAGCTGTCCCGAACGCGTCAGCTCTGGGCCACAGGCGTCCGCTTCGCGCAGCAGCACGAGCTCCTCTCGGCGGCCGGCTGGTGCGTGGGCGCCGACGCCCTCGCCTGGCTGTGCGGACTCCAGGAATCCGTGCTGATGGCCGTGGACAGCCCAGAACTCTTGGACGCCATCCTGGACGAGGTGAGCGATTGGAACCGCTGGCGCATGGAGGTGATGCTCGACGCGAAGCCCGACCTGTTCGTGCGCCGCGGCTGGTATGAGGGCACCGATTTTTGGTCGCCGACCCTCTATCGCCGCTTCCTCCTGCCGCGCCTCGCCGCGGAGGCGAAGATGGCCCACCAGGCGGGGGCGAAGTTCGGCTACATCCTCACCAGCGGCACCATGCCACTCCTCGGCATGATCATCGAGGCGGGCGTTGACGTGTTGATCGGCGTAGACCCCATTCAGGGGAAGGGCACTGACATGGCCGAGATGAAGCGCCTCGCCGCGGGCCGCCTCGCCCTCTGGGGCGGCGTCAACGGCTTCATCACCGTCGAGCGCGGAACCCCCCAGGGCATCCGCGAGGCCGTCAAGCTCGCCCTCGACTCCCTCGGCCCCGACGGCTTCATCCTCAGCCCCGTGGACAACATCCGCGACACGTCGGAAGAGGTGTGGCGGAACACGTTGGCGCTGATTGAGGCGTGGAGGGAGATGAGGTGAAGACGTGATGCGTGACGCGTGACGCGTGACCAGAGAAGACCCCGACCACGCGTCTTCTGAATCACGGGTCACGGGTCACGCGTCATGCGTAGTGCCGCCTCAAGCCGCGGGGGCACGCGCTTGACAGCGGGGCGGGGAGGCGCGATACTGCTTGGCGGGAGTGGTTTGGTGCCATCGTTGGGAGCGGTTTCGTGCCAGCGCCCGGGGACGTCGTTGACCTCGTGGAACGGTTCCGCCAGGTGGCGGAGTCCGGCGACTACAACGAGGCGCAACTCCGCCAGGAGTTCATTGACCCCTTCTTCAAGGCTCTGGGCTGGGACGTGGCGAACGAGCGGGGGGTCGCTGAGACGTACAAGGACGTCATCCACGAGGCGGCCATCAAGGTGGGCGGGGGGACGAAGGCGCCCGACTACTGCTTCCGCGTCGGGGCCACGCGAAGGTTCTTCGTCGAAGCGAAGCGGCCCGCGGTTGACATCGCGGAGGACCCCGAGCCGGCCTACCAACTCCGCCGCTACGCCTGGTCCGCCAAGCTCCCGATGAGCATCCTGACGACCTTCGGGCAGTTCGCCGTCCACGACTGCCGGGTGAAGCCCAAGCCGACCGATAGCCCCGCCGTCGCTCGCATCCTCCTTGTTCCCTACGGCGACTACGTCTCGCGCTGGGACGAGCTCGCGGCCATCTTCTCTCACGACGCCGTGCTGAAGGGCCAGTACGACCGATACCTGGCCGGCCCGAAGCCCCGAGGCACGGTGGAGATAGACGATGCGTTCCTGGCCGAGATCGAGGAGTGGCGCGACGCCCTCGCCCGCAACATCGCCCTGCGGAACCCCAGTCTCGGCCAAAGCGAACTCAACTTCGCAGTGCAGGCCACCGTGGACCGCATCGTGTTCCTCCGCATCTGCGAGGACCGCGGCATCGAGCCGTATGGCCGGCTCCAGGCGCTCCTGAACGGCGAGCGGGTCTACCGTCGGCTCTTCGAGCTCTTCGAGCGGGCCGACGAGCGCTACAACTCCGGCCTCTTCCACTTCCACAAGGAGAAGAGCCGGCCCGAGGCCCCCGACGCGCTCACGCCGTCGCTGGACGTTGACGACGGCACACTGAAAGACATTCTCCGCCGCCTCTACTACCCCGAGAGCCCCTACGAGTTCTCCCTCATCCCGGCGGACATCCTGGGGCAGGTCTACGAGCGGTTCCTGGGCAAGCTCATCCGCCTCACGGCCGGCCACCGCGCCGTCGTCGAGGAAAAGCCCGAGGTGCGCAAGGCCGGCGGCGTCTACTACACCCCCACCCACATTGTGGACTACGTCGTCCGCTGCACGGTCGGCAGGCTCCTGACACGCAAGACGCCGCGGCGCGCGGCGCAGTTGCGCGTGCTCGACCCCGCCTGCGGCTCCGGCTCCTTCCTTCTCGGCGCCTATCAGCACCTTCTGGACTGGCACCTGGAGTGGTATCGCTCCCACGACCCAGAGAAGTGGAGCCGAGGCAGGAACCCGGTGGTCTGCCGGTCGGCAGGCGGCGACTGGCGCCTCACGACCGCCGAGCGCAAGCGGATTCTCCTCAACAACATCTATGGGGTGGACATTGATCCCCAGGCGGTCGAGGTCACAAGGCTCTCCCTGCTCCTCAAGGTGCTGGAAGGCGAATCCGGCGAGGCGATCAGGAAGCAGTTCGAGCTCTTCCGCGAGCGTGCCCTGCCAGACCTTGCGAGCAACATCAAGTGCGGCAACTCCCTCGTGGGACAGGACTTCTACAACAACCACCAGATGGGCCTCTTCGATCACGAGGAGCTGTTGCGGATAAACGCCTTCGACTGGAAGGATGGTTTTCCGCAGGTCATGGCCGCGGGCGGCTTCGACGCCGTCATCGGCAACCCGCCCTACGTGCGCATCCAGGCCCTCAGCGAGTTCCGCCCCCCCGCAGAGATTGCCTACTACAAGAAGCACTATCGCACCGCCAGCAGGGGGAATTACGACCTCTATGCCCTGTTCCTGGAGCGGGTCATTCAACTCCTCAACGGCAGCGGCAGGGTGGGCTACATCGTCCCCAACAAGTTCCTCACCACCGACTCCGGCCAGACCCTCCGTGGCCTTCTTTCCGAGCTAAGGGCAGTAGACGGCATTGTGGACTTCGGCCACGAGCAGGTGTTCAGCAGGTCCACCACGTACACTTGCCTGTTGTTCCTTGACCGCAGCCAGCCCGACAGCTTCGTGTACGTGAGGACTCATCCAGAAGAGCTGAGCGAACTGCGCGAGCCGAGCAAGAGAGTGCCGGCAGAAGCGTTGGGTTCAGCTCCGTGGGTGCTCGTTCCGCGTGCGTCCCATCGCCTGCTGGCCAAACTCAAGAAGCATTCTGTCCCGCTCCTTCAGTTGCCTGTCGCCTTCTCGCGAGGGGTGAGCACTGGCGCGGACGACGTCTTCGTCCTCAAGCGCATAGGCCGTCGTCTCACCGATGGGGCGGGGGAGCCGGTTGACGTCGAGCGGGCAATCCTCAGGCGGACGCTGTGCGCAACCGACTTCACGCGTTACCAGTTCCGGCCCCGCGAAGAGCAGTTCGTCATCTTCCCCTATCGGGTCACGGCCGATGGGTACGAGATCATTCCCGAAGGCGAGCTTCGCGAGCGGTATCCCAATGCCTATGAGTATCTGCGCGCGAACAAGAAGCGGCTCGCGGCTCGCAAACAGCGCCGAGAGTGGTATGGCTTCAGCGCCCCAAGGAACCTGCACCTTCACGATCGGGCGGCGCTCATAGTTCCACTTCTGTGCGACTGCGGCCTCTGTGCCCCGATGCCAGTTCCGCAAACCAGGTGGTGCGTCATGGCGAGCGCCGGATTCACGATCGCCCTGCCGCAGAATGCGCCGAAGGCCGACCCGCGATACCTGCTCGGCCTCCTCAACTCCAAGCTCCTCTTCTGGAATCTTCGACAGATCAGCAACAAGTTCCGCGGGGGCTGGGTCACTTGCACAAAGCAGTTCTTTGGGAAGCTGCCCATTCGCCAGCCCGAGGATGCGGCGGGCCAGACGCGCCGCGCTCGCCTGGAGCACCTGGTTGACAGCATGATGGAGTCGCTTGCCAGGCAAGCTGTGGTGAAGACGCCGCACGAGCAAGAGGCGGTTCAACGCCGGATCGGAACGACCGATCAGCAGATCGACCGGTTGGTCTACGAACTCTATGGCCTGACGGATGAGGAAATCCGCATAGTTCAGGAGTAGTGCCGCTTCAGGGCCGGAAGCACACGCCTATAGGCCTCATAGAGCTTTTGATAGGCGTCACGCTGACTTGACGGGCGGAAGGCGGTCTCGGCCAGCTTCATGGCCCTCTGAGCGGATTCAACGGTGGGATGGACGCCGGTGCCGACGAAGGCGCAGATGGCGGCGCCGAGGACGGTGGCCTCCTTCTGCTCGATGGTGGTGACGGGGAGGCCGGTGACGTCGGCGCGGATTTGGTTCCAGAGGTCGTTCTTGGAGCCGCCGCCGACGACTCGGATGCCCCTGGGGCTGAAGCCCGTGGCCGCATCGAGCATCTCGATGGCGAGCTGGAGCTGGCACGAGAGCCCTTCGAGCGCGGCACGATAGACCTGGCCCCGCTCGGTGGAGATGGTGAGGCCGAGGAGTGTGCCGAGGGTGCCGTAGCGCCTCGTGGGGCCTGTGCCGGCGACGAAGCTGGGGATGAGGGTCACGCCGCCCGCGCCCGGGGCGAGGGACGCCGCCTCGCCGATCATGGTGGGATAGAGCTTCGGCGTGCCGTTTACGTCGGCATAGAAGTGCTTCGCCAGCCACTCGAGGACGCCCGAGCCCATCATCAGGAGTTGGGGGTTGAAGAGGCCGGGGAGGGCGTCGGCCTCGATGATGAGGCCGCCGTCGAAGCCGGCTTTGTTGGCCTTGAAGGTTGGCACGCGGGCCATGAGGATTTCCCAGGTTCCGGAGCTGAGGATCGCCTCGTCGGGGCGCGCGCCCGAGCCGATGGGGGCGAATTGCGTGTCGTGGCCCGCGGCCGTGACGGGCGTGCCGGCAGGGATGCCTGTCGCCCGGCTCGCCGCAGCCGTGACCGTGCCGATTGTCTCGCCCGACTCGATAAAGCGGGGGAAGAAGCTGGCGTCCACGCCAGCCAGCTTGAGCAGCTTGGGCGACCAGGTGCGGCGGGCGAGGTCCATCGCCATCATCGTCGAGGCGCCCGTGTAGTCAATTGACATTTCGCCGCAGAGGCGGTGGCTGAGGAGGCCGGCCATCATCATCCATGCCCGCGCATCGTCGAGGGCCTTGGGCGCGTTCTCGCGGAGCCAGATGAGCCGCAGGAGCGTGTTGAATGAGATAACCTGGTAGCCCGTGGTGCGGAAGAGATCCCAGGCGGAAATCCCATAGGTGGACGCCGGAGCGTCCGCGCTTGCGTCCCCACGCGGAGCGTGGGGACGAGCGGAAGTGGTGAACGCGGCCGCGGTGGGCTGGGTGCGGGGGCACTGCCAGCAGATGGGGGGGTAGGTGAGGCGTCCCTGGGCGTCCACAGGCGCGCCGTCGGCGCCCCAGGTGGTGATGGTGACAGCCGCGATGTCCTGCGGCCTGATCTTCGCGCACACCTCCTTCGAGAGGCGGCCGAGCTTCTTCCAGAGCGCATCGAGGTCCCACACCAGCCAGCCCTTATCCCCGTGCGGCTGCGGCACCGGGCCGCTCCGAGCGCCTGCCTGGGTGATGAGTCTGCCGCTCTGGTCAACCGCCACGACGCGCGTAGTCGTGGAACCGCAGTCCATCACGATGACAACGCGACGAGGCATGCCCTGTCTCCTGAGTCTGCCATGCGACCGCCACAGGCTGGAAGCCTGTGCCACCATCGCCCCAGGATTGGTGGCACGGGCATCTTGCCCGTGTCTTCCTCGCTCCTGGAACTACATCTTACCCTCCGAGCCTCTCGCGAGCGTCCTCGTCGGCGAGGACGCCGAGGATCTGGCCGTAGTAGATCGTGTGGAAGTCGCCCGAAAGATAGCAGTCCTTCACCACGGCCTTGGCGAGGGCGTCGGGCGCAACCTGGTTCCTGTGGATGGTGCGGCATTCGTAGGCGATGACGCACTCTTCGATGATGGGGGCCTTCACGTGGTGGCCGGGGACGGGGGTGAGGCCGGTCTCGGCGAACTTGTCGTGGTTGCGGCGCGACTTGGAGCCGCAGAAGCCCACCGCCTTGCGCAACTCAGGCGGCGGCACGTTCACCGTGAAATCGCCGTTCTCCTCCAGCAGCCTCCAGGTGTAGCGGGATGGCCGCACGAGCACGACGAAGACTGGCCGCCCCCAGATGACGCCGATCGTGCCCCAGCCGATGGTCATTGCGTTGAGCGTCTCGTCCTTCCCCCGCGACACCAGCAGGCAGCCGGGGTCAGAGAGCGCGGCAATGGTCTCCTGAAGGTAATCCGTGTATGCAACGCTCTTCTTCGGCATCGGCGCTTTTCTCCTTTGAGCAAGTGGTGCGTGACCCGTGACGCGTGAGGAAGAAGCTGCGAGCTTCGAGCTACGAGCCGCGAGCCTGCGAGGACAACCGCTGGGTCTCCTGTTTCAGGCTCGAAGCTCGTATCTCGCCGCTCGTGGCTTTCTCCTTCACGCGTCACGGGTCACGCGTCCTGGTCCATCCGCCAACTCGTCCAGACCGAATGTCATCCCATCTCTTGCGTCCAGGACGCTCACCCCCGCCTCCTCACTCATCTTGGCCGCGACCTCCCAGGGCTTCGCCTGGAGGACGTTCATGCCGAAGTGGGTGATGATGGCAACCCGTGGGCGCACTTCGCTGATGAGCCGCGTCGCGTCGGCCACGTCCAGGTGCAGGATGCGCCTCTTCCGCTCGGCGTCAACCTGGAAGAGGACCATGTGGACGACCAGGACGTCGCACGGGGCGTACGCGGCGGCGAGCTCTGGGAAGTAAGAGGTGTCGGCCACGTGGCTGATGCGCAGCCTGGGGGTTTCGAGTCGCAGGCCATAGGTCTCGCCAGTGTGGAGGTGGCGGATGGGGGTTGAGAGGGTGAGGCCGGGGGCCAGCTCCCACGACTTCCCCGCGCCCAGGGCCTCGATCCTGCCCACGTAGTCGCGCACGTAGCGGAAGACCACCGGGTCGCCCTCCAGGGCCTCGGCGGGAGCGAAGAGCGTGCCGCGTCTCTTGTGCCCCCCTTCCGTAATCGCCTCAAGCATCACGTTGACGTCGCCCGAGTGGTCGAGGTGGCTGTGGCTGAGGAACACGGCGTCGAGCTTCGAGGGGTCCACCTTCGGCCTGCTCGCGTGGCAGCGGACCAGGCAGCCCGGGCCGGGGTCCACCAGGAGCCTGAAGCCGCCGATGCAGTAGAGCACGCCGGCCGAGCTGCGCCGCTGGGTGATCATCACGAACCGCGCGCCCGCGGTGCCCAGGAACCTGATGCAATCGCCCGAAGCCTTGCCCATGGTCTCCTTTCAGTGGCGCCTATTCTATGAGGCCGGCTGTGTGTGTCAAGCGAGGATGAGTGGATGCTCGGATGAATGAGGGTGGAGGGAAAGCGAAAGGGAAGCCCAGATGGGATCGCTCCTTTCTTCCCCTTTCCCTCTCCCTTTCCCTCTCACTCTCACTGCCTTCACCCATCCACCCATCCATTCATCCCCATCGGTTGCGTTCGTTGCCGCCGCCGCGTAGAATATATGGTAGAGGAGAGGAGGAGAGGCATGGCACGGAAGAAGCTGCCGACCCAGGTTGTGAAGCGCAACGGGCGGGTGGAGGCGTTCGATGCGCGGAAGATCACAGCCGCCATCCTGAAGGCCCAGCGCGCGGTGGGCAAGCCGGACGCCGCCTTCGCGGAACGCTGCACGGGGCGGGTCGTCGCGCGCCTTCGCCAGCGGCCAGGCGTGGAGGAGATTCAGGACGCCGTCGAGCAGGTGCTCGTGCGGGCGGGCCGCGCCGACCTCGCGAAAGCCTATATCCTCTACCGCCAGCGGCGGGCCGACCTGCGCCGCGTCAAGCGCCTCCTCGGCGTGGCCGACGACCTCAAGCTGCCCATCAACGCCACCCAGGTGCTCGAACGCCGCTACCTGCTGCGGAACGAGCGCGGCGAGGTGGCCGAAACGCCGCACGAGATGTTCGTCCGCGTCGCTCGCGCCGTTGCCGCACCCGACGCCAACTACCCGGCTTGTGGCACAGCCGCCCTCGGCTGTGATTCCTCAATGCCCACAGCGGGGGGCCGCTGTGCCACACAGAGCGACGTCGAGCGCACCGAGCACGAGTTCCTCGAGATGATGGTTCGGCTGGAGTTCCTGCCCAACTCGCCCACCCTGATGAACGCGGGCACGGAGCTCGGGCAGCTCGCTGCCTGCTTCGTCCTGCCCGTGGGCGACTCGCTGCCCGAGATCTTCAATGCCGTGCGCGACATGGCCATCATCCATCAGTCGGGCGGCGGCACGGGCTTCTCATTCTCAAGGCTCCGGCCGAAAGGCGACATCGTTCGCTCCACCGGCGGCGTCGCCTCAGGCCCGGTCTCCTTCATGCACGTCTACGACGAGACGACGAACACGATCAAGCAGGGCGGCCGGCGCCGCGGGGCCAACATGGGCATCCTCCGCGTTGACCACCCCGACATCGTGGAGTTCGTCACCGCCAAGCTCGATGGCACGACGCTGCGGAACTTCAACCTCTCCGTCGCCGTCACCGACGCCTTCATGGGGGCCGCCGCGAAAGGCGAGGACTATCCCCTTGTGAACCCGCGTTCCACCGAAGCCGTCGGGCGGCGCAACGCGCGCGAGATGCTCGACCTCATCGCAACGTCCGCCTGGCGCTGCGGCGACCCCGGCCTGGTCTTCCTCGACGAGATCAACCGCCACAACCCCACCCCCGCCGTCGGCGCCATCGAGGCCACCAACCCCTGCGGCGAGCAGCCGCTCCTGCCCTATGAGGCCTGCAACCTCGGCTCCGTCAACCTCGCCGCGATGGTTGACGATCGTGAGCTCGACTGGGAGCGCCTGGCCGACACGGTTCGCAAGGCGGTTCATTTTCTCGACAACATTGTGGACGCCTCCCGTTATCCGCTTGAGGCGATCACCGCCCTCACGCGGGCGAACCGGAAGATCGGCCTGGGCGTGATGGGCTTCGCCGAGGCACTCATCCTGCTCGGCATCCCCTACGACAGCGACGAGGCAACCGCCCTCGCCGAGCGTATAATGGCCTTCATCACCGCCGAGGCCCACAGGGCCTCGGCGCAACTCGCCGAGCAGCGCGGCTCATTCCCCAACTTCGAGCGAAGCGTCTGGCCCGCCCGCGGCTTCAAGGCGCTCCGCAACGCCACCTGCACCACCGTGGCCCCCACCGGCACCATCAGCATCATCGCGGGGTGCTCGAGCGGCATCGAGCCGCTCTTCGCGCTCTCATACGTGCGCCACGTCCTCGATGGCGCCACGCTCATCGAGGAGAACGCCCTCTTCAGAGAGGCGGCGGAACAGGGCGGCTTCTACAGCGACGACCTGATCCGCGAGATCGCCCGCCGCGGCTCCTGCCGCGGCCTCGCGGCCGTGCCCGAGCACGCCCAGCGCATCTTCCCCACCGCCTTCGACATCGCGCCCGAGTGGCACGTGAAGCTCCAGGCCGCCTTCCAGCGCCACACCGACAACGCGGTCTCCAAGACCTGTAACTTACCGCAGACCGCCGCCCCAGCCGACGTCCGCCACATCTACGAGCTCGCCTGGAAGCTCCGCTGCAAGGGCACCACCGTCTACCGCTACGGCTCTGCGGCGGGCCAGGTCCTCGCCCTCGACGAAGATGCCTGCACCCGCTGCAAGCCGCTCAAGGACGATGATCCGGGCCTCCCCTAACGAGTGCGCGCCGGGATTGTAGGTGCATTCCGCAGCCCCAAGGGGGCGACATGGTAAAGCCCAGGGCAACGCCCTGATCTTTGCCCACATCTCGGGGCCTTGTAGCCCGCCGACGCGGGCGACCCAGCCGTAGCCCAGGGCGACCGAAG
>Ga0194110_10003174_pt1 | contig 20449 bp, 19 predicted proteins | sample TA2Kig1200mmetaG_FD_146192 | JGI IMG/M metagenome (GOLD analysis project Ga0194110, IMG submission 146192) | Freshwater microbial communities from Lake Tanganyika, Tanzania - TA2015032 Kigoma Deep Cast 1200m | ecosystem: Environmental > Aquatic > Freshwater > Lake | place: Tanzania: Lake...
TGAACTCTTATAGCCCTCGCCATGCCGGATTGTGGAGAGATATCTGGGTTTGGATTGACTTCTAATACATAGATCTTTCCATCTCTATCCATACGAATATCTATCCTTGCATAATCTCGACACCCGAAGAGTTTAAAGACCCTAATGGCAATATGTTCCACTCTCTTTTGCATCACCCATCCCAGGGGAGCAGGACAGATCGGTTTTGTCTTCTGGTATTCGAGGCTCTCAGGAACCCACTTGGCTTCATATCCACATATTTTGGGTGCCCCTTCAGGAAACTCTGAGTAATCGATTTCAGAGATAGGGAGAATCCCTATCTTTCCATTGGTCTCAATCAAACTCACGTTCAATTCCCTGCCGTCGATGAACTCCTCCACCAAAGCAGGCTGATGGTATTTCTCAATCACATATTGAATCCGTCTGTTTAATGAATCATCATCAAAAACCACACTCTCTTTTGATATCCCAAGGCTTCCGTCTTCATGAAGGGGTTTCACAATGATGGGAAAGATATTCCCCCTGATATGGTTTACCCCCCAATCGAAAATTTTATATCGGGGGGTAAGGATACCCTGAGACAGAAGGATGTCCTTTACCTTTCCTTTATCCTGGCATAATCCCAAAGTGAAAGCGGAGGAACCGGTATATGGGATTCGAAAAAGATCCAACAGGGCAGGGATATTCATCTCCCAACAGGAATTCCCATAAACACCCTCACACAAATTGAAGACGATATCGGGTCGGATCTCCTTCAACCAGTGGATCACTGTGTGGATCTCGTCACGGATAGCAATTACAAAACATTGATGGCCGAGGCAGTGGAGCGCCTCTTCAACTGCTCCGATCTCTTCGATGATCGAATCCTCCGCGAGGATATCTTTCTCCTCTCCTTTCTCAATGCGTCCGAGAAGATTATATAAGAGAGCAACCTTTAACCCCAACCTTTCCATACTTTTCCCCCTTATGCCATGAACCCTATTAATGCAAATGCAACAAATGATTTGACATCACCCCCACCCTCGGCCTCCCCCCTTGAGGGGGAGGGGTGGGTGAGGGGTAATTTGATTTAATGCGTTTGTATTAGGTTCATGGCTAGGCCATCACTTTTTTGGGAATCACCTTTTCCTCCCCATTGGACCTAATTTTCTTGAATTCAATAATATTTGGCTCTGGATACTCATAAATTTTACCCTCATAATTTCGCAAAACGATTTTCCCTTTTCCTCTTGAAACCAAGTAAACAGGCTCCACAGGGATCTTCCCTCCCCCACCTGGCGCATCCACTACATAAGTGGGAATGGCATACCCCGTGGTATGACCGCGCAATTTCTCTATGATCTGAATCCCAGTAGCGATAGATGTCCGGAAATGTTCCGTCCCCATAGCCAAATCACATTGATAGATGTAATATGGTCGGACCCGAATTTTAAGGAGTTCCTGAACCAGCTTCTTCATAATGTATGGTTTATCGTTGATACCCTTGAGAAGGACGGTTTGGCTTCCCAATGGAATCCCTCCATCTGCCAGTTCATTACAAGCCTTCTTCACCGCATTGGTGATTTCCTTGGGATGGGTAAAATGGATGGATATCATGAGGGGATGATACTTTTTCAACATCTTCACTAAGCCCCCCGTAATTCTCTGAGGAAGGGTTACTGGGACCTTTGTCCCGATTCGAAGAAGTTCTATATGAGAAATAGCCCTCAGGCGGCTCAAAATCTCTTCTAACCGCTCATTTTCTAAGAGAAGTGGATCCCCTCCGGATAAGAGGACATCCCGAACCTTCCGATGGCTCTTCAGGTATTTCAGGACTTCTTCAAAATTCCCTTGTGTGATTGAGCGTTCGGTGCTTCCTACCAATCGTCTCCTGGTACAATATCGGCAGTAGACCGCACACTGATCGGTGACGAGCAGGAGGACCCGGTCCGGGTAGCGATGGACGAGACCTGGTACAGGAGAATCTTTATCCTCTCCACATGGGTCCACCATATCATTTTTTGATAAATGACGTTCCTCAATTCTTGGGATCGCCTGTCTTCGAATGGGGCAATTGGGATTCATCGGATCCATCAAACTGGCAAAATAGGGGGTGACGGCTAAGGCCAATCTCCCCTTAAAATGTTTAATCCCCTCGATCTCTTCAGTCACCAAATCAATGATCTCTTTTAGTTGCTCAAAAGTGGTGATTCGATGGCGGAGTTGCCATCTCCAGTCATTCCATTCTCTCTCTGAGACCCCTTTCCAAAATGGAGGAATGGTCTCTTTTGTCTCCTCCACCCTTTTCTGGTCTTCTATGATTGGAAATAATGAAAGTTGTAAGGCCTTTTCTGCTCCCCTCAAGGGGACATATAAATTAGAGTCTGAAGCAAGCTCCATCTTCACTCCTTCCTGCATACCCACACGAAAAAGGACAGTTTGTTGTCTGGCAAGCCTTTTTAAAAAATAAAAAAGGAGATATCATTTGATACCTCCTCCTGTGATACAAGGAAAACCCCCTCTTTCCTGAAAAGCAGGCATGCACCTTTTCTTCTTTTTCCGTTGACGTCGAATGATATCTACCTCTTCCTAAAACACAAATCGGTTAACCAACCTCTGTTGGCACCCCCTCTCTTCAAAGAGGGAGCGCCAACTCCTCAACAATGAGAATGATTCCATCAAGCAACACAACCATCCACTCACCCTAAGTTACTTTTTGGGTGGGGGTGCAGGCGCTGGTGGAGCAGGTGCTGGTGGAGCAGGCGCAGCTGGTGGTGGTGCCTCAGCAGGTTTCGCTTCGGCGGGTTTCGCCTCCTCTTTGACTGCTGGCTTCTCTGGGGCTTTAGCTTTGCATCCAATCCCTATAGCAGCAAAATTAATTACCAAAACCAGTGCGAGCAACAGCAAGATCCACTTCTTCATGTATCTTCACCTCCCTTCTGACTGAATCGGGAACCCTCCCTTTTTCTAACGAATGGAGAAAACTTTACTGCATCGGAGGGAAAAATCTCTTTGATCACCCTTCTCAGCAGTCTCGGTTCTACAGGCTTTTTAATAATGCGATGAATACCCGATTGCTTTAAACGTTGGATGAGTTCGTCACTGACCAGAGGACTCATCAGTATGAAACGATCATTCCATTTTCTTAAAAGGGGAAGCCATTTCTCTAAAAGCTCGATCTCCATATCGGCTAAGATCATTCCTTCCTTTAAATCCTTTTTTCTTTTCTCAAGCTGGGAAATGTCCTCAATTTCCTCAACCTCAAATCCATATTTATTCAAAATCTTATTAAGGCTGAGTCGAACAAATTCATCTTTATCAAGGATAAAAGCCCACCTCTTTTTTTCTTTCATAAGATTTAATTTATATCAATTTTCGTGCCATTTACCCCCAAAACCAGTAGGCCTCATAATTTTAAAAATATAATAATATCAATAAATTATCTTCCTTTAGCTTCAGTTTCATTCTCGGCTAAATTTTTTGAACTAAAATAGGGAAAAAATGACACGCCTTTCAAGACCAAAAAATGACAAAAAGTCGCCCTCCTAATATTCAATTTCCATTAATACGACATTTTGTCATCATTTACCCCTCAATATGATTGATATCTTTCTCTTCTTTCACCGTCATGATATAGAAGGTAATTCTCGAATCTCCTCTATTTTGCGATGTATCGTTCGTACATTGATCCCCAATAACCTGGCTGCCCTACGCTTGTTTCCCTTTGTAGCCTTCAAAGTTTGGATTAACATCTCTCTCTCTACCTCTTCGAGAGGCGTTCCAATCCTGAATGGAATCACTTCGGGTCTCTCTTTAAAATCCCTGATCTCCTGAGGCAGATGCTGAATATCCAATACTTCTGGGCTATTGACGACTAAAGCGGATTCAATAGTATTTTCCAATTCTCTCACATTCCCGCTCCACAAATAATTCATTAAAATGTTCATAGCCCTTTGGGAAACTCCTCTCACCTTCATCTGATATTTCTGGTTGAATTTTTCTATAAAAAAATTGACTAAAAATGGAATATCCTCCTTACGATCCCTCAGGGCAGGAAGTTTGATATTCACTACATTCAAACGATAATAGAGATCCTCACGAAAGACCCCGCCTCTGGCCGCCTCCTGGAGATCCCGATTGCTTGCAGCGATAATTCTGATATTTACTTTAATGGTTTTATTTCCCCCCACCCTCTCGAATTCACCTTCCTGAAGGACGCGTAATAGTTTGATCTGGGTGGTGAGAGGAATATCCTCCACTTCATCCAAAAAGAGGGTTCCCTGGTGAGCCATTTCAAACCGACCTTTCCGTGAAGCTATCGCTCCAGTAAAGGCCCCTCTCTCATGGCCGAAAAGTTCGCTCTCGATGATCCCTTCGCTTAAGGAAGCACAGCTTACCTTGATGAAAGGCATCGAGGCCCGTGGACTTTTATAGTGAATAGCGTTTGCAATCAATTCCTTCCCTGTTCCGCTCTCACCGATGATGAGAACAGAGCTGTCATAAGGTGCAATATGTCGGATAAGTTCGAAGATCTTCACCATCTTCTCGCTTCTTCCGATGATATTTTTGAGATGGAATTTGTCTTCCAATTTGGAGCGCAAATCCCGGTTCTGGAGGACCAAGGTTTGCTTCTCCAAGGCCCTCTCCACTAAAAGCGAGATCACTTTGGGGTTGATCGGCTTTTCGATGAAATCGAAGGCACCCAATTTCATCGCTTGGACAGCCTTTTCAATAGTCCCTTGAGCCGAGATGACGATTACTTCTGTCTCCGGTCTCAGAGCCTTCACCGCTTCTAAAAGCTCGATGCCGTCCATTTTTGGCATGACCATATCTGTGATCACTATATCGACGATCTCCTGCCTAAAGAGGTCGAGGGCTTCCTTTCCATTGGAGGCAAGATGCATTTCGTATCCCTTCTTTTTAAATAGAAGGAGGAGGCTCTCCCCTACGTTTGGATCATCCTCGACAATTAAAATGACCTTCTTTTCCATATCCCCACCAAAATAAACAATGAACCATGAACGATAAACGATGGACTCTTATCCTTTTTTGAAATATCAGTATCTATTTCTATTGCCTCTTTGTCTATCGTTCATCGTCTATCGTTCATCGTCTGTCGTCCATCGTCCTCCCATGTTAGTTTACTTTTGGGCTGATTGGAATTTGAATTTTAAAAATCGAACCTTTGTTCACCTCGCTTTTTACTGTGACCTCTCCATGATGATCAGAAATAATTTTTTTGGCAATCGAGAGTCCCAATCCAGATCCCGTGGGTTTTGTACTAAACATAAAATCGAAGATTTTTGGAAGATTCTCTTTAGAAATCCCCACCCCATTATCTTTGATGACGATGAATACATTTTTCTTTGATGCCCGGGTATAGAGTTGGATTTTACCCCCTTCCGAGACTGCTTGAATGCTATTGATGAGAAGGTTTGAAATTGCCAAATTAAATTGACTGATATCGATCTTTACCATAGATAATTTTTTCTGAAAGTGGGTATCCATCCTCGCATTCTTCATTTGGGCATCAGGCCTTAAGAGTCGAACAATCGAATCCAATACTTCATTCAATTGGACCCATTCAAATTTAGGGGGTGGGAGACGATTGAAATCCAAAAAATCCTTCAGATTATTCTCCAAACGAAGCGTTTCGTAACTGATGAAATTGAGGAGGGAATGGATTTCCTCCTTTTGGGAAAGATGAACCTCTCCCTTCAACTCCTCCCTCAGTAGTTCAATATTAATATTCAGAGAACTCAACGGATTTCGAATCTCATGGGCCATCCATCTGGCCAAGACTCCGATAGTGGAAAGATCCTTCCTCTTACTGATCTCCCTCGAAAGCAAGCCTTTCTCTGTGACATCGGCAAATGTGGCCAGACAACCTAAGAACACATTTTCCTTGTCGAAGATGGGATAAAAGTTGCATCGAAGCAATCTCGGTTCGTTTTCTAAAGAAGGAGCAGAGGAGACATGAATTGCCAGTTCCACATCGTTATTACTTTCTCGCTTTTCATACACAAAATCAAAGTGTTTCCTGATATTTTTATAAGGGATCACCCCTTCTAACCTTTTTCCTAAAACCTTTTTCCCTTTGATGTCAAAATACTCCTCAGCAATAGGATTGAAGATTTGGATTCGGCCTTGGGCGTCAGCGAAGATCACAGCTTCCTTCAAATTTCTTAAGAGTATTTCAGGGAGATTTTGGTCTGTTCGGTTCATTCTGAACTCCACTGTTCACTACTTTTCTGATCGCCCTTTGCGATTCATCTCTACATCAAATTGTATCGCCTCAAAGCATAATGGAAAATGGTTTTTACCAACATGTGGTAATCCCATCCCATATGTCTCGCCATAATCGGCAGGTCTCCATAGACTGGAGAGAGGCCTGGAAGAGGGTTGATCTCTAAAAAGTATGGGGTCCCCTCCTCTCCCACACGGATGTCCACCCTCGATACATCACGGCAGCCTAAGACCTGATAGGATCGAAGTGCCACTTCTTCAATCCTCTTTAAGAGATGGGGTTCAATGAAAGGAGGACAATGATAGCAGACTTTCTCTTCCCATTCCCTCTTCACCTCCATGGAATAAATGGCTTCATCCGGAGGACTCCCTTTTATCTCTATCTGCATGACACCGAGTACCGATGGGTTCTCATTGCCAAGAATGCCTACGGTAAATTCAGGACCACTGATAAATTCCTCCACGAGAAGAGGAGGACCGTATTTTTCTAATAGCCATCTCCCCTTTTCTTTTAAGGATGGGGGATTAAAAATTTTTGAATCCAAACGAACTCCCTTGCTCGATCCCTCATAACATAACTTCAAGAAAAGGGGATACCGAAGATCTAAGCCATTGAGGTCCTCCTTTCTTTCGATCTTTTTAAATTGAGGGGTAGGGATATCTTCGCTCATCACAACCCTTTTGGCCATCGATTTATCCAGTGTCAGGGAGAGGGTAAGAGGATCGGAGCCTGTATAAGGGATGTTTAAAAATTCTAAGATGGCGGGGATATGGGCCTCACGGTTACGACCTTGAAACCCTTCTGCAATATTGAATACAATATCAACAGCACTCTCCCTCAATCGGTGGATTAAACTGGTATCTCCCCCCAATTTGATCACTTGGTGTCCATCGCTTTCGAGAACTTTTCGAATGGCATCAATTGTCTCCTCTGAATCGTACTCCTCTAAAAAATCGATGGGTTGATCTTCTCGGTAAGGAAAATCTTTTTTTAAATTATAAGTAATCCCTACTCTCAATTTCATCTTAGATAGATTCCTGTCAGAAGGAGACAGACATCAACTTAATTTTCATATACCCTTGTTTTAAATCTTTGTCAACTCCGATCTAACCATAAGTGCTTTTCTCAAAGTCTTTTTGAAATCAAATGTTTTCGTAGACGGCCTTTTATGTTACATTACCACCGTGGTCTATCGAAGCCAATCCTTCGAGTTTAGAATGAATCGAGAAGAGATTTTTCAATCCCTGACGAGATTAAGAAAAGGCCTTTTCCAAATCATCGTAACGGTCATTCTATTGGGGATCGCTCTCTATCCATTTTCCAAGGCATTGCTGCGTGATCTCCATATCTCCCTTCAAGAGGATCTGGTTGCCTTTGCCATTCCCGAGGCCTTCCTTTCCCTTCTCAAATTGACTCTCTATGCGAGCCTCTTCTTCTCTATCCCGATCATCTTTTATCAAATTTGGAAATCCTTTTCTCCTCTCTTTCGACGAAGGGGATTGAAATCTGAATTTCTCATCCTCATGACGGCCATTTTTCTCTTCTATCTCGGGGCTTTTTTCTGTTACTTTGTCACGCTCCCCTTCGGCATCCGATTCCTCCTGGGGTATCAATCTGCCCATATCAGACCTATGATCTCTGTAGGAAAATACATATCTTTCTGCGCTGGTTTCATCTTCGCCTTCGGGCTCATTTTTGAACTTCCCCTTATCCTCGCTCTATTGAGTTACATAAAAGTCGTTAATGCAACATTTTTGACTCGAAATCGCAGGTATGCTATTCTACTAATTGCTATCTTATCTGCCGTCTTCACGCCGACACCGGATGTTTTTAATATGGCTTTAATGGGGGGACCCTTATATCTTCTATTTGAGGTTGGAGTCATTTTGGTTAAAATTATAGAGCGAAAGAGGACAGCCCCTGAAATGGCTTTTTTGAAAGATGAAAATAGGTAACTTATTCCTTCTCTCCCCTCTCCTCAAGTGGGGCGAATTTCTGCTCAGCCGAACGATCCTTGAAAGATCTTTTGGATTGAAGGCAAAAATTACTTTTCTTATCATTTTCATCGTCGTAGGAGTCCTTTTCATTTCCGGTTACTTAGACTTCCATCTCTCTAAGAAGGCTCAAATCGACCTCTTCTTGGATCGAAATCTCTATATTGCTAAGCAGATCGATATTGGGATCCCGGATGAAAGAAGGATGGGGAATGGGTAAAAATCTCTATCACCGATACTGGAATTGGCATCACAGAGGAATCGAAAAAGAGGATATTCACCCCCTTCTACACCACAAAAAAGATAGGGGAGGGAACAGGATTGGGATTGGCAATCTGTGAACAAATCACCAAAGAACATTACGGAAGGTTGGAGGTGGAGAGCAAAGTCGGGGAGGGAAGTACATTTTCTGTCCTCATCCCTGTATCCCAAGGAAATAAAATCCATGAACAAGACGTCAGCTCATCTCTTAGTCGTGGACGATGATCCTGTCACACTCAATCTATTAAAAGAAGTCCTTTTAAAAGAAGGCTATGAAGTAGCAACTGCCTTGGGAGGCGAAGAAGCCATCACCCAAGGGATGGACAATTTTTTCGATATCATTATCACAGATGTTCGGATGATGGACAAGAACGGCATGGAAGTCCTTAGGTCCTTCAAGAAACTGGTGGAAAAGGAGCCATGGCACAAAAACCAGAACCGGCAAAACCTGCTACAGCAGCTCCTGCTCCACCCGAAAAACCCAAATTGGAAAAGTTCAGCGGTTGATATTAAGAATGTCGATGCAGTTGCGAAAAGCATTGCCGTCGTAAAAGGGAAGGCGGAGAAAACCTTTGTCGTCGATGACAAAACAAAGATTACCATAGGCAAAGATACCCTCTCCTTCGCCTATCTGAAAAAGGATATGAATGTCTCCCTCGAATATAATAAGGTAGGGGATAAGTTAATCGCTGTAGCGATTAAAGTCGCTGCGCCAAAGGCTCCACCTGAGGAAGCACCAAAGAAGTAATTTAAAAATGAATTTCTGCTATTTATTCTTTGGGAGCATTGTAAATACAGACCCGGTTACGTCCTCCCCTTTTTGCGTCATAAAGTGCCAGGTCTGCCATTTTCACCAATTCTTCTTTCGATCTCGCTCGATGACTCGGGAAATTGGAGATCCCAAGGCTCACCGTTAGGTTCATGCGAACCTGTCCTATCTCAAAGGGGGTGCTTTCCACCAATCGCCGAATACGCTCCGCAATCATGGTAGCCTCTTCCAAACCAGCCTCTGGCAATATCAAAATGAACTCCTCACCACCATAACGGGCCACTGTGTCTTTCTTACGAACTGAAGTTTTCAACAAGGAGGCGATTTCGTAAAGAATACGATCACCCTCTGTATGGCCAAAGGTGTCGTTTACCTTTTTAAAATAGTCAATGTCCACCATCACTAAGGAAAGAGAAGAACCACTATAAAAGGCCTTTTGTGCTTCACCCCTTATTCGATCCTCAAAATATCTCCGATTATAAAGGTTTGTCAGGGTATCATAAATGGCGATACTCTTGATTGAACTAAATCTTTGAAAATGTTTTAAGGTCGCTGCCATCTGGTATCCAATAACAGAAAAGAATTGCAAATCTTGGGCATCAAAGGCATTAGGTTGATCACTATTGATTGAGATACAACCAATGATCTCCCCTTCCACTGCAAGCGGTAAAGTGAGATAGGATTTCAAGGTGGCCTTTGGGTCCACCATCATATGATTGGGTCTCAATCTCCTCTTCTCTACTTGAATAGAAAAACGGCTGACATCGTCTGTCCCTTTTCCCAGGATTGAAAAAACCTTGACCATGTTTTTCACTACTTCTTGGGTGAAGGAATGGGGACAGGATTCCTCTTGGTAGAGGTAAATGATAGAACCCTCTTCCCACAGTACCCCGAAGGCGGAGAGGTCAAATAAATTGGGAAGATTATTTCCGGCTGATTCAACGATCTCTTTAATTTCAAAGCTCATGTTGATGGCGTTAATCGTCGATCGGAGGATGTTTAGATTTTTAAAAATTAACCTCACCCTTCTCTCCTATTTCTGAGAAATAATTCGTTCGGCTTCCCTGACTTTAGGGAAGACCTTCGGAAAGACTTCTCGGCTGATCACGCCCTCTGCCAGAGTGGAAAAAAGATGGAAGAGATGATTGATCAGGCCCTGAAAACCCCGATGAATATCTATAGGAGGAATGGTCCGGCAAACCTCCCTCACCCCATCCGATGAAATGCCTTCCTCAGATACCTTCAGAGAATTCAAGAAGGGATACTTCTCTCCAATTTTTTGAATGGTTAAGTTAAAAAGAAGTTCCAAGATGGCCTCGCCAATTAAAGCCGATACGACCTCCCAGACCTCCATCAAAAGATTTGAATAGAGATCTAAGACGAGATCAGAGGTCCATTTTCCTCCCCTATTCTCCTTTGCCACCGACGCAGTTCCACCTCCCAAACCCTAATTTTTATGATTTGATCTTTTTTAGCCTTTTAAGCAACTGGTGGACTTCATCATGATAGATATAAAAGGCTAAAATGATCAGAGCAGATATCCCCAAGAGAATCAACATGGTTTTATACTGATGATCGAAGGCCTTTCCTCCCTGAAGACAGGCCATCAATGTTCCGGGTATCCTCCCAATGGTAGAGATGAATAGAAAAATGCCCAAATGCATGGGTGTCAGACCCAAGATATAGCATAGAGCATCTTTTGGAAAACCTGGGATTAAAAAAAGGAGAAAGCTGAGGATGGCTCCTTCATGCCCAATCAAATAATCGAATTTCTTTCTTGTCTGCGGTGAAACTAACTTTTCAACAGCCAACTTTTCAAAAATCCTCCCTAAACTGAAGGCAAGCCATGAGCCCATTATGAGGCCGATCATGGAGTAGAAAAAACCGGCCTTTGCTCCGAATAAATATCCTCCCAAGAACTCAATAGCTCCTCCGGGAACGGGAGCGATGATCACCTGCAAAATTTGGAGAAAGATGTAAGCCAGAGGGGAATATGGACCATAGGAGCGGATGAATGCTTTTAATTCATGCCTATCATGTAGGATATCATAAATTTTAACTATTTCGCTCCAAATTTGAGAGTTATATTGATATATTAGAAAAAAAACTAATACCACCAGGAGACAGATAAGAAGAATCAAAATCCATTTTGATCGGAATAAACCTGTCATAATGGGTAAGTTATTCAATATTAAGGAAATTTTTCATTTCTTCATAACATAAAAAAGATCCCAAGTAAACCAAATATAGAAAGAATACAAAGTCATCTTAGAAATGGCATACAACCTTAGGGTTCACCATCTTCTTTTATCCATTGTAAAATCCTTGGCGTCCCCAAGGGGATTTGAACCCCTGTTGCCGGCGTGAAAGGCCGATGTCCTTGACCTGACTAGACGATGGGGACCCTTACCTAAATTCCAATCACCAAATTCCAAATCCCAAATAATCTCCAATTACTAAATACTCGAATAACCCAAGTGCACAACATTTAACCTTAAATTTTGATCATTTGGAAATTGGTTATTATTTGATTATTGGCCTGCCTGTGCGTAGCCGCTTCGGCGAAGGCAGGTGCTTGGAATTTGGTCATTCTTAATATGGTGGGCCGTACTGGACTCGAACCAGCGACTCTCTGCTTAAAAGGCAGATACTCTACCTCCTGAGTTAACGGCCCCTCTTTATTCAGAGTAAGAGAAAACTTATTGAATTGTCAAGCGGAATCGAAGAAATTACCTTTTGAGATATTTCTCTAAAAAGGGATTCTTTACTTCTATGGTCTCATTTCTTTCTGAGCCAACAGAGATCATCGTAATTTTTGTATTGATCAACTCCTCAATCCTTTTGATGTAGCGCTGTGCATTAGGAGGAAGGTCTGAAAAATTTCTCACCCCCTTGATCTCCGTTTTCCAACCATTTAATTCCTCATAAATAGGCTCAGACCTTTGCAATATTTCTGAGTTAGAAGGGATATGGTGAAAGACATTCCCATTTAGGCGGTACCCGACACATAACTTGATCTTATCGAAATCGTTTAATACGTCCAATTTAGTGATCGACATCTCCCGAATGCCGTTAATCCGAATGGAATGATTGACCACAACTGAATCAAACCAACCGCATCTCCTGGGCCTTCCTGTGGTCGCACCATATTCCCCTCCCCTTTCACGAATCTTCTCCCCCAACTCTCCTTTAAGTTCGGTGGGGAAGGGCCCTTCTCCAACTCGGGTAGTATAGGCCTTCGCAACGCCGATCACTGAGTCGATCGTCGTAGGCCCGATCCCCGAACCTGCGCAGGCATTTCCGGCGACTGTATTGGAGGCCGTCACATAAGGATAGGTCCCATGATCCAAATCTAATAAAGCCCCCTGAGCTCCTTCAAAAAGGATGTGTTTCCCTTTTTGAATTTCTTCGTAAAGGAACAGCGATGTATCCTTCACATACCTTTCTATCTGATTCCTAAAGTGAAGATATTTATCAAAAATCTCTGAAAATTTAAAACTTTCCTCCCTTAGAACTTGGACCAGATAGATATTCTTCTGAACGAGGTTATCTTCCAACTTTTTTTTAAATATCTTTTCATCCAAAAGGTCAACCATTCGAATGCCGCAGCGAGCCACCTTATCTTCATAGGCTGGCCCTATTCCCCGGCCGGTGGTGCCGATCTTAAAGATCCGCTCCCTGGCGATATCAATCTTCCGATGATAGGGGAGGATGAGATGACTCTCCTCACTGATCATTAATTGCGAATCATCTTTGAAATACCCTCTCTTTTTAACCTCATGAATCTCTTCGATCAAAACCTCGGGGTCTAAAACCACCCCATTTCCAATAATACATTTTTTCTTTTCGTAAAGGATGCCTGAAGGGATCAGATGGAAGACAAATTTTTCTCCCTTTAAAACGATGGTATGACCAGCGTTATTTCCTCCTTGAAATCGGACTACCACATCTGCATATTGGGTCAACAGATCGACAATTTTCCCTTTCCCTTCGTCTCCCCATTGTGCTCCAACAATTACGACATTGGCCATTACAAATCAGTCCTCCTCTTCTTTGATCATTAAAGTTTGATTTGACGAACTGAAATAATATTGGGCAACCTTAAAATTTCACCTAACATTCCCGGTGGTAAGGGGGAATCTAAATGGAGCAGCGATATCGCATTCCCACCCATCCGATCGCGACCGAATTGCATGGTGGCAATATTGATATTTCGGCTCCCTAAGGCAGTCCCGATATTACCAATTACCCCAGGTCTGTCATAATTACTCACTAAAAGAATATATCCCTCTGGAATGGCTTCAATAAAAAAATCGTTTAGCTTGACGATCCTCAATTCTTTCCTGCCAAAGAGAGTTCCTGCAATATAATTCTGTTCCATCTTCGATTGGGTCGTCAGGGCGATTAAACTGGCAAAGTCCTCTGTCTTGGCAATTGTAGGCTCTGTTACTCTTATCCCCCTCTCTTTCGCCATGATTTGTGCGTTGACGAAATTGACTGTCTCACCCACATAGGGCGTGAGCAAGCCTTTCAAGACTGAAACTGTGATCGGCTTTGTACCAAACTCCACCACCTCCCCATGATACTCAATCCGCACCTCTTCGATGGCGTAGTTAGAGATTTGACTTAAAAAGCTTCCCAATTTCTCCCCCAGTCGGAGATAAGGTTTTAAAAAAGGAAGGATGTCCGGGCTGACCATTGGGATGTTCACTGCATTACGGGCCTCTCCTAAGGTTAAATAATCGACAATCTGCTGGGCAATGGCGATAGAAACATTCTCCTGAGCTTCTCCTGTGGCCGCTCCTAAGTGGGGAGTGCCGATCACCTCCTCCAATTCAAGGAGGGGATTTCCAATGGTTGGTTCTTTTTCAAAAACATCTAAAGCCGCTCCAGCTACCTTGCCTTCCTTAATAGCGTCGTAGAGATCCTTTTCGTTGATGATCCCTCCTCGGGCACAATTGATCAAGATCACCCCATCCTTCATCCTTTTAAACGCATTTTTATCAATCAGATTACGGGTCTCCTCATTTAATGGGGTGTGAACGCTAATGAAATCAGACCGGCTCAAAAGTTCATCGAATGGGACCAGTTCTACCCCTTTCTTCTCCGCCACCTCCTTAGAAAGGTAAGGATCGAAACCAATTACCTTCATTCTCAAGCCCCTTGCCCGATCCGCAACAATCGTCCCAATAACCCCTATGCCGATTAGCCCCAGGGTTTTATTATAAAGTTCCACTCCCATAAACTTTTTCTTTTCCCATTTGCCTGCCTTCATGGAAGCCGTTGCCTGAGGAATCTTCCTCGATATGGAAAGCATCATGGCAATCGAATGCTCCGCAGCCGCAATGGCATTCTCCTGGGGTGTGTTCATCACCACAATCCCCTTCTTTGTAGCAGCTGGGAGATCTACATTGTCTAGCCCGATCCCTGCCCTCCCGATCACCTTCAAGCGCTCTGCCGCCTCAATAATATCCGCCCTCAGTTTCGTCTCGCTTCTTATAATAATCGCATCGTATTCCGGGATGATTTGTTTCAACTCTTCCGGCGTGAGGCCAGGTTTGAGATCATACCTCAGATTCTTGGCCTTTCCCAATATCTCCAATCCTTTTTTTGATAAAGGGTCACTGATTAATATCTTTTCAGTCTCCTCCATCCTAGATCACCTCAAAAAGGCTTTTCGTCCCCCCTATTCCATCAATATCTTTTCAGCTGCTCTTAGGCCCGTTCCAAGTTCGAAGTCATATCCCATTTCCTTCAGAAGCATCTCTAAGGCTGAAAGGACCATGATCATATCCAGCCTCTCATAGTATCCGAGATGAGCAATGCGAATGATCTTGCCTTTGGCACGATCTTGCCCCTCTGCCACTGTGATCCCAAATTTTTCAAAAAATAGATCCTTCAATCTTTCTCCGTCTATCCCTTTCGGAATCTTGACGGCTGTGAGAGCGTTGCTTGGCGAATCAGGGGCATAGAGTTCAAGACCCAATGCCTTAACTGCTGCACGGGTGGCTTCGGCCAACTTTTCGTGTCTTCGAAAAACCGCCTCACGTCCCTCTCTCCGAATCAGGTTAAGTGACTCCCTCAGCCCTACAAATAATGAGACGGCCGGGGTATAGGAATTCTGGTTTTTCTGAGCAGATTTCAACTCCTTCCTAAAGTCAAAGTAATATTTAGGCAAATTAGATCTCTCTACGAACCTCCATGCCTTATCACTCAATGCAACAAAGGAAAGCCCGGGTGGGAGCATTAATGCCTTTTGAGAACCGCTTACCACTACATCAAGTCCCCAGGCATCCATCGGGATATTGAATACTCCGATTCCTGTGATGGCATCGACGACGATGACAGTATCCTCATATCTTTTGACGATATCCGCAATCTCTTTGATGGGATGTTTCACCCCTGTCGATGTCTCACTGGCTTGTGTATAAACCGCCCGAATAGAGGTATCAGACTTTAGTGCCTCTTGGATTCGTCCAGGATCAACTGCCTTACCCCACTCTACATCAATAGGGATAAACTCAATACCATAGGCTTTGCAGATCTCCCCCCATCTCTCACCAAATTTCCCGCCGCGAACGACCAGGGCTTTATCTCCTCTTGAAAGGATATTAGAAACAGCTCCTTCCATTGCACCGGTTCCGGAGGAGGTAAAAATCAATACCTCGTTCTTCGTCTGGAAAAGGTATTTTAAACCTTCCCTAATCTCTGCAAAGATTTTTTCAAACTCTGGTTCCCGGTGGTGCATAACAGGTTCTGCCATCTTGAGCAGCACTTCTGGTGGAAGCATCGTCGGTCCGGGTGAAAATAGATATTTCTTATCCATAAATATCCCCCTTTATTAAAACCGATAAATATTATTGTATAATTAATACTATGTCAATACCCTATCATTTTCCGCAAGCATCTTGACTTTTAGGAGATTATTCTCTAACTTTTATAAATATTATCGAATGATAAATGGAAAATGGATCGACTCGTGACAAAAACTTTGGCAGATATCTATTTCCAACAGGGTTATTTTCAAGAGGCCTATAAAATCTATAAAGCCCTATTTGAAAAAGATCCCTCTGATCTTGATATACAGATAAGATTAGATGAGTTGAGTAAAAAATTAGGTCCTTCCTCTCCCTCAATCATAAAATCCCCTCGTTCCACCGAAGAAAAAATACGTTTTCTCAAGAACTGGCTGGCCAACATTCAGAGAAGGAAAAAAGGTAATGGAAAATATATTTTATGAGATGAGACAAAAGGCTTCGCGGAAAATAATGTATTCAAATCAACTCGATGGGATCCTCTTCAGCGGCCTTGAAAATATTCGTTATCATTGCGGCTTTACTGGTAGTGACGGCGCCTTTGTCCTCACATCAAGAGAAGCATTCTTTCTCACAGACTCCCGGTATTGGACACAGGTCGAGGAGGAGGTCAAAGAATCTCAGATCATCCACTATATAAAGAAAATAGATGGTATTGCCTCCCTCTTATTAGATTTAAAATTAAAGAGCATAGGCTTCGAATCCACCTCTCTCACTTTTTCAATATATCAATCCCTCCAGGCTAAAGTGGCAAATGAGGCAAAGCTCATTCCCTTGGAAGAGGAGTTAAAAAATTTAAGGGCCATCAAGGATGACCAAGAATTGGCTTCGATGCGGATGGCCATTGATATCGCATCAAAAGCTTTCCTCCACATCATAAAAATGATTAAAAAAGGGGCTTCGGAGAGAGAGATCTCCCTGGAGATGGAATCTTTTATGAAAAAAAATGGTGCTGAAGCTACTGGCTTCGATATCATTGTCGCCTCTGGGGCACGATCTGCCCTCCCCCATGGGAGAGCAAGCAATAAACAGATTGAAAAGGGGGATTTCATCCTGATTGATTTTGGTTCAGGGTTTCAAGGATACCACTCTGACCAAACACGCACCATGGTCTACGGTAAACCCTCCTCAAAACAGAAAAAGGTTTATCAAATAGTAAAGGAGGCTCATGACAGAGCGATTGAGGTGGTTCACCCAGGGGTCCCTATTTACGAAGTGGATGGAGCAGCAAGAGATCATATTCGGAACTGTGGATTTGGGGACTATTTCGGCCACGGGACCGGCCATGGCATAGGTCTTTCTGTTCATGAGGACCCTGTAGTCAATAGTGAAAATAAAGGTTTAGTCCAGGAAGGAATGGTTTTTACGATCGAACCTGGAATCTATATTCCAGATTGGGGAGGGGTTCGTATTGAGGATATGATCCGGGTCACCCCACAGGGGGCCGAATTATTAACTTATATTCCCACGGATCTGAGGGTGATTTAGAACTTGACCAATTCTAAATAATTTTTTATATTTTTATTAAAGGACTACTGATCAAGGGAAAAAACTACTATGCGGGCATAGCTCAGCTGGTAGAGCATCGGCTTCCCAAGCCGAGGGTCGCGGGTTCGATCCCCGTTGCCCGCTCCAATGAAATCAAGAGGTTATAGATTTGAAGCTAAAACCTTTTTTTCGTTAGTGTCCATATAGGTGTCCATCGTTCCGACGATCCTACCCCTTTCCGGCCATTTAATCTTAGATAACTCTTCCTCCGTTACAAGGTTATATCTTTTAAAAACCGATATGGTTTTATGACCAGACATAGCCATGATCTGAAAAAAGTCGTTTCCCGCTTTTCGGAGATTGTTAAGGGCACAATGACGAAGATCATGGAAAGTGAAATCCTCAATCCCTGCTCTATGGCAAGCAGCTTGAAAGCTGTGTTTAATCTCATTGAAGGGTTGACCATGCCTTAGAAATACTCTATCGGTATGGAGGCCCCTTGGTAGCTTCTCTAAAGTAGTTTTTACCTCTGGATGGAGAGGTATGATCCGTGGACTGTCTGTCTTTGTTCTCTCGGCGGGGAGCCGGATAAATCCTTTCTTCAAATCAACCTCTGGCCATGTTAAACGAATGATCTCATCTTTCCTCATACCCATATGGTAGGCCATTTGAATAATAGGCTTTAAATGAGGCTCAGAGGCATCAAGAAGGGCTGTAAACTCATCGTGGGTCAATACCCTTTGCCTGATATTGTTTTCTGGGAGTCTCTTCACATGGGCGATAGGGTTGAGATTTAATTTCCTATGCCTCACAGCACGATTGAAGATCACTTTCAAAGCCGTGACTTCCTTGTTTACCTCACATGGGGTTACAGTTTTTTCAGGATGAACAGGGGAGGGTTCAGAAAGCCTCTGCTTCTGGTAGCTCTCCATCTTCCCAGGGGTGAGGTCTTTAATCTTTATCCCTTCTCCCAATAGGCGTTTCAGGTGAGCGATAAAATGTTTATCCCGACCGTATGAATCCTTTGCTTTGACTTCTGGGAGATCGAGATACCATTTGCAGAGTTCACCCAAACTCAACCTTGCAGCTGGGTCCTTGTCGATATGCCTTTCCTCTGTCCTGTCCTTTAGAACTGTTCTCAATCTCTGCTCAGCAGCTTTTTTATTTGGGCCTATCCGCTCTCTTTTCCTTTGACCGTTGAAATAGTATTCGATCCAGTAAGTCTTTCCACTTGCTTTACGCAGCTTAAAACCACAAGTGCAATCTTTTTTAATCAAACTGAGTCTCTTCCTACACTTCGGACATTCGACTAAGATAGCCATTTTCTACACCTCCTTTCTTAACCTTCTTATAACGAAAGGCTAAGCGGCCCGCTGTTTTTTGGGCGTCCGCTTGAGAGATTTGTTATCCTGCGGTTGCCATTTTATTGGTTTGTTCGTTGCGTGTTCTATATATAATTGCCTGCCCTGCCTGTACATAAAAACACGAGTTCCGTGTCCCTCGCAAAGACCTAAGAGGATTTCCTTCCCGTCTCCAATCTTTTTCGCCCATTTACGAGCTGTCTCGGTAAAATCTCCAAGACAATCAGGAGGACACTGAACCTTTCCTCTTTTTTTGGATAACCATGTCCATGACAACCAATTCCACCAGGCTCCCATTTATGACAAAAATCAGCCATCTTCTACCTCTCCTTTCTTTTCCCCCTAATTATGAGATTAGTATCCTCTGGCCGGTATGCCACCCTTCTCTTTATCTTCACGTTTGGCCCAACCTCTCTCTTTCTCTTCCTTTCATAGCTCTTCCTCTTCTTTTCCTTCTCCTCTTCCTGCTGAATCGCTCTCTCTCTGGATGCCATCACCCAGGCACATTTGTTTGAACAATACCGCTTTTCCTTTTTGGTAGCCTTCAAGAAATATGCTCCACAGTCCTCCCTTTGACATCTATGGATCGAAGTCAGTGGAAATTGACCCAGAAGGGAGCTAAACTCTAATACAAGTTTATCTTCAGGCTTTGGAAAATACGTAAAGACCATATCTCCATCGGTAAGGATTTTCATCTCCATAGGGAATGTAGAAGCGATATAATCCTTTGCCCATTTTGATATAGGTTTTCTCTGTACTTCAGAACGGATGATACTTTCCAGTGCGACTCCGGCCCTTCCCCAATCTTCCCCCTCATATTCACCTTCAAAATATTCCGGCGTTATTTTGAATAAGGGCCGAATCATAAGCTTCTTTGGTTTTTTTGAAACAGAGAGAATCTTTTCAAGCAATCCTTTCAGAATCTTCTTAATCTCCTTCGTCTGCTGCCTTCTTTCGAGAAAATTTATCAGGTCGCCATCTGTTAAAGCGTAGTCTCCTAAAGGACCATAAGCCAATTCTCTTAACTCTGTCCAGAGATTGAAAATATCTCTATCAGTGGTTGAATGGATATCAAGATTAATTAGGTCAAGAAACCACCGTAACCGTCCTTTGGGAGTCATTAATATCCTTTCCATCGAACCCTCCCCTCTTTATCTGCATATCTCTCACCGGTTGCCGCCATCCATACGCCGGAAAGTGCATCAGGTGCTCTCACCTATTCCTTCCCTGATACCATTGACCATCACAAAAGCTACATTCGCTTGGCACTCTCATCTTTATCCACCTCAATCGGCTTCATGTGGAGGGGTCTTACGACGCTGCAATGTTCGCTTCACGCTGCGGCCCCCGATGTTGCTAAACTCCTGTGCCGACCTGGACCTTCCTATAAAATAGGAAAGCCCAACGAGCTTTTTACATCCGAGCTTCCTTAGAATTTGTCACCTCCTCCTAAGTCGGATATCACTACCCAGGTAAATAGGCAATTCCTGAGGCAGGACTTTCACCTGCAAGATATGCAGCTTTAAGGGCTGCAC
>Ga0194110_10003175_pt1 | contig 20444 bp, 17 predicted proteins | sample TA2Kig1200mmetaG_FD_146192 | JGI IMG/M metagenome (GOLD analysis project Ga0194110, IMG submission 146192) | Freshwater microbial communities from Lake Tanganyika, Tanzania - TA2015032 Kigoma Deep Cast 1200m | ecosystem: Environmental > Aquatic > Freshwater > Lake | place: Tanzania: Lake...
TCAGGTAGTCGGCCTCGTCCCGCGAGCGCGCGTACTTCGTCAGGTAGTAGAGGCCGTGCTTCTGGCTCTTCGACCAGAGCCCTTCTCCCCCCACATAGGCGCGGACGCCAGAGAGAACCTCCATGCGGCCGTAGCCGAGCGAGATGAGCGCCACGATGAGGAGGACGAAGAGGGCGACGACGAGGTTCACCTTGATCGGGATGGGGAGACTCAGGAGGCGATGCACCAGCGCACGTCGGGACATTATTGATCTGTGTATAAGTAATAGACATCGGGTCATAGGAAAGCAGGCAGATCCGCCGCCGCGACAAACGACCGAATGAGCGCAGGACGTCGGCGGACCTTGGCCGTGAGGCGGCACAGGGTCATCAAGAGTTGGGCTTGCGTGTCGGGCTGGCCATTGGCCAGGGCCGCCTTGAAGTGCGTCCAGACGAACTCGTCGGGATTGAGTTCCGGCGCGTAGCCGGGGAAGCGCTCGACGTGCAGCCGGGGATAGCGCTCCAGCAGCGCGCGCACGTCCGGCCCCTTGTGGATGGTCCCGCTGTCCCACACCACGATGACGTGGTGGCGGAGGTGGCGCAGCACGGCGCGCAGGAACACGGCGACCTCGACAGGGGTGACGTTGTTGGGATGAAAGTGCACGTAGAGTCCGAACCGGCGGCGCTGCGCGCTGACCGTGACGGCGGAGATCGCGGAGATCTTGTCGCGGCGATAGCGGTGCCGCAGGATCGGCGTCTGGCCCCGAGGGGCCCAGGTCCTCCGGACGTTGGGAATCAGCAGGAAACCCGACTCGTCGAGGAAGACGAGGTGGGCGTTCAGGCGCCGCGCTGTTTTTTGATGGCCGTCCAGCGATACCGCTTCCAGTGCGCGATGGCCGCCTCATCCCGCTCAAGTGCGCGGCGCTCCGGCTTCTGGCAGGACCAGCCCAGGCCGCTGAGCAGGCGACTCACGTGTGCACGGTGCAGCCGGACGCCGAACTCTCGGCGGATCACCGTCGCGATTCGCTGCGTCGTCCACAGCTCGGTCGGAAACCCCCACGCCATGGCGCCCCGCACCAACAGGCGCGGCAGCCTCTCCACCTGCTTCGCTCTCAGCTTTGGGGGTCGGCCGGGGGCCGGGCGCGCGCGCAGTGCGTCCACGCCGCGGCGCTGCACCCGGTCTCGCCACAGGATGACCGAACTATGAGAACACTCGAGGCGCCGCGCCACCTCCGTCACCGAGGCGCCACCCTGCAACAGCTCGATGGCGCGGCGCCGCCGCCGCTCCAGCTCCTGCGGAGTTCCGTGAGGTCTCATGCACCAATGATATGCGGATCATCGGTGGACGTCTATTACTTATGCACGGATCAATAGGGGCTGATACCGTGGCCGTTACGACGCTGTCAAGCGTCCTCCCGTAGCTGCACATTTCGAAACGTCAGCCAGATCAGGACGTCGTAGACGATCTTCAGGCCGCCGCCCAGGACGAACGGGGCCGAGAACGCGACGGTCTGCATCACCCAGCCCGTGAGCGCCGGCGTGATCGCCTGCGCGATCGTGCGCGAAAGATTCGTGAGGCTCGCCGCCGCTTCGCGCTCGTGGTCCGCGACCACCGCCATCACGTACGCCTGGCGCGTCGGGACGTCCATCTGCGAGAGGAGCTGGCGCAGGAAGAGCAGCGCCACGGCGGTCGCCGCGTCCGGCGCGGCGGCGATCGTGATCAGCGCGACGTTCGACACGAGGTGGGTCACCACCATCGTCGGCAGCAGGCCGTAGCGGCTCGCGACGCGCGCGGCGAGCAGGACCGACACCGCGGTGAGGATCTGCGCGACGCCGAAGATCAGCCCGAGCGTGTCGAGCTCGAGCGCGTAACGGCGATAGAGGTAGTAGCTGACGAGCGACTGGATGACGAATCCGCCGGCGAACGAATCGATCGCGAAGAGCGCGGCGAAGCGGCGGATGAGCGGCGCCGACGAGACCGCCGTCTCCGTGCGCCGCGCGGGTGCCGCGCCGACGCGCAGCCGGCCGTAGGCGATCGCCTGCAGCAGCGCCGCGCCCAGGAAGACGAGAAACATGGTGCGATAGCCGGGCGCGAGGCCGATCGCGGCGGCCCCGACGGCGCCGCCGCCGTAGCCGAGGAAGTTGTAGAGCCCGAGGACGTGCGTGCGCCGATCGGGCGGCACCGCGCGCGCGACCACCACTTGCTCGATCGCGAGGAACGGTCCCGTCTCGCCGGCGCCGACGGCGACGTTGCCGATGATGGCCGCGAGCACGACGAGCGGCGCCCACGACGATCCGAGCAGGAGCAGGGCGGACGCCGCGGAGAGCGCGACGAGCGCGAGGAGCGGCGCGCGCGGTCCGAAACGTTCGGCGGGACGGCGCACGAGCCACGTCAACACCGCGCTCCCGGCCAGCGTCAGCGTCACCGCCACGCCGATGCCCCACGTGCTCACGCCGAGCTCGCCGAGATAGACGGGCAGCACGATCCCCAGGAACCCGTAACAGAACGTGCGCGCCGTCTTCGCGACGAGCACCGCGGCGACGTCCGCGGTCAGCGCGGGCATGCGCCGCCGACTCTATCAGAGGGCCCTTCACTTGGGGCTTGACAACTACACATCACGTGTTGAGTAATAGGAGGCCCCGAAGGGGTTTCGGGTCCTGGGGCTGTGGGGCCCCATGTTGGAGGTGGAAGTCGATGAACGCGGTGGACGCGGTGCTGCAGGACGAGCTGGGACGGCTGATGGATCGCCTGGCGGCGTCGGTGCCGGGCGGCAGTCTCGAGGCGACGAGCGCAGGCAATCCGGCGCTTCGTCACCGCCTGGACGATGTGGAGATCACCCTCGCGACCGCGCGGGCGACCCTCCTGGAAGACTACGGGCGCTGGCGGAGAACGCTGGAAGATCTGGAGTCCCTGTGGGCGCTGGCGAGCTGGGCGTCAGCCCCGGCGGCCGAGCCAGCGGCCGAATACGCCGCGGCGCGCGCCGCCTGACGACGCGTAATCGGCGCTGAAGCGCTGACGGACGATCTCGAATCGCTGCCAGTAGTCGGGCAGGGCCTTGGCCCTGCCGAGCTGAGCGCTGAGGAGCCGCCACTCCTCGTCGCTTGCGGCAACGTCCGCGTTGCCGTCGGCAGCTTCGCCCGCGTCCGTGGGGATCTCGTCGCGAAGGCGCTCGAGCAACGCGCGCACGCTCGCGGTGAACTCCTCGCGGTCGCGGGGGTCGTCCGCCACCGGCAGCGGCCGGCCCGCGGCCCGTCGCGCGGACACCATCGCGTCGAGACACGCGTGGTCGAGCGCCTCTTCGAGGCGCGTGCGCAGCTCCGCGTCGATCAGGCTCAGGAGGTCGCGCGGCGCGCCGGCGGGTGTGCGGAACGGCATCAGCCGAGCACCTGGCGCAGACCCTGGGCCAGGGGCATCGGCGTGATGCCGAACGTCGTGTAGAACGGCGTCGGATCCCCGGTGTTGTCCTCCTCGAGCATCAGGAGCTGATCGGGAGTCACCGGGAAAGTGGGCGCGCGATGCAGCACGCGAGCGACCGGGCGCATGAGTCCCATCGGCACGCGTGCGAGACGCACGCGGCGATGCATCACCGTCCCGATCATCTGGAGCAGCTCGACCATCGAGACGGCGTCGGGCCCGGCGACCGTGTACGTCTGCTTCACCGACGCCTCGGCGCGGACCGCGCGGGCGAAGCCGGCGGCGACGTGCTCGATCGGTACCGGCTGCAGGCGTTGGCGTCCATCGCCGATGACCGGCACGATCGGCATCCGGCGGACCATGCCGGCGAGCAGCGAGAGGAATCCATCGCCGGGGCCGTAGATGACGGAGGGCCGGAAGATCGTCCACGCCAGCCCGCTGGCGCGGACCGCCTCCTCAGCCGCCCACTTGGTGCGGTGATACTGCGCCCGGGCGTTCGCGCGCGTGCCGAGCGCGCTCATGTGGAGGAACCGGCGGGCGCCGGCGGCCGCGGCCGCGACGATGACGTTGCGGGTCCCGAGATGGTGGAGCCGGTCGAACGTGATCCCGCGGGTCTTGTGCTCGCGGATGATGCCGACCAGGTGGACGACCGTGTCGCAGCCGGCGATCTCCGCCTCGAGGGTGGGGACCGGGCCGAGGATGTCGCCCTCCACGCGCTCGATGGCCTCGAAGCCGTGGAGGTCGGTCTCCGAGCCCCGGCGGACGAGGCAGCGCACCACGTGGCCCTCGGCGCGCAGCGCCTGGATCACCGCCCGCCCCACGAAGCCCGTGGCGCCCGTGACGAAGGCCCGATGCATCGAGAGGTATCGTATCAAGCCCGCCGAGGCTGGATGCTAAGATCGCGCCGTGGCTTCGATGTCCGCTGTACGGCGCGGCCTCCTCGCGCTCCTCCTCCTGACCCTTCCCGCCGCCGCCCAGGCCCAGCCGTATGACTTCGCGGCCGTCGACGAGGCCGTCCAGGCGAGCATGTCGGGGGGCGAGATCCCGGGGGTCGTCGTCCTGATCGGCATCGGCGACGACATCCTCTATCACCGGGCGTTCGGCTGGCGCGCGCTGGTCCCCGATCCTCAGCCGATGGCGCCGGACACGATCTTCGACATCGCCTCGCTGACGAAGCCGCTCGGCACCACGCTCGCCGTGATGGGTCTCGTCGAGCGCGGGGCGGTGAGCCTCGATGCGCCGCTCGGCAGGTACCTGAAGGAGTTCCGCGGCCGCGCGTTCGAGGGCATCACCGTCCGCCGCTTGCTGACCCACAGCGCGGGCCTTCCGTCGATCCCGAAGGACAAGCTCGTCAAGCGAGGCTTCCCCGGTGCCGCCGCCGCGCTCGCGAGCGAGAAGCTCGATTACCCGCCCGGCTCGGCGTTTCAGTACAGCGACACCGGCTTCATCCTGCTCGGCGAGCTCGTGCGGCGCGTCTCCGGGCAGCCCCTCGACAAGGTCCTCGCGAAGACGCTGTTCACGCCGCTCGGCCTCAGCGACACGAGCTTCGATCCGCCGAAAGCCCAGCTGCGCCGGGTCGCGCCGACCGAGTTCGCCAATGGCCAGCTCCTGCAGGGCGAGGTGCACGATCCGCGCGCGCGCATGCTCGGCGGCGTCGCGGGCCACGCGGGCATGTTCTCCACGGCGCCCGACCTCGCGCGCATCTGCCGGATGCTCCTCGAGGGCGGTGCGCTGAACGGACGCCGCGTGCTGAAGCCCGCCACGATCCAGCTCATGTGGACGCGCTCGACCGAGGGACGCGGCACCCGCGCGCTCGGCTGGGACATGACCTCGCAGTACGCCGCCCTGTGGGCGCCGTTCTTGCCGGCGGGCTCCGTCGGTCACACCGGGTTCACGGGCACGTCGGTGTGGATCGACCCGTCGAGCCGCGCGTACCTGATCCTCCTCACGAACCGCGTCCATCCGAGCGGCGGCTCGAGCGCATCGATCCGCGATCTCCGGATGCGCGTGACCGCCGCCGTGAGCGCGACGTTGTTCCGTCCCCCGCTCGTCCCCAGCGCCGGAGCGGATTCGCCCGCGACCGCATTGGCATCGCCCGGGACCACACCGTCACCCGCGCCCACGCGCGTACGCACCGGACTCGACGTGATGGCGGCGCAGGACTTCGCGCCGCTGCGCGGACATCGTGTCGGGCTGATCACGAATCACACCGGTGTCGACGCGCAGGGACGGCGCGGGATCGACCTGCTGGCCGCGGCGCAGGGCGTGAAGCTGCACGCGATCTTCTCGCCCGAGCACGGCATCACGGGCACCGTGGACGCCGACGTGCCGCACGGCCGCGACCCCGCGACGGGCCGGCCGATCTGGAGCCTTTACGGCCCGACGCGCCGCCCGTCCGAGGAGATGCTGCGCGGCATCACCGCGATCGTCTTCGACGTGCAGGACGTCGGCGCGCGGTACTACACGTACCTCGCCACGCTGCAGTACGCGATGGAGGAAGCGGCGAAGCTCGACCTGCCGGTGGTCGTGCTCGATCGTCCCAATCCCATCACCGGACAGGTCGTCGAAGGCCCGCTGCTCGATGCGGACCTCACGTCGTTCACCGGCCCGCACGTGATCCCGGTGCGCACCGGCATCACCATCGGCGAGTTCGCGCGCCTGGCGGCGGCGGAGCGGAAGATCCCCGTGAAGCTCACGGTGGTGCCGCTCGAAGGTTGGGAGCGGAAGCGCTGGTACGACGAGACGGGGCTGCCGTGGATCAACCCGTCGCCGAACATCCGCTCGGTGACGCAGGCGCTGCTCTACTCGGGCATCGGCCTGCTCGAGGCGACGAACCTCTCGGTCGGGCGGGGGACGGACGCGCCGTTCGAGGTCATCGGCGCGCCGTGGATCGAGCCCGTCTCGCTCGCGGACGCGCTGAACAAGCAGAAGCTCGCCGGCATCCGCTTCGAGCCCGTGCGCTTCACGCCCACGGAGAGCATCTACGGGCGCAAGGAGTGCGCGGGCGTGCGGTTCGTCGTCACCGACCGCGAGGCGATCCGCCCGGTGACGGTCGCGCTCGCGATCGCCGCGACGCTACGCGAGCGTCACCGCAGCCAGTGGAACGCGGAGAAGGTCCAGAACCTCCTGGTGAACCGCCACACGATGTGGGCCTTGCTGCGCGGCGAGCCGTGGCCGCGGTTGCTCGCCTGGAGTGACGCCGACCGGAACGCCTTCCTGAAACGTCGCGCGTCGTATCTCATCTACCGGTAGCCCTCCTTGGGCGAACGGCGTGAGGATCAGCGCTCGATTACCTTGAGGTCCTTCGGGAGGGAGAGCTTCAGCTTGTCGCGCTTGTCGCGGGGAATGGTCAGGGTCGCCGGGTCCCCGTCGCTGACGAATCGCTCGGACGGGTTCTTCGCGAAGTAGTCCAGCCAGTACGCCAGGTCCTTCTCCACGGCCTGGATCCGCGGCAGGTGCATCGGATCGAAGTTCCGCGCGAACGGTGACGGCGCGGCACCGCCCGCGACCATGAGGATCGCATCGGTGCGATACGTGGTGCCCTTCGCGCTGCCTTCCTGCACCCACCCGAGGTTCTTCGGATAGACGCCGAGCGGGAGCGCGAGCGTGCGCAGCTTGTAGTCCGGCACGTGGCGCTGCACCCACACCTGCGCCTCGGCGACCTGCGCGCGCACCGTCGCCTCGTCGTACTTGCCGAGGTTCGCGTGCCAGAGCGTATGGTTGCCGATCTCGTAGCCCTGCTTCACCAGGAACTGCAGCTTGCGGCCCTCGTGCTCGGGCTGGTTGAAGAGCTTGTTCGGCTTGCTGGCGCCGGGCAGCACGAAGAACGTCGCCGCGCGCCCGAAGTCCGGCTTCTCCTTGATGAACGCCTCGAGGATGCCGACGCCGCACTTCGGATCGATCTCGAAGCCCCCGTTCTTCGCGACGTACTGGAACTGGCCGGGCGAGGAGTCGTCGAACGTCAGCACGACCGGCGTGGTGCCGGCGGGCACCGTGATCCTGCCGTCGATCAGCGCGTTCAGGCTCTGCAGCCGATAGCCGCGCGCGTAGAGCGTCTCGAGGTCGCGCCGGAAGTTCTCGGGCGTGCGCGTCCAGCGCTCTTCGGGGGAGTCGATCTTGTGGTACTCGAGCACCATCACGCGCCCGAGCTCGTTGGGAGGCAGGCCCTGCGCCGGCGCAGTGAAGGGAGTCAGGAGCGCGAACGCGAGGCCCAGGAGCGTCCGGCGCATCACTTCGCGGCCAGCGTGCCCTTCTGCTGAAGCGCCGCGCCTGTGTAGTCGTTGCGCGGGTTCCACAGCATCCAGCCCGTGCCGCCGCCGTCGTCCGAGCCCTTGATCTGGGCGCGGATCTCGCTGACGCCGAAGATGCGCTTGTCGAACGCGTAGTCCTTGAAGTCCTGGAGCCACGGGCGCACCTTCACCGGCGCGGTGCCCGAGCGCTTCTTCGTGAGGCGCACGCTCTCGTGGACGACCTGGTACGGGTTCTCGACGGGATTGCGATAGCCCGGGATGCCCTTGTGGTAGCCCGAGGGATAGACCATCGGGCAGAAGTAATCGAGGTGCGGCGCGAGCTCTTCCACGCGCTGCCCGATGTCCGTGTCGTTCTCGTTGAACGCGGTGTAGCCGAAGACGTCCGCGGCGACGAAGGCGCCGGTGGGCCCGAGCTCCTTGCGCGCCTTCTCGAGGAACGCGGCGATGGTCGGCAGCCGCGTCTCCTTGCTGTTCGGCTTCGCGTACTTCGCGGCGGAGAGCTTGCCGTCGGTCGGGAAGCGCACGTAGTCGAACTGCACCTCGTCGAAGCCCTTGCGCACCGCTTCCTTCGCGAGCGCGATCTTGTAGTCCCACACCTCTTCGCGGAACGGATCGGCCCACGCGAGCTTCTCGTTGTCGATCCACGGCTTGCCCGTGCGCGCGTCCATGACCGCCAGGTCCGGGCGCGCGGTGGCGAGCACGTTGTCCTTGAACGTCACGATGCGCGCGATCGTGTAGATGCCACGCGCCTTCAGCTCCGCCATCAGCGCGTCGAACTCCTTGTAGACCGCCGGGCCCTGCGCGCCCACGGCCGCGACCATCGGCACCTCGGACTTGTAGAGGAGCCAGCTCCGGTCGCCCTGGACGTCGATGACGACGGCGTTCAGCTCGGTCTTCGCGACGAGGTCGAGCACGCGCGTGCGGATGCCGCGGTCGAGCACGCCGTAGTAGGTGAGGTAGGCGGCCTTGATCGCGCGCGGCTTCAGCACGACCTCGAGCGGCTCCTTGCGCGGGGTCAGCGTGACCTTCTCGTAGCCCGAGAGCTTGACGACGATCGAGCCCGTCGGCTTCGTGAGCGCGAACGTGCCGTCGGCGTCGGTGAAGATCTCCCTGCCCGCGTTCACCACGCCCACCCGCGCGAGCGGCTGCTTCTGCGCATCCACGACGCGCCCGGTCACGCGCTCCGGCCACGCGGCCTCGGCCGGCTGCGGGGCCACCGCCGGCTGCGGCGGCGCCGTCATCGCCGGCTCCCCGGGGGTGGCGAGGGCCGATTCCGCCGCCATCGGCGGGGATGCCGTGGGGGTCGCGACCACCGAGGCGATCATCTGGGGCTGCTGGCGGGCCATCGCACGCGGAGCGCGCGAGACCAGGACGCCGTAGCCGACCAAGGCCACGATGACAACGGTCAGACCGATGCTGAGGATGCGACGGTGAGGAGCCACTCGCGAGAGAAATTTTTGCATCATCACGGTTCGACGATAAGTTGACGGCGCAAAGCGCGCCAAGGATTTTGTTTCACACTAGAATCATCGGCCGATGGACTCATTACAATTAGCCTGCCGGACGGCGTCAAGCCGTCGTTTCGACGTGAATGGTCTCGCGCTGCACGCCCTCGAATGGCCCGCTCCCGGCGCGCCGGGTCTCTGTTTCCTGCACGGCGGCTCGGCTCACAGTCACTGGTTTGACGCGGTGATAGGGCGGTTCATCGGCCGCTATCACGTCTTGGCGCTCGATCAGCGCGGTCACGGCGCGAGCACGTGGCCCTCGCCGCCGGCCTATGCGACCGAGGACTTCGTATCCGACCTCGTTGGTGTCATGAAGGCCCTCGGATGGGAAAAGATGACCCTCGTCGGGCACTCGATGGGCGGGGCGAACTCGATGGGGCTCGCCTCGTGGCATCCGGAGCGGGTGGAGCGCCTCGTGATCGTGGATTCCCGGCCCTCGATTCCCGCGGAGCGCCTCGGGACGATGCACGAGCGCGGCAAGCGTGCGCTCCTGACCCCGCGCCGCCACCCGACACCCGAGTCGGCGGTGGCGTCCTTTCGCCTGCTGCCTCGCGAAACGGTGGCGGCGCCCGAGCTGCTGGCCCACGTCGCGCGGGCGGGGATCGCGGAGCGCGAGGGCGGCTGGAGCTACCGCTTCGATCCCGCCGCCAACGGCTCCCGCCGGCCGCATGACATGTGGCCACACCTGTCAAAGATCGCCGCGCCGACCCTGATCGTGCGCGCGGCGCGGAGCCCGGTGCTGACGGGCGAGATGGCGGAGAGGATGCTGGGACTGATTCCGGACGTGCGGCTGGTCGAGGTGGCCGACGCCTACCACCACGTCACGCTCGACCAGCCCGCGCGCTTCGTCCGGGCGGTCGAAAGCTTCCTGCTCTAACCCGAAGTTCCACGCCCTTGAGGGCGTAAGGCCGCGAGCTGTTTGACGACGGTGTCCGCCGACGCCCGGATGTTTTGGCTACAGGGCGAGCGAGACGCCGAGCAGATCGAGGGCGCGCTGCTGAAGCGTGGTGGGCGTCGTGATCTTGTCGAACGCGATCGCCCCGTGTGATTTCAGGCGCACGCGATCCTTCACGATCGTCCCCAAATGGCGAAGGAGCGACTGGAAGCTGTGGACGGGCGCGCCGTCATCGGTCCGCTTCAGCAGCGCTTTGACCTTCGCCCGTGGCGACCGCTGGGCGGGAGCGACCACCGAGCGGCGCTCCGCCTCGCCGGCCGCTGGATCATCGTCGTCGAAGAGGATCGGAGCGAGGGCGCGCCGCAGGTGCCACTCGACGTAGTAGGCCAACATGCAGAGGAACACGTGGGCCCGGACGCGATCGGGCGCGCGGTGATAAATGGGCCGGACGTTGAGGTCGACGGTCTTGAGGCTCCGGAAGGCGCGCTCGACGGTGGCGAGCCGCTTATAACTGCGCACCACCTCCGCCGTGGGCAGCCGCTCCGCCGCCACGCTCGTCCGGAGGACATAGACGCCGTCGCGCGCGGCCTCCTGGGCAATGGCGGCCTCGTCGCGCACGGCGCGGAAGCTGGTGTCGGTGATCTCGAGGGTGAAGTGCTTGCCCATCTTGCGCCGCCCGAGCACTTTGCCGACCCGGAGCGCGATGCGCGCGTGCCCGCGGAGCGGCCGCGTGGCCCGCTGCGTGGCGGTGGCGATCGCGGTGAGGTCGCGCTCGGTGGCCGCGAGCAACTCCCGACGCTTGCGGGCGCGCTCCTCGGCCAGGAGCGGGTTCTTGCACACGATGAGTCGCTCCCCGGGGTAGTCCGGATGCGTGATCTCCGCCCAATCCTGCTGATCGAAGAGTGAGAGCTGCAGGGTGCCGCCCGCCGCCAGGGCTTGAAGGGCTGGGGCCCGCAGCGCGGTGATCCAGTCGAGCCCCGCGAGGGGCCGCAGATCCTCTCGCCGCCGCGCCTCCGTGAGCATGCCGCGATCCCCGACCAGCACGACGCGCGGGATGGCAAAGCGTTCGCGGAGCTTCTTGATCTGCGCGGCCACGGGCGTGGGGTCGCCGGTGGTGCCCTCGAACACTTCGACGGCGACAGGGCAGCCGTCGCCGTTCGTGAGGAGCCCGAAGACGATCTGCACCCTGTCGCGACGGCCCTCGCGCGGGTGGCCGAACTTCGCCAGGGGACACTTGCGGCCCGCGAAGGACGTCGAGGTGACGTCGTACAGGACGAGCCCGCCGTCGGTCAGATGCCGACGAGCCAAGGCCTGTTCCACGCGCGCTTGCCGGGCGACAAGCCAATCCAGCGCGCCGTAGAGCGCCTCCTCATCGGCGTCCCCGACGCCCACGCTCTCGCCGAGCGATGACTCCGAAGTCTCGGCGGCCAGCGCTCGGGCGGTGGCGAGCGTGGAACACGGGGCGAGCACTCGGGCGGCCACCATCGCCTCGACGAGATCGCGTTCGCGGGTGCGCGGGGCCGCCAGCAGGGCCGGCACGCCAAGCTTCCGCATGGTGCCCACGACGGCGGCGACGTGCCCGTGCGGGCGAGAGCGCATGATGTCGAAGGCGTCGTCGGGCGCGACGAGCGCATCGCCGCGCACCGCGCGGCGAATGAGCTCAATCGTCGCGGACGGTAGCCGCGACAGATTCCCCAGCGTTTCGTGTTTGACCTGGTCGCCGTCGCGATACGTGCGGCGCAGGAGGTAATAGCGATACTGCCGGCGGCCGTGGGTGCGGGTGATCTCGGCCACATGGCAGGCGCCGGACGAGCGCGGCATGCGAGCACCGTACGCCGCGCGCGGCTGAGGGGCAAGAATGATCTTGGCTACATCATCCCGGGCGTTATTACGCGTCTAGAGACGGGACCTCACGCCGAGGTGCAGCTTTCATCTTGGCTACGATTGCCTACGCGGGATGGTGACTTTCCAACACGGTGACGCGGACTTATGCTGCACGGCCGACGGGAACTTCGGACTAATTTAATTTAGCGGAACGCTTCGGGGAACTCGCGGAGACCCGACAGCACGGCGAGCGGCGCCGCCTGGCCCAGGCCGCACAGCGACGCGAGCTGGATCACTTCCGACAGCGCGGCGACCTGCGGCGCGTCGAGTGCCCCGTCCAGCAGCCCGAGCAGGCGCGTCGTTCCCTCGCGGCACGGCGTGCACTTGCCGCAGGACTCGCGGGCGTTGAACGCGAGCAGCGTGCGCACGGCGTCGCGCACCGACGCGCCTTCCTCCAGCGCGACGACACCGCCGGTGCCGGGATTCACGCGGCCGCGCGGAATCAGCGGCTCGTCGAAATCGCGCGGCGGCACGACGCTGCCGGAAGGACCGCCGACGACAGCGGCGGCGATCGGACGTCCGTCACTCGGGCCTCCGCCGAGCGTGTCGATCAGCGTCCGCAGCGTGCACCCCGCCTCGAGCTCGACGACGCCGGGCCGCCGGAGGTGACCCGACAAGCCGAAGAGCTTGGTGCCGTGGCCGCCGCCCAGTCCCGCGAACCACGCGCCGCCGCGCTCGACGATCGGCGGCACCGCGCAGAGCGTCTCCACGTTGTTGATGATCGTCGGCTTGCCGTAGAGGCCGGCTTCGGCGGGGAACGGCGGACGGGTCCGCGGCATCGCGCGCCGGCCTTCGATCGATTCGAGCAGCGCGGTCTCCTCGCCGAGCACGAAGCCGCCGAGGCCGCGCCGGAGCTGGATGTCGAGACTGAAGCTGCTGCCGAGGATCGCGTCGCCGGCCAATCCCCATTCGCGCGCCTGCCCGACCGCGCGCTCGAGCCGCTCGGCCGCGAGGTCGGCCTCGCCGTGGATATAAAGGATGGCGCGCGAGGCGCCGACCGCGTACGCGGCGAGCAGCAGTCCTTCGAGGAGCCGGTGCGGATCGCCTTCCATCAAATGGCGATCCTTGAAGATGCCCGGCTCGCCCTCCTCGCCGTTGACGACGACGTACTTCGGGCTGCCGGCCGCGTCGCGGCACGTGCGCCACTTCACGGCGGCCGGGAAGTACGCGCCGCCGCGTCCCGCGAGCCCGGCCGCGCGCACCTCCTCGATCACGCGCTCCGGGTCGCCGTGGTTCAGCACGTCGGCGAACGTGGCGTAGGTGCCGTGGCGGATCGCGTCGGCGATGTCGTTCGGATCCGCGATGCCGCACCGGTCGAGCAGGACGCGCCGCTGCACCGCGAGCATCGCCGCCGCGGTCTCGCTGCGGGCCACGGGTGCGTTCGCGCGGAGCGCGTTGAGCAGCGACGTCACCGCGTCGCCCCGCACGTGGGCGACCGTGAGCCGCGGCGCGCCGTCGCGCAGCACCTCGACCGACGGCGCGGCCCAGCACAGCCCGTTGCACCCCGCGGCGGCGACGGTGAACGGCAAGCCGCGCGCGCGCACTTCCTCGCGCAGCGTCGCGTACGCCTCCGCCGCGCCGACCGCGAGCCCGCAGCTGCCCACGCCCACCGCGAGCCGGCGACCCGTGCGGCGGCGCTCGGCTTCGCGGCGCAGCAGCGCGAAGCGCGCGGCGGCGTTGTCGGTCGTTCGGATCGCGGGCGCCGCCGCGGGCGCGTCCGGAGTCAGCGCCGGCGGCGCCGACGCGTCGAGCGCGGCGCCGAGGTCCGAGAGGGCGACGCGGCCGCGAAGCACGTGATCCACCTCGACCACCGGCGCGACTGCGCACGCGAACGCGCAGTCGAGCTCTTCGACCGTCGCCGAGCCGTCCGGCGCCGTCTCGCCGCGACGCACGCCGAAGCGCCGCTCGCACGCGGCGAGCAGCTCGCGTCCGCCGGCCGCGGCGCACGCCACGCCCGTGCACACGCGCACCACGCGCTGGCCGGGCTGCGCGAGGCGCAGCTCCGGGAAGTGCGTCGCGACGCCCCAGACCTCGCTGGCCGGCACGCGCAGATGCGCGGCGATGCCGTCGAGCGCATCGGGCGAGAGCCAGCCCTCCGCGTGCTGGACGTCGCGGAGCGCGGGGAGCAGCCACGTCCGCTCTCGCGAGTACCGCTGCAGGACTTCGTCGCGCGTGCTCATCGCGCGCGCAGGGTATCACGCGCCTCCGGTCCTCGGCGGGGAGCGAGCTACACCAGGGCGGTGTGGATGGCGATCGTGCCGAGGCCGAGGCGGCGGTAACGCGCTTCGCGGAAGCCGAGCTTCCGCATCAGCGACGACAGCTCGTCGGGGGAGACGAAGCGATCGACCGACGTCGGGAGGTACGTGTACGCCTGACGGTCGCCGGCCACTGCGGCGCCGATGGCCGGCACCACCCGGTGGAAGTAGACGCTGAAGACCTGCGACCAGACCGGTGTGGCGGGACGCGTGATGTCCAGCGTCACCACGCGGCCGCCCGGCCGGGTCACCCGGCGCATTTCCTCGAGCCCCTTCGCGAGATCTTCGAGATTGCGCAGGAGGAACGCGGACGTCACGGCAGCGAACGTCTTGTGGGCGAACGGGAGGCGCAGCGCGTCCGCCGCCAGGAGCGTGATGCGCGCGGAGCGGACCGCCGGCTTTCGCGCGGCTTCGTGCAGCATCGCCTCGGCGAAGTCGGCGCCGATCACCGCGCGTGCCGGGTCGAGCGCGCGCACCGCGAGCGCGAGGTCGGCCGTGCCCGTTGCGAGATCGAGGACGGGGCCGGAGGGAGCCGCGACGGTCTCGCGCGCGGCGACCGTGCGCCACGCGTGGTGGCGGCCGCCCGTCATCAGCGAGTTCATCAGGTCGTAGCGGGCGGCGATGCGCGTGAACATCGCGCGCACCGCCTCGCTCTTCGGCGCCGTCAGAGCCACAAGCCTCCGACCGTCGCGACCAGGACCACCACCGCGATGTAGCCGTTGACGTTGAAGAACGCCATGTCGAGCCGCGTGAGATCGCGCGCGCTGATGATCGAGTGCTCGTAGACGAGGAGCGCGACGACGACGAGCCACCCGACCCAGTAGACCGGCCCCAGCGCGGTGAGCACGCCGAGGAGCGCGAGCGCCGCCGCCGTGAGGAGATGGTTCAGCCGCGCGACCCACAGCGCCGCCGGGATGCCGAAGCGCGCGGGGACGGAGTGCAGGCCGTGCGCGCGATCGAAGCCGACGTCCTGGCAGGCGTAGATCAGGTCGAAGCCCGCGATCCACACGGTGAGCGCGAACCAGAGCACGAGGGCGGGCGCGTCGAAATGGCCGCGCACCGCGATCCATCCGCCCGCCGCCGCGATGCCGTCGGTGAAGCCGAGGATCCAGTGCGACGTCCACGTGAAGCGCTTGGTGTAGGAGTAGCCGACGAGGAACAGCAGCGCGAGCGGCGCCAGCGCGAGACAGAGCGGGTTGAGCATCGCCGCCGCGACGCCCATCAGCACGGCGCCGGCGGCCGCGAGCGCCTTCATCTCGACGGCGCGCAGGACGCCCCGCGGCAGGTGACGGCCGGCGGTGCGCGGGTTGCGCGCGTCGATGATGCGGTCGACGACGCGATTCGTCGCCATCGCGCAGGTGCGCCCGCCGACCATCGCCAGGGTGACCCACCCGACGGTCCACCAGCCCGGCCAGCCGCGCGATGCCAGGACCATGGCGATGTAGGCGAAGGGCAGCGCGAAGACGGTGTGCTCGAACTTGATCGCGTCGACGACGTGGCGGAGCTTCAGAGCCCGTAATCCTTCCAGCGGCGCGTCACGAGCTCGCGGATCTCGTCCGTCATCACGATCTCGTCGGGCCAGGCTTGCGCGACGTCGTCGAGCGGCCCCTTCTCGGTGGCGTCGATGCCGAGCTTGCCGCCGTAGCGATGACGGAGCGCGGCGTGGTCCAGGTCATCCATCGGCCCTTCGATGATCATCAGGTCGCGCTTCGGGTCGATGTTCCCGGTCGCGCGCCAGGCGACTTCCGAGAGGTCGTGCACGTTGACGTGCTCGCTCACCACGAGGATGATCTTGGCGAGCATCATCAGCCCCATGCCCCACAGCGCGGTCATCACCTTGCGCGCCTGCCCCGGATACCGCTTCTTGATCGAGACGATCACGAGGTTGTGGAACACGCCCTCGGCCGGCATGTTCACGTCGACGATCTCCGGCAGCATCATCTTCATGATCGGCAGGAAGAGCCGCTCGGTGGCCTTGCCGAGCCAGTAGTCTTCCTGCGGCGGCCGGCCCACGATCGTCGTGGGATAGATCGGCCGCGCGCGGCGCGTGACGGCCGTGAGGTGAAACACCGGGTAATCGCGCGCGAGCGAGTAGTAGCCGGTGTGATCGCCGAACGGCCCCTCGAGGCGACGCTCGGTCGGATCGACGTAGCCCTCGAGCACGATCTCCGCTTCGGCCGGCACCTCGAGATCCACCGTGCGGCACTTCACGAGCTCGACCGGCGCGCCGCGCAGCCAGCCCGCGAACACGACCTCGTCGACACCCGGCGGCAGCGGCGCCGACGCGGCGTAGACCATCGCGGGATCGCCGCCCAGCGCGATCGCGACGTCCATCCGCCGCGGGTCCTTGGCCTCTTCCGCGCGGCGGTGATGCTCCGCGCCGCCCTTGTGGATCTGCCAGTGCATGCCGAGCGTGCGGTCGTCGAAGTATTGCAAGCGATACATGCCGACGTTCCGCGCGCCGGTCACGGGATCACGCGTGAAGACGCCGGGCAGCGTGATGTAGCGCCCGCCGTCCTGCGGCCAGCACGTGAGGATCGGAAGCCCGGCGAGCGACGGGCGCTCCACCTCGACGATCTCCTGGCACGGCGCCTGGCTCACGCGCCGCGGCGCGGCCTTCGCCACGTCGAAGAGCGTGCCGAGCTTCTTCAGTCGCTCCAGGAACGAGCCCGGCATGCGGAGGTCGAGCAGCTTCGCGACGCGCTCGGCGAGCTCATCGAGGCGCTCGACGCCGAGCGCCCACGCCATGCGGTCCGGCGCGCCGAACGCGTTGACGAGCACCGGCATCTCGTGGCCCTCGACCCGCTCGAAGAGCAGGGCGACGTTCCGGTCGGCGGGGCTCTTGGAGACGCGGTCGACGATCTCGGTGATCTCGAGGTCACGCGAGACGGGTGCCGCGATCCGGCGCAGGCGGTCACGCTTCTCCAGGAAGGCGACGAAGTCGGACAGATTGCTAAAGCCGGGCGGCATGCGTGCCGATTATGGCACGCGGGGGGACTGTACTTACGCGGAGGCCGCGGGGCCCGGCCGGTGCAGATAGTCGAGGATCCGGGCCCACTCCACCGGTTTTGTAAAGACCACCTCGGCGCCGGCCTGACGCGCGCGGGTGAGATACGGCTCGCCGTAACCCGTGATCACGACGACGCGAGTGTGGTTGCGGCTCGCCGCGAGCAGCTGGCGGATGAGGACGTCGCCGGGGACGTCGGGGAGCCCCAGGTCGCTCAGGATGACGTCGAAATGCTGGCGGGCGACGGCTTCCGTCGCCTCGCGGCCGTTGGCCGCGGCGACGACGGTCGCGCCTTCTGAACGGAGGAGCACCGTGAAGACTTCGCGGATATCCGCCGCGTCCTCGACGACCAGAATGCGCATCGCCGACAACCCCATCGCCGCCATCACACCGTCTTGACCCCCTGGAACAGGTCGGCAAGAGAAATGCCACCGGGGCACGCCGGGGGCGGGTCGTATACTGGCCGGACCATGCAGTCCGACATCCATCCAAGCATCGTCGACAGCCTCGACGATGCGGTCGTCGTCACGGATGGAGGGCGCGTCGTCGTGGCGTGGAACGCCGCGATGGAGCGTCTGACCTCGCGCATCTCGGCCGACGCCATCGGACGTCCGGCCGACGAGGTCCTCGCCGCGCTCTCGCACACCGTCTGGAGTCAGCCGCTGTCGCGCGCGCTCGCCGGCGAGCGCGGCACCGGTTCCGCCGTGTTCGTCCAGCCCGTTGAAGGCGCGGATGCGCCGGGCGCCGTGCTCGTGCTCCGCGACGTCACCGAGGAGCACAAGCGCGCGCTGTTCATGCGCGCGCTCGAGACCGTCGGGCGCTCGCTCACGTCGTCGCTCGAGCTGGAGCAGGTCCTCGACACGATCGCGGACAAGACGCGCGAGGTGATGGGCGCCGACTCGGCGATGGTCGCCGCCTGGGACGGACGCGCGGAGAAGCTCACGATCCTGCGTGCGACCGGCCGCCTCACCGCGGACTACGCCCCGAGCGGGATCCCGGTCGCGGGCGGCCCTGTGAGCACCGCCGCGAAGGAAGGTCGCCCGGTCACGACCAGCGACATCCTCGCCGATCCGCGCTGGCAGCTCGACACCGTGCGCCGGCGTCACATCGCGCGCGAGGGCTTCAAGGCGGTGGCCGCCGCCCCGCTGATGGTGAACGGGGTCGTGCGCGGCACGCTCGCCGTGCACCAGTGGACGACGCGTACGTTCACCGACGACGAGATGGCGCTGCTCATGGTGCTCGCCGAGCAGGCCGCGCTCGCGCTCGAGAACGCGCGGCTCTACGCCGACGCGCGGCGGCGCGGCGACCGGCTGCGCGAGCTCGCGCACCTCGAGCGGATGGTCGGCGCCTCGCTCGATCCCGACGCGGTGCTGCGCGCGATCGCCGCCGCCGCGGCGCGCCTCGTCGGCGCGGACATCGTGCAGGTGTGGATCGCCGATCCCACCCTGCCGCTGCTCCGCCTGCGCGCGTCCAGCGCGTCGTCCGACCTGCCCTCCGTGCCCGAGACGATTCCGTTCGGCGAGGGCATCACGGGGCGCACGGTCGTGCAGAAGGCGCCGATCTACGTGGCCGACGTCACGCGCGAGCCGCGCGCCTTCTCCGCGGAGTGGGCGAAGCAGTCCGGCATCCAGCGTCTGCTGACGGTCCCGATGATGTCGGGCGACGACGTGCTCGGCGTGGTCACCGTGCGGTCGCGGAGCGATTCGCTCGCGAGCGAGGAAGACCGTGCGCTCATCACCACGCTTGCGTCCCAGGCCGCGATGGCGGTGCAGAACGCCAACGCGTACGCCGACGCGGTGGCGCGCGGCGCGCGGCTCCAGGCGCTGGCGTCGGTCACGCGCTCGATCACCGAGTCGCTCGACACGGCCGACGTCATCCGCCGCATCGTCGATGCCGCGGCCGCGATGCGCCCCGGCGCGCTCGCCGCGGTGCACGCGATCGAGCCAGAGCACGGCATCATGCACGTCACCGCGTCGCCCGAGATGTCGACGCTGCCGCTGCAGCGGCCGATCCACGCCGGCTTGCCGGGACTGGTGGCGCAGGAGCGCCGCGCGGTCCTCGTTCCCGAGCCGCTCCGGGACGCGAGCACGCTGTCGAGCGGCCGCGCGCGTCGTACTACGGCGTGCCGATCCTGGTCGGCGACTCGCTCGTGGGGGTGCTCGACTTCATCGTCCCCGAGGGCGTGCCGGATCGCGAGGAGCAGGAGGCGCTGAACCTGCTGGCCGCGCACGCGGGCGTGGCGCTGCGCAACGCCTCGCTCTACCAGGCGGAGCACGTGCAGTCGGTACGGATCCGCGCGCTCGCCGGCATCAACCAGGGCATCTCGAGCACGCTCGATCTCGACGAGCTCCTCGGCAAGATCGCCGCGAGCGCCGCGCAGCTCACCGGCGTGCGGTTCGCCGCGTTCTGGCTGGCCGACGATCCCGCGCGCACGCTGACCTTCACCGCGCACTCCGACGCGGCGATCGCGGACAGCTTCCCCGTGCGGGTCGCGCCGTACGACGAGGGCTCGGTGGGCTGGATCGCGCGGCACCACGAGCCGCTGGTCGTCGACGACGTCTTCGTCGACGACCGCATGCTGAGGCACGACTGGTGGCGGGCCCACGGGCTGCGCAGCTTTGCGGGCTTCCCGGTCATCGCGGACGGCGAGCTGCTGGCGATCCTCGCGCTCTGCCACACGCAGGCGGTGACGCTGACGCCGAGCCTGCGCGACGTCGTCGACATGTTCCTCGCGCAGTCGGCCGTCGCGATCCGCAACGCGCGGCTCTATCGCGAGGCGGGGCGCCGGCGTGACGTGGCGGAGGCGCTCGCGCGACTCGGCCGCGGGCTCTCGTCGACGCTCGACATCGACCGCGTGGGCGAGCTCGTCGTCAGCGGCACGATCGAGCTCCTCGGCGCGCGCGGCGCCGCGGTGTACCGCTACGAGCCGAGCGACGACACGCTGCGCACGGTCGTCTCGCGCGGCCCCGGCGGGATGGCGGGCCGGTCGATGGTGATCCGTCCCGGCGAGGGCATCGCGGGCCGCGCGGTGTCCGAGCGGCGCATCGTCGTGAGCCCCGACCTCCTCGCCGATCCGGAGGTCACGCTTTCCCCGGGGCTGCGCGCGGAGATCGAGCGCCTCGGTCACCGCGTGGCGATCGGCGTGCCGCTGATGGGCACGCAGGGCCCGGTCGGGTCGTTCGTGGTGCGCTCGGAGCTCGGGCGCGAGTTCAGCCCGGCCGAGATCCAGGCGCTGCAGTCGTTCGCCGACCAGGC
>Ga0194110_10003177_pt1 | contig 20439 bp, 19 predicted proteins | sample TA2Kig1200mmetaG_FD_146192 | JGI IMG/M metagenome (GOLD analysis project Ga0194110, IMG submission 146192) | Freshwater microbial communities from Lake Tanganyika, Tanzania - TA2015032 Kigoma Deep Cast 1200m | ecosystem: Environmental > Aquatic > Freshwater > Lake | place: Tanzania: Lake...
ACCAGGAATTCCCAATTGAGTAAAGAATTCGGGAAACCATAATATTAATCCGCTTGAACCAATAATAGCAACGCCCCAAAAAACAGCGAAATAATCAAACTTTTCCCAATAGGTCCATCTACCGTAAACTGGTCTTGGTCCTTTCCCCAAAAACCATTTCATTGTAGCTTTAAATTCATACCAGTCATTCTTATTAGGGACAATAGAACTTTCACCAGTTAACATCTCTTTAAAGGAAGATTTTCTCTTTCTTCTTTTACGAATTAAATAACCAATATGCAGAAAGAAATAGGTAAATGTTATAACCGCAGCAAACCTATGCAAAGCACCAGTCACTTCATATCCGCCCATTATATCAGACAAAGTTTGAAATACAGACGAATCAGAAAATTTTATTACCATACCGGTAATTGCTAAAGTTAAAAAACTAATTATAACTAGTATATGTAAAAAACGAGAGTAAGCATCAAATCTTTCATAATACTTTTTCCCGCCATTATACTGAAATTCATTATTCATCTAAAATGCCTATTTACTATGTTTTTGTTTCTTTAACCTTTTTTCGCGTAATGCCCGTGGCAGCCATAAAAGTGTATGCGTTCCAAAAAATAAGAACGTAACTGAAAGCAATATTGTCATAAACCAAAAAGTGTAAAACAGATAAGGATACTTTTCTCGATTGTGATGTGTTGCATGCGTAAGATATCCAACAAATTTTTTATTCGAATTAGGATGACAACTTTTGCATGTTTCAACAATATTAGCTCTGCTTAATTTTGATTCTGGATTGGAAGTCGGCAAAATCATATGTGAGCCATGACAATCGGAACACTTAGCAGCACCTTGAGCACCTAACTTTGATACTTTTCCGTGGAATGTATCAAAATAAGTAGTTGTCACCTCTTCATGACAATTACCACACTGATTTAGAATTTGTTTTCTGAAATCTCCTTGATCTGTTCTTCCAATTTCATGAGAAAAATGACAATCGTTACATACCGGCAATTTTTTATCTGTATCTGAAATTTCCGGGCTATGTATGCTATTTCGAAATTCTTCATAAATACCAAGATGACACTGAGCACAAGTTGTGGCAATATTTGCAGAAAATACTGTGGAACGTGGATCCTTTCTTGGTAATTCTCGATGACTTGAATGACAGTCAACACAAGTTGCTGTTACCATTAATCCGCTTTGAAGCAGTCCTTTTCCATGAATGCTTTCAACATATTCCGAAACAATTCCTTTTTTACTTGCATCAATTGAAGCTGCGATATTCATTCCAGTTCTATGACATTTAGCGCATAACTCAGGAACATTTCTTGCAAATGTAGGTGAGTTTTTCTGCACTTTTGATTTCATGTTATGTGTTTCATGGCAGTCTGTGCAATATGGTGCGTGTTCATTTCCTTTATTATGCTCAGTTCCATGAATACTAATTTGATAATCTTCTGTAGCAGCAGAATGGCACATAGAACAATCAACTTTTCCACTATTCAAACAAACCGGATTTTTTGAAAAGTTAACATTTGTATGACATTTGAAACAAGCGTTATCTGTATGAACAGATGTTTTGAATTGATCGTAATTAACGAATAAAGATTTTTTCTTGCCGTCAACCATTTTATATAAATTTTCTTGACTATGGCATTTCATACACAAATCATCTGGATAACTTTCAGTGTAAAATACTCTTCTAATCTTATGCGGTTGATGACAATCAATACAGTTTGGAACTTTATGCGGTTCTTTTTCCCAAAGCCTCCCACTTATTACCTTAGTATGGACTTCTTCAATTTTTCGATGACATTGTGTGCAAGTAGTAGCAATATTGTTTTTATTGATTGAAGAAAGCGGATTTTCATGAGGAAGAATATCGTGCGACGTATGACAGCTTGTGCAAACTGCAGTTACAATTAATCCTCTTTTGAATAATCCTTCACCATGGATAGATTCAGAATAATCATCAAGTGCTTGGTGTTCGCGAACAGAAACAAGTTTAGAAACTGGAGTTCCTTCTTTGTGACATTTACCACAAAGTGTAGGTATGTTCATCACATAAGTTTTTGATCTTGAATTTTTTGATGCCAGTATATCATGTTTGCCATGACATGATTCACAACTAGGAGCCAAAAATTTTCCTTTTCTGTGCGCATCTCCGTGAAGGCTTCTATCATAATGCATTACAGCAGTTTCATGACATTTCGCACAATTCACTTTCTTTAGAATTTCTGGGTGGGGAATATCATCTGGATTTATGTCAGCGTGGCAGTCAATACACTTAATTTTACTATGCACAGAATTGTTGAATGGTTTCTCATTAACAAATAGAGAAATTTTTTTGCCATTTCTTTCTACTGTTAATGTATTGTCACTATGACAATCGAAGCAAAGCTGATTTTCTTCACTTTGAGCAAAAGTAAGAATGCTCAAAACAAAGAAGGCAAGAGAAAATTTTAATTTATTCATACTGTTCGTATTCTTGATGAAGAATTATTCCAAAGTCTGTTGCGAGTCCGCAAATAATCCGAAATGGGATAATGGACATTTATATCTTTTCAAAAAATATTTAGTTAAAGTCACTTTGTCAAATTTTAATGTAATAATATTTGATTTTGCAAACCTTCATTTTATCTGTTATACATTTTTTTTGAAAAATGAACTTGTTATAGAATACCAATCTTTATCGTTAAATTTTTCAAGCTGACCCCAGAAAATTTGAGATTCATTTTTATCGTAAAGATTGAGTTCTTTAAGTTTATTAATATAGTTTTCAATCTCATCCTGATAAAATGTCACTGCATTTTTACCAATTTTTAAATTTTGTATTTCAGTTTCAAGTTTTTCAGCATCTAATGAACAAATCCAGTTTTTAAGATATGGAGTGAAATCTAAAGCTTCTAAATTTTCAATTAGTTCGTGGTTTATGTTTCGCACCATGCCGCTTATTGGGGATAAGAAATGAGTTGAACGAGTTCCTTGCTTTATAGTAAATAAAGGCTGTCCTTTTTCAATCGTCATCCCAAGGTTTGGTAGATCTAAGAAATCAATTTTCCCAATTAACTTTTTAGCAAAATCATCCATTCCAACTTTAACAGTTCCATCTTGGGTGATTGATGCCCAACAATGTCCTTCAGAAATAAATACCCCGCCTGGTATAGCAAATTCTCCAACACTTAATTTTTCACTTTCTTGTAATTGGGCAATGTGAACTCTTGGCTTCAACTGTTTATGAATTCTGTCTTGACGTTTTATCAAAGCATTTTTTGTAAACTCTAACAGTTCATCCTCAGTAAACGGTTTTTGAACGTAATCCATAGCTCCAAATTTCATACAACTTACTGCTGTTTCAACAGTTGCGTATCCAGTAATTATAATAACATCAATATCCGGACGTAAATGTTTTGCAACTTTTGTTACTTCAACTCCATCCATTTCGGGCATCTTCAAGTCTGTGAAAATAAAATCATAATGAAGGGATTTAATTAGATTAATTGCTTCAGCACCAGAAGTAACAGTATCAACAGAATAACCATCCAGCACTAGAATCTTTCTAAAACTATCTAATATTACATCTTCATCATCAACACACAAAATCTTTGCTTTTGGTTCGGGTACCTCAACTCGTTTTAGAGAAATTGCTTCCTTGCTGAAATCGTATTTAACACTTTCAGCTAAAATAGCTTCTCGATATTTTCGTGATTTTTTTTCGTTAAAATTTTTGATTGCGTATCTAATAATAATATCTGCTATTATAAAAACGATAATTGATAAAATGAAAAGCGGCATTATTAATCTCCTTAAGTTATGTTAAATCTATCTATCGGAACTACATGAAATAAGCATATTCATTTCATGCTCTAACTCACTCGGTAAAATTCTGTATAACCATCCTTTGAAGTAGGGATCTTTTTCTAATAAATATTTATTTGAAATTAAATTTTCATTCCTTTCTATTATTCTTCCGCTTAAAGCAGAAAATAGATTATGAACTGAGCCATCATCAGTAAAAAATTTTATTATTGATGAGCCTTGATTAACTGTTTCATCTGGTTCCATAAATTCTATTGTTTTTAAGGAAGTCAAACTTTTGATAAATAAGTCAGTTGCGCCCAATAGAACCGATCCATCATAATCTTTGTTTACCCAGCATGAATACCCTAATCTAAAATATTTTGTTGGGCATGGAACATAAACTAATTTGTCTTCCGATTTTTTTTCTTCTTCCAAAATCTCGTAGTATTTAATACATCTTTTAATTACACTGGCAACTTCATCAAATGTAAATGGTTTGGGAATAAAATCTATTGCGCCTAGTGAAAGCGACTTTACAGCATTTTCTAATGTTGAATAGCCAGTTGTCATAACTACTGGAGTTTCAATATTTAGTTTTTGAAGCTCAGCGATAAATTGGAAGCCATCCATTTCATACAGCATTATATCACAAATAATCAGTTTGAATCTATTCACCCTCAACTTTGCGAGGCCAGAAATTGCATCCTCATCGTAATCAATACTGTAGTTATTGAGTTCGCTAATTTTTATAATTGAATCGATAACAACTTTTTCATCATCGATGATTAAGATATCTTTATAGTCCATCAGCCTTCCGGAATTCTAATTGTAAAAGTAGTTCCCTTATTAACTTCGCTCTGTACGTTTATTAATCCATTATGATTATCAACTATTCCCCATACAATTGAAAGTCCAAGTCCGGTTCCTCTCTGTCCTTTGGTAGAAAAAAAAGGTTCAAATATTTTATATAAATTCTCATTTGAAATACCGCAGCCGTTGTCAGAGACTTCAATAACAATAAATTTTTTATCTCCGCTACTGTCTATAAAATCCCATTTTTGCCAATCATCTTTGAAAGAGGCACATCCTTCAACATAACCCTGACCAGGCACAATCAATTTATAAACTGGTCCGCTGCAGACTTGACAAGTTTCGCTTTTATCAATTAGCGAGAAATCGCAAATCGAACAACTAAGATTAATTGTACTTTTTTTATCAATTGGAATTCCAAAATATCTTTTGTCGCTTCCATAAATAGGATCGATATGAACAAAACCCTTGTTTTCCTCTGTTTTGATCTTCAACTTAATAGATGGTAATCCGCTGAACTTGTATTCACTATCAAGCAGATTGTGATTTTTTGGACAAGCTGCTTTTTTGATTTGTGTAATTCCTTTTGGCGATATGCATAAATGAGATGTTTTAATTTTAATTGTTCCGCTTTTTAAACCAATCGCATCAATAGAATTAAGAAGGAGGTTGATAATCACTTGCTGCAGCTGATTAGCATCAGCAATTACTTTTGGAAGACTTGAATCAAAATCTTTTTCCAAATTAATTCTGCTTAATTTTAATTGATTATTAATAATAGCCAGAGCTCTTGAAATAACCTCATTAATATCTATAGAAGATTTTTTGGGAGTAGATTGTCTTGCAAAATCAAGAAGTCCTTTTATTATTTCGCGACTTCTCATAGTTTCACGGACTATTACATTAAGATCTTCTTGAAGTTGGGGATTATCTTTCGTTCTTTTTAATAAAAAGCTGCTGTAGGTTAAAACGCCGGTTAATGGATTATTTATTTCATGCGCAACACCGGCAGCTAGTCTGCCAAGCGAAGCCATTTTATCTGCATGAACTAATTGTAAACGAATTTCTTCCAATTTCTGAATCATATTATTGAAAGATTTAGCTAAATAACCCAGCTCATTATTCCCAAGATCTTTTATAACATAGTTAACATTCCCAACAGCAACTTCATTTGTTGCTTTTACTAGTTCCTTTACCGGTACATCAACAAGTCTCTTCACAAAAAATCCAATAATAAAAGCTAATGCTGTGATAGAAACAATTGCGAATAAAAGTTCTCTGATTCGATTGTAATTTATCTGTTTGTCAACTTCTGCAAGTGATAAACTTACATCTAATAATCCAAGAACAGTAGCATCTTGAGGATGTGCGTGACACGGTGCAACTGAGCAGCTTAACTCATTATAGATTGGATTAATTATGCCCATTAATCGAGTTGAATCAGGGTTCAGTTTGTAAATTCTCATTCGATCTTTTATAGCCAGTCTTTCAAGCGGTTTATTTTCAGCATGACATGCATAGCAACTTTCTGCTTCTTTATCTAACATTTTGCCAATGTCATCTTTGCGAGCCGAATAAATAATTTCTCCTTCTTTGTTCAGAATTCTTACATCATAAATTGATTGATCTTTCCCGATTGTGTTTATCGTCTCTTGAATATGTTCTCTCTGATTAAATAGCATGCTATAGCGAGTACTATTTTTAACAGTTTCACTCAATTGATTCGCATGTCTTTCAACTTCTGTAAGGAGAACATCACTTTGGGATTTTATATTGAAGTAAGAATAAACGCCAATTATAATAATCGAAGTAAAACCGACTGCAAAAATTAATTTAAGTGCAATCCTTCTATAAAAACCTATTTCTCCAAACCGTTTCATTCAGCTTAATTCATTTATTAAAATTATTTTTTCTCTTTATCAGTTGATAAATACCTAATTAGAAAAACAAATAATACTAAGAAACACATTAACAATAAGTACTCTAGGCCCTTTGTTTCGAATATATTTAGATATGTATAAGATTCCATCTCAAACCTCAATAATTTTTGTTTTTTTCAAATACTGGCATTCTTGTTACAATCCAACGGAATACCCACAGCTCACAAGAAATAACCATAAGTGTAACTACTATTTCTTGCCATGATGGAATATATTTATCTACAACATTCCAATTAAAAGTAATTACTGATATGTTCAAGCGATTAAGTATAATACCTATTAAACTTAGTATAGAAGCAACACGAATAATTCCTAATGATTTATTTCTTACACTATATGCAAACATGAAACATGGAATTAGAACCAAACCAATTACTTCTAAAAGAAACCAACCACCCCAAAAATCATTCAATAAATCCCAATGCTTACCATGAACAAAAATTAATGCTTTAAAGAAATAATAAACAAACATTGAAATTGCTGCACCTTTTGCTAATCCAAATATTATTTCGTTAAATGAATGGTGATGCTTCGGGTCAATCAATTTCTTGAACACTTTATGACTAATTGTTCCCTCAAAAATTATCATTGATAAGCCAGCAAAAATGGAAGAGACAAGAAATAATATTGGAATAAATTCAGTATACCAGAGTGGGTGAATTTTTGGCTTTGCCATTAGAAATAAAGCACCAAGTCCGGATTGATGAAGTGTTGAAAGTGTTATACCAAAAATTACTGTGGCTAATGTTAATGAGTTCAAAATTTTTCTCAACTTTTCAAATTTAGCCCATTCAGCGATAACTGGAGAGAATTCAATAAATTCAGCAATCATGTACAATAGGAAATGCCATGAAACTAAAAACAGAACCGAATTGTATCCAAAGGAATTTCCAATAATTGGATTTATAATATTCCATGGTTTTCCTAAATCAAGCACTAATGCACCGGCATAAAAAATATAAGCAAGCAAACCATTTAAAACTGTAACTCGCACTATTGAATGATATTTTTCAACTCTCATTACATATACAACAAATGTTATTATGTAAGCTCCTCCAGCAAAAGCAACTCCAGTAACTACATCAAACCCTATCCAAAAACCCCACGGATATTTCTGTGATAAGTTAGTAACAGAACCTAAACCTTCAGTGAAGCGAAAATATAAGATTATTAATCCCACTATAATTATTGGAATAGTTATAATATTAAATGGTGTTAGCCATTTCCCTTGTGGTTTTAGTTCTTGAAAAAAGAATTTCAAAAATCTTTTTATTTCGGATTGAATTGACTGTGAATTATTCATGATTCAACTCCTCCGTTTTTCCTATTTCATTTTTTCGTTCTGTCAACATATTAAGTCCTAAAAGTAATGCTGGAACTCCAAACAACACTAATGGGACAGCGTAAAGAAATTCTCTAGTATATTCTGGGTATGGAGTATTTCCAAGGTCTGTTCTAAATCCAATTTGATCAAACGGTACGGGGGAAAGGTATAACCATCCGGTTCCGCCGACTTCATACTCACCATAAATTTTTGGTTCATATTTTTCAGGATGGCTGTATACTCTATATCGTGCAATCTCCAATAATTCTCTTTTACTTCCAAACATTAAAGCGTCCATTGGACATGCATCTACACAAGCTGGTTTTTTCCCATCAATAATTCGCTCATAACACATTTTGCATTTTTGAATTTTAGGATTCCATTCATGGTATTCAAATTTTGGAATATCAAATGGGCATGAAACCATGCAATATCTACAGCCCATGCATTTATTTTCTCTCCATATTACGGGTCCATCAGTAGTTTTAAACATTGCATTTGTAAGACAAGCTGCACTGCATGCCGGCTGCCAGCAATGCATACATTGTTTTTTTACATATACTTTCCCTTTTGCAGTATCATAGCAATTTACAACGGTCCATTGTTTTTCACTTGTATCCCTAATTGAATTGAAAGCATTGTCTTTTGTTATATCTGGTACAAAAAGATTATGCTCTAATGAGCAAGCTACTTCACATGATCGACATCCAATACATCTTGTAGTATCAACTAGAACTCCATAAAATTCCTTTTTCACATTCTGATTTTCAGCTTTAGTTTTTCCATTTGGCAGTGCAACAGAAATGGCTGCTGCAGTTTTTAAAAAATTTCTTCGATCCATATCTACTCCTTAAAAGGCTGAATATTTTTTTTCAATTCAAATATTTTTTTTGGTATGACAAGTATAACAACGCTCACTTGCTTCTTTACCAGTCTTTACTTCATGGCATTCCCAACATTTTTTATGAACTACTACTTTAGAACTCAATGTTTCATCAGTAATTTTGGTAGGTTGTGTATGATGGCATTTTTTGCAACTAAAGTATTGTGTTTTTGAGGATGAATTTGAGGTATGACAGATTTCACAATTGATCCATCCCGACTTAAAATAATTTGGGTGGGGGGTTTTTAGTGAGTTTGCATTAATTTGATGATGGCAAAAAACACATTTTATCTCTACATTCTTTACATGGTATTCATGAAAAAAGTTTACATCTCCAATAGAAGAATTGAAAATTATATCTTTAGGATTTTTTAATGTATCAGTACGGATAAAATTAATTTGAATTATTTCATAATGTGAATTATCAATGTTTGTTTTATTTTCTATACTAGGATTACTATTATTGAAATATGTCATGTTAGTAAATAACACGAAAATTAATACAACATAAAATTTAGCTACCATTATAACCTCTCATAATTTTCTATAAGAATGAATTTTTAAAGTCATTCCAAATTTTTTCTTTCTTTTTATTCTCATCCTTCAAGTTATTTTCTGCGCTAATTAGGATTTGCGTATATCTATTAATTTCACTTTGATACCAATCGATAGTATTCTTACCAATTTTTAGGTTAACAATTTCCTCACTCAAGTTGGATGGTTCAATGATGCAAATCCAACATAATTCAAATTGCCTAAACCTAATCCATTCTGGGTGTTCTAAATATTCTTCATTTATTGATACTATTTTCCCAGTTATCGGTGATTTAAATTCGAACGTAGTACCAAATGCTTTTAATGAAAAAAGTAAGTTGCCTTGATTATAAAAATGATTGACGTCTGGAAAGACAACCTCATCTACCTTATCAATAATTTTTTTAATGAAATCATCTACACCCACTCGGACATTACCGTTCAATTCTATCTGAATCCAGGTATGGTTATTTGAAAGGAAAGCACCAGCCGGCACATTAAATTCGCGTTTTGAAGTTGATTCCTTTGTAGTTTGAGTTACTAAACGTATGGTTGGTTTCATCTGCCTTTCTATTCGATCATGGCGTCTTATCAATGAATTCTTAACGAATTCTATTAATTCATCCTCAGCAAAAGGTTTCTGAACATAATCTGCCGCACCATATTTCATCGTTTCAACTGCAGATTCAATTGTAGCATATCCAGTTATTACTATTACATCAATATCTGGACGTAAATGTTTTACAGCTTTTGTTACTTCGATGCCATCCATCTCAGGCATTTTTAAATCTGTAAATACAAAATCATATTCCTCTTTTTGAATTAATCCTAATGCTTCTTTTCCATTTTCAACAGTGTCAATTGAATAGCCAGCAAGAACTAAAATTTTTCTAAAGCTATCCAAAATAATTGGTTCATCATCAATAGCTAATATTCTCGCTTTTTGATGATCGACTTGAACTCTTTTTAATGATGCAGCTTCTACAGTAAAATCTAATTTCAAACCTATGTCTAGCGCTCTTTCACGTTCTCGTTTGATTTTTAGTTGTTCTCTTTTTTTGAAAGCAAATCGGAGTGCAACATCAACGATAATAAAAACGATGATTGTAAGAATTACAATTAATGCAATCATATGAGATTCTCCAGTATTTTTGATTTAAAACAATCTATGTTGAATAAGAGAAATCTATTTAAAGATAATTTATTTCTTACTTTGTAAAATGAATCAAGAATGAATGTAATGATTCAAATTTCTCAAAAGATTTTATATCTATATGGGTTTGATTTATTCCTGAAATGATATGTATGAAGAGAAGTTTCATTATCGGATTCTATTTAAATGGAGCTGTTTATCCATTTCAAAATTACATTATTAGTCTTTGGATGTCAACGAAATTCGATTAAAAACGCTTCAAATAATCAAATATTCTGTTATTTTTGTCAACCAGATTAAAAAGAGATAAAAGTAATGAGCAAGCAAAAACCAGAGTTAGAAAAATTAAGAAATAAAATAAATAAAGTTGATTCTAAGATAATTGAGCTTCTTTCAAATAGAAGAAAACTTAGCAAAGAAGTTATTAAAGCAAAGGAAATTGAAGGGAATCAAATTAGAGATCAAAAAAGAGAAGTTGAATTACTTAATCGGCTTAGTAAAGTTGGAAAAAAATTTGGACTCGATTCACATTTTGTAACAAAAGTTTTTCATGAAATTATTGATGATTCAGTTAGGATGCAGCAAAATTTTGTTCAGCAATTATTAAATGAAAAGGATGGCGATAAAAAGAGGATTCAAATCTCAATTCAAGGAATTGAGGGTTCGTATAGTTATTTAGCAGCGCAAAAATTTTTTTCTCAAGCTGGTTATGATTTATCATTCATCTCCAATAAGCGGTTTGAAGATGTAGTTGAGTGTTGTGAAAAAGGTGATGCAGACTATGCTATACTTCCAATTGAAAATACAACTTCCGGCGGAATTAATGAAGTATATGATGTTTTATTGCACACATCTCTCTCTATAGTTGGTGAAGAGAAATTTCAGGTTAAACATTGTCTCGTTGCTAAGAAAAATATTCCGCTTTCTAAAATCAAAAAAATATATGCACATCATCAAGCGGCCGCTCAGTGTAGTAAATTTATAGAAACCGTTCCGAATTGCTCAGTTGAATATTTTATAGATACTGCTATGTCAGTTCAAAAAATCAAAGAAATTGGGAATCAGTATTATGCAGCTATTGCAAGTGAAGAAGCGGCAAAATTATTCAAAGTAAAAATTTTGAAAACTGATATTGCTAATCAATCTGAAAATTATACGAGATTTTTAATTGCCTCTCGCAAACCAACTTCGGTTGATCCGCGAATTCCAACTAAAACTTCTTTGGTAATGGCAACCTCGCATACTCCTGGTTCTTTGGTTGAAGCATTGAATATTTTTAGAAAATATAATGTGAATATGACTAAACTTGAATCACGACCAATTATTGGCAATCCGTGGGAAGAGATGTTTTATTTAGATTTTGAAGGGAACACATCCGATGAAAAAATTCAAAAAGCACTTGATGATTTAGGACACTTTACACGTTTTTTAAAAATACTCGGAAGTTATCCTTCTCAAGATTTGGTGAAGACAAAACTCGAATTTTCAGAACTTCTTTTTGATAAAGAATATTCGACTGCAAATGAGAATCATGAAAAAAAATCTAATGTTGATGTACCAACTCCAAAATTAAAAGGGAAGAGTTATAAACTTGCAAGCAGAGAATACAAAAATGAAGATACCATTATAAAAGTAAAAGATGTTCAAATAGGAGGAAATAATTTTGTTGTAATTGCTGGTCCATGTGCAGTTGAATCAGAAAAACAAATTATGGAATGTGCATTAGAAGTAAAAGAAAATGGAGCGCAAATTTTAAGAGGCGGTTGTTTCAAACCTCGCACTTCTCCATATAGTTTTCAAGGCTTAGGTAATGATGCTCTCAAGTTTTTGTCTCAAGCTGGAAAATCATATGACCTTCCAGTAATAACTGAAGTTTTGGATACCGAACATGTTCTGGCTGTAGCTAAGTCTGCTGATATTTTACAAGTTGGTGCACGTAACATGCAAAACTTTGCTTTGCTTAAAGAAGTTGGAAAATCACACCGACCAGTATTGTTGAAACGTGGAATGATGTCCTCAATTGATGAATTATTAAATGCGGCAGAATATATCTTATCTCATGGCAACCGGCAAGTTATTTTATGTGAACGCGGAATTAGAACATTTGAAACTGCAACAAGGAATACTCTTGATTTAAGTGCTATTCCAGTATTAAAGGAATTAACACATTTACCAATAATAGTTGATCCATCTCATGCAGTTGGACAGAGAGACAAAGTTGTTCCATTAGCAAAAGCTGCGAAGGTTATAGGGGCACATGGAATTATGGTTGAGTTCCATCCTGAACCTGAAAAAGCTTGGAGCGATGGTGAACAATCACTTTATTTTCATCAGTTCGAAGAATTAATGAGGGATTTATATAAACTATAATTAAGTAAAATTGTACATCAATTGTTAAAAACACTTTATATTGATAAAATGAAGAAATGAAAAAAATTATAGACTGATGTTTGTTAAAATAAATATTGCAGCTGCAAGTTGATATGATAATAACTTGCACTAGTTTTAGTGAATGCAATCCCAGAATCTAATCCTAAACCTAATTTAAAACCTTTTAAATTGTCGTCAGTAAAATCTATTCCGCTAACTAAACCAAAAGTTACTCCCGGTTCCCAAATATTGATATCACTAAATGTTCTATCATTAATTATCATTATTCCAGCACTGCTCTCAGCGAATATTAATTTTGAAAAGTTAATGTTTAGAACGCCCTTTAAAAAGTAGGATTTCAAAAATGGATAATATCTGCTCATTCTATTTTCCGGTATAAAGTATTCAATTTTCCTTGCGTAAAAAAAACCGGTTCTAAATGAAACATCTTCGGTAAACCAAAGTTGAAAATCGAAAAACAATGAACCGCCAAAACTGGTAACAGATGGAGAATTTCCTTTTATTTCTCCAATTCCAACCATGCCGCCAAAACCTAAAGGTTTAATTTGCGAAGAGATAGTTGAAGAACTATAACACAATAAAATTATTATTAGAAAGTTTCTCGCTAAGTTCATTATTTTTATTAAGTTCAGAAAATATTCTTGTTAACGCAACATCAAATTAACAAAATAAATGTGAGGTTAAAATGGAAAAAAACTTATATCATTATAAAGCAACTGTTACTGAAGTCTATGATGGTGATACTTGCACAGTTGATATTGATCTCGGACTTCATGTGTGGACAAGAGGAGAGAAAATACGTCTCAATAGAATTAATGCTCCTGAAGTGAGAGGATCCGAAAAGGAAAAGGGTATTCTATCCAGAGATTTTTTGCGCAATAAAATTCTTGGCAAAGAAATTCTTCTTGAGACTATCAAAGATAAAGATGAAAAGTACGGTCGTTACCTTGGAGAAATTATTTTATTGGATTCATCTAATAATGAAATAAATGTAAATGATTTGTTAGTAAAAGAAGGTTTTGCAGAGTATAAGAAATACTAGATTAAGAGTAGGCAAGATAGTTTTGTGGCTATTCGTCCGGAGGAATCATTGTATTCCATAAAATTATATAAACAACTAATCCTGGTATCATAAATGTAATAAAGGTTAATACTGCCCAAAAGATTCTCACAACAAGGGGACTAATATTTAACTTTTCTGCAATTCCTCCGCATACGCCGCCAAGATATCTGTCATTTGATCTTTTGAAATTCATATAAAAATTTAAAGAATATTTTTATTAGCAATTTTAATTTCTTAAACAGCTTTTTGAATTCCTTTAAAATCTTGTCCAGTTGGTTGTTGGAAAATACTTAATTCAAATTGGGGAATAACTGCTAAAATGTGATCGAAAATATCTGACTGAACATTTTCATATTCAAGCCAATCAGTAGTGCTAGTGAAAATATAAATTTCAATCGGCAGTCCTTCAGAACCAGGTGGAAGCTGGCGTACCATAAAAGTTAAATCTTTTCGCAAATCTTTTCTTTGTCTTAAATATTCAATTAAATATGCTCGGAAGGTACCAATGTTTGTCAATCTTCTTCTGTTCACTAAAACAGAGTTATCAAAATTCATTTCTTGATTGAACTTATTTATTTCTTCTCGTTTTTCCTTAATATAGTTTTTAATCAACTGATATTTTTCAAACTTATCAAGCATCTCTTCTGTACAGAATTTAATACTTGATTGGTCAATAAATACTGAACGTTTAATTCTTCTTGCGCCGCTCATTTTCATTCCGCGCCAATTCTTGAATGATTCTTCCAACAATTTATAAGTTGGAATTACGCTAATTGTTTTGTCAAAATTCTGAACTTTAATAACATTCAATGAGATATCAATTACATCACCATCGGCGCCAAATTTTTGTGTCTCTATCCAATCACCAACTTTAACCAAATCATAAGAAGAAATTTGAATGCTTGCAACAAATGACAAAATAGTGTCTCGGAATACCAAAACAAGTACGGCAGTTAAGGCACCAAGTCCAGTAAGAATTGTCCAAGGAGATTCACCCAGCAGAGAACCAATAATTAAAATAATTCCAAAAATATAAATGAAAATTATTACAACTTGAATGTAACCTTTGATAGGTCTCTCTTTATATTTATCAGTTTTCTCATAGTGATCGCTCAATGAATTAAGGATTGCACTTAATGTTGTTACGAAGGTTAAAATTACAAGAGAATCAATCAATCCGTTTAATAAGCTTTGCAAGTTTGGCAGCAAGTAGGTAAACAGTCTCAAAATTAATAGTGGAGCCAAGTAAGAGACTCGTCTTAAAACACGCCAATTGAAAAGAACATCATCAATTTCGGTTTTAGTTGAATGAATTAATTTACGTAAAATTTTTAGTATTACATTTTTCATTAAAAAATAGGAGATAAGAGCAATCAGAAATGCTAATAAAAATTTAATATTGTTGTTTAACCAAGTAAACTTTTCAACTAGTTCGCTAAACCATTGAATCATGATTTTTTCTGGTATTATTGATAATTCTATTTAAAGTTACAAAATTTTTGGGAGTTGGTGGATACTTTTATAGTTTGGTGCATCAAATGTATAGTTAATTCTAAAACTTTGGGTATGAAATGAATTATAAAGATAATTTAAAAGCTTATATAGCCTGGAGTTCTATTTGCATTATTTGGGGAACAACATATTTGGCAATCAGGATTGGAGTTGAAGATTTACCACCAATGTTATTTGCTGGAATGAGATGGTTAATAGCCGGTCCAATTTTGCTTTTAGTATTAAGAATTAAAGGATATGCAATTCCAAAGAAATCGGATTTTATTCCAATAGCAATAATTGGACTTTCTCTGCTCGGCCTAGGTAATGGATTTGTAGTTTTTGCTGAACAGTGGGTTCCTTCAGGTCTAACATCATTGTTAATTACAACAGTCCCTTTTTGGATGGTAGGTTTAGAGTTTATTACACCCAATTCGGATAAATTGAACAAAAAAATTGTTGCTGGTTTAATTTTAGGATTAGCTGGAGTTGGACTAATATTTTGGGGAGACTTAGAAAATTTATTTAATGTGTCGTATCTACTTGGAGTAATTGGTTTGATGATAGCAGTTATTTCATGGTCTGCGGGTTCTGTATATTCAAAGTATAAAAAAGTCAGTGTGCATCCATTAATGAGTGCTGCATTTCAAATGACAATTGCTGGTGTTGTACTGTCCACTTTTGGTATATCACTTGGCGAAATTTCATCTCTGCATTTTACTAAGGAAAGCTTAATTGCATTTTCATATTTAATAGTATTCGGATCACTTATTGGATATGCATCCTACATATATGCAATTGCTCATTTGCCAGTCTCGCTTGTTTCAACATATGCCTATGTTAATCCTATAATTGCGCTTTTCTTAGGCTGGCTTATTCTTGATGAAAAAATTACTCTAACTATTATTATTGCTTCAATAATAATTTTGTTAGGAGTTGCAGTTGTAAAGAAAGGCACTATGTTGATTAGAATGAGAGCAACAAATTAATATGTAAAATGTTTTATTTGCTCACCTTTTGCTTCAAGTTCTGTCATTGCTTCAATTCCAATTTCAAGATGCAAATCCACAAATTTTTGAGTTACTATGCGGTCTGATTCTTCAGTTTTTACACCATCTGGTATCATTGGCAAATCAGAGACTAATAACAAAGCTCCTCTTGCAATTTGATTTGCATAACCAACAATAAAAAGTGTTGCAGTTTCCATGTCAATTCCAATAGCACCAAGTTTTTTTAAATACTTTTTAAAATTGTTGTCCCATTCCCAAACTCTTCTATTCGTTGTGTAAATAACACCAGTTCTATATTCAAGATTTCTATTTAAAATTTTATCTGAAACGAATTTATGTAACTTAAATGATGGTAATGCTGGAACTTCTGGGGGAAAATAGTCATCACTTGTTCCATCGCCTCTAATTGCAGCTGTTGGCAAAATAAAATGACCAATCTCAGTTGATTTTTTTAGACCGCCACATTTGCCCAAAAACAAAACTCCTTTTGGAGATCGGGCAACTAATAGATCCATAATAGTTGCGGCGTTTGCAGAGCCAATACCAAAATTAATAATTGATACTCCTTTAGAATTGGTAGCCGTTTGCATTGGTTTCCCGATCCCTTTAACATCACAATTAAAACGTTCTGCAAATTTTGTAATATAGTTTTGGAAATTTGTTAAAATTACAAAATCACCAAAATCATCAAGTTTAGTTCCGGTATATCTTGGCAGCCAATTTTTTGCGATTTGAAGTTTTGTTTTCAATTTAAATTTCTTCCTTATTTAATTTCAACTCTCTTAAATCTACTGGTCAGATTCTTTTTTTTATTCTTTATAAAAATATCTAAATACATGACGACTAAAGATAGTAAGAATCCAATAATCGAACCTATGATAGCGCCTCCAATTATATCAGACGGATAATGAACCCCAACATAAGGGCGAGAAATTGCCATCAAGAAGGCAACAGTTAATAAAATCCATCTATATTTTGGAAAGATCTTTCCGAAATAAAAAGCCGCAGCAAAATTATTTACCGCATGGGAAGAAGGAAATGAAAATGAACTATTACATCCAACCAGTATATTTACATTTAGTAAAACATTACAAGGCCTAACCCTTTCAAATAAATTTTTTAGTACTGAACTACTTATTTGATCTGATGCAAAGACTAAAAAAATTGAACCAATAGCTGCAATTTTACCAATTCTACCTCCTTTAAAAAAACAGATTAAAATTAGGACAAGATAGAGTAAATACCAGTGCTTTACCTCAGTTAAAAAAACAAATAATTTGTCAAAAAAAGGATTGGATAGGGATTGGTTTATAAAATAGAATATTGAAACATCTATGTTGTATAATATTTCTCCCATAAAATTCTATCCTTATTATTAAGAAAATTAGTTATCTTAAATTGCAGTTTGAAATTTAATTGGAAAAATACAAATTTTTGACAGCTTTTTTTATTATTAACCACAAAGAAAATATTTTCTAATTTTCAACTGAGAGCAGAGTGGGTACGGATAAAGAAAAAGATCAGAATTCAAAAATAACGTCCGAAGTTAGATTACAGAATTACATAAAAGAAGAAAATAAAAAGCAATTAATTTCTCCTCTAAAATCACTTACCTACTTCACTATTGCTACTGGGCTACTTGCGCTAATTCTTGAAGTTCGATATTTCGAAAAGTTTAAAGTTCAGATTTTTTCTTCAAGGCTTTCTTCAATTCTGATTGCATTTGTCATTTTGTTAATTGCAAATTCAAAATTTGGTAAAAAGTATTCTGTTCTATTAATACACGTTTTACTTATTTCCATTATTTCATCATTTGGGATAATGATTTATCTTATCCCCAAAACTCTCATATTTAATTCCTACTTAATAAGTTTAATAATTTTTATAGCGGCTCTTTTTCTAAGTTGGGAAGTAACGAATCAGATTATTGTAGCCATTTATTACAATGTAGTTTTTGCCGTTTCCATTTTAATATCTAGTAAAGAGATTTACATTTTACCTAATATGGTAGAATCGGTAATACTTGTTTTAATTATTAGTATAATAGCTGTAATAGCGAGTTACATCAATTATCTTTATAGGCAAGATGCATTTAGAAAGGGATATGAGATTTCACTTTCTGAAAAGAAATTTAGAAACATTTTTGAACACTCTGCAGAAGGAATATTTCAAATATCAACAGAAGGAAAATTGCGCACATTTAACCCGGCATTTGTAAAAATGCTTGGCTATTCTAATGATAACGAATTAATGAACCTTAATTTATTTGAGAACTTTTTTGCAAAAGAAAGTGATTGGGAATTGTTAAGCAAGCTTTTGGAAAAACAAAGCAAAGTTAGAAACTTCCGAGTTTCGTTTTTTAAGAAAGACCATTCAGAAATAACTGTTCGTATGAATGCCAGATTAAACACTGATGATGACGGCACAACTTTTTATGAAGGAAGCCTCCAAGACATTACTCAACAAGTAATTGCTGAAATTGAAAAGCAAAAAGCTCTTGAAGCGCTTAAGCAAGAAAAAATGAATACTGACAACATTGCTAAAAAAGCATTAACTGAAAGCAACTATAAAACAAAATTCCTTGCTAACATGAGTCATGAAGTAAGAACACCTATGAATTCTGTAATGGGTTTTCTTACTTTAATTGAAAATGATTTGTTCGAAAGTGTTGATGAATTAAAAACTTTTGCTCGCGACGCTCGATTAGCAGCAGAATCTCTATTAGATATCATTAACAATATATTGGATATATCTAAAATTGAAGCTGGCAAAATGGATCTTGATGAAGTTGAATTTAATATATCTGATGAAATTCAGAAAGCCACGTCAATTATAGGTCAAGCTATCAGGCAAAAGAACCTTAAGTTGGAAATTAATAACGACTTTGATATTCCTGAGCATTTGTATGGGGACCCAACTCGTTATAGACAAATTATCTTAAACCTTTTAAGTAATGCGGTTAAATTTACAGAGGAAGGAAAGATCACTTTATCTGTAAAAATTAAAAACACTACAAGCAATTTTGTTGAACTTATTACAAGTGTTGAAGATACTGGGCAAGGAATTCCGCCAGAAAAAATAAATCTTCTATTTGAACCTTACGTACAAGTTAAAACGCAAAAAGCAAAGAAAGAAGGGACGGGACTTGGACTTGTTATTTCAAAAGAATTTGTAAAATTAATGCGAGGAGAAATTAAAGCTGAAAGTAAACTTGGCGTTGGAAGTAAGTTTTATTTTACTGTTCGGTTCAAATTAACTAAAGATTCATTACTCGATGACATTTCAGAGGATGAATCAAGACCGGTTGAACATGTTGTTTCGCTTCGATTAACAAAAACTTCTGAATTTAGAACTGATCGTGGTTCACGAAAAAGAGTACTTCTGGTTGAAGATAATCCGATAAGTCAAAATTTGGAAATGAAAATTCTTCGCGAAGTTGGCTATGAAGTTGAAGCTGTATCTAACGGTCATGATGCTATCGAGGCAGTGAAAACAAATCTATTTGATATTGTGCTTATGGATGTTGAAATGACTGACATGGATGGAATTACAGCGACTAGAAAAATTAGGGAATTAGGAGGCAAGCCTGGAAAAATTCCGATCATCGCTGTTACTGCTCATTCAAGCATGAAAGACAGAGAAAAATGTCTTGCTTCCGGTATGGAGGATTATATAGCCAAACCAATAAACATACACTTTTTAAAACTCACAATTGATCAATGGGTTAAAGCACAGTTAAAAAATACCCTCACCTAATGTGAGGGCATATCGTTTAAAACATCAATCCATCATTAGAACTTCTTTAATATGACCAAGAGCCCAATCAATCTCTGTTTTCTTGATAACTAAAGGAGGAGCAAATCGAATTACGTTTTCATGAGTTTCTTTACAAAGAATTCCTCTTTGCATCAAAGATTCACAAAACCTTCTTGCACCTTTTGCTTCTTTATTTAGTTCAACTCCAATGAATAAACCTTTACCTCGAACTTCCTTAACATGTTTGGAGTTTATTTTACATAACTCCTCAATAAAATATTTTCCTAAC
>Ga0194110_10003182_pt1 | contig 20406 bp, 22 predicted proteins | sample TA2Kig1200mmetaG_FD_146192 | JGI IMG/M metagenome (GOLD analysis project Ga0194110, IMG submission 146192) | Freshwater microbial communities from Lake Tanganyika, Tanzania - TA2015032 Kigoma Deep Cast 1200m | ecosystem: Environmental > Aquatic > Freshwater > Lake | place: Tanzania: Lake...
CAGGAACGATGGCGCCGGCAGGCACGATGTCAATTTTGATTCGTCCGCCGGACATCTCCTCGATTCTCTTGGCCAGACCTACAGCGCTTCGATGGAGGGCGATCCCAGCAGGCCAGGTCGTCTGCATTTTCCAGGCGAGGGTTTGCGCCTCTACATCTCTTGGCGTCAAAATGGTCAATCCCATTCCTGCGAACAGCATCAAACCTAATATCCAAACAAATCCTTTTTTCATCTTCTCCTCCTTATGAATGATTTTTCTGTTTGAATGATTCGAGATATCTGATGAAAACCTCTCCCGATGTGCCACCTAACAAGCTTCTTTCATCCCCCCCTTCTTATGAAAATACTTTGCTTTGGTTTGCCTCCATCATGCGATCAAACCGTTTTACATGATCCTGAATAAGGGTCATTGTCTTTTGATCGTCTTTCCTCTTGATCGCCTCTACGATTCCATACAGGTCCTTATAGATCCTTTCCGTAACCCCTTCTTCTTTGGGAAGGAACCGGTCAAAATACCGGAAGATATTGTCATAAACAATAGATAGGACTGATTCGAAAACCCTATTCCCCGCAATTCTTGCAAGACAGAGATGAAATTGGTTGTCCACTTTAATGACTTCCCTCCAATTCTCCGGCTTTCCATCGAGGAGAGTCTTAATCAATTCCAGAAGGGAAGTTAATTCCTTGATATCCTTTTTCTTTGCTTTCTTTGCCGCCATTGAGGCAACTGCTCCTTCCACTTCCTCACGAAACTCGGCTAACTCCTTCAAATCAATTTTTTGATACCGGAGCAGAAGGTCGAGGCTTTCGCTTACGGGTTGGGTATTGACGGGGCAGACAATCGCGCCCCCTCTCATTCCTGTCCGGATTTGGATGAGTTTCTTCTGTTCCAGTGTCCGGAGGGCTTCTCTCAGTGTGCCCCGGCTGACCTGAAAAGTTTCCCTCAATTGCCGTTCACCCGGAAGCCTCTCTCCGGTTTTAAGGCTTCCCTCGAGGATGGCCTCCTGAATCTGGGAGACAACATCCTCAAACGCTCGGTTTTGTTTCGCCTTCTTAAACATGGGGTTCATTTGAAATGGTTTAACCATTACAACAAATCGGTGTTGATGTCAACATGTATAATTGGGGTCAGCTGTTCACATTGGATATTTCCGAATAGAGAATCCCCTCCAAAATTGGGAGGGACAGTTTATGGCAAGACCACTGCGAATGGAGTGTGAAGGTGTTTTTTATTTGTATTGAGGCCTCTGGTTATAATATCCGGTCTTTGAGGGCAGGAAACTCTCTTCTGACGGTTGAAATTTTGTCCAGATCAATATCCGCTCGAAGGATGCACTCCTCATCTCCGGCACTGGCAACGATTGTGCCCCAAGGATCAACCATCATGCTATGACCGCAGAACTGAAATCCATGGCTCTTTCCTGCACAGTTGCTCGAGATGAGATAAGCGCTGTTTTCAATCGCCCTGATCCGATTGAACATCAGCCAGTGTTCCAGCCTTGGATAGGGCCATCCAGAGGCCACCAAAAATAATTCAGCGCCTTTATTGAGCATGATCCTGAAGAGTTCCGGAAACCGTAGGTCGTAGCAAATGCACATTCCGATTTTGCCCAAGTCCGTTTCAACGACCACGACTTCACTGCCTCTCGAAAGGATCTGGCTCTCCTCAAACCCAAACCCAAAGAGATGAATCTTCCGATATCTAGCGATTAATTTCCCGTCGGGATTGAAAAGCAGGCTGGTGTTGAATAATTTTCCATGATCCTCTTCCACAAAACTCCCGGCATGGAGATAAAAACCGTGTTCTTTCGCTTTTTGGGACATCCTCCGGGCTGTTTCGCCATTCATCGTCTCCGACTCTTTCGAATAGAGATCGAAAGAGAAGTAGCCGATGTTCCATATCTCCGGAAGGATCACAAGATGTGCTCCTCTTGCCTGATCCAGGAGCGATTCCACCCGTTTAATCCTCCGGGATTTATTCTCCTCTCCGATCAACAATTGTATCGATGCAACGCTAAATTTTTTTTGCATCCCTTCAGACACTCCGACGTCTCGGTTTTTAGGAATTGATAGGTTCTTTTTCCTGTTATGCTTTCCCATTGATCAAGTTGTTTTTCATCATCTCCCCGAGGGCTTTTGACCGCCCAGTTGCCACCTCGACCGCATTGATCAGGGTCGTCCTCAACCCGCCCTGCTCGAGGGTATGGAGACCTGCAATGGCTGTTCCCCCCGGTGAGGTGACCATATCTTTCAGTTTTCCCGGATGTTCACCTGTCTCGATCAACATCTTTGCCGCACCCAGAACGGTTTGAGAAGCCATAATCAATGCATCATCTCTTGATAGCCCCACCTTGACCCCTGCATCCGCCAGGGCATCGATGATGAGAAAGATGTAGGCAGGTCCGCTCCCACTCAAACCGGTCACTGCATCGAGAAGGTATTCTTCGATGAGAATCGATTTCCCCACGGAATCGAAGATTGTTTTCGCCATCATCAAGTCTTCTTTGGAGGCATGTTTTCCTCCGGAAATTGCAGAGACTCCTTCCCGGACAGAGACACAGATGTTGGACATTACCCGGATCAGTTTTAGCTCTTTCCTGGCGCAGGATTCGATCGCATCGAGCGGAACCCCGGCCGCAATCGAAATGATCAGTTTCGAGAGATCAAGATGTTTGGCCACCTCATCCACCACCTGCTTCATGATCTGTGGTTTCACGGCCAGAACGATAATATCAGATTGTTTCACCACCTCCAGATTATGGGAGGTCCCCCTTACCCCGTGCTGTTCCCGGACCGCCTTCAACCTCTCAGGCCGAACATCAGAGCAAAGAATCTGCTCTGGCCGACAGAGATGGCCATGAAGAAGACCATGGATCAAGGCCTCACCCATATTGCCAGATCCCACAAAACCAATCTGTTTGTTCCTTAGCATGGTGTCTCCTCCTCAAAGGGTTCGCCCCATTAGAAATGACTCCCATTACGGCTTGAAACCGAGCGGAACGCTATTTCTAAGGAGGTAAAGATTTTTGTGGCAAAAAACCTGTGACTTATGGTAAATATGAAGAAACATAAAACTGAAATGGAAGCCTGTCAAGAAATAAAAAAGAGATTTCTGAAAAAACCCAGAAATCTCTGATTACACCGATTAGGAACCGATAACACAGATTAGAAATGCATTGATAAATAAAGAAAAATATGTGGAATCATTTTTTGAAATCTGTGTCATCAGAGAGTGAAAGGTAGGTTTTCAAAGCTCTCCAAAAGGTGGTCTAAAAAGCTACACCGAGCTCTCCGTGATCGAGGGCTTCATGGCTTTTTTAAAAACCTTAAAAAGGAGGAAATTGAGACGATGTTTAAAAATATCCTGTTCTGCACCGATTTTTCAGAGAATTCCCATTATGCGTTCACCTATGCCCTCGACCTGGCAAAGACTTACAAGGCATCCCTTCTGGTCCTCCATGTAACACCTCTACCGGTTTATCCAGAGCAACTCTCGATCTATCTTTCCCCTGAGAAGCTGGAGGAACTGAAAAAATCCCAGAAGAACGAGGTGGTTCATCTTCTTGAGGAAAACTATCTTAAGAAGATGAATCGCTTTAAAAATTTCAAGGTTGTTTTCAAAGAGGGGGAACCCTTCGTTGAGATTATTCGGATGGCAAAAAAAGCGTCTGCCGACCTCATTGTCATGGGGACTCATGGCCGGACAGGTCTGGATCACGTCCTCTTCGGAAGCACGGCGGAGAAAGTGGTACGCAAATCCCCCTGCCCGGTGTTGACCATCCGGCTCCCCGGGAAAAAATTCAGAATGCTTTAACTCAGATGTTGCAATATCGAACCCGAGCAGGGGTGCTTCCAAACCCTTGCAATTGCGGATTTTTACAAAATCAAGGGTAACAGAGGATATCACTTTACGTGAAGTCCTGGTTTTGGCTGGAAACGCATGCGGCAGACTCCCAAAGGTGCCGCTGCAAGGTTTTTACGGTGCCCCCGCCCGGTTTCGATATTGTTTTTTTTGCAACTGGCGGGTTAAATGAGTGAATGGTGTGAGTGAATTTGTCAATGGTTAAACGAATCACCAATATGATTCACGATCCACAAATCTTAGAAAAAACTATGTTCCGATATATTGTGATCGAAGGGCCGATCGGCGTAGGCAAAACGAGTTTGACCAGACTTTTGGCAAAAGAGTTTAATGCGCGATTGATCCTGGAGAAACCGGAAGAGAATCCTTTCCTTTCCCAGTTTTATTGGGATAGGAAAAAGTATGCCTTTCAGACCCAAATCTTCTTCTTGCTCAACCGCTTTCAGCAACAAAGGGAGATTGCCCAGTACGACCTCTTTAATCAGATCACCCTGAGTGACTATCTTTTCGCCAAGGACCGGATCTTTGCGTCCATGAATCTGGACGACCATGAATTAGCCCTCTATGATCAGATCTATAGCCTTCTCCATGGACAGATCCCAACTCCGGACCTGGTGATCTTTCTTCAGGCAAGGCCTGAGGTTCTGTATCACAGGATCAAATCGAGAAATATCGCCTATGAGAAAGAGGTGGATTTAGAATACCTCAAGGCATTGACGGAAGCCTACAACTACTACTTCTTCCACTATGACCAGGGTCCCCTGCTGGTGGTCGATACGAGTGAGATCGATTTTGTCAATCGGAAAGAGGACTTCAACCAGCTCATTCGGGAGATCAAGCAGATGAAGAAGGGAACCTGGTATTTCATCCCCATGAAATCCAAATAATTGCGGATTTCGGAATTCGGAATGCGGAGTTTAAACACAAAAACTTTTTTATTCCGCAATCAATTAGCCTTCTGGCGTTGATGGTTCGTTCGCCGCTTTGGGAGCTTCCTGGGGTGCTTCTTTTGGCGCAGGGGCTGCCTTTTCGGCCTTCTTCTTCACGACCTCTTTCACCGTCTCCTTGGGTGCGGAAGGGGGCAGAAGCCCTTTTGAGCGTAGTTTTTTTCTTTCCTTCTTCCGTTTTCTTCTTCTCGCTAATACCCGGTCCTTTTCCCGTTGTGGCATAGAAACCTCCCTTTCTTCAAATTCGGATTTCGGAGTGCGGAGGGCGGAATGGTTAAAAAATCCTTTAGACTTTCATTCCGAATTCCGCAATCTGCAATTCGCAATGGACTGTGGTAGCCGACAGAGACGACTGATTTCTTCCATGACTTTTTCAGTGAGAGCGGCTGCATCCGACTCTCCTCCCCCAAAAAGAGGGGAACCGATGCAAATCTCCACTCGCCTCCTCCATCCCTTTTTTTCTCCGTACCGGATCCCAACCGGGATAAAAGGGATTTTCTGTTTTAGCTCTTCCTGAAATTTCAGGATCATTTGAAGAAGCCGGCTTTTGCCTGAACCCACCCTGTTACGAAAATAGGTGCCCTCAGGAAAGATGACGATCCTCTCATTAGCTTTCAATAAAGTAATGAGCGTTTTGAAAGAGTCCAGCGTCCGGATCGATTTTTCCCGATCCACCGGAATCCCTCCGCCAAGGGAAATATAATGCCGGAGCAGAGGATATCGGAAGAGTTCCTTCTTGGCAACGAAATAGAGCTGCGGATGGAAAGCAAGCCCCACCAGAGGAATATCCGTCCAGTACTGATGCTTCGGAAGAATAACGACAGGACCCTGATCCCCAAGGGACCCTTTCCCTTCGATTTGAATCTTGTAAAAAAACGAAAAAACCAGATGAGCAATCCGTTTGGTCACCGTGTAGATAAAAGGATGTCTTTTGATTAACACTTCCCCTCAGTCTTCATTATGAATTTTTGGTCATTGGAGTATTTGGTTATTGGTACTTGGTGTTTGGTTATTCTCAATACGAATCCAACAGGTCTTCTTTGGGAATTTCCGGAGGAATCTCAATCTTTAACCATTCCCGTTTGGCCCGTTTGGCCGCTGCCATGCCGGCCTTCAAGGCATCGCGATTCATCTTCTCTGTCCCCTTGGGCACCCGTGCTAAAACAGCCGCCTCTATGGCTTTTGAAGAAACAATAGGGGTGAGTTGAGACAGGGCGCCAAGAGCCACGATATTGGCCACCATCTCCCTTTTAAATTTCTCTCGTGCGATTCGAGTAAAAGGAACCTGAAAGGCTCTCGGATTGGGAACCTGCGTGACCAAGGTAGAATCAACGATAAGAATGCCTTCTGGTTTGAGGTCGGTGTAAAAATCATCACAGGACTTCTGATTCATCACCAGAAGAAGATCGGGTTTCATCGCTTTGGGATAGTCGATCTCAACGTCGCTGACGATTACTTCCGATTTGCTTGACCCACCTCTGGCCTCCGGGCCATAGCTCTGAGTCTGGGCAACGAATTTGTGGTCGTAAATTCCGATGGCCTCTGCCAGGATGATCCCCATCAGAATGATCCCCTGGCCTCCTGAACCTCCTAATCGTATTTCAAAACGAGAACTCATCTGCACCCCTTCAGACAATGAACTTTAAACGATGGACGATGAACCTTTATGTTTTAGCCGTTATCGTTCATCGTACATGGTTCATAGTTTATCGTTCATTTTAGACTGTCGTTTCGCCCTTTCCTGGATCTTCTCGTATTCATCCTGATAGACCGGAAGTTCCTTGTCTACCAGCACGCCGATCACTATTCTATCCTTCAGTTCCTCGGATTTCATCTTTGTGGCCTTCTCCACGGTGATGGCTTGATCTCTTTGCTGCTCCATCATCTCCACAGCGGTTCCCAGTCGGTTCTGTCTGCCATACTGGGTATGACAGTGAGAAATGATCTCCACCACGGAAAACCCTTTCTTCAAAAAGGCCTTCTCCATCAGATTGTCCAGGAGCCTTGCGTGATAGACCGTCCCTCTGCCCACAAAGGCCGCTCCTGCCGTGACTGCCAGCTCGGAGATATTGAAGGACTGTTCGATGTTGGAATAGGTCGTAGTCGTGGATCTCATTCCATACGGAGTGGTGGGAGAGTTCTGTCCGCCTGTCATCCCGTAGATATTGTTGTTAAGGATGAGGGTGGTGATGTCTATGTTTCGGCGTGCCGCATGGATGAAATGATTTCCGCCGATGGCCACCGCATCTCCGTCGCCCATGATGACAATCACCTTCAGCCTGGGCTTGGCCAGTTTGACCCCAGTGGCGAAGGTGATGGCGCGACCATGTGTGGTGTGAAGAGTGTTAAAATCGACATAGACCGGAAGCCTTCCCGAGCATCCGATGCCTGAAACGAGAACGATCTCATCTTTTTCATATCCGATCCGGTCAACAGCCCGGATGAGAGCGCCCAACATGATTCCTATTCCACAACCCGGGCACCAGACATGGGGAAACTTTTTGTCATGCCGAAGGTATTTATGGATCAATTTGGTAACCTCAGCCATCAGGATGCCTCCAAGGACTAATCATTGCAAAATGACCCATGAAAATTTAACAATGCAAAATTGATGGTCTCATAAAAAGTCGTCGCTCCGGTCCTGCGGCAGGAACCGGAGTCCAGAGAACTTATAATTACTTGAAAACACTGGATTCCGGCTTTCGCCGGAATGACAGTAAGGTGTATTTTTTGACTTTTTACGATGCATCAAGTTTACATTTTCCAATATGCAATTTACAATTTTCAACAATCTTTATGATACGGCTTCCTGTATCCGATCCAGTATTTCCATGGGAGTAATGATCGTCCCATCCACTTTGTTGAGGGTGATGACTCTGGCGACCCCCCGGTTCACCCGCTTCACCTCCCGGGAGATCTGGCCCATATTCATTTCAGGAACGATCAAAATCTTCGAAGTCTGAAGAACCTTCTCCACAGCGATTCTCATAAAAGGCCAGAGGGTGTTCAATTTGAGAAGTCCGACCTTCAGCCCCTTCTCTCTCGCCTCGATCATGGCCCTCTTTGCCGAGCGTGCCACACACCCATAGGCAATGATCGTGATCTCCGCATCATCGGTCCGGAAAAATTCCGCCACCTGAATCTCTGCAAAATGGGAACTGATCTTACGATGCAACCTGGAGATAAATGGCCCGATTTCATCCGGTCTTGATGTGGGGAATCCCCGCACATCATGGGTGAGCCCCGTCACATGATAACGGTATCCTTCTCCGAAATTGGCCATGGGGGACACCCCGCTGGGCGTATCTTCATAAGGGATATACCATTCGGGAGGCATGGTGGGTTTAACCCGATTAAAGATTTCGATCGGCTCCTCATCATCCACGACCATCTTCTCCCTCATATGGCCCACTACCTCATCAATCAGGAGGATGACAGGGGTTCGAAACTTTTCGGAAAGGTTAAAAGCGTAGATGGTCATGTCATAACATTCCCTGACCGTTGAGGCTGAAAGGACGATGATGGGATGGTCCCCATGGGTTCCCCAGCGCGCCTGCATCACATCGCCCTGCGCTGGAAAGGTGGGAAGTCCGGTGCTCGGACCTCCGCGCATCACATTGACAATCACACAGGGAACTTCGGCAATAATGGCTAAGCCCAGGTTCTCCTGCATGAGCGAAAACCCGGGGCCGCTCGTCGCCGTCATGGACTTCACTCCAGCCAACGAAGCGCCGATGACTGCACCAAGACTGGCGATCTCATCCTCCATCTGGATGAAGGTTCCACCCACCTGAGGCAATCGAACGGATAAGACTTCGGAGATTTCCGTGGCCGGTGTGATGGGATAACCCCCAAAAAAACGGCAACCTGCCCGCAGGGCTCCCTCTGCAACTGCCTCATTGCCCTGGAGCAACAATTCTTTCCGGTGAGATTTCTTCTTCTCCCTTTGGCTCTGTTTCTTCACCTTTGGCCTCTGCTCTCTTCTTCTCTTTGGCTTTTGTCTCTACGGTGATGGCAAAATCCGGACACCGGACCTCACACCAGCCACAGTTAATACATTTATCAATATCCTTCACATAGGTGTAGCCTGTCTCATCTTTGGCCAGGACCCCCGTCGGACAGAAGGCAATACAGATTCCGCATGCCTTGCACCAGGCTTTAAAGATATCAATTCTCGGCGTCTCTTTCGGTTTTTTCGGTTCTGCCATCTCCCTTCCCTTATCGGATGAAATCGAAACGACTCATCCCTGTTTTCAATGCAACCCCATCCTATATAAACTGAAACAGAAGACTTGTCAAAATTTTTCAAAATGAAGGTCTGCATCAGCCCCTGAAATAACTTTAAAACACCTTCTCTCTCATAGGAGACCTTAACGCAATGAAAAGGGAGGTGGGCATGCTTCCAATCCTTTACGATTGCGGATCATTTATATGTTTTATGGGAAACGGTCGATGTCACCTGAGGTGACCTTGGACGTATGCTTGAAACCTGAGCAGCAAAACGATAAAAAGTGCCGCTGTAAAGGATTTCCAGCATACCCACCTCCCTTTTCGTATGATATTTACGCAACTGCAAGGGAAACTTGTTAGAATTGTTATCGCTTGAGGTGGCGAATCCGTTAGGAAAATTTGATTGATGTTGCCTTGGTGATTCTTAAATTATTTCTATTGACAAAAAAAAACGGATTCAATATATTTGCCTCATATAAAATCTTTATAGCAAGAGACTCTAAAATCTACCACGAAAGGAGACGGTTATGATTTCTTTGAATGTCAATGGTAAGAATTTCAAAGTTGACGTTCCGGAAGACGCCACGTTGCTATGGGTCTTACGCGACCATCTGAAACTGACGGGCACCAAATACGGTTGTGGAATCGGGGAATGCGGCACATGCACTGTCCACATCAACGGAAAGGCAGAGCGATCCTGCGTGATTCCCGTTAGTCAGGTCAAGGGGAAAAAGATAACGACCATCGAGGGCCTGTCCGAAAACCATCCCGTCAAGAAGGCATGGATCAAAGAACAGGTGCCACAGTGCGGCTACTGTCAGCCCGGCGTGATCATGCAGGTGGCTGCCTTCATCTCACAGAAACCCGCGCTTAAGGCTGATCAAATTATCGGCAAAATGGATGATGTGATCTGCCGATGCGGAACCTATCCACGCATCAAGAAAGGTATTAAGACTGCTGTTCAGATGACAAGAGGGGAGGTGAAGAAATAATGAATACAACCATTTCACGGCGTTCTTTTTTAAAGATGACTGGTCTCACCATTGCTGTTTCGGTCTCCCCTTTCGGATATTCCATTCTCAATGCGTCTGAAAAAAAAGACCTTAAGGCATTCAATCCAAATGTATGGCTTCAAATCACCTCTGACAACAAGGTCACTATCTCCATCGGCAATTCCGAGATGGGCCAGGGCGTATTGACAGCTCAAGCCATGATGCTCGCTGATGAATTCGAAGCCGATTGGAAGCAGGTCAAAATTAAACAGGGACCGGCTCACCCCGCACTGAGAAATCCTGTGTTGGGGGCTCAGATCACAGTGGGAAGCGCCAGTGTAAGAGGGTTTTACGAACCTTTGAGAAAAGCGGGGGCGGCAGGCAGGGCCATGCTCATCAAAGCGGCCGCAGAAACCTGGAATGTTCCTGAAAGCGAGTGCGTGGCTGTCTTGGGAACCATCAAGCATGAGAAGAGTAAGCAAAGCCTGACCTATGGCCAGCTTTGCGAAAAAGCAGCTAAACTGGAGGTTCCCAAAGACCCTCCCCTAAAGAAAGAAGAAGAGTTCAGGTATATGGGCAAATCCATGCCCCGCGTGGATGTCCCGGAAAAGGTGAGCGGCAAAGCCGTCTATGGTTTTGATCTCAACGACGAAAACGTAAAGGAACTGAAGGGACTGTTCTATGCGGTGATCGCAAGACCTCCGGCCTACGGTGCCAAACCGACTTCATTCGATCAGAAGGCAGCAGAGCAGGTCAAAGGGGTGGTCAAAGCCTTCCATATCCCCCAGGGGATTGCCGTGTGCGCCACGTCCACTGAAGCGGCGCTCAATGGTAAAGAAGCCCTTAAAGTTCAGTGGGACAAAGGCACACACCCCGATATGGACAATGCGTCCATTGAAAAACTGATGATGGCGGATCTCGACAGACAGGGTGCTAAAGTCCATGAAGTTGGCGATGCCAGGAAAGCGATAAGCGAAGCCGCGAAAAAAGTGGAAGCCACCTATTATGTCCCGTGTGTTGCCCATGCTACCATGGAACCGATGAATACCACCGCCTACGTCCAGGAAGACCGCTGTGATATCTGGACTCCGACCCAGAATCAGACCGGCTGTGTGGGAGCGGCTGCAGGCATCACGAAACTTCCGCCGGAAAAAATTCATGTCCATACAACCTTTTTAGGATGCGGTCTCGGAAGGCGCGCCTTCGGTGATTTCGTCGCTGAGGCAGTGATCATCTCGAAAAACCTTGGCAAACCCGTAAAGGTGTCATGGACAAGGGAGGATGACATCCGATACGACCGGTTCCGTGCGCCCATGGCTCACCGGATTCAGGGATCCCTGGATGCTCAGGGCCAGTTAACCGGTTGGTCCCACAAAACCTCCACAATCTCCATTTTGAAACCTATCAACCCCGCAGCCGTTAAGGACGGAATTGACTATTATAATTTGTGGGGCCTCTGGAATGTTGACAACTCCCCGCACTGGAACGATCGGATTCAGTATGAGATACCTAACTTTTATCTCGAATTTATGATGACCGATCTTCCCATTCCCTGCTGGCCCTGGCGTTCAGTCCAGAATGCTCCGAACGCTTTTGTCATCGAATCTTTCATGGATGAACTGGCTCATACCGCCGGGAAGGACCCTCTCGAATTTCGCCTCCAGGCTCTGAAGAACAATAAACGTGCCACGCGCGTGCTCCAAACAGTGGCGGAGAAAGCAGGCTGGGGCAAACCCATTCCAAAGGGCCAGGGCCGTGGAATTGCGCAGCACGCCTGCTTTGGAACATGGATTGCAAACGTGGTGGATCTTTCTGTAGACAAAAACACCGGTAAAATCAAGGTGCATAAGGTAGTAGCGGCTGTGGATTGCGGGCCGGTCATCAATCCTGGCCCTCTGGTGGAGCAGATCGAGGGAGGCGTCATCATGGCCCTCAGCACCGCCCTTTTGGAGGATGTTAAGTTTGCCAACGGAGGGGTCACGTCGGTAAATTTTAACGACTATCCAATTCTCCGGATGAGCGAAGTCCCTGAAATTGAAGTCCACATCGTAAAAAGCACGGATAGGATCGGAGGTATTGGGGAGCTCGGGGTGACGGCTCTCGCGCCGGCAGTGGCAAACGCCTTCTTCAATGCCACCGGCGTCCGAATCCGGCGGATTCCTCTCACCCCCAAGGTAGTGATGGACGCACTGAAGAAAATATGAAAATTTGAGAAAAAGATAAAGTGAGTGTTACAGGGTGCCACCATCTCAAAAAGATGGTGGCACTTTTTTTAATGAACTACCCCGCTGCAAGCAGCGGGGTATCACCTTCTCTTCTTTACCGTCATTCCGTGCTTGACATAGCCTGCCCCGCACTTGATGCGGGGGAATCCAGAGTTTATGATGGTTCCCGACTTTCGTCGGGACGACGTCTGGATACCGGCTTTCGCCGGTATGACGAATTTGCCGCAAGCAGCGGGGAATATAACCCCAAGGGTTTTAAAGATTTTTAATAAGGGCATTAGCGAATTCGGAACACTTCACCTTTTTAGTTTTCTTCATCTGGCGGGCAAGGTCATAGGTGACGATCTTTTGGGAGATGGTCTTTTCGAGGGTTTTTGTTATGGCTTCTCCTGCTTCATGCCATCCTAAGTAATCAAACATCATGGCCCCCGAAAGGATCAAAGAAGAGGGATTGATGACATCCTGGTCTGCATATTTAGGCGCGCTACCATGAGTCGCCTCAAAGACCGCAGCCTGATCTCCAATATTGGCGCCGGGCGCCATGCCGAGCCCACCGACCTGCGCAGCCAGGGCGTCAGACATATAGTCTCCGTTGAGATTGGGCATGGCCAGGACATCATATTCGTCAGGCCGTAACAGAATCTGCTGAAACATGGCATCCGCGATCCGGTCTTTAAGGACGATTTTCCCCGCAGGGACATCCTTATCTCCTAATTCGCTTTCTAAAACGATTTGGTCTCCAAATTCCTCTTTGGCCAGCTCATATCCCCAGTCCCGAAAAGCCGCCTCTGTGAATTTCATGATATTCCCTTTATGGACTAACGTCACACTTTTCCGACCATAAGAGAGCGCATATTGAATGGCCCTTCGAACATGGCGCTTCGTTCCGAAGATGCTGATCGGTTTGATCCCGATCCCGGAATCTTCGCGAATCTCCTTTCCCAGTTCTTTTGCAAGGAATTCTCTTAACCGAAGGGCTTCTTTCGACCCCTCTTTCCACTCAATGCCGGCATAGACGTCTTCCATGTTCTCGCGAAAGACCACCATATCCACTTTTTCAGGATGTTTCATCGGACTGGGCGTCCCCGGGATATATTTTACAGGCCGGACGCAGGAGTAGAGATCGAGTCTATGCCGGAGCATCACGTTGATGCTACGGAAATTTCCTCCCACCGGAGTTGTCAGGGGCCCTTTGATCCCGACTTTATGTTCCCGGATCGTTTCAATTGTCTCTTCCGGCGCCCAGTCTCCTTTCATCTGATGGGCTTTCTCTCCGGCAAAGACCTCCAGCCATTCTATTTTTCTCTTGCCACCATAACACTTCTCCACAGCAGCATCAAAAACACGAACCGATGCCTTCCAGATGTCCGGCCCCACCCCATCCCCTTCAATATAGGGGATGATGGGATGATCTGGCACGTTGATCTTCCCATCAGAACCGAACACGATTTTTTCTCCGCCCATTTTCTTCCCTTACTATTTTTTTATTTTCTTTACCCAGATATTGTATAAATTCTGCTCAAACGTGCAAGGGCGATCCGTTCGGAAAGGCTTCGAGGCGAACCTTTATCCGTATCAGCACAACCGTTTCGTTTCCCTGCCAGAATTCACTTTGAGTGAAGTCCCCCGTTTTCCATAAAATTATAAAAAACCGCCATTCGAAGCCTTGTAGGGTGGATTGCCCTTGCACGTTTTTGCAACTGGCGGGTTTATTGGCCAATACAACCTACTTGATGATCAATTGAATCATCAGATTTAAAAATTCACTGGGGGTAACAATATAGGTGTTATGGAATTCTTTAACAGGAAAGTGGTGAATATTTCCAGTGACGATGAAATCAGCTTTCGCTTCTAAGGCACATTCTAAAAAAGCATTGTCGGCTGGTTCTTTAGCAACATCACGAATGGAAACCTTAGGCACAACCCATAAAGCACGTCTTGTAAATAAAGTAAGGAGTTTTTTAACTTCCGCCTCGTCCAGACCCTTGAATTTATCCCTTACCAAAACCTCCTCATATTCAGCAAATATTTCTTTGCTCAAGCAAACCGTATACTCACCCTGAATGAAAAGAGAAAGAATTAAAGCCGGATTACTCTGTGACTTGAGGAGGGCTGAAACAACAACGTTGGTGTCAACGACAATCCGGAGCATATTGTGAGTGACTATCTCTTAGGTTTAGAGCGGCGATAAGCTGCAATTTCGGCGTCGATTTCTTCATCACTGATCTTATCCAATCCGGCTTTTTTTGCACTGAGTTGAATGGTGGTTAATATCTCCGGCTGTTTAATGATGTTTCTCAAATAGTCCTCCACGCCTAAAATCACGACCTTCGGTTTCCCTCTCCGACTGACCAAAAAACGAGTCTTTCCTTTTTCTGCCTTCTCCATAAGTTCCCCAAAACGAGTCCGGGCAGAAAGAGCATCAATAAGTTTGGTCATAGATTTTGTCTGCATCCAGTTCCTCCAAAATGAACTAATCAGTTAAATGTTTATTTTACCCCATTGTGCAAAAAATGGTATGGCGAAATGCTTGCAAACCCTTGCTCAATCAGACATCGAGACCATAATGCGTGCATCATTTTGGACTTCAGTGAATGTGATGTCCTGTAATGGCTGTTTAACATTCTTCAAAAGAAACAATCTCAAGCTGGTTCAGGTGATAGCATCTGTTTTCAATGCAACAACAGGGTTTATTTAACGATAGCAGAAGAGGCTTACTTAGTCAACAGGGTGTGAGAAGGACGAAATAGTCATCTCAAATATCTCCCAAACACCAAACTGGTGCAGTTGCCTCCGAAGGCGAAAGAGTTGGAGAGTACCACGTTCACGCTCATCTCTCTGGACTTTTCCGGGACATAATCGAGGTCACAGTCCTCATCCCCTTCCTGGTGATGAAGGGTGGGAGGAATGAAATGATAAACGATGGAAAGAACCGATGCTGCTGCTTCAATGGCGCCTGCCGATCCCAGGCAGTGTCCCACCATCGACTTAATCGAACTGATGGAGATGGCATACGCTCTCTTTCCAAATACTTTCTTAATGGCAATGGATTCCACCTTATCGTTCAGAGGGGTTCCTGTTCCATGGGCATTGATATGATCGACCTGATCAGCGGAAATACCACCTTCTTCCATAGCCTCTTTCATCACCCGAGCCTCAACGAGTCCATTGGGGTCGGGCGCGGTAATATGATGGGCCTCTCCGCCTATTCCATATCCCAGAAACTCTGCATATATCTTTGCTCCTCTTTTCATCGCCCCCTCAAGATCTTCTAAGATTAAGATGGCCGCTCCTTCACCCAGGGACATTCCGGCCCTTTTCCGATCGAAAGGCTTACAGGGAGACTGATCCATTGCCTTAAGAGAATTGAATCCGCCAAAAGTGAGTTCGCACAGGGAATCGCTTCCTCCGCAGACCACTGCTTTCACTTCCTCTTTCCTGATGAGATCGGCTCCATAACCAATGGAGGTGGCCGAAGAACTGCAGGCTGTAGTGATGGTGGCCTTGGATCCTGAAAATCCAAATCTTTCTGCGATTCGACTGGTTGTAAAACTCGGGATGAAAGGGAGAATAAGGGAGGGAGCAGACTTCCCTTTAACGAGAATTTCACGATGATAGGTTTCTGCCTCGAACATTCCTCCTGCGCCCGCCCCCAGGCAGACCCCTATTTCTTCCGGAGGATAGAAATCGATTCCGGAATCTTTAACCGCCTCTTCTGCCGCAATGAGGCCCAGTTGATCCGTCCTGGAAAGTCTTTTCAGATCTCTCTTCTTAAAATATTTCTCGGGTTGATAACCCCTGACTTCGGCTCCGATCCTGGAGGGATATTTAGAGGTATCAAAAAGAGTGACCGGTCCAATTCCTGAACAGCCCTCTTTCAGGGATTGAGCAAACTCATCCACACTCTTCCCGATCGAACAGAAAATACCCATCCCTGTAATGACAACGCGCTTCGATTTCATCGGACTGCCATATGTATATCATTTTAAGTTAAAAGCTCGCAAGACAACTTTGTATAATAAAGCTCAATTGGGGACAGATTTCAAATATCAAATCTGTTCCCAATTGACATAAGGATACTGACAGTGGGGATCTTCGGCGAGATAATTGCCGGTTAAGGCAAGGGCGAGACTACGGCAGCCGCGGCAGTCTTTGATTCCACACCTTCCGCATTTTCCTTTCAAGTTCTCTTTCTTTCTCAACTTCTCCAATGTCTCTGATTCCTCCCATATCTGCGTCAAGGGAGTTTCCAACAGATTTCCAATCGGGATGGGAAATCTCCGGCAGGGAAAAACATCCCCATTCGGCATCATGCAAAGACCATCTACACCAATAACACAGGGAGCGCCCAAGAGTTCCGGCCCCTCTTCATTGAAGCTCACCTGAAAAGCCTTATAGGGAAGAAAAGAATGCTCCTCTTCGATTGAGAAAAAATCCAACAGCATTTTTACCATTTCTCTCCATTCTTCTTTATTCAGAACCTCATCCATCCTTTCCTTTCCCCTGCCCCATGGGATGAATCGTTCGATGATGAATCCATTGATGCCCAGTTCTTGAGAGAGCTTAAAGAAAGAGGGAAGGTTTCTAAAATTTCTTCTCATCACAGTAAACATCAGAATGATTTCAAAGGAACTCTCTTTCCTGATCAAAGGAATATTTTGTACAACCTTCTTAAGGGCCCCCTCCTGGCGGATTGAGTCATTCGTCTCTGCATCTGCTCCATCCAGAGAGATCTTGATCTTTTCCAGCTTGGGAAAGGCTGCGAGTCTTTTCAATAATTCCTGATCGAAGAGGAGGCCATTCGTGATGATACCCAACTCATCTATTAGAGGGTTTTGATCAAGGTATCGTAGGAGGGGGAACAATTCGGGTTTGAGAAGGGGCTCTCCGCCTGTGAGATGGATGCAGGCTGTTTGATCCCATTCTTTTATAGTGGTGAGGAGGTTCTCGGCGATCTTCTTCAGCCCTGCCCAATCGAGGTCGTTCTGTTTTGAGAAATCGTCCTGGTAGCAGTGCGTGCAGCGAAGATTGCAGAGATTGGTGATATGCCATTGAATATGGAAAGAGTCTTTCATGTGACTATCTTTATTGCTTATTGAAATCAGTTCATGTTTGAGGAAACCCGAAGGAGAACCCCCTCCGAGTCCTTTCCTAGCGTTAGAACCACTTGACATTTATAAAATATTTGATTTACTTTTTAAATGTTAAAAAACCGATGAGGAGGGGGACATATGATGAAGAAGATCTGTTTGTTATCGATCGTTGTTTTTCTGTTTCTCTTTTTGAATGATGCTGTCATAGCTCAAAACATGAAAGAAGGCCTCTGGGAAATGACAATGACTATGGAGATGCCTGGGATGCCTATGAAAATGCCGCCTCAGACCAACACCCATTGTCTGACGAAAAAGGATATGGTACCCCAGAAGGGTGAACCGGGCCAGGAATGTAAGGTGATCAAGCATGAGGTGAAAGGAGATACTGTCACCTGGTTCATGGAATGTAAGACAAAGGAAGGTCCTGCCACTTTCGATGGCAAAGTCACTTATAGAGGAGAGTCTTTTGAAGGAGTGGTAAAGATGAAATCAGGTGGCATGGACATCACCCAGAACCTCAAAGGCAAATGGATCGGGAAGTGCCCCAAGTAATATTGAATGGTTGACGGTTAAAACCCGTCAACCATTTCTATCTCCTCCTCGGTCTCTCGCCGAGGGTGACCTTTACCTCTTCAAATTTCCCTTTTCGAAGAACTTTGAGCGTGATGACATCATCCGGTTTCTTCTCGCGGATATAACGGATTAAATCGTCATGGGTTTTCACATCGTTTTGATCTGCCTTCACAACGATGTCTCCGCCCACGACCACAATCATATTCCCCACTTGAACGTTCTGACTGCCTCCTTTTAATCCCGCTTTATCGGCGGGACCCCCTTTGGCCACTTCTGCGATCATAGCTCCCCGCTCAACGCTAATCTTCATAAACTTTGCCACCTCCGGAATGAGGGGCTGAATGGTTGCCCCTATCCAGGGGTAGGTGACATACCCTTTGGCAATCAGTTCCGGAACCACTTTTTTTGCAGTGTTGACCGGGATGGAAAATCCGATGCCGACGCTCCCCCCAGAGGGACTGATGATGGCGCTGTTAATTCCGATCATCTCTCCATCGGAGTTGAGAAGGGGACCGCCGGAATTGCCCGGATTGATGGCTGCATCGGTCTGGATGACATCCTCGATTAATGTTCCCACTTCGGAACGGATGGTTCGCCCAAGAGAGCTGATCACTCCTGTGGTCAAAGTTCTTTCAAAACCAAAGGGATTCCCGATGGCAAGCACTTTCTGGCCAATCCTCAAATTCTTCGAATCCCCCATAGGGATGACCTTTGGTTTCTCTTTGGGCGCTTCGATTTTGATGACGGCGAGATCATTGTCTGGGTCGGATCCGACCAACTTTGCAGGCCACTTCGACCCATCCGCCAGAGTCACCTCCAGCTTCTGTGCATTGGCCACAACATGATGGTTGGTCAGGATATGACCCTTTGAATCAATGATAGAGCCGGACCCGGCGCCACGGGCTGGAAAGGGGTTGAAGAAGAAGTCCATCTGGATGGCAATGCTGGTTACATTGACAACCCCATCCGCCGCTTTTTCATAGACAGCGATGTTATTCTTTTCGTCTTCGGTGATGGAGAAGGCAAGGGTTGTCCATAAGCTGATCAGAAGAATAAGGACAACTACGGATAATCTTTTTGAGATCATTTTCTAATCCCCCTTTTTGTATCTCAAGGCCTTAGCCTTGATTTATATCAGCCCTGAAGGGCTGAGTTACAGATATTATATCCGAGGCAGGCCTGCATCGTCAAAAACCCCTTCAAAAAGCAGCCCGCTTAAATAACGTTCACCCGAGTCAGGCAGGATTACCACGATCATCTTCCCATCGAACTCACCGCTCTTTGCCAGTTTTAATGCCACGGCAATGGCCGCGCCACAACTGACACCCGAGAGAATCCCCTCCTCACGGGAAAGGCCCCTTGCATGATCGATTGCCTCTTGACTGGTGACCTGCTCAACACGATCTACCATAGATAAGTCGAGAGTGTCGGGAATGAACCCGGCGCCAATTCCCTGAATCTTATGAGGTCCGGGTTTGAGCTCCTCCCCTGCAAGGCGTTGTGTAATGACCGGGCTTTCAGCCGGCTCAACGGCAACACTGAGGATTTTTTTCTTCCTCCCCTCTTTTATATACCGGGAGACACCTGAAATTGTCCCTCCGGTGCCTACTCCCGAGACAAGCACATCGATTCCACCCCAGGTCTGTTCCCATATCTCCGGACCGGTGGTTTTGAAATGAATCTCCGGATTGGCAGGATTTTTAAACTGCTGGGGCATATAGAATTTGGAATCGGATGCCACAATGCGTTCCGCTTCCTCGATTGCTCCCTTCATTCCCTTGGCTCCGGGCGTCAGGATGATGTTTGTCCCAAAAATGGCGAGCACCTTCCGACGCTCCATCGACATGGTCTCGGGCATGGTCACATTCAGTTTATAACCCCGTGCAGCAGCCACATAAGCCAGGGCAATGCCAGTGTTTCCGCTTGTGGGTTCAATGATCTCCATCCCGGGTTTGAGCAATCCATTCTTTTCTGCAGCCCAGATCATACTGGCTCCTATCCGGCATTTGACCGAATAAGCAGGGTTACGACCTTCGATCTTTCCGAGAATAGTGGCCTTAAGTCCCTGGGACATCCGGTTGATCTTGACCAAAGGGGTATTGCCAATCGAGAGTGAATTGTCATCAAAATATCGAGCCATAAAATCTCCTTTTGAGTTTGTTGGAATATCGGAACACTTGAATAGTAAAAATTTGGAATATTGGAAAAATGGAATAATGGAATGTTGGGTAAAGATCAGAACTAAAAACTACATATTTTTTCTTGTTTTCTTCCTCCCCATTATTCCAGCATTCCACCATTCCATCATTCCAATGTTCCATCGAAGTTACATCGTCGGTGGTTTAAACCTCCTCAGCCTCAAGGCGTTGCTGACTACGGTCACCGATGAAAAAGCCATTGCCCCTGCGGCAAAGATGGGATTGAGAAGTACCCCAAAAAATGGGAAAAGAGCGCCAGCAGCTACTGGAATGAGAATTGTATTAT
>Ga0194110_10003209_pt1 | contig 20299 bp, 23 predicted proteins | sample TA2Kig1200mmetaG_FD_146192 | JGI IMG/M metagenome (GOLD analysis project Ga0194110, IMG submission 146192) | Freshwater microbial communities from Lake Tanganyika, Tanzania - TA2015032 Kigoma Deep Cast 1200m | ecosystem: Environmental > Aquatic > Freshwater > Lake | place: Tanzania: Lake...
GAGGGAAAAACACAGAGTGGAAGAAAAAAGCACACAAAAACCAAGAGTCGGGATTATCATGGGAGGGATATCATCCGAAAAGGAGGTATCCCTCGAAAGCGGCAGGAATATCTTTAACAAGATAGACCGGACGAAGTATGACCCCGTAGCCATCTTCATGGACTCTAAGGGATCTTTCTGGGAAATACCGATAAAGCTTTTGATGCGTAACAGCACCAAAGACATCGAAGAAGATCTGTCGGAGGAATCGACATACATCCCTTACGAGGATTTGAAGTCCCGGGTGGATTTCATCTACATTGGCCTGCACGGAAAATATGGTGAAGATGGCTGCCTGCAGGGCCTGCTTGAATTTCTCAAAATCCCCTACACGGGATCCGGTGTCCTGGGTTCCGCTTTAGGAATGGACAAGTATGCATGCCGCAAAATTCTTTCCCTGAGCGATATCGATGTGCCCAAGACGCTCCCGGTTTACCGGAAGCAATGGGTTCCGGAAAACAGCAAGGAGATCCTTGACACAATTGAAAGAGAGATCGGATTCCCCTGCGTGGTCAAGCCGACGAGGGAAGGGTGCAGTACCGCCGTCAAGAAGGTGGTGTCAAGAGAGGGAATCCCTCTCGCCCTGGAAGACGCTTACATATGGGACAACACTGCATTAATCGAGGAATTCATCAGCGGTATCGAGGTAACCTGCGGCGTCATCGAAAATGATGAGCGGCCTCTCGCATTAACCCCCTCTGAAACCATTCCCACGCAGGACGTCCTTTCCTTAGAAGACAAGTTTCTCTACGGACAGGGTGAGAATAAAACACCTGCGCGGGTTCCGGATGAAACCCTTAAAAAGATTCAGGACGTTGCCGTCCGCACCTTTATCGCCCTTGACCTGAGAGGATACGCAAGAATCGACATGTTTGTCAGAAAAGACGGGCGTGTAGCTGTTTTAGAACCGAATACCCTCCCGGGAATGACTCCCTCGACGGTTCTTTTCCACCAGGCGGCAGCATCCGGAATCACGCAGAGTGACCTGATAGACATGGTCATCACATCGGCCATGAAGGCGCACGCAAAAAAAAGAGGGCCTCTATAAATGAACAGAGCCGACTCTTTCCTCGATCAACTGGGTAAAACAGTAATGAGAAACATCGAGGAAATGGGTAAAATCGTCATGCTCTTCTTCTCCACTGTTTCCTGGATGGTCAGGCCCCCCCTGAAGATCAGAGATATTTTCAAACAGATGGAATTTGTCGGTGTCAAGTCCATCTTTGTGGTCGTGCTCACAGGGGGCTTTACCGGCATGGTAATGGCCCTCCAGGGCTATCATGGTTTCAAGATGTTCAGTGCCGAAGCTCTGGTTGGTTCCACGGTAGCCTTGGGAATGACAAGGGAATTAGGGCCGGTACTCACATCGCTCATGGTAACGGCACGAGCAGGCTCCGCCATGACCGCCGAGCTGGGAACAATGAGGGTTACCGAACAGATCGATGCACTGTACGTAATGGCAGCCAATCCCATCAAGCATCTGATCGTGCCGAGGATAATAGCGGGGGTCCTGATGGTTCCCATTCTGACGATCGTCGCAGATTTTGTGGGCATACTCGGGGGATATTTCGTCGGCGTCGAGGTACTGAACATCAACCCCGGGGTGTTTGTAAAAAACATCTATAAATATGTTGAGCTGGATGACATCTTCAACGGTCTGATCAAGTCCGCTTTTTTCGGGCTTATCCTGTCCCTTATCGGATGCTACAAAGGTTTTAACACGGAAGGAGGTGCGGAGGGTGTCGGAAAGGCAATCACCGAGGCGGTGGTGCTTTCCTCCATCTCCATACTGGTCAGCGATTATTTCCTCACGGCTATTATGTTCTGATGAGAGATGATTAAACTTGTTGACTTATACAAATCTTTCGGTGATGTGCATGTACTGAGAGGACTCAATCTCGAGATTGAATACGGGAAAACAACCTCCATCATCGGGAGGAGCGGCAGCGGGAAAAGCGTTCTCCTCAAGCACATCATCGGACTCCTCAAGCCGGAGAGAGGCCATGTGTTTATAGACGACGTCGATGTCACGAAACTCGACGAGAAAGAGATGAACGAAATTCGGAAGAGGTTCGGCATGCTTTTTCAAGGATCGGCATTGTTCGACTCCATGACGGTGGGAGAAAACGTGGCGTTTCCCCTGAGAGAACATTCACGATTGAAGGAAAGTGAAATAAAACAGATCGTCATCGAAAGATTGAGGGCAGTAGGATTAACAGGGGTAGAGGATAAGATGCCCTCAGAAATGAGCGGTGGCATGAAAAAGCGGGTCGGTCTGGCGAGAGCGATAGCCATGCTGCCCGAAATCGTCCTCTTCGACGAACCGACAACGGGGCTCGACCCCATCATGGCGGAAGCCATCAATCAGCTCATCGTAGAGACGCAAAAAAACTTCAACCTGACCTGTATCGTCATCAGCCATGATATTCACTCAATATACACAGTCAGTCACAAGATCGCCATGTTATACGACGGGGTAATCGTCGAATACGGAACTCCGGATGAGCTCAGGGCATCAACAAACCCTGTGACCATACAGTTCCTTTCAGGAAACATAGAAGGGCCGATTACAATAGTATAGCTCCTGCAAAATGCGGAGGTTGTGATGTTTAAAGTAAGTTCAGAGGCAAAAGTCGGATTATTCGTCCTCATTGCGATGATTATTCTGGCATACATGTCCGTGCAGGTCGGAAAGCAGACCTTTACTTTAAGGAAGGGCTATCGGGTAGAAGTTATTTTCAGCAACGTTGCGGGATTAGACCCCGATTCATCGGTTCAGATTGCGGGCGTCGAGGTGGGAAGAGTAGAATCAATCAAGCTTAAAGACGGGATGGCTCTCGTCATCATGAGGATAAAGCCGGAAGTAAAGCTGGAGAAGGATGTTACCGCTGCCATAAAGACCCACGGCGTTTTAGGAGATAAATACATAGAAATCATCCCCGGAACAAAAGGGGAATCTTTCCTTGCAGAAGGGGAACAAATCACCAAGGTGGAGAAAGCGGCGGATCTTGACAGGCTCCTCCAGCAGCTGGCTTTTATCGCAGATGACATTAAGGCCGTCACCGGGTCCCTCAAGCAGGTCATGGGAGGCGAGGCCGGAGTCGCCACACTCGGGGATATCCTCGAAAACACCCGCCAGCTCACGGCAAATCTCAACAGGGTAATAAAGCAAAACGATGAGAAGATTGCCCAGACTATGGATAATCTCAAGGGTGCCTCAAGGGAAATGGAGAAAACATTTGCCTCCCTGAGTGATATTACCGAAGGCATCAAGAAAGGCGAAGGTACGATGGGCCAGCTCATCAAAGATAAAGGAATGGCGGAGAAACTGAACAAGACCATTACATCTCTCGAGGGCATCACTGACAAAATCAATCAGGGGAAAGGCACGATCGGAAAACTCGTCAACGATGAAGAGACCGTCAAAACGCTGAACGAAAGCCTCGCTGGTATCAACCGGTACGTCACAAAGGCGGAACAGTTCAGGACTTTTCTGAGTTACCGGGGAGAATACCTCTTCGATAAAAGCGATGCCAAAAGCCATCTGGAGCTCAAGATTCAGCCCAAGGAAGATAAGTTTTACATACTCGGCCTGACCCATGATCCACGGGGAAAGCGCACCGCCAGAGAATTCACGGTAGACGGCAAGACCACTAAAACAGAGGAATGGGAACGGGACGATCTTCTCTTTACCGCGCAGATCGGAAAACGATTTAAAGACCTCATTGTCAGAGGCGGTATCATTGAGTCAACGGGAGGACTCGGCCTGGATTATCTGACTTTTAATGATAAACTGAAACTGACCTTCGAAGCGTTTGATTTTTCATCGGATCAACGAACACACCTGAAGGCATATGCGGAATACCAGTTATTCAAGCACCTCTACCTGTCCGCAGGGTGGGATGACTTTATCAGCGATAGGGGTAACAGTTCTCCTTTCGTCGGTTTTTCCATCCGTTTCGAGGATGAGGATCTCAAGTATCTCCTCACGTCAACACCGATTCCCAGATGAACAAGCCAGCTCCATAATATGATTGACAGAAGCGAATTGCTTATTATATTAAGCGCACATTTCGCAGACCACTGAAAAGTAACCGGTGAAGCAATGTATTTCAATTCAGCACAACTTTCAATGGCGAGCAGTGCCTTCCAGCGTGCGGAAATACTGGCGGGACAGCATTTCCACCTGAACCGCGAGGAGATAAAGAAACACCGCTACGATGTGAAAACCCTGGCCTACCTTGACAGCCATGAAGTGAAACAAGGGGCTTTCGCCCATCTCTGCAAGTATCACTATTCAAGGGATGAGGATGCAAACCTCTTTGGTAGCTACCACTTTTACAGGATTTGTCTTCAGGACAACAGGATATTGGATGCCGTCGAGAGAGGCCACTCCTTCATAAAAATAAGCCCGCTCATGTTATACATTGCAACACACGAACTCGTCCATATCATCCGGTTCGAAGCGGGAGAGATTGACTTCGATGCATCCCGGGAAGAGAAGGAAAAGGAAGAGGACAGGGTTCACGCAATTACAAGCGTTATACTTAAAGCCTGCATTTCACCCGAAATGAAGCTCGTGCTTGATTGTTTCAGCAATCAGTACAGGATCGGAGATATATTCAATTGAAATAACAATCCGCATCGGAGGAATTACATGCCAATCTACGAATACAAATGTAAAAAATGCGGAAGAGAGTATGAGCTTTTCCAGAAAGTATCAGATCCGGCCGTGAAGACTTGTAAATTCTGCAGAGGCCCGGTCGCGAAACTCATTTCTCTCTCATCCTTCCACTTGAAAGGGAGCGGCTGGTATGTCACAGATTATGGCGGAAAGAAGGCACCTGCCGGAGAAACGAAAAAAGATGATGCGGTGAAGACGGAATCAACGGAATCCGCGAAGACTGAACCCACAGCGAAAACAGATACCGAAGATTAACCCACAAATAGGCACAAAAAGGGGACAGCCTACTTTATCGTCAGGAAAAAGCAGCCTGTCCTTTTTTTATTTGCGCTTCCCCCGGAGTCGCTGTACGAGAAATTGGCCTACCGCCTCCTGGGAAAGATCACCATGAAGTGTATCTTTGATGGCATCTAAATGTATTTCCACACGAGCTGCACTCCTGTGGCCGCCGGCGCTGCCATAGCTTCCGAATGCCTTCTTGGCAATAGCTCCGCAATCCCGGCGGTAACCGTCACCCCGGAATATGATGATGAGCCTGTCTTTCACGATTCCCGCAACAATCACGTAATAGATATCGATAACATGGAGAAAAAAGTCCGCTACCTGAACGCACACGTCGACATTATCAACCTTTCCTAAGAAACTGACAATCCTGTCACGATAACGTTTTTTGAAGTGGTATGCGTGATCATAATATTTGAGGTAGCGGTCGGGTATCTGATTCAGTTCAATGCGGCGGATCAGCTGTCTGTTTGCCCGGGCAAAATTCAGATAGTATGCACTGACATCTTCAAGAATAACATCCCGCTCGAAATTGTTCGTGTCTGCTTTAATCCCGTAGAGGAGTGCCGTATATAATTTTCTGGGAATCTTCACCTTTGCGGCAAGCAGATATTCCGTCATCATGGTCGATAACGCACCATAATTATCCCTGACATCTGCCAGTTCGGCATGCCATACGGTCATGCAGGGGTGATGGTCGAACACGATTTGCGTCCGCGTATTGCCAAGGGCCTCACCGAAAAAGGTAGGCTGGGCATCGACTATCGCTCTCACATTGTAGGCCCCGATATCCACAGTGCCCAAGAGGTGAATATCCACCTTCATTGCCCGGATGAACTCGGCATTCTGGTGCCGCGCGACTGTATCTGTTGCGATAAATGTGCATTTCGAGAGTCCGGCAGTTTGCCTGAGCAGCTCACGGAGAGCCATGGCCGATGCGACGGCGTCGGGATCAGGGCTGCCGTACATAAGAATGGCGAGAGAGTCATCACGTTGGAACATCGATTTCAGCTTGATGACATTATGCAATGTCTCTTCTTTAACGAGAATCGATTCAATGCGCTTCATGGTAATTACACCAGGCGGATTCTTCCCTGAGGTGCCGCTGCAATTTCACCGACGATAGCAGCTTCGCTTATCCCCTGGGCATGCATCTTCTTGAGTAACGTGTCTGCGTGAGTCTCGGACAGGGATATAAGCAAACCTCCGGCGGTCTGCGGATCGAACAGAATATCGACCATCCAGTCAGGACAGTTCTTGTCGATTTCAATCAGATGTTCACGAAACTGACGGTTCCGGTAAAGGCCACCAGGAACAATGCCCATCTCAACAAATTCACGTATCTCAGAAAAAAACGGCACGGAAGATCCGTATATGATCATGCCCACGTCGGAATCTTCCACCATTTCGCAGGCATGTCCCAATAGACCGAATCCGGTGATGTCCGTGCAGGCATGCACCTCACTCGTTTCTCTCATAAGCTCAGCAGCCTTATCATTCAGAGTGGTCATGAACTTTACCGATCTCGCCACAAGAGTATCCTCTGCCATGTTACCTTTGAGAGCCGTACTGACGATGCCCGTACCCAAAGGTTTGGTGAGAATCAGCCTGTCACCCACCCTTGCCCCTCTGTTAAACAACACTTTATCCGGATGGATCACACCGGTAACCGAGATACCGTACTTCAACTCCTTATCTTCGATGCTGTGCCCCCCTATCAGCAGAACACCAGCCTCCCTCATCTTATCAAGACCCCCATGAAGAATCCGATGGAGTATGGAAATCTCCATTTCATTGATCGGGAAACAGACGATATTCATTGCGGTGAGCGGTTTCCCCCCCATTGCGTAAACGTCGCTGAGGGCATTGGTGACGGCGATCTGGCCGAAGGTGTAGGGATCGTCCACGATGGGGGTGAAAAAATCCACCGTCTGGATGATCGCCAGATCATCCCGGAGTCTATAGACCCCGGCGTCTTCCCCATGCTCCATCCCGACGATCAAATTCGGATCGGAGATCAAAGGTAAATCCTTCAATGCATCATGCAGGTCACCCGGACCTATCTTGCAGGCTCACCCCGCCCCGTGAACCGTCTCGGTCAGGCGGATCGTCTCGTTTTCCTTCATCGATTACTCCGGATTCAAAACTTTCACAATCTTCCCTCAAGGAAAATGATGGGATACCTATTGCCTCATACCTGCACTGCAAATGACAGATGAAAAACCTATCATGCAGAATTTTACGAGAAATATACAATAATTACATGCGCAGTCAAGTTATTAATCGCACCCCTGTGCATGGTAGACACCTATGGTATAAACAATTACCTTTTACTTGAGGGGCCCGAATGTGGTAGTCAAACGCCATGAGCTACGATTCATTTAAGGACATCACCATTCAGCAAATGGAAATGCTCATCGCTCTGATCGAGTCGGGGAGCTTCACCCGCGCCGCGGGAAAGCTCTTCCTGACCCAGCCGACACTCACCAAGCAGATCAGAAACCTGGAAGAATCCGTCGGTGCAAGACTTGTCAACCGTGGAGGCACAGGGATATCACTCACACCCGAAGGACAGATCTTTTACACCTATGCGAAAAGGGTGGTTCGTCTGAGGGAGGACACCAGGGAAAAACTGGGGCGTCTTCGGGAAAATGAATCTGGTCACATCTATATTTCCGCAAGTACCATCCCCGCGACGTATATTCTCCCGCGTCTTCTCGGTCGCCTCAAAACGCTTTATCCGGATATCTGCGTACATATCCAGATGAATGACAGCGAAGATACCCACCAGATGGTACTGAATGAGCACGCAGGGATGGGTTTCATTGGAAAAGAAGTCTTCGACAGGAAGCTCATCACGGAGCGCCTCTGGAAAGACAGCATCGTCCTGGTTGTTCCGTCGCATCACCCCTGGGCAAAAACAGGTGATATACCGGTGGAATCTCTCACGAAAGAACCATTCGTTCTGAGGGAGAGAGGTTCGGCAACACGGGATGCCTTCGAGGAATGCCTGTTGAAGAACTTTAACATGAGTCTTTCTTCCCTGAACGTCGTGTGTGAAATGGGAAGCTCCGAAGCAGTCAAGGAAGCAATTATGGCAGGACTCGGTGTGTCCGTACTCTCCATTTATGCCATTGAGCGCGAGATGGGAAAAGGCAACCTTGCCATTGTTCCCATCAAAGGCTGTGCAATTGAAAGGTTCTTCTATCTGATTTACAGGAAAAACTTCCCTCTCATGAATTACCACAGACGTTTCCTGGAAGTTCTGAGAAAAAGCGAACCCCTCTAAGACTGGTGCAAATATACCGGGATTATCCTCTCCCGGTATCGTATCCCTTCTTATTGAAGATATACCCCGCCTCCCTTGTTCATTCCTACAACGAATAAGTAATATTCCATACAAGAATGAAAACAGTTTCAATATTACGAAAATGAATTGGACTTTTTCACTTTCGCTCTGCTATGGACGGCAAAAATCTTCGGACAGGAGGCATAGTGATGTCAGAATTCTTTGCTTCCCGGAAGGGAATCATTCTTGCGGGAGGAATCATCGGTATCCTTGCTTCCCTCCTGCAGTACCTGGGCAATCCTCCCAATATGGGCATCTGTGTCGCATGCATGGAACGGGACATCGCGGGTGCCATTGGACTTCACCGGGCTGATATCGTGCAATACATCAGACCGGAAATAATCGGGTTCGTTTTAGGCGCTTTTCTAAGCTCCCTTATCTTCAGGGAACATAAGCCCAGGGGCGGGTCCGCTCCCATGATTCGTTTTTTTCTGGGAATATTCGCCATGATCGGTGCCCTCGTTTTCCTTGGTTGTCCGTGGCGCGCCCTTCTCCGTCTTGCCGGCGGCGACGGGAACGCCATTGTGGGGATCTTGGGCCTCACAACGGGAATCATCGGCGGGGTTACATTTCTGAAGAACGGCTATAATCTGGGACGTTCCCATTCCCAGAAATCCCTCAGCGGCTGGATATTCCCGGCACTCATGCTGGGGCTTTTCCTGATGCTGGTTTTCCGTATCGAATTCTATGCAGGCGGCCCTATTTTCTTCAGTGTGAAGGGACCCGGCGCCATGCACGCTCCCATATGGATCAGCATTACGGCAGGGATCCTGATCGGCGTAGTCGCCCAGAGAAGCCGATTTTGTACGATGGGTGCCATCCGGGACGTGCTGCTGATCAGGGATTATCATCTCATCAGCGGCGTCGGAACATTGCTGATTGCCGCTTTCGGATTGAACATGATCCTGGGACAATTCCACCCGGGTTTCGAGGGTCAGCCCATCGCCCACACTGACCACGTCTGGAACTTTTTGGGGATGACCCTGTCGGGGCTCGCTTTCGTACTTGCCGGTGGTTGTCCCGGGCGCCAGCTCTTTTTAGCCGGTGAAGGGGATATGGATGCAGGGATCTTTGCGCTGGGAATGATCATCGGGGCAGGTATTGCCCATAACTTCGCGCTGGCCAGTTCCCCGAAGGGAGTTGCCGCTTTCGGCCCAGCCGCCGTGATCACCGGTCTCATATTCTGTCTGATTATCGGTTTCACAATGCGCGATAAAATGAACACATGAAAAGACTGTATTGCAAATTCTTTCTCATTAACAGGGAGGTTTAATGTCCATGAAAAAAGTCGATGCGAGAGGCCTTTCCTGTCCGCAACCGGTTATCCTGGCAAGCAGGGCTATTGCGGAAGGATATGACTCCTTCACAGTGATTGTCGACAACGAAGTTGCCAGGGAAAACATTCTTCGCCTTACGAAGAACAAGGGTCTGAAAGCAGAAATACGCAAAGAAGGAAACGATACAGTGATACTCGTTGAAAAATAGTGCCTTTATGATATATGAAACAGCGCAGAAGACAATCTCAGATGACGCCTTGATGAAAACAATCTATTTCGATAACGCCGCCACCTCCTGGCCGAAGCCGGAAGATACCCTCGTTGCCATGAACCTCTACAGCCAGTCTATCGGAGCCAGTCCCGGCCGTTCCGGCCATCGTTTGTCCATTGAGGCGGGCCGCGTGGTGTTTGAGACAAGGGACGCTCTGGCTCAACTGTTCGGGATCCATGACCCCTTACGCATCGTGTTTACGAAAAACGCAACGGAGGCCCTTAACATCGCCATCTCCGGACTCCTGAAACCCGGTGATCACGCCATCACCTCCAGCATGGAACACAACTCCGTCATGCGGCCCCTGCGCAGCCTCGAAGATAAGGGTCTTGAGCTTTCCATCATTCCGTGCTCCGGGCAGGGCGATCTGAACCCTGACGATATCGTTCCCCATATTCAAAAAAACACGAGGGCCGTTATCCTCACCCACGCCTCCAACGTGACAGGCACTATCTTGCCTGTTGCTGACGTAGGTAAAATAGCGAGAGAGCATGGCCTGATCTTCTGTGTTGACGCCGCCCAGACGGCGGGAGCAATCCCCATCGATGTCGACGAGATGCTCATAGACCTCTTAGCTTTCACAGGCCATAAATCCCTCTTCGGCCCCCAGGGCACGGGCGGTTTATATATCCGGAATGGTCTTGAAAAAGTGATTGCCCCGGTCATGACGGGAGGAACCGGGAGCAAATCCGAATTTGAAGAGCAACCGGATTTTATGCCCGACAAATACGAATCGGGGACTCTGAATACCATTGGTCTTGCCGGACTGGGTGCGGGCGTTCGTTATATTCTCTCCCAGGGTATTGATGCGATAAGGGCCTCCGAGGAAGTGCTTACGACCGCCTTCCTGAGAGGCGTTCAGTCAATGGACGGTGTTATTCTCTACGGACACCGGAATGCGTCCAGGCGTATCGCCGTTGTCTCCTTCAATATAAGAGATATGAGCCCTTCCGAAGTTGCCCTTGCCCTCGATGAGAGATACCACATCATGTCCCGGCCCGGGCTTCACTGCGCTCCATCCGCCCACAAAACCATCGGCACCTTCCCGGCAGGGACGAACCGGTTCAGCTTCGGTTATTTTAATACGGTCGACCAGGTGCAGTCCGCCATCGAGGCAATTCATCAATTAATATCGGGAAAGGGTTCCTATGCGAGAAATCATTGATGCCCGGGGGCTTGCCTGTCCTCAACCGGTCATACTGGCCAAAAGGGCATTGGAAATGCACAAACGCATTGTCGTCATGGTTGATAACGCCGTCGCCATGGAAAATGTGCGACGGTTAGGCGCAAAATCGGGATGCGAAGTGACGATTGATAAAAAAGATGATGGAACATACCACATACACATGTCCCGGACGCACACCGACGGAGACACCGCGATGGCCTCAGCGGACGGAATTACCGGAGATACTTCATGCCATCCCGGCCAGAGGGAATCTTTTGTGGTGGTTGTTTCCGACAACAGGATGGGAAGGGGCAACGATGAACTGGGGTATATCCTTATCAGGTCCTTCCTGCACACGCTCCTGCAATTGACCCCCCTGCCTGATAGAATAATCTTCTACAACTCGGGGGTTCACCTCACCACCAGGGATTCGGAAGTCCTTGAAGATTTAAAACAATTGGCGGACTCCGGTGTGGAAATACTGGTGTGTGGAACCTGTGTAAACTACTTCGGTATATCCGATAAAATCGGCGTCGGAACTATATCAAACATGCACGACATCGTCACCAGTCTGTCCACTGCGTCGAGGTTGATCACTCCATGACGGAGCCTGAAGAATACTACGTCGCACTTTTTGAATCCATCAGCCAGGTTCTGCGGTCGGAAAAGATCCTGAAAAATGCGGGCATCCCCCACAAACTCATTCCCGTCCCGCGTCACATCAGTTCCGACTGCGGCGTATGCCTCAGGTTCACCTCAAATCTCAAAAAACAAATAGAAGACATCCTCGCAGGCAAAGTGGATGTAATTGAAATGCGACAATTATGAAGACAGGTGAGATTTTTTTTGTTCATAATCCCCGATAGCTTCGCGAAGCGCGCTCACACCGGAAAGTGAACAATCTCCATTGCGACCGGGAATGCCTCCAAGTGCGGCGATGACATCCTCGCCGGTTATCCGTTTTGTCTCTTCTATCGTTTTACCCATGGCAAGGATGGTAGTCATGCTGCTCGTGGCTATAGCGCCGGCGCATCCGGTAGACTGAAATTTGATGTCCGTAATTCTGTTTGCATCAACTTTAATCCATAGCCGCATCCAATCGCCGCAGGTCGGATCTCCCAGGTGTGCATATCCGTCCGCACCGGCGATCTCACCGACATTCCTGGGATTCATGCAGTGGTCTGCCACCAGTTCATTATAAAAAAGTATGGGGCCGTGGAGGAGTTCCATTCCCAACTCCAGTTCAATCTCTTCCGGTGTCTTCTTTCTGTAGAGATCCTTCCAGGAATCGGATCTCCTGTATCTATCTCCTCGCTTCATCGTTACCCCACAAAAAACGCCATGACAAACTGGAAAATTCGGCTATAAGAAATTGCCATCTATTTACCAAATTACCGGTATAGTCAATAAACCATAAAAGAAAAGAGCTGACATGCTCCCTGTGAGGTAATCATACATTCTGCGTCCAGCGAAGAAAATGAATCAGGAGAAAATTTACTCAACAGTTTCAATCCGGTCGCCTGGCCGTACTTCGCCTCCGACCAGCACTTTCGCGAAGATTCCCTCCCGGGGCATGACACAGTCTCCGACTGTGTAGAAGATATTACACCGGTCATGACAGACCTTGCCTATTTGTGTGATCTCCAGCAAAACATCGCGCCCGATCTTCAATCGTGAACCAACCGGCAGAGAAGGCAGATCGATACCCTCCGTGGTGAGGTTTTCGGCAAAATCACCATACTGCACATTGAGCCCTTTCGCCCTGATCTTCTCAATGCTTTCTCTCGCAAGGAGACTGATCTGCCGGATACCGGCCTCCGCATGGGCGTCATTTTCGAGACCAAGGTTTTCAATGAGTAGAGCGCAACCGATATTCCCCTTTTTCTCACCTTTCTTTTCAGAGATGTTGACTGATAATATTTTCCCCTGCTTTCTTTTGATCATCCCGGTCACCTCGTCGACCACTCAGCCTCCTGATTCACATCTTCCCTGGAGAGACCCAATTCTTTTAAAAAGAGTTGATAATCAGCCGGTTCCTCGGTCTGCTCCAGTTTCATTCTGTCCAAAGCCTCCTCACGGGTCATCAACCCCTCCCGGATCAGCACACTGTTTTTGATAGTCTCCTGAGTCAAACCGTATCTCTTTATTTTTAAATATTCCTTTGAGGGGAAAAGAGTACAATCAAAGTGGCTGTCATGAGTATTCGGGGGTTGCTGCCAGCCTACAGCTTTTTTCAGAATTTGCGGCATCTTCATCAGGTCCCAGTGAACGTAGTCCGGTAATTGAATAAAACCGAGGGCGTGTTCGTGAGATTCCTTCTGCTCCCCGGTATCAATTTGTGCCTGCCTCGGATCATTCAGGCGCATGTAACTGCGAACGACTTTTTCTTCGATAAATGGCTGGGATATCAGCTCTGCGAGCAGCTCCGGTCCCAGATTCCTGAAAAAATACGGCATGGAGGTGACGGAAACGCCCGGCTGGTATTCATACTTTTTTGACCATCCGCCCACGCCCAGAGGCATAAATCCTGCCAACAACTTCTGACCATACATGTAGCTTCCCATAAGAAGATACCCCATGTTGTTACATACCGAACAGAATTCACCCTGTTTTCGTAAAAAGTGGGCGTACAATTTTTTCATAAATTTCTTGTTTGGCCTGATCGTTACCAAGTCGATTCCTAATTTGTCAACAAGGGTTTCCATATTTCTCACCGCAATCTCTGACCGGTACCCATTGTCAAAATTGACGCCCAGTATCTTCAGGTCATATTCCTTTCGCAGGAAGTAGGCTACATAACTGCTGTCCTTGCCGCCGCTCAAACCCACGGCAACATCATATTTCCCCTTTCCCCGTGAAGCCTGGATGATCTTATCAAGCTTAGATTTGAGTTCCTCCTCGGTGGGTCTGTCTCCCTCAACAGGCGCTAAACAATAACTGCAGATGCCCTGCTCATCGAAGTGAATACCAGGGTATGAACCCGGTAAAATACATTTTTTACATCGCTTCGTTTCTTCAGACATATTGACCTCCTTGGGAAATATTCGTGAAAAACCGTTACATTTACATTTGACATTTCTATGGGTATGTCAAGACTTCTTTCCGCCTCTCCGAGATTTATTCCGCCATTTAAATGGTCCCCCCTTCTCAATCCCTTCCGTCAGGTGAAGAGTAATACAATGACGGTGATGTGTTTCTCTTAAATGCCCGCACCAACGGAAAAGTCTTCCTCCGGTGAAAACATGCGCATGATCTCCTGCTTCTTTTCTTCCACGTACTGATCAATCTCCACCATTACCCCTTCCCTCTTTTCGACCTCGGCCATTCTCCTTTCCAGTGTCTCAATCTGCCTGCCTAAAAATTGAAATGCCTCGGCAATGGGATCGGGGAGTTTGTTATCCGTCATTTCCTGGATCTCCTTTCCGGAAAAGCCAAGGCCCAGCCTGGCGGGTACACCAACGGCCACCGCCTGTGGAGGAACATCATGAATAACAAGAGAGGCGGCCCCGATACGCGCCCCGTCTCCGATCACAACGGGACCTAACACGATGGTTCCTGCCCCGATCATAACCTGGTTCCCCACGGTAGGGTGACGCTTTGTCTTTTGCAGAGTTACTCCTCCCAGAATGACTCCCTGATAGATGAGCACATCATCTCCAATCTCTGTTGTCTCACCAATGACAACACCGGAACCGTGATCGATGAAAAAGCGGCGTCCTATCCTGGCGCCCGGGTGGATTTCAATACCGGTGAAAAAACGGCTGATATGAGAGACAAACCTGGCACAAAACCACCAACTTCGCTGCCACAAAAAATGAGCGATCCGGTGCATCCAGACAGCGTGGAGTCCCGGATAGCAGGTAAGAACTTCCAACAGTCCTCTGGCGGCGGGGTCCTTTTTGAATACGGTCTGTATATCTTCCTTTATCGTTTCATAAAATTTCATTGATAGATTTCCCTCATTTGAATATTTAATACACTGTCATTTCACCAACACAAAGATCGCATTCAAGGCCAACAGATTCGGCCAGAAACTTACCATTTCTCCTTCTCCCAGATAATGGGCTTCCATGATCCGGATTTTTTTCTCCGCACAAAAATCCCTGAAATCCGTGATGCTCAAAAAGCGCACGTTGGGCGTATCAAACCAGAGATAGGGTAATGATTTTGTAATTGGTGCCTTCCCATGGAAAAACAGCATCAGCCGAGATTTTATGTAGGCGAAGTTGGGAAACCCGACGATCACCTTACCACCAATGCGAAGGGCTTCGCGTATCACATAATCGACCTTCTTCACTTCCTGCATGCTCTGATTCAGGATCACATAATCGAAGGAATGATCCGGATATTCACGGAGACTGTTCTCGATATCATCGTGAAAAACGCTCAGTCCTTTTTTAACACATTCCTGAATAGCCTTGTCGTCGAGTTCAATCCCCTGAGCCCGGACCTGTTTATCCCGGACAAGAGGATACAGAAGATCGCCTTCGCCGCACCCCAGGTCGAGAACGCGGGAGCCCGGCTCAACAATTGAATAAATAATACTGTGATCAATGCGAATTTCTTCAGATGCCATAGCGATCCACCACCAGATATCCGTTGAAGGTCTTGTCCAGGAAATGTGTGATCAGGGTCGTCTGCTCCTCAACCTCCACCAGAAAGGCGTCGTGACCGTAGGTGGAATTCAATTCACAGTACGTGGCATCCACATGCCTCCTTTTCAACAGCCGGACTATCTCCTGTGACTGGTAAGACGGATAGAGCCAGTCAGACTTAAAGGAAATAACCAGGAAGCGCGTATCGATTATCTTTCCGTGGGGAATAAGCTTTTTCCCGGACAAATCGAAGTAATCGAATGCCTTTGTAATATAGAGATAGGAGTTGGCGTCGAAGCGTTTCACGAAGTTCGCCCCCCGGTAGTGAAGATAGCCCTCCACCTCAAAATCAGGATCAAATCCAAAACTGAACTTACCGCTTTTCAATCGCCGTGAAAACTTCTCCTCCATGGACTGATCACTCATGAAGGTTATATGGCCGATCATGCGCGCGACAGAAAGACCTTTCTCCGGCTGTCCATACTCATAATAGTTCCCCTCCCGCCAGGCAGGATCAGCCATAATTGACTGTCGTACTACTTCATTGAAGGCAATCTGTTGGGGAGAGTGCTTTAGCGCCGTCGCGATAGGGATGGCAGACCGCACACGCTCCGGATAAGAGGCAACCCACTGGAGAGCCTGCATTCCACCCATGGAGCCGCCCGAGACGCACAATAACCTTTCGATCCCTAAATGATCAATGAGGTGCCGCTGGGCATGAACCATATCGGCAACAGTGATAAAGGGGAAATCAAGGGCGTATGGTTTCCCCGTGGCCGGGTTAATGGAAGACGGCCCTGTGGAACCCTTGCAGCCTCCAATGATGTTTGAGCAGATGACAAAATACCGGTTTGTATCGAAAGCCTTGCCGGGCCCAATCATATCATCCCACCAGCCCGCGTTGTCCTGACCTTTATGAACGCCCGCAGCATGGGCGTCACCAGAAAGGGCGTGCAGCGCCAGAATTGCGTTTGACTTGTTCGCGTTTAACTCTCCGTACGTCTCATAGGCAAGGGTAATCGGTCCCAGCGTATCCCCGCTTTCCAGTTTATGTTCTTTGCCACGTTCGGCATAGGTGTAATACTGCGTTTCAACAATGCCGACGGAAGAATTTGTTGCGGTATAATTTGTTGTAGTCATGTCCTTAAAGTACTCGCCAATGAACTTCCCCCTCAATCCTTCTCCTGCCCCCTCCAGAGGCGGACAGATCTTCCATCAAAGGAGAGGGAATATATGGTTGCATCAGAGTCATTTACATGTGATCACTCCGCAAAAAATCATTCGTGTGTTATCTCTGAAACAGCCAGGTCGATAAATATCTTTCTCCGCTGTCTGGAAGAACAGCCACAATCGTTTTGCCTTCTGCCTCTTTCCTTTCCGCTACCTTCAAGGCGGCCCAGAGGGCTGCGCCGCATGATATCCCCACAAGAATTCCTTCCTCTTTGGCGATTCTCCGTGCCATAACCCCTGCATCTTCATGGGCCACCTGGATAATCTCATCGATTACATCCCTGTTCAGGACCTCCGGAACGAATCCGGCACCAATCCCCTGAATTTTGTGAGGGCCGGGCTTTCCGCCGGAGAGCACCGGCGAATCCGCAGGCTCCACTGCAATCATCCTCACCGACGGCTTTCTCTTTTTCAACACCTCACCTACGCCGGTGATCGTCCCACCGGTGCCGATACCTGAAACTACGTAATCAACAAGACCGTCCGTATCCTGCCATATCTCCTCTGCCGTCGTCCGGCGATGGATCTCTGGATTCGCGGGATTTTGAAACTGCTGAGGCACAAAACTGTTTTTATACATCCCGGCAAGTTCGTCCGCCTTATCGACGGCTCCTCTCATACCTTTGGTTCCTTCCGTGAGAACCAGTTCTGCCCCCAGAATGTCCAACAGATGCCTCCGCTCAACGCTCATTGTCTCAGGCATTGTGAGGATAAGCCGGTATCCTTTCGCAGCACATACAAAGGCAAGGGCAATACCCGTGTTTCCGCTCGTCGGTTCGATGATCACCGTATCTTTATTCAACAGACCGGCTCTCTCCGCCGCCTCGATCATGGCGACACCGATCCTGTCCTTCACACTGGAAAGAGGGTTAAAGGATTCGAGTTTTACTAAAATATCTACGTTCGCCCCCACCCGCATCCTGTTAAGTCGTACGAGAGGCGTTCTTCCTACCGTCCTGGTGATATCTGAGAATATGTTAGCCATAATTACCTCCTCACACTCAGACCTTAGTCAGGGCTTGTTCTATATCAGCGATGATGTCATCAACGTGCTCCAGTCCCACAGACAGGCGAATGAAGTCCAGCGTCACACCCGTTGCTAACTGTTCCTCCGCAGAGAGCTGCTGGTGGGTAGTCGTTGCCGGATGGATTGCCAGGGTCTTTGCATCTCCCACATTGGCAAGATGGGATATAAGTTCAAGAGAGTCGATGAACTTCCTGCCTGCCTCCAGACCCCCCTTAATGCCGAATCCCAGAATCGCTCCTGCGCCTTTCGGCAGGTACCTGACTGCCCTTCCCCTTTCGGAACTTGACTTGAGCCCAGGATAGCTGACCCAGTTGACTTTTGGATGTTTCTCCAGATATTCAGCCACTGCCAGAGCATTCTCGGAATGACGCGGCATTCGCAAATGGAGGGTTTCCAACCCCTGGAGGAAGAGGAAGGAATTGAATGGCGAGAGTGCCGGCCCCAGATCACGCAGGAGGGTAACCCGTGCTTTGATAATATAGGCAATATTCCCCAGCGGTTTCAGTGCTTCCACAAAATTGATCCCGTGATAGCTCGGATCAGGTGCGGCAATAAGTGGAAACTTGCCGTTCGTCCAGTCGAATTTTCCCGAGTCAACTATCACTCCACCAATGGACGTCCCGTGACCGCCGATGAATTTTGTTGCCGAATACACGACTATATCCACTCCGAAATCAATGGGCCTGAGTAAATAAGGAGAAACAGTATTATCCAACACAAAGGGTATGCCGTTTTTATGCGCAACACCGGCAATGCCTTCAAGGTCGGCTACATCAAGTTTTGGATTGCCGATAGATTCGGCATAAATCGCCTTTGTCTTCGGTGTGATCGCATTCTGAAAAGCATCGAGGTCATTCGATCTGACGAAGCGGACAGTCAATCCCAGACGGGGGAAGGTGTAATGAAACAGGTTGTACGTCCCGCCGTAGAGGTTGTCTGCCGAGACAATCTCATCCCCGGCCCGGGCGATATTGAGGAGCGCCAGGGTAATGGCCGATTGGCCGCTGGCCACGGCCAGGGCCCCGACGCCGCCATCAAGAAGAGCAACCCTTTTCTCAAGGACATCTGTCGTTGGGTTCATCAGCCGCGTATAAATATTGCCGAATTCCTTCAAGGCAAAGAGATTGGCCGCGTGTTCGGTATTCTTGAATTGATATGAGGTAGTTTGAAAAATGGGCACTGCCCGTGCTCCCGTTGCCGGGTCCGCCTCCTGACCACCATGAAGTGCCAGGGTTTCAATTTTTAGTTTCACGTCGCCTCTACTCATTACACAGTATTCCTTTCGTCCATATTCCGTTGAAGTTATGCAAATCTTATTTCATTTATTCTTAGTACAGACAGGTGAAACACCTGTCCTCCCATTGCATAGGTTGGCGTCTCACCCGACATTATTTATTGTTTGCAGGCGAATTGTTATGATGACAATCCTTTCATACTATTCTCTCCTCTCCGCTGAAGATACACATTATGTTTCCCCGAGCGAGACCGGCCACGGTGAGATTCACGTTCTTCGCCATTTTGACAGCCTGGTTGGTAGGTGCCCCCGCGGCTACGATAACCGGTATCCGGCACCGCAGCGCCTTTGATAAAATCTCCGAGGATATACGGCCGCTCGTCAAAATCAGTTTATCTTCAAGTTCGAATCCCCGGCACAGGGCTTCCCCGATGACCTTATCAATGGCGTTGTGCCTGCCGATATCGTCCCTGAAGATAAGAATCTCGTTACCGTCCGCCAGGGCACTGCTGTGAACACCTCTTGTTTCTTTATGTTCAAGGGAACCTGCCTCTCTTGACAACTCACAAACAAGAGGAGAGTTTGACGGGTCTCTTTAATTTCGACATCTCCTAATGATCGAGCATAATCTGGAGACTCCTTTTTGCTTTCTGGATGATCTCCGGCGGTACCGTAACTTCATGCTGCATCTCCTCGAGAGACCATAAAACCTTTTCCAGGGTGGTCAGCTTCATATTCGGGCACACCGCCCTTTCGGATGCAGGATAGAAATATTTGTCCGGATTCTCCTTTTTCAGACGGTGCAGAATTCCTACCTCCGTTCCCACGACAAATTCCTGTACGTCCGCCTCCCTGGCGTACCGGCACATACCCTCCGTTGAGAGAACCCTGTCGGCCAGCCTGGTCACCCCGGGGGTACATTCCGGATGGACAATCACCTCCGCATTCACATGGAGATCTCTCTTCCTTTCAATATCCTCGGGAAGTATCTTCACATGGGTGGGGCAATACCCTTTCCAGGTAATAAAATCCCTCCCCGCTTTTGTCGATATGTACTCGGCAAGGTACTGATCCGGAACGAAGATGATTTCATCTTCATCTTGAAAAGCCTCAAGAACGATTCGCTCGGCATTTCCCGAGGTGCAG
>Ga0194110_10003223_pt1 | contig 20245 bp, 14 predicted proteins | sample TA2Kig1200mmetaG_FD_146192 | JGI IMG/M metagenome (GOLD analysis project Ga0194110, IMG submission 146192) | Freshwater microbial communities from Lake Tanganyika, Tanzania - TA2015032 Kigoma Deep Cast 1200m | ecosystem: Environmental > Aquatic > Freshwater > Lake | place: Tanzania: Lake...
CGCAGTCGCCTGAGCGACAGTTGAAAGATGTGAAGCTAGGTTTATCACATACTTTTGGGGGTCCGCCTCAGGTAAGTGCTGTGGCTATATTAGGGAGAGAAACAGGGTAGTCTATTCTTGTTTGCTCTGCCGGGTCGCGATTAGAAATTCAGAAAGCGGCTGTCGACAGGGAATTTGCTTTATGAGGTGACCATGCCTAAGTATTGGGAAGACTATCAACTTGGAGAGAAATTCACCACGCCGGGAAGAACTGTGAGCGAGGGCATGATAAACATAATGGTTGGCCTTGCTGGTTTTACCTTACCGTTGTTTTGGGACGAAGAAGCAGCAGGTAAGACTGCCTTTGGGATGAGGATTGCGCCGGGGAGACTTACCCTTCTTTTCATGGGTGGGCTTGAGGAGCAATGCGGCTTCTGGGAAGAGGAGACAATGATTGCCCTGGTCGGAATAGATAAGGTGAGGATAACTAGTCCTCTAAGACCTGGAGATACGCTGAGGGTTTACGGTGAGGTTATTGAGAAACGGGAGACCAAAAATCCTCAGAGAGGCATTATCGTTCATCGCAGCACCTGCAAGAATCAAAAGGGCGAAACTGTGGCTGAAACCGAATCAGCACATCTGGTGAAAAGGAGGGGAGGTCTTTAATTCAAGCAGGATGGCGGCAACGTTGGTAGACTATGTCTCTATTTTTCTTCCGTCCTTGTCATACTCATAAAATCCGCGGCCTGTTTTTCTCCCTAACTCCCCGGCTTTGACTTTCATGACTAGGCAGCGTGGAGGCCTGAATTGCTCTCGCATCAGCTCTCGATAGTGGGTGGTTGTGCTGGCCAGAGCCACATCCATCCCCACCATATCGCGTAGCTCGAAAGGCCCCATTCTGAATCCATAGGCCACTTTCAGTGCGGTATCTATGTCTTTTGGTTGAGCTATGCCTTCGTCGAACATGTTCAGGCTTTCGTTATACCATATCTGGAGTAGCCTATTGACAATGAACCCCGGCGAATCTTTGCATATGCCGGGTTCTTTGTTCAGCTTCTTACACAAAGCGAGCATGGTATTTAAGGTCTCTTGAGATGTTTTGTCAGTAACGATTATCTCTATGCCTCGCATAAGCTGCGGCGGGTTGAACCAATGCATCCCGATAAATCTGTCAGGGCGCTTAGTTGCCATGGCCATTTCGGTTATGCTCTGCGCCGAGGTGTTTGAAGCGAAAATAGTTTGCTCGGGACATAGTTGCTCCAGTTCTTTAAATACGTCCTTCTTTATAGCGATGTCCTCGATGATGGCTTCTATGACCAGATCGGTATCCTTGATTGTTTCAGGTAAGTCAACTGTCGTCTTGATGCGGCTGAGGATGTTACTTGCTTCATCCTGGGCCATTTTCTTGCGTTCCACACTCTCGACCAGGAATTTCCTTATCTTGTTGATGCCTGACTCTACAAGTTCAGGCTTGACATCGTGTAAATTCACCTGGTATCCGGCCTGGGCACAAACCTGGGCAATGCCATGCCCCATGGTACCAGCTCCTAACACGCCAATTGTTTTGATGTTCATTTGACCTCCGAATGTGCTACTTACCTTTGAATCGCGGCTCGCGTTTTTCCAGGAAAGCCGTTATTCCTTCCATGTGATCCTCTGTAGCAAAGCAAAGGCTGAAAGTGCTTTTTTCATAGCTTAAGCCGTCAGGCAGGTTACTATATATACCTTTGTTGATGGTCTTTTTCAATAATTTAATGACCACGGGGCTTTTGCTAGCTATCGTTCTCGCTAATTCCATTACTGTAGTCTCCAGCTTGCCAGGAGGGACTACCCTGTCTACTAGGCCGATGCGCTCAGCTTCGGCAGCATCGACTATTCTGCCCGTGTAGAGCAGTTCTTTTGCTTTCCCCCAGCCCACAAGTCGAGGCAACCTTTGTGTACCACCTCCGCCTGGGAAAATGCCTATGTTGATCTCCGGCTGTCCGAGTTTGGCGGTCTCGGAGGCGATTCGTATGTCACAGCACATGGCTATTTCGCAGCCGCCGCCGAGACAGAATCCGTTTATCATGGCTATCACTGGAACCTTGAGGTTTTCCAAATCAGTGTACAGCTGTTGACCAAGGGTGGATGCTCTAGACTCGCAGGCAATGGGGCTCATCTCTTTAAGCTCTGTTATGTCCGCCCCACCGATGAATGCTTTGTCACCAGCGCCTGTGATGATGGCCACCCTGATGGTATCATCGCTATCTATCTCGTTGAGTGCTTGACGTAGCTCTGTTCTTACCCCCTGGTTCAAGGCATTTCTCTTCTCTGGCCTGCTCACAATTATCTTGGCTATTCCATTTTCTATTGAATACAGGATGCTCTCAAAGTTCATGTCTACCTCCTGAGGGGGTGGCTAACTGTAAACGTAGAATCCTCTTCCTGTTTTCTTACCTAGCCACCCAGCGCTTACCATTTTTTGGAGAAGAAAACAGGGCATATATTCTGGCCCAAGCTTTTCGGACATAGCTTCCAGGATTTCCACTACCTTATCCACTCCAATGGTGTCGGCGAATTCAAATGGCCCCATAGGCCAGTTCACGCATGACCTCATCATTCTGTCAATATCTTCCATGGATGCCAGTTTTGTGGAAAACATCAAGGCAGCCTCGTTTACGATTGAGGCGACTACTCTATCTAGTATTAGGCCAGGGTTCTCTTCTACTGGCACAGCAGCTAGGCTAGCCTGTTTCATCAAATCCTCTAGGGATTGCATGGTCTCTTGTGAAGTCTGCAGGCCCCTGACGATTTGAACTAGGTACTTTTCCTCATGCGGGTTTTTAGTTAAGTGGAGACCTGCAACTTTCCATGGTCTGCTGATAGTCGCTGCTATTTGGGTAACCCAGGGATTTGGTGTGACGATGGCCAGTATAGCTTTTTCATGGCATTCGACATCGTATTTTCGGGCTAACTCGGTCTTTACAGTAATGTCTTCTGTGGCGGCTTCCAAAATTAGGTCTGCTTTGGCAACTTGCTTGTCGAAACTTTTACCAGGCTCAACAGTGATGACTTTGATGCTTGCCCTAGCTACAAGTTCCGCTAGTTTTGTGTCAATTTCTCCTTTACCAACTATGCAAACAATTTGTGTCTCCATGTTTAACCTCCAGACGCAGGCCATTGATATCAGGCGGCAAATACGAAAATGCTTACTGCAAAATCAGCCGGAACAGCATTTGATGGCAGATTTTGCGATCCTGGTTCTGCTTTGATGCACTCTCATAAAATATAACTGTGTGTGACCATCTGTCAAGTTGTTCGAGATGCAGAGACTTGGTATACTAAAACGATTGTATGGCCAAGCTGTGGAGAAAGCCGTTAGATCATGTTGAGAAGGCATCTGCTGCCGGTCATGTGTTTATTGACAAGCAGCGGTGCAAGGGATGTGGTTACTGTGTAGAGTTCTGCCCCCGAAAAGTCTTGCAAATGAGCAACGAGCTTAATCCGAAGGGATATTTGCTGGCAGCTGTGTTTGATGAAAGCAAGTGTTTAGCTTGTGGCTTCTGCGAGGTAATCTGCCCGGAATTTGCTATAAAAGTTACCCAAGACAGCAGGCCATCAGATTAACTGGGCGTCTAGGTTGCATGAGTGATAGTCAAGCGCTAATTGGAGAATTCTTCATTAATGGGGACGTGGCTTGTGCCGAAGGAGCCATCAGCGCTGGCTGTCGCTTTTTCGCTGGTTACCCTATCACTCCAGCTACTGAGATTGCCGAGAGGATGAGTCTGCGACTTCCTCAGGCGGATGGGACCTACATCCAGATGGAAGATGAGATTGCTTCTATTTGTGCTGTGTTGGGTGCCTCGTGGGCAGGAGTCAAGACTATGACTTCAACATCAGGCCCGGGATTTAGCCTGATGATGGAGAATATTGGATTAGGGGTGATGCTGGAGACACCATGCGTTGTAGTTGATATTCAGCGGGCGGGGCCATCCACTGGCTTGCCCACACTTGTGGGACAGCAAGATATGATGCAGGCCCGTTGGGGCTCACACGGCAGCTATGAAATAATCGCCCTGTCGCCAAGCTCTCCTCAGCATATGTTCGACCTCACAATTGAAGCCTTTAACCTCTCTGAGAAATACAGGGTTCCTGTGCTTATCATGTCGGATGAGGTCGTGGGTCATATGAGTGAGAAGGTGGTGATTCCGTATATAGACCCCAGTTTTCTTGTTGAACGGCGACGGCCAAGTGTGAGTCCAGACGAGTATCTTCCCTACCAAACGGGTGATAGCCTTGTACCTCCAATGGCTATTGCTGGCGAGGGTTATCATTTCCATGTTACTGGCCTCACACATGATGAGAGGGGATACCCCGTCATGACAGCCGATGCCCAGGATAAGCTGATTCGTCGCCTGGTGGATAAGATACGCCTCAACAAGAACGATATAATCAAGTATCGGGAGTTTCAATTGGAGGATGCCGATATCGTCGTCTGTGCCTATGGAATCACCAGCCGTATTGCCCAGTTCGCTGTGGAAATGGCCCGAAATAAAGGGATTCGGGCTGGCATGTTACAGCTAATTACAATCTGGCCTTTTGCTGATGACCGCATCAGAGAGCTTTCACAACAGGCCAAATCATTCATAGTGCCCGAGATAAACGCTGGGCAAATTGTCTTTGAGGTGGAGCGTTGCGCTGCTGACCGTGCTAAAACAGTGCTTGTACCTTGCATGGGTGGCAGTGTGCATTCTCCAGAGAGTATTCTCACAGCGATACGAGAGGCAGCACGTTGATTACAAATATAGCAGTGGACGACAAATCCATCGAGAAATATCTTCGACAAGACAGGTTACCGCATATCTGGTGTCCTGGTTGTGGCATCGGGCCGGTCATGGGCTGTTTTCTGAGGGCAATCGACCGAGCGGGGTTGGATGCGGATTCTATTTGTGTAGTCTCTGGCATAGGTTGCTCTGGTAGGGTAGCTGGCTATGTCAAGCTTGACTCTTTTCATACTACCCATGGTCGTCCTATTCCTTTTGCCAGCGGATTGAAGCTAGCAAATCCAAAGCTGAACGTGATTGTATTTTCGGGAGATGGCGATTTGGTTGCGATAGGTGGTAATCACCTGATTCATGCTGCCCGAAGAAACATAGATATGACTGTGATTTGTGTAAATAATTTCAACTACGGTATGACTGGGGGACAGGTTGGTCCTACAGCTCCTTTCGACGCCCGTACTACGACCACACCTTACGGTAATTTTGAGTCGCCGTTCAATTTGCCTTATCTATTGGCGGCTAGCGGAGCCTCTTATGTGGCTCGATGGACAGTCCTGCATTTGAGGCAACTAGAAAAAGCGATTGCTGAGGCCATGATTAAACCCGGATTTAGCTTCATAGAGGCCATTGGCCCATGCCCTGTGATCTACGGACGCATGAACAAGGAACCAGAGGGGTTGGATTCACTGCGTTATTACCAGCAGAAAAGTGTGATACGTAACGGCGCGGACCCAAGAGATGCAGGGATAGATCTGAACGGCCCAATTGTGGTTGGTAAATTTGTGGATGTGGAACGCCCTACCCTAGGGGAGTGTCTTAGCCGGGTGAATGTCAAGGCCAAGCAAAAATCGAAGATCATGACTGATACATAGGGTATAGACCAATATGTGCTTAAACACACGTCTGAAAGAGCAATGCGCAGGAAAGAGATTAGAATAGCGGGTTTCGGTGGCCAGGGCATTGTGTTGTCTGGCTCGATAGTAGGCAAGGCTGCCTCTATATATGATGGTAAGTTCGCGGTGCTCACGCAAAGCTACGGCCCGGAGTCGCGTGGTGGTGCATGTCGCGCTGAGGTTGTAATAAGCGAGTCCCCAATAGATTATCCCTATGTGATTGACCCTCAAGTGCAGGTGATATTGTCCCAGGAGGCGTACAGAGAATATGGTCAAGTCGGGCAGCCTGACACATTGGTAATGGTTGATTCCGACCTGGTTAACTTTGATCGCTTTGTCAATCCAATGCCACTTCGCATACCAGCTAGCAGAATGGCTCAGGAGCTAGGGCGGCCTGTTGTAGCCAATATCATCGTCCTCGGATTTCTGGCAGCTAAGAGCGACATCGTGTCCTATAAAGCGCTGAGGAAAGCCATATTGGATTCGATACCTCGGGGGACCGAGGACCTTAATATGAAGGCCTTCGAAATGGGATATAAGTATGACAGCGAGCATACAAATGGCAGTTGACGCTGTTGTTTTCCCCAGTGCTGCTATCGTTGGCAACAATATCTTTGCTGTACAGACAGCGCTCAGCCTGGCCCAAATGGGGATTGATGTCAAGCTGGTTACGGACTCACTTTCCTTTGGCTGCAATGATGCCACTGCAGAAACATCAGTTGAGTTACCTCCGGATCAGCGCTATTTTTGGCCACTTCTGCTGAGGACCGTGAGCCATCCGCTGGTGACATTGTATACTGGCGCGCAAGTTGAATCCGTGAAGAAAAATGACAATGGTTTTACACTGGATGTTTTGCAGCGTCCCAGATTTGTGCAAGCTGACTTATGCACTGGCTGTGGTCGTTGCCAGGCTGAGTGTTCAGTCAGATTGACTACACTGGTAAACGGCCAGAAGATCAAACATGGAGCTATCCACAAGCCTCTCCTGGCACCAAAGGCTGTCCCCTCGGCCTATGTTATCGATAAGAACGGCATGGCCCCTTGCCGTGTGGAATGTCCGCTAGGCATCAATGTCCAGGGTTTCATCTCCCTGCTAGCAAATGACAAGACGGAGAGGGCGGCTGAGTTAATCGCTGAAGCGGCGCCACTTGGCGGCATACTGGGACGGGTTTGCAGGCACCCATGTGAGGCAAACTGCAGCCGCGGCAAACTAGATACGCCCGTGTCGATACGTGCACTTCATCGCTATGCAGCTGATGCGGCTACAGCGATTCCTGGGTGGAGAAGCGCTACTCAAGAAGCCATACGCGAGGGGCGAATAGCTATTATAGGTAGCGGTCCCGCTGGTCTGACAGCAGCATGGGAGTTGAAACGCCGTGGCTATTCACCTGTAGTATTTGAATCTCACAGTGTCGTCGGTGGTATGCTAGCTACGGGTATTCCCCGTTTTCGTCTCCCTCGAGAGGTACGTGAGAAGGAAATCGAGGCCATTAGAAGTCTAGGCATAGATATCAGAGCTGGCATAACAGTAGGACGTGATATTACATTTACCTATCTTAGGGAACGTGGCTTCAAGGCCTTTTTTCTGGCTATCGGCGCGCTGCGGAACAATAGGCTCAATATACCAGGAGAAGAGCTTGACGGTGTCGTGGACTGTATGTCGCTGCTGTTGACCTTGAATTTGAAGGTTGATACCTTCGTAGGTGCTAATGTTGTCATCATCGGCGACGGCAACAGTGCTATTGATTCAGCGCGAGCTGTTATCAGGTGGAATAAAGCCGCAGTCAAGATACTAAGTTGGACAGTCCCCGAAGAATTGACTGCTGCTGAGGAAGAAGTAGAAGAGGCCATTATGGAGGGGGTAACCATAGAGTATCAAGCTATGCCGGTAGAGATTTTGGGTGAGGGTGGAAGGGTTACAGGTGTGCGCTGCCGGAAGACAGAGTTGACCAACGAGATTATGCCCAATGGCAGGCATAGGCCAAGGCCGATACCTGAGACTGACTTCGTCATAGAGGCTGACCATGTTGTTGTAGCTATCGGCCAGTCTCCAGATGCCTCCCAGCTAGGCATAGATGGCCTATCGCTCAGGAAAGGCACTGGGGTTATCAAGGTTAACCCCTTGACGCTTGAGACAAGTATCCCTGGTGTTTTTGCCGGTGGTGACTGCGTGACAGGACCTAATAATGTTGTAGAGGCTATGGCGGCAGGACTGAGGGCAGCAGAATCTATAGACAGGTATCTGCAAAAACGCGACCTTGCTATCGGACGTACCCTCGAGCCCGAAGCAGTTGCCGAGGTCGATATTGAATCCATCGAGGCTATACCTCATGTGCGGGCAACGATGCCTGCCATTTCACTCCAGGACAGGGTCAGCGGTTTTGAGGAGACTACGACTGGCTTATCGGCGGAAGCGGCTCTTCAGGAGGCACAGCGTTGCCTCAATTGTGCCATGTGCAGCCAGTGCTTGGAATGTGTAGCAGCGTGTCAGTTGGATGCCGTTTCCCATGACGATGTTGCTAAATGCACGGAGATCGGAGCGCAGACGGTAATCAGATTCATCGATGATAACCCAGCACAGGCTGCTCAAGCGACGAAATGCGCCTGGAGCACCACGCAAGATGGTATTACTATAGTTCATCCTCAGCCCGAGCAGGAGATAACTGCCCAGCTTAATAGATCAACTGCCGTGGCTGTGAGAACTGCTCTGAAAATCAAGCCCAAACTGGCCACTATGACTGAGCCAAAAGAGGCCGATGCTAGACTTCTTTCCCCTGACGTAGCCTTGTCTTCTAGTGTTACTGGTGATGCAGTCATAGGTGTCTTTTTGTGTTGTTGTGGTGATAGTATTAGTTCCGTGATCGATTTTTCAGAGATTGCCAAGCATCTGGCATCTTTGCCTTCTGTTGCCTTTATTATGGAGATGCCACAGGCTTGCACCGCCGAGGGAGCCTCTTTTATAGCTCAAAAAGCTGTTGATGCATCATTGACTGGCCTGGTTGTTGCAAGCTGTAGATGTTGCAATCTTGGGCAGGTATGCTATAGCTGCACCGATAGGCGAGCAATGTGTCTGCGGAATCTGAGGGAATTCTTTGCAGTGGATAGCAATGTACAATTGGAGTTTGTCAATATACGGGAGCAGTGTGCCTGGGTGCACAGCGATGACCGGAATGGCGCTACACAAAAGGCTTTGCGTATGGTCTCTGCTGCTGTCAGCACAGCAGCGTGTGCTTTGCCGGCTAGTCGTAGCAGGAATGACATATTGCCTAGTGCCCTCATAATTGGTGGCGGAGTTACCAACATTGTTGCGGCGAAGGCGCTCGTATCTCAGGGTTATGGAGTAGAGGTTTTGACGCGGCAGCCATCGAGGCTACAGAGGCAGGGTTCTTTGTTGCTGGCTTCTCTTGGGCTTTCAGAGCTTACAAAAGCAGATATTGCAGCCCGACCCTGGCCCAGCAGCCTGGCACTGCGTGGTGTACCGGGAAAGTATGAGGCTTTGCTTGGAGGTAATCAACCTGGTGACAAAGTGACTGTGGGCGCAGTGATGATCGATATTGAAGGATTAAATAAGAAGCCATCCTGCATGGTTAATTCAAACTCCGGAGAGTTGCTCAGCCGCCTCATGTCGCGGTTGCGTAAAATGGACATTTCTGCTGGTGTCCGTAGTGACCTTTTGCGAGAAGTTACGCTTAGGGAAACGGCTGGACTGTTCTTGTTGTCGCTTGACGCGGATAGTTCGCTTGAGGGACAGGTGATGCGTGGACTTACCGCTGCCGCGCGTGTTTCTTCGTATTTAAGCCAGGGCAGTGTCACCTCGCGAGCAATGGCGGTCGATATCGATGCCAAAAACTGTCGTGGCTGTGGGGATTGTGCAGTAATATGTCCTTACATCGAAATGAGAGCGCGGGAAAGTGGAGTCCCTTATGCCTTTGTGGATAAAGCTTTGTGTTACGGTTGTGGGATGTGTGTTAGCAGCTGCGACACAGGCGCCATAATTCAACAATCTCAAAGTGATAAGCATATTGAACTTGTTCTAAGGTCGCTGCTTTCTAGGGAACAGGCATCCGATATGTTGGGAACAAAGAAGTTAGCCCCTGATGTGCTGGTATTTGCTTGCAATTGGGATGGGTGGAGCTGTTTGGAGGCAGCATCTTACATGGAGCTGTCCTATCCTGCTTCAGTAAAAGTTGTCCGAATACGTTGTCTTTCCCGTCTTCACGCCGGGCTGATACTCAAGGCCTTTGAGCTGGGTGCGGAGGGGGTAATGCTTCTGGGGTGTGGGCCAGGAAAGTGCCACTTTGAGAGCGATAGTGGTTGCGTGCTTGCTGAGTATGAAAAAGCCCAGCAGATGCTGGAGCTGTTCGGGATGCCAAAAGAGCGGTTGACTCTGAGTCAATTACCGGCTTTTGATGGCTATGGATTTGTAGAGCAGGTTGCTAAACTAGTTCGGGGACTTAGAAAACATTCTGTCAAAAGAGCTGCTGTGGCTGCAAGCTCTCGGTCACGCCGTGTTGCCGCAGTCAATACTAAACAGTAGCCGCATCTTGCATATTGCATTTGCTTAGATGATTGATTTGCCAAAGGTCATTAAAGAAACGGGGATACGTCTCTGCCTAGATTGTGGGAAGTGCACCGTAGTTTGCCCTGTAGCCAAGTATGACCATGATTTTAATCCTCGTCTCATCGTGCAGGGGGCTTTGAGGCGTAACGGGTTGGGTCCTGTTGATGCTGCAGTATGGTCTTGCCTGAGTTGCAATATGTGTATGGAGCGGTGTAACTACAATGTGAAGTACACAGATTTCATAAGGTCATTGCGATACAAGGCTGTTGAGGAAGGGGCTGAGCTTCAGTATACCCACGGTGGCATAATGCAGACGGCCATGCACATCACTGGTGACAGAAATACCAAGGCAAAGCACCTAGGTTGGCTTCCCGAAGATATAAAGGTCGACAAGCAGAGCGATACTGCCTTTTTTGTAGGGTGCACTCCATATTTTGATGTTGTGTTCAGTGACCTGGGTGCGAATACGATTGAGGGGACAAAGGGAGCGTTGATGCTGTTGAACCGTGCCCAGATACCGTTCAGGTTGTTGGATAGTGAACGCTGCTGTGGCCGTGACCTGTTGCTGATAGGCGACCTGAAAGGTTTCCTGGCTCTGGCAAATGCCAACGCACATGAGTTCAGCAGTAAAGGAATAAAAAGAATAGTCACAAGTTGCCCAGAGTGCTATTACACACTGAAGGTTGATTATCCTAAGTTTGTGGAGAACTGGAATATGCAGGTGGTTCACATGACTGAGACAATAGCTACTCCAGTGGCAGATGGACGTTTAGCCACCGGCAAGCTGATTGAAACAGTAACATATCATGACCCTTGTACCTTGGGGAGGTATTCGCGAATATTTGACCAGCCACGAGCTCTGTTATTATCGATAGAAGGATTGAAACTCGTGGAAATGGCGGATAACCGAGAAAAAGCACTATGTTGTGGTGCCAGTCCCTGGGCGTATTGTGGTTCCGTTAATAAGCAAATACAAACAGAGCGGCTGAAGCAAGCAAAAGCTACTGGTGCGGAAGTGCTGGTTACTGCCTGCCCTAAGTGCCAGATACATCTTAGCTGTGCCCAGAAAGATGCCAGCGGTGGTAGTGTCGCTAAGGTCAAGATTAAGAACATTTTTAGCCTTATTGCAGAGTCATTATTAGCATGAGAGAGGAGTCATTTGTCTGAAGAGGAAATCAGAATTGGGGTTTTTATCTGCGAGTGTGGTCTTAACATAGCAGGCTCTGTGGATTGTGAGGAGGTGCGGCGAGCTGCCGAAGCGCTTCCTGGAGTAGTTGCTGCGGTCAGAAATAAGTACACCTGCTCTGAGCCGGGGCAGGCAGAAGTAAAAAAATATATCCTGGAAAATCGCCTCAACCGCGTGGTGGTAGCCTCCTGTACTCCCAGAATGCATGAACCTACTTTCCGCAGTTGCATCACTGAAGCGGGCCTTAATCCGTATCTCTTAGAAATGGCCAATATCAGAGAGCAATGCAGTTGGGTTCATTTGCATGATAGAGAGGCGGCAACCGCTAAGGCTAGAGACATTGTTAAAGTAGCTGTGGCCAAGGCCCGGCTGCTGCAACCGCACGAAGATACAATGATACCGGTGACAGATGCTGCATTGGTAATCGGTGGTGGGGTCGCTGGCATCCAGGCAGCACTTGACCTGGCTGATTCTGGGCACCAGGTATATTTAGTCGAGAAGCAGCCATCCATCGGCGGGATTATGGCTCAATTGGACAAGACTTTTCCTACGATGGACTGCTCTATATGTGTGCTCGGGCCTAAGATGATGGATGCTGGACGACATCCGCGGATAAAGCTCATGGCTTATAGCGAGGTGGAATCGATTTCAGGCTATGTGGGCAATTTCAAAGTCCGTGCACGAAAGAAGGCCCGCCACGTTAATGAGGTCGAATGCAATTCGTGTGGCAAGTGCGCTGAAGTATGCCCGGTAATTATGCCCGATGCCTTTCAGCAGGGTTTTTCCTCGCGGAAGGCAGCACATATCCCCTTCCCTCAGGCAGTCCCGTCTTCTTATATTATCGACATGGAAAACTGTTTAGGTAACAACCCGGTAACCTGTGGTAAATGTGTTGACGTCTGTGAAAAGCAGTGTATTGACTTGAACATGAAGGACGAGGCGGTAGAGCTTAACGTCGGTGTTATTATCGTGGCTACAGGTATGGACATCTATGACCCTACAATCCTGGATGAGTATGGCTATACCCGCTTTGAAAATGTCATTACCACCATGGAGTTCGAGAGGTTGATATGTGGCGGTGGCCCCACCGAAGGTAAGTTGGTTCGCCCTTCTGACCTTCAAACACCAAAACGCATCGGTTTCATCCAATGTGTTGGGTCGAGAACTGACAACAGGGGTAACCCCTATTGCTCCAGTGTCTGCTGCATGAACACAATTAAAGACAGTCTGCTTATAGATGAACACTACCCTGATGCTGAAATTTATGTTTTCTACATGGACATACGTGCTTATGGAAAGGGGTTTGAAGACCTTTTCCGCCGTTCCAAGGAAGTAGGTGTTCGTTACATCCGTGGCCTGCCAGGTGTGGTAGCCGAAGACGCGGTTACCAAGAACCTCAAAGTTAGGGTGGAGAATACTACTACTTCCAAAGTGGAAGAACACGAGCTCGATATGTTGGTGCTATCGGTGGGATTGCATCCAAGTGATGATTTGAAGCAGCTAACAGGTGTTTTGAACATTTCGCAGACTGCCGATGGCTTTGCCATGGAGGCGCATCCCAAGCTAAGGCCGGTGGATGCTCCTACGCCAGGTATTTTCTTTGCTGGCTCTGTTGAAGCACCGAAGGATGTAAAGGACTGCGTTACGCAGGCTGGTGCGGCGGTAGCTAGAAGCTCTATCCTACTGAATGCCGGCACAGTGTGCGGTGACGCGATTAAGGCGGTGGTTGACCTTGAGAAATGCACTTCATGCGGCGTGTGTAACCACGTCTGTCCATATGGGGCTATTGAAGTGGATGTCAAGGCCAAGACGGGAGCACATATCACTGCGGCTGCCTGTGCCGGCTGTGGTGCCTGTGCTGCAGAATGTCGCTTTGGCGCTATTCAGATCCAGCACTTCGAGGACGAGTACATATTAGCTCAAATTAGAGCAGCGCTGGCAGAAGAGCCTGAGAAAAAGATAATAACCTTCTTATGCAATTGGTGCAGCTATGCTGCAGGGGATTTAGCAGGCACATCAAGAATGCAGTATCCCACTAATAACCGCTTCATCAGGGTTATGTGCAGCGCGCGTGTCAGCGAGAACTTCATTTTGTATGCCTTCGAACTTGGCGCCCCTGTCGTGCTGCTCTCGGGATGCCACATAGGCGACTGCCATTACATCAATGCCAATCACTGGACGATGAAGCGCGTGGATAAGATATGGGATCGTCTGGAAAAGCTTGGCCTCAGGCCAGAGCGGTTTCAGCTTGAGTGGATCAGCGCTGCCGAAGGCCCCAGGTTTGCTCAGATTATGCACGAGCTAGAGGATTTGCGCCAGAAGGTGAGTTCTGAGGAGATGGAGCGCACCAAGAAGACGCTCAAGGAAGAAAGGCAGAAGCAAAGCGAGAAGAGCCCCAAGGCAGCGCGTGCAAGGAGGTCTTCGTAAAAATGGAGGAATCCTTCAAATGTCTTCGCTGTGGTTATGAATATTCCATGCCAGAGAGCACCAAACAGGAGGTGAGGGAGAGGGTGTGTCCCAGGTGCAGGTCCAATAGCGTGCGCAAGATTTCCCCAAAGTAACGCTTAATCTCTGTGGGTCATGTGAATTGGGTGTGGGGTTTGTATTATCTGGTAGCCCGAGTTGTTTAATATATAGAACTTTTAGAGCGAGCTTTGCGTTTGCCTAACTTATTTCGCATTAGCTAACATAGCCAGCTTAAGCCCCCAGCATCTCCTTCTTACGCAGCACCTTCTCCACGTCCTTCCTGGCGCCGACCTTCTGGAAGATGGCAAGGGCTTCATCCATGTCTTCGTGTGCCTTCTCCCGGTCTGCCTTGCGGCCGCGGGCCAGGTACATCAGGCCACGCTCATAAAGGGTCCTGGCTTCATCCCAGGGAAGCTGGTACTGCCTGTTGATTTGAATGGACTTATCGAAGGACTCGGCTGCTGTACCCCAGTCTTTCCGTGCTGCGGCCAGCATGCCTTTGGCCAGATAGATGGGTGCGGGCAGACCATACCAGTTCTGGTCGGGTTTCATAAGCTCGAAGCCCCTGTCCACGTATTCCGCCGCCTTGTCAAGCTGGCCCATCTTGAGGTAAAGCTCGGCCAGCACCGGAAGCACCCATAGCTCGAAGATGACGTTGCCACCATTCTGGCATATTTCCAGGCTCCTCAAAAGAAGCTCCTCTGCCTTGAGATAGTTGCCCTGCTCCAGGTTGAGGCTGCCCAGGGCGAAGGAACAGCCGTTGATAGCAGCATGGTTATGACTGCCTTCGTGAGCTGACAGAGCCGCCTGTAGAACCTCATTGGCTTTGTCCCATTCTCCCAGTCGGAAGTGGAGAAGTCCCAGGCTGGCTGATTCCTGCCAAGTGCCTCCGATAGCAGTTTCAGACCCCTCAACCATGTGAAATGTCTCCGTCGCCTTGTGAGTTTTTCCAGATAGCACACAGGTCAACATCAGCGCCCAATTTACATAGGTTACAGCGCCCGGCATGGCTAATCTGGTTATTTCTGGCACGACTATTTTTTCCCATTTTAGCGCCACTGGGATATTGCGCGCCAAGGTGTGAGACAGAATAATGCTCAACCCACAGATAGCTATAGCGATCGCATTGCCGCCCCGAACAGTCGGCTCCCAGTTGTTTTCCTGGTATTCAATCCCCCTGTCCAGCTCACCTGCCCACGCCCGGGCAGTACCAAGAGAGGTACCCATGAATATACCCAGCTTCTCGAATATGCCAATGGCCTTCTCAGCCCAAAGCACAGAGGTGGCAGGCTTGTCTTGATAGAGGTGTAGAGCTGCGAGCAGCTGATATGTTAATCCCTTCTGTGGTGTATCAGGCCCTGGCTCGAGAATAGTGAGCGCGGCCTGAGCATGTTTCATCGCCTTCGCCTCATCGGCCAAACCTGGATATGACATGCAGAATATCCTGCCCAGCCATAGATGCACCGTGGCCACATTATCAAGGTCTCCAAGCTTTTGGTACAGTTCTAGGGCTTCCTGAAAATGCTTGAGGCTGGCACTAAAGTCTCCGCAAAGCCAATCAGTCCCCGCAAGTTTGGTCAGTACCTCCGCCCTGTTCTTAAGCTCCTCTTGCGTCATTGCCCTACCTATTTGAAAGTAGCGGCCTAAGCCCTCAACATCTCTTTCTTCCGCAACACCTTCTCCACGTCCTTTTTGGCGCCGACCTTCTGGAAGATGGCGAGTGCTTCATCCAGGTCTTCATGCGCTTTCTCCCGGTCTGACTTACGGCCGCGGGCCAGGTACATCAGCCCACGCTCATACAGCGTCCTGGCTTCATCCCAGGGAAGCTGGTATTGCCTGTTGATCTGAATGGCCTTGTCAAAGGACTCGGCTGCTGCCCCCCAGTCCTGCCGCGCTGCGGCAAGCATGCCTCTTGCCAGATACATAGGTGCGGGAAGGCCATACCAGTTGCTATCAGGCTTCATAAGCTCAAAGCCCCTGTCCACGTATTCTGCCGCCTTGTCAAGCTGGCCCATCTTGAGGTAAAGCTCAGCCAGCACCGGAAGCCCCCACAGCTCGAAGATGACGTTGCCCCCATTCTGGCAGATTTCCAGGCTCCTCAGCATTAACTTCTCGGCTTCGGGATATTTGCCCTGTTCCAGGTTGAGGCTGCCCAGCGTGATGCAGCAGGCGTTAACGCCAGCAAAATTGCGCCTGTCCTCGGTAACCGAGAGAGCCCATTTCAGAATCTCCTGGGCTTTATCCCACTCCCCAAGGCGGAGATAGAGAAATCCTGGGGCAGCCGTATCCTCGAACTGGCCTCCTCTCGGGACTTTGCTGTCAACGCTTTCGACCATTTGGCACGCATCCCTGGCTCTCGAAATCTGGCCGGATAGCGTGTATGCAAGCACCAGAGTCCGAGGCACCAACATTAGACCTGGCTCACCAAATTTTTTTACTTCGGGGAGAAATATTTCTCCCCATTCCAGCGCCCGGGGAATATTGCGCACTAGGGTGTGCGTCAGAATAATGTCAGCACCACAGAAAACGATGGCGAGTGCGTTGCCACCCTCAAGAGTAGGCTGCCAGTTGTTTTCCTGATACTCGATTCCCTTGTCAATTTCTCCAACGCGTGCCTGGGCGGTGCCGAGAGAGGTGCCCATGAACATGCCCAGCTTTCCGAATAGCTCCAAAGCCCTCTGAGCCCAAGTAAGGGAGGTGGCAGGCTCATCTTTGTGGAGGCTTAGACGTGCCACGAGCTGATAGACGAACGCTTTCTCTACAGTATCCGGTCCCGGCTCGAGAATAGCCAGCGCAGCCTCGGCGTGTTCCAGCGCCTTTCCCTCACTCCCCAAACCAATGGGCGCAGCCACAAGTACCCTGGCCAAGTTCACATGTGCCATAGCCACATTGGCAAGGTCGCCCAGCCTCTGATAGAGCTTAAAGGCTTCTTGATAGTGCTTGAGGCTGGCACTCAAGTCTAAGGTGCCCCACTCAGTCCCCGCCAGTTTGGTCAGTAGCTCTGCCTTCCTCCTAAGCTCCTCTTCCATCATTGTCCTCCTTATCTGGCAGCAGTGCCCTAGGCACCCAGCATTTCCTTCTTCCGCAGCACCTTCTCCACATCCTTCTTGGCACCGACCTTCTGGAAGATGGCAAGGGCTTCGTCCAGGTCTTCATGGGCCTTCTCCCGGTCTGCCTTGCGGCCGCGGGACAGGTACATCAGCCCTCGCTCATACAGGGTCTTGGCCTCATCCCAGGGAAGCTGGTATTGCCTGTTGATCTGAATGGCTTTGTCAAAGGACTCGGCTGCTGCCCCCCAGTCCTGCCGCGCTGCGGCAAGCATGCCTCTTGCCAGATACATAGGTGCGGGCAGACCATACCAGTTCTGGTCGGGTTTGAGCAGCTCAAAGCCCCTGTTCACATAATCTGCCGCCTTCTCAGGCTTGCCCATCTTCAGATAAAGCTCAGACAGCACCGGAAGCACCCACAGCTCGGAAACAACGTTGCCCCCATTCTGGCAGATTTCCAGGCTTCTCAGCAGAAGCTTTTCGGCTTCAGGAAAGTTGCCCTGCTCCAGGTTGAGGCTGCCCAGCGTGATGCAACAGGCATTAGCAGCAGCGAAGTTGCGCCTGTGCTCGTTAGCCAACAGACGCCATTTCAGCTCCTCCCGGGCTTTGTCCCACTCCCCCAGCCGGAGATAGAAAAATCCTCCGGCAGTCGAATCCTCGAAAACGCCTGGTTGTCTCTCAATTCGTTCATCGCTTTCATAATATTGCCGCACTTCCATGGCCTTCGAAATCTGGCCGGATAGCGTGTGCGTAAGCGTCAGCGTAATATTTATCAAGCCTAGGTATAGGTCACCGATTATTTTTACTTCTTTGATAGCCCTTTCTCCCCATTCCAGCGCCCGGGGAATGTTGCGAACCATTGTGTGTGTCAGAATAATGTCAGCGGCACAGAAACCGATGGCAAGCGGATTTCTGCTCTCGAGAGTAGGCTGCCAGTTGTTTTCCTGATATTCAGTTCCCTTGTCAATTTCTCCAACGCGTGCCCGGGCAGTGCCAAGGGAGGTGCCCATGAACATGTCTAGCTTGTGGAAGAGGTCTATAGCCTTCTGAGCCCAAATAAGGGAGGTGGCAGGCTCATCTTTGTGGAGGTGTAGACGTGCCATGAGCTGATAGAGGAACGCCTTGTCTGGGGTATCAGGTGCTGGCTCGAGGATAGCCAGCGCAGCCTCGGCATGTTCCAGCGCCTTTGCCTCGCTGCCCAATCCAACGGGCGCACCAACAGTTAACCTCGCCAAATGTACATGCATCATGGCCACACTGGCAAGGTCACCAAGCTTCTGATGGAGCTTGAGGGCCTCCTGGCTATGCTTTATGGCAGCGCCAAAGTCCAAGGCGAACCAAGTCGTATATGCGAGTTTGGTCAGTACCTCAGCCTTCTTCCTCAGCTCCTCTTCCATCATTACGCTCATTTCTCCATAAGCTTCAGTGCGGTTTCATAGTATCGCCTCGACTGGTCCCAGGCGAACAACCTGGCTGCCTTATCCCCGGCCTTCTGAGAGTAATCAACAGCCTTGGGCAGGTCATTACCCTCGAGAAAGTGGTATGCCAGCGCTTCCAGATAGTCTTCTAGCTTCCTGGCATATACCTTTTCCAGCGCCTCTGCCACCTTCAGGTGCTGCCGCCTCCTTCTGACGGGGCTGATGGCTTCATAAAGGACATCCCTGAGTTGGGTGTCGGTGAAGGCGTAGACCTCCTCCCCCGGGACATGCCGGTCCACAACCTGGCGGGCCTGCAGGCACTTATCAATTACGTCTATCAATCGGTCTTCGTCCAGGCCGGTGACCTCTCTCAGCACCGGAAAGCTGAACTCCCGGCCGATCACCGCCGCGGCACTGAGGACTTGGGAGCATTCTTCATCCAGGCGCCCCAGCCTTTTCTGGACCACCTCCTTAATGCCTCGAGGAACATGTACGTCAGAAAGGTCCTTGACACCCCAGCCCTTTTCCACCGGGTAGACCGCCCCTTCTTCCACCAAAGAGCGCAATACCTCCTCGACAAAGAATGGATTGCCTTCCGTTTTGCTATAGACCAGGTCAGGCAGCTCGCCGGGGACCTTCTCGCCGAACGTCTGCCTGACCATTTGGAGAACTTCACTAAATGCCAGTCGCTTCAAGGGAAGCGCATGAAACAGCCTCTCCCGGTTTATTTGGGCAACCGTGTGGGAGAGGGAACGCTGGTCTTCCAGTTCCAGGTCACGATAGGCGCCCACGACCAGGAGGTGCTCAGCGGTGATGGCCCGTGCCATATGGTGCAGAAGCTCCATGGAGGCGTCATCGAACCACTGCAAATCATCAAGTAACAGCACCAGAGGTGACTCCTTGGAGATGTTGATAAAGAACTGGGTAACCGCCTCGTAGAGGCGGACTTGCTGCTGCGCAGATGGCGCTGGCACTGAAGGTGGGATGGTGCCCAACTTCTCGCCAACCTCGGGTGCCAGTTTCACCAGCTCCGGGGCGAAGGCGCCCACCGCTTTGAACAGAAGAAGGGGTGGTGCCCAGCGAAAGTATTCCTTGATGATATCGCTCCACGGCTGGTAGGGGACGGCGCCCTCGCGCTCGTAACCTCTGCCCATGAGACACTGGGCACCTCGCAGCCTGGCGTAGCTTCTAAGTTCGTAAGACAGCCTGGTCTTACCAATACCGGCCTCACCGGTAATAAAGACCAGACTTCCTTCACCTCTCAAGGCTGCATCCAAGCGTGCCCTGAGAATTCTGATTTCCTGCTCCCGGTCCACCAGCGGCTGAGCCCATCTTGGCTCAGGAGTAGGAACGGCCTCAGCAGCTTTCCCCTCGGTTGGCATCTCCATGGCTGCTGGTCTGGCCTCTACCGCCTCGGCTACAGACTTGAGAGACTGCAAAAGCTCACCGGCTGACTGGTAGCGTTTCTCCGGGTCTTTGGACAGAAGCTTCAGTATGACCTGCTCCAGCGCTTCTGGAATCTCCGGTGCCAGCCTTCGCGGCATCATGGGCAGGTCATTGATATGGCTGAAAATGATTTTCACTGGGTCATCACCGGGGAAAGGAGGTCTTCCTGTAACCATCTCATAGAGAACGCAGCCCAAGGAGTAGAGGTCTGACCTGGCATCGGAGCGCTTTCCCAGAGCCTGCTCGGGGGGCAGATAGGCTGGAGTCCCTACTATTACGCCTCTCTGTGTGAGCTTAGGGCCGCGTAATGCCCTGGCCAGGCCGAAGTCCATCAGCTTGGGCAGACCCTCGGTGGTAATCACGATATTCTCTGGCTTGATATCTCGGTGGAGGATGCCATGAGAATGGGCATATTCCAGTGCCTGGCAGACCTGGCTGCCGATTTTGAGCGTGGTAGCGGTATCGCAGCGGCCACCAGGTTGAGAGCTA
>Ga0194110_10003225_pt1 | contig 20238 bp, 17 predicted proteins | sample TA2Kig1200mmetaG_FD_146192 | JGI IMG/M metagenome (GOLD analysis project Ga0194110, IMG submission 146192) | Freshwater microbial communities from Lake Tanganyika, Tanzania - TA2015032 Kigoma Deep Cast 1200m | ecosystem: Environmental > Aquatic > Freshwater > Lake | place: Tanzania: Lake...
CCTCACCCTAATTACGACACAGTCTCCGAGGGGAGGGGAGATTTTTGGGAGAATATGTCTAATCAATTATGGACTCCTTAGTAAGTGTTTCATGAGGATAATTAACATAATAGGAATCAGCGCTCCAACGACAACGACCGCTCCTCCTACGACATAAATCTTTGGGCCTATATCCTCTACGGTCCTGACAACTTGCATCACGGCAATGGAGACCATGGCTGCGAGGATACACATTAAAATGATAAGGCCCACTACATTCGAAGCGCTCAATTTAATCATCATCAATCCCCCCTCTCCAGTAGATGGAAGAAATTAATTATAAATTTTGCAATCCAAATGCCAACGTTAACATTCAAATTAAAAAATTTAAATTAATTGATTTTATTGAGCTTTTTACTTATAACACCATTATTTAAAAACTTATGAAATTTCAAAAAGTATTTTTAGTTTATGCATATGGAAAGGGAAATTAAATAAAGATTTTTATAATCCATTGAAATTTAAATATTTTTTATGAATATCAAAAATATACATATGGATAGATTTTATATTCATTTTCTGGATTATCCCTATACATCATCAAATAGATTTAAAAAAAGAAGAGATGTTATTGAGTTGATATCGTGGGAAAGAAATTTAAAAATTTGAAAAGGAGTTGACGGTATAAAGGGATTGAATTTATAATTAACAAAAACCTAAATTGAGCGATTCTTAATACTATTTTTAAAGATAAACCCTTCTGGATTCCCGTTCCCCGATTAAAGACTTCGAGGACAAGTTTTACGGGAATGACATTTTCATTCATTGGGCGATAGTCGTCATTACTGCGGAAGCAGGAATCCAGTATATTTGATGTAATTAATAACGGAAAATCGCTCAATTTAGAAAAATATTGGGGGTTTTCTATGTGGGAATATACAGAGAAGGTGAAAGATCACTTCCTGAATCCAAGAAATGTAGGCGAGATTGACAATCCAGATGGAGCTGGTGAAGTAGGTTCCCTTGCTTGTGGGGATGCTTTGAGGCTTACCTTCAAACTTGACAAAAATAAACGTATCGAAGATGTGAAGTTCAAGACCTTCGGTTGTGCCAGCGCTATTGCTTCCTCCTCTGCCATAACAGAGATGATTAAGGGGAAAACTCTTGAGGAAGCGGAGAAGGTGACCAATCGGGATATCGCTGAATATTTGGGAGGACTTCCCGAAGAGAAGATGCACTGCTCAGTCATGGGAAGGGAGGCACTAGAGGTCGCCATTGCAAATTATCGGGGAGAGAAAGTAAAGAAAGAGGACTTCGAAATCGTCTGTAATTGTTTTGGTGTGACCGATAGAGAGATTATAAAAGCGATTCGTGAGAACGACCTCAAGACAGTGGAACAAGTCACATACTATACGAAGGCTGGAGGAGGATGTGCTCAGTGTCACCCGAAGATCGAAGCAATCATCGAAAAGGTAAGAAAAGAGATGGAGAAAGAAGCCCCTCCTGTTAGACCGGAAAGGAAGAAGTTGACAAACATCCAAAAGATCAAGTTGATCGAAGAGACACTGGGAAGAGAAATTGTTCCAGCTTTGAAGGCCGATGGAGGAGATTTGGATTTGATCGACATTGAGGGAAATAAAGTCTTTGTTGCTTTAAGGGGAAAGTGTTCTTTCTGCCCCAGTTCCGAATTTACATTGAAACAGTATGTCGAATCGAAATTGAGGGAATTCGTTAGCGATGATATCGTAGTGGAGGAGGTCAGACCGTGAAGATCGTGTATGTAGATAATAATGCGACAACAAAAGTGGATCCAGAAGTCTTAGAGGTGATGTTGCCTTACTTTTCTGAATTATATGGGAATCCCTCAAGCATGCACTTCTTTGGGGGACAGGTTCAAAAGAAGGTGAACGAGGCAAGGGAGAAAGTGGCCGATTTTTTAGGGGCAGAGCCATCAGAGATCGTATTTACGAGTTGTGGGACAGAAAGTGATAATGGGGCTATATTTGGAACCCTCAATTCCTATCCTGAAAAACGCCATTTCATCACCTCTCGCGTGGAGCATCCAGCTATCAATAATATCTGCCCATATTTAAGCCGAAAAGACTATCGGATCACTGAACTTTCAGTGGATCGAGATGGGCGGTTAGACCTCGATGAGCTGAAGGAATCTATTACCGATGAGACCGCTTTGGTTTCTATTATGTATGCCAATAATGAGACAGGCGTGATCTTTCCCATTAAAGAAATTGGTGAGATCGTGAAGTCTAAGGGAATTCCTTTTCATACAGACGCTGTTCAGGCAGCAGGGAAGATCCCTCTCAACATGAAGAAATCGACGATTGATATGCTTTCCATGTCGGGACATAAACTCCATGCACCCAAAGGGATCGGTGTTCTTTATATTCGAAAGGGGACAAAATTTTCTCCATTCATGATCGGCGGCCATCAGGAGAAGGGGCGAAGGGGAGGGACAGAGAATGTCCCTTATATCATTGGCCTTGGAAAGGCCTGCGAGCTCGCCAAAAAACATCTCGACGATGAAAATACAAAGGTGAAAGCCTTAAGGGATTACCTTGAGAAGAATATTTTAGAGAAGATTCCGAATACCTTGGTAAATGGGGATCGAATCAATCGTCTTCCAAACACCTTAAGCGTCAGTTTTGAATATGTGGAAGGAGAATCCATTCTTTTGTTACTTTCTGATCTCGGGATATGTGCCTCTTCGGGCTCAGCATGCACTTCTGGTTCCCTGGAACCTTCACATGTCCTCAGGGCAATGGGAGTCCCTTTTACTGCTGCCCATGGTTCGATCCGCTTCAGCCTTTCTGTTTATAATACCAAAGAGGAGATGGACTACATCATCGAACACCTCCCGCCCATCATTCAAAAGTTGCGCGACATCTCACCCTTCTGGAAAGATTATTTGAAAAGCCAGGGGAAAAAGATAATTTAACGTCTCGGAATTTCTACAACTCTTTGATGTTAAAGGTATTTATCTAGGCCTAAAATTTGACTCGTATATGGAATGATGGAATAGTGGATAATAAAGAGGAAAGGGCAAGACCCCAATGAATATGGAAAAGAAATCATCACCTTAAACCCATTATTCCAAAGTTCCAGTATTCCATTTGTGAGCGAAGCTAACTAAGTTGATAGATATAACGGGGTTGATCCATGCTGATCGTTGGAGAACGGATCAATACTAGCCGAAAACAAGTCAACGAGGCTTTGGAAAAGAGGGATGTTCATTTTATCAGGGCTGATGCAAAGGCCCAAGTCGAGGCAGGGGCTGACCTAATTGATATCAATGCAGGGTCTCGATTTGGGACTGAAATGGAGGACCTGCTATGGCTCATTGAGGTCGTCCAAGAAGCTGTTTCTGTAAGGTTATCACTCGATAGCTCATCTCCTCATTGTCTTCAAGAAGCTCTTAGAAGAGTTCGAGACCTTCCCATGGTGAATTCCACCACTGCTGAGAAAAACCGTTTTGAAAGCATGACGCCAGTGATCCAAGAGAGGGAGTGTGATGTAGTGGGGCTTTGTATGGATGAACGGGGTATTCCGAAAAGTGTGGATCAGGTCATGGAGAATGCCCAAAAGTTGGTCAAGAATCTGGAAACACTTGGGGTTAAAAGAGAGAGGATCTATCTCGATCCTTTAATTCAAGCGATTAGTATTGATAACGGAGCCGGACGCATGCCCCTCGAATCCATCGAACGGATTCAGAAAGAATTTCCCGGGGTGAAAACAATCTGTGGGCTCTCCAACATCTCCTTCTCCCTTCCCAAACGATCTCTCATAAACCGTACATTCCTCCCCCTTGTTATGAGAGCAGGTCTTTCAGCAGCGCTGATCGATCCACTTGATAAAAAACTGATGGGAACTTTAAAGGCCACTATGCTCCTCCTTGGTCAAGACCTCTATTGCAGAGATTACCTCAAGACATTCAGAGAGGGAAGACTGGAAGGCTGAGATTAAGGCTCTGCTTGGTTTTCCTAATTTATATCCCGATGGTAACCTTGGAGGGAGCGGACGCAGCCCTTTTTCTGTCGGTATGCTGCAATGCCTTTGGCAGCAGCGAGGGCTGCGGCTAAAGTGGTAATGTAGGGTATCTTGAATTTAATGGCTGTTTTGCGGATATAGGAATCGTCATATTTACTCAATTTGCCACTGGGTGTATTGATGACCAGTTGGATCTCCTTATTCTTGATCCCATCGACAATATTGGGACGTCCCTCGTGCATCTTGAGAATGGGTTCGGACACGATGCCATGTTCTGCCAAGAACCTGTGAGTACCGTTGGTCGCCTTTATTTTAAAATCCAGTCTGAGGAATTCCTTTGCTATTTCGAGGACCGCCGGTCTATCCTTCTGTGAGACAGTAATTAAAACAGTCCCCTCAGAAGGAAGTGTTTGCTGTGCAGCCTCCTCGGCTTTAAAAAAGGCAAGACCAAATGAGTCGGCCAGACCTAATACCTCTCCGGTGGAACGCATCTCAGGCCCCAGAAGGGGATCAACTTCAGGGAACATATTAAATGGGAAGACCGCCTCTTTGACGCCAAAGTGTCTGATAAATTTCGATTTGAGATTGAGGAAACTCAATTTTTTACCGAGCATGACCTGGGTGGCCAGACGTGCCATAGGAATGTTACAAACTTTTGAAACGAGAGGTACAGTGCGGGAGGCGCGCGGGTTAGCTTCGAGGACATAAACTCGATCGTTAGCAATAGCGTACTGGATATTCATCAACCCGATGACGTTGAGCTCTATGGCAATCTTTCGGGTATATTCATTGATAGTGTCCAGATGCCTTGCAGGGATGCTGATGGGTGGAATGACACAGGCTGAATCTCCAGAGTGGATACCAGCTAGTTCAATATGTTCCATCACCGCAGGCACAAAGGTATCGGTCCCATCGGAGATAGCATCTGCCTCGGTCTCAATGGCGTTTTCTAAAAACTTGTCAATTAAGATTGGCCGTTCCGGAGTGACATCCACTGCAGCCGCCACATACTCTTTGAGCATTTCTTCATCATGAACCACCTCCATGCCACGTCCACCAAGCACATAAGAGGGTCTGACCATTAGAGGATAACCAATTCTCCCAGCGACTCGAAGGGCTTCATCAAGATTGCTGGCCATACCTGACTCAGGCATAGGGATGCCCAATTTGGCCATCATCTGACGGAAGCGGTCACGATCCTCTGCCAGATCAATTGTTTCTGGTGAAGTTCCGATGATCTTCACTCCGGCCTGGGCCAGTTCATTCGCAATATTGAGTGGTGTCTGACCTCCAAACTGAACAATGACCCCTTCTGGTTTTTCTTTTTCATAGATGCTCAGGACATCCTCAACGGTAAGGGGCTCAAAATAGAGCTTATCGGAAGTGTCATAATCGGTTGAGACCGTCTCAGGATTACAATTCACCATAATGGATTCATATCCTTCATCGCGTATTGCAAAAGCAGCATGAACACAGCAGTAATCAAACTCAATGCCTTGGCCAATACGATTTGGACCTCCTCCAAGGACCATGATCTTTTGCCGACTGCTCACCTTCACTTGGTCAGGGGCATTGTAAGTTGAGAAGTAGTAAGCGGCGTTCTTTACACCGCTCACCGGCACAGGCTCCCATCCTTCTACCACACCTAAAGAAATGCGCCGTTCTCTGATTTCTTTTTCGGCAATATTAAGGAGCTTGGAAAGATAACGGTCAGCAAAACCATCCTTCTTTGCCTTCACCAATAAATCATCGGGTAGGGTCTTGCCTTTATACTGAAGTATTTTTTCCTCTAACTCTACTAATTCCTTCATCTGCTCGATGAACCAGGGTTTGATGTAAGTTTTTTCATAGAGGTCCTCCACGCTTGCACCCTTGCGGAGGGCTTCATACATGATGAATTGGCGTTCACTTGAAGGTTCTTTAAGTAGATTCATAAGCTCACCGAGGGATTTTTCATGGAAATCTTTGGCAAAGCCAAGGCCGTAACGACCGATTTCAAGGGATCGAATGGATTTTTGGAAAGCTTCTTTATATGTTTTGCCGATGCTCATAACCTCGCCCACCGCTCGCATCTGGGTGCCGAGTTTGTCCTCGGAATTCTTAAATTTTTCAAAGGCCCATCTGGCAAATTTAACTACTACATATTCTCCTGATGGAGTATATTTCTCCAGCGTCCCTTCTCTCCAGTAAGGAATCTCATCCAATGTCATGCCTGCAGCCAACTTTGAGGAAACAAGGGCGATAGGGAAACCGGTAGCCTTGGAGGCGAGAGCAGAAGACCGTGATGTTCTTGGATTGATCTCAATTACAACAACCCGCCCGGTCCTGGGATCATGAGCAAACTGTATGTTGGTGCCCCCGATCACTTGAATGGCCTCGACAATATCATAAGAGTTTTTCTGAAGACGCCTTTGTAATTCAGGAGAGATAGTAAGCATGGGAGCAGTGCAGTAGGAGTCTCCTGTATGGACACCCATCGCATCTACATTCTCAATAAAACAGACCGTAATCATCTGGTGCTTGGAGTCGCGAACAACTTCAAGCTCTAATTCCTCCCACCCAAGAACTGACTCTTCCACCAGAATCTGACCCACCAGGCTTGCCGATATCCCCCGGCTAGCCACCGTGCGCAATTCTTCTACATTATAGACCAAACCACCTCCTGTTCCTCCTAAAGTATAAGCTGGACGGATGACGACGGGGTAACCGAGATCAGCTGCGATCTCTTCTGCCTCTTCTACGTTAAAAGCAGGTCTGCTTCTTGGCATTTCAATGCCAAGTTGCTTCATGGTTTCCTTAAAAGCGATCCGATCCTCTCCCCGTTCGATGGCATTGATATCGACCCCAATAATCTTTACACCGTAGAGGAAAAGAATGCCTTCACGAGCCAGTTCTGATGTGAGATTTAGCCCGGTCTGGCCGCCGAGATTAGGCAGTAAGGCATCTGGTCTTTCTTTTTCAATAATTTCCTTCATCATTTGGACATTTAGTGGCTCGATATAAGTGACATCAGCCATTCCTGGATCGGTCATAATCGTTGCCGGATTTGAATTGACCAGTATGATCTCGTATCCTAACTCTCGAAGGGCTTTACAGGCTTGTGTGCCAGAATAATCGAATTCACAGGCCTGACCTATAACGATCGGTCCTGAACCGATGATCATTACCTTCTTTATGTCATCACGCCTTGGCATGTAAAAGTCTCCAATGAAGAACTGCTTTTAATCCCTGTTTAAAAGTCACTTAGTCGGATGGAAGTATAATGAGATGGAAGAGATGTGTCAAGGCAAAAAGATATATAAAAAGACCAAAATAATCCAACCTCACTTCAATTTGATTTCTTCACCCAATTTAGTAAACTTCCTTTTGAATTAGTATTTTTCAAGAATTTTCCCTTATTTTATGATGAAACGATCTGACAGGAAAGAGAAGTCCAAGGGAATAAATTACCCTGATCGGAAGATCAGGGTAATTTACTTTTATTGACAAACCCTTTCAAAAGAGTTAGTAAATAAAATACTAATTTTAAGTATTTAAAGTACTAAATATGAGGTTGATAGAACCGAGTATCATCGATGATATCTTTGTAGCCCTTGATCGCCAGATAGGAGTGTATGGGGGAGTGCAGTTAGGTCTTGTCATATGTGGAGGGACGGCATTGTTTGCATTTGGTCTTGTGTTGCGAACAACAAGAGATGTGGACGTCCTGGGAACAGTTTTAGAAACTCAGAATGGGCTAACCATTCGAAGAATTACAAATTTCCCGGAATGGCTCGTGGATTCGGCAAATAAGGTAGGCCGGGATTTCGATTTGCCAGAAAATTGGCTTAATCTCGGACCTGCTTCCCAGGTGGAGTCAGGATTGCCAAATGGATTTGAAAAGAGGTTGGTAAAAAAAGTTTATGGGAAATATTTGACAGTCTACTTTATCAGCCGCATTGATCAGATCCATTTTAAGCTCTATGCATCAGTTGATCAGGATGACTACCACATCCAGGATTTATTTGCCCTTAAGCCTACGGAAAATGAAATGGAGATGGCAGCGAATTGGGTGGTTACTCAAGATGTCTCAGAGGTTTTTAAAGCATTGCTAAAAGATTTTTTGGAAATACATAAATATGGAGATATCGCTAAAAGAATTTAAGAAAAAGTTTTACAACGCGCTCCTTGAAATCCATTGGAAGCATTGGACTGCGTTAGGGGTCGCATCCCATGTGAAACCTGAAAAGACATGGATAATAGATCTTGAGCCTCTGATTATTTCTACCCTTACCATAGGTTTACAGGATAAGCGTCTTTTATCCTCATCTATCGAATGGTTAATTAAAAATGGGGAATGGATAAATCTCTCCCGCCTGAAAAGGATTGTAAAGGTTTTTTTAGAACGATTTCCAGGATTGAAAGAACCCCCGTTTTCCCCTGAAATATTGGAGTTATTTGTTGATACCTATAATAAAACTGCACCTAATAAGATAACATCCGGGAAATTCGATTCTTATGGGTCTGAAAAGAATGTGATTAATGAGTATAAAAATTTCTTTGATGCCTTCAAGGTTAGAAATGTCACAACAGAACCAAAGCTTCGTCATTCATCCCTTTTGCAACTTCTTTTACGGAGTATATTAGGAGTAGATGCCCGTACCGAAATTCTTATCTATCTTTTGGTCAAAGAGAGCGGCAATTCGAATTCCATTGCTAAAGAAATTTTTTATAACCAGAAAAACGTCTACACCATCCTTGAAAGATGGTCACGTGCCCAGATGGTAATAAAGATATTTGAACAAAAGATTCCACGTTATTCCATAAATAGAAAAAAAGAGTTGCTTCATGCTATTGGACTAAAAGAAATACCAAAATACTTAAATTGGACCAAAACCTTTTTATTTTTAGACCGACTGGCAAAAGCACTGAGTATTTCTCCGTGGTGTGATGATGAATATCTTCTGTCTTCCCTTTTTAGAGATCTTTTTATCGAAGGTAAATCAATTGGAAAATCGCTTAATATAAATATTCCTGAACCATTTTACTATTTGGGCAAGCAATACTTCTCTCCTTTTGCTTTAGGAGTTCTTAACATTCTAAAAGAACTTTCGAAAGGTGACTAAATCAATCTTAATTCCCTTGTTCAACCAACAGGAGGGTATGGCATTGTTAACCAAAGTCCAATCCATGTTACTTCCTCCTACTATTAATTGTTTTTCAATTTCTACTCTCCTATGCAACATTTCAAGTGGTAATAAAAGGAATAGATCTGGTATTTTGATTTCTTTTCTATATCGCAACCTTCAAGGATGTGCGTATATTGGCAAGATATTAACACTCCCAGTGGTTGTTGGATCGAAGCAAATATGTTATCTCGGGGAGAGGAAAAGGGTGGAAAGCGCCAATTTTTGCATAGAATGCTTCAGCATTTAAAAATACTTTATGGATAATGACTCCAAATATTTTGACAAATTTATGGAATTATAGTAAGCTTATTTCATGATCGAGCGTGCATACAGTCTTGAAAAATTGATTAAGCCGGGCAAGGTTCTCGTGCTCTACGGCCCCAGGCGCGTGGGCAAGACAACCCTTCTGAATCACTTTCTCACGGGAACCAAACTGAAGTACAAGTTAGATTCCGGAGATAACATCAGGACCCAGCAGACGTTGAGTTCCCGAGACTTTACCACGATCACTGAATATGCATCGGGTTACGATCTGGTGGCAATTGATGAGGCGCAGCAGATTCCGGATATCGGCATGGGGTTAAAAATCATCGTAGACCAGATGCCCGATGTTGCTGTGATCGCCACGGGTTCATCATCATTTGAACTGGCAGGGGCAGTCGGGGAGCCGCTCACAGGTAGAAAGACGACTCTCATTCTCTATCCGATCTCACAACAGGAGCTTTCTTCTATCCATAACCGTCATGAATTGAAGGAGCGGTTGGAAGAGTTTCTTGTTTTTGGTTCTTATCCGGAAGTTGTCACTGCAAAAAGTCGAAAGGACAAGATTGTAATACTTGAAGAACTCGTCGATTCCTATTTACTCAAGGATGTGCTGACACTGGACAGGATAAAGAACCCGCGGGTCTTGCTTGACTTACTAAAGCTTATTGCGTTTCAGGTCGGGGGACAGGTTTCTTTGAACGAATTGGCTATGCAGCTTAGAATCGACGTGAAGACGGTTGGCCGTTATCTGGACATCCTCGAAAAAGCTTTCGTCATTAGGCGCATCAACGGATTCAGCAGGAACCTGCGAAAAGAGATCGTGAGCAAAGCAAAGTATTATTTTTGGGATAATGGTATCAGGAATGCCGTCATATCCCAGTTCAACCGCCTCGATAGCCGCAATGACACAGGGATTCTGTGGGAAAATTTTATGGTAACCGAACGGATAAAAAAATGTTCTTATCAGGAGATTCGCGGCTCATTCTATTTCTGGCGGACTTATGATGGCCAGGAACTGGACCTAGTGGAGGAGCGTGAGGGCAGGCTTTACGGCTACGAGTTTAAATGGTCCCAGAAGAAAACAAAAGCTCCTGACGCGTGGATTGAAACTTACGGAAACGCTGGGTTCGAGATAATTAACAGTAAGAATTATCTGGATTTTGTGACATGAGGGCTTTGCTTCTTCTCCCCCCGAGACTTGTCCTCGATTGAGGGGTGAATTTCTGCTATTTATTTGCTATTTTCCATATCTCGAAAAAGTTAGAATTTGATATCCATATATTCCCCCTAACGGAGTGCAGAAATTCGATTAGTCCAAAAGCCTTACAATCGCTTTCACTCAGTAATTGTTGATTGTTGGGCTTTGGGATGTCGGAAGATTAGATTTCATCGTTAGGCAAGACTTACTTTTAAAGTATCTGTCAGATTAACTATTGTTCGGGACATTTATCTTTACCAGTTGCCGTATTCTATAAATCCTCTATACAATACCTGAGAGGATACATTGATCGAGTTGAGGAAAAACAGAAAATTATCTCAGGAACAATTATCAGAAAAGATAAATATAGATTCAAAGCATCTGAGTAGGATAGAGGTAGGCAAAAGTTATCCATCTCTTGATACGCTGGAAAATATCTCAAAGGCATTGAATATGGAGATGAAAGATCTTTTTGAATTTGTTCACTTGAAAAGGGGTAGAGCAATTGCTGATAATTTGAAGGAATTACTTAACGAGGCAAGTGTAGATAAACAGAAGCTTATTTTAAAAATTATACGTGCTTTTGTGAGATAAAAAATATAAAAAGTAAACCCCGTCAGGAAGGACGGGGCTTTCTAACAGGGTAAATGGAAAATTATGATGTATATATAAAAATTGTTCTCTTGACATTTTGATTACAATTGTAGTAAATTGTAAACATGGAGATAGTCTTCGATGCCTCAACTCTTATTTTGCTTGCAAAAATAGAACTTCTGAGAGAAATAACAGAAGAGGTAAAGGCCATTATCCCCAGAAAAGTAAAGGCAGAATGCCTTTCAAAAAAGAGCATAGATGCTATTTTGATTTCAACTCTTATCAAGGAAAAGAAGATTGAAGTGAAAAAGGCTGGAAATGCAAAAGCAGTTAATAAGATCCAAAGAGACTTTAGAATTGAAGCTGGAGAAGCTGAGGCTCTCTGGTTGGCCAGAAGGCTTAATTGTCCGATTGCTGTGGATGACGGCCCAACGATAAAGGCTTGCAAGGTTATTGGCCAGAGATTTGCTACTGCAATTCATTTTCTTCTAAATCTTGCCTCTCAGGACAGATTGGAACTTTCAATGGCTATAGCAAAGCTTGCGAAATTATCTCATTATGGAAGATACAGTAGAGAGATAATCAAAGACGCTACGGAACGTTTGAAAGGGGGAGACTGATGGGTGTGGTAAGCTTAAGATTGAAGGATAGAGATTTGGAGAGGCTTGATGAGCTCTCAAAGCTCGAACGTAAGGACAGATCGACCATGGCTCGCGAGCTTCTTGAACATGGTTGGGAGTTTTTAATGCTCAGGTATTATAAGGAGGGAAAACTTTCACTGGAGGGTTTGGCTAAAAAGCTCAATATGTCGATAAGTGAGGCTGTAGATCTGCTTGCCGAACTTGGAATAGAAGCCCCGATAGGGTTTGAAGACTACTTAACAGGTTTTAATATATTTAAAGACAAATAAGATAGCATAATAACTATATTTTAAACCTTTCCTTTTAGCCTCTGTCTTCTCTTAGATACTCCACAGCTTTTTCAGCGATTATTTCTGCATCGTGAACGGAGTCGCTAATCCCAATCCCTTTATAGGCACATCCAGTGAGGAAGAGACCGGGTTGGAGGTTTGTCCTCTCCTCAATCTGAGCCAATTTCTCCAAATGGCCTACGAGATACTGAGGCATGGACTTTTCCCATCGATATATTTTTGAAAGGGCGGGTTCACCTTCAACACCCATGATCTCCCTTAATTCTTCTCGGACGATCCTGAGCATCTCATCGTCATCAAGGCTGACGAGTCGTTCATTGTTTGCACCTCCCACAAAAGCCCTGAGCAAAACATAATCCTTTGGGGCCCGATGATTAAATTTGACAGAGGTCCATGTGGAAGCCATGATTTTTCTTTTCTCCCTGCGAGGGATAATAAATCCAAATGCTTCTAAGGGGTGATGAATCTGGGAGCGGCGGTAGGCTAAGGAGACCGTTGCACTGGAAACATAGGGAATGGTGAGAAGGATTTTGGATAGTTTAGGATTAATTTCTTCGACAATCTTTGCCGTGACGAAGGAAGGAGTTGCCAGAATGACTCCATCTGTTTCAAGGAATGTTCCATCGGAGAGTTGGATATGATAATTCCCATTCTCAGTCCTTCTCAATCCCAAAACCTTCTTTTTAAGGATAATCCTATCCTCTCCGATCTTTTCTCTTAAACGATCAACCCACTCGCCCAATCCATCTTTCAGGGTTAAAAACATCGTCCTTTGGGGTCCCTTTCGATTTTCCCACTTCCGAGCCATCTTTCTTCTTGCGAGCATCCCTCGGATGAGGCTTCCATATTCTTTCTCCATTTGGATGAATCTTGGGAAAGTACTGCTAAGTCCCATCGTCTCAGGCGTTCCAGCATGAATTCCCGCAACCAAGGGTTCGGCTATCTTTTCCAATGCCTCTCCACCCAAACGGCGCCTCACAAACTTAGCAAGGCTCTCCTCTTCATCCGATTCTTTTCTTGGAATGAAGAGATCCATCGCCATTCGGATCTTTCCTGGCCAGGAGATAAGGGAACTCTTGAGGAAGGGCATGAAACTGGTGGGGACCATCAACATAAAGCCTTCTGGTAGTTCGTGAAGTTTCCCTTTGGAGAGAATAAAGACTTTTCGATTCTCGTTTGTATTTAAAATCCTGTCTCCCAGCCCCAACTTTTCGCACAAAGCAAGTGCCCAGGGTTTTTCGTAAAGAAAACAATCAGGTCCTCCTTCGATGACAAACTCATCTACCTTCTCAGTCAGAATGCATCCACCCAGTCGATCCTTTTCATCTAAAAGTTGGAGGTGAATAGGTTCACCTATCTTCTCTGCTTTCTCCAGGGCAAAGTAGGCGGCTGCCAGTCCAGCAATCCCACCACCCACGATAACTAACCGCTTCATATTTATCCCCTGTTACACACTTAGCCAAATTCAATAACTTCTCCTCCCCTGATGGGAGGGGGTAAATTATGTAAACCCCCTTAGAAAGGACGGGCCTTTGACCCCGCCCTCCATAAGGAGCTTATGCAATTTATTATACTATCCCCGCCATAAATGGCGGGGCTTTCTTACGGGGTAAATGTTCTTCCACAATTCTCGAAAGTGCTTCTATAAACCTTTCAGAAAGATTAAGAGATGGGGATCGCTTTAATAACATCCCTAAGGATTCAGCCTTTTCTCGGTAGAGGACATCGATATCATAAAGGATCTCAACATGGTCTGAGACAAACCCTATGGGAACGATGAGAACCTCTCTGACTTTTATCTCACTGAGCTTTACCAATACAGACTCTACATCCGGGCCTATCCATTTCTCTGGCCCCCCTCCCTTACTCTGAAAGGCAAAATGCCAAGGAAAAGGTTCGAGCTTTTTAAGAACTCCTCTTACACTTTCTTTCATATCATCAATATAAGGATCTTTACCAATTATTGATTCCGGAAGGCTATGAGCAGTAAAGATGAGATGGACCCTCTTCCTCTCGTCTGGATTAAATCCCACCAATCCTTCCCGAATCTTCTCCCGAACCGCTTCGAGAAAGAGTGGATAGGAATGCCATCCCACGACAAAAGAGATCTTCAAACCATCTCCTAAGTCTTTATTTACCCGATTCACCTCTTCAACATATACTCCTGTGCTTGCTTTTGATTGAAAAGGTGCCATGGGAATTGCAATGATTTCCCTGATCCCATCACTAAAGATCTCTCTTAATATCTCTTCAATCAATGGGTATCCATAGCGCATTCCCACATAGGATTTGAATAGATAACCCTTTCCACTCAGATTTTTCTCTAAGGCCTTGGCCTGTTCCAGAGTGATTTGAGGAAGAGGAGAAGATCCTCCAATCATTCGATAACGCTCTTTGACCCTTTCTAACTGTTCTTGGGAAGGTTTTCGTTCCCTCATAAGACGGGTTAAAAAAGGTTCCACTTCATTAAGGGAACGAGGCCCCCCAAAGGCTAAGAGAAGAAGGCCCTTCATCAATCCACTCCCTGCCTGTTGGCGGATAGGGAACTATACTGATGAACAGCCTCTACCAAGGCGGTTACATGATCGACCGGTGTATTTGGCAGGATACCATGACCGAGGTTAAAGATATGGCCAGGTCGTTTTCCAGCATCTTTAAGAATACGTATAACCTCTTTCTCAATCAGATTGGGTGAACTGAGGAGAATGACAGGATCGAGATTTCCCTGAATCGCCACATCGTATCCAAGATGAGCCCAAACCTCGGCCAGATCGACCCTCCAATCCACTCCAATCACATCCCCACCAGCCCTCTTCATCAGTTGCAATAGTGATGAAGAGGAGGTAGCAAAATGAATGAGTGGAACAATTTTACCCACACCATCGATTACTTTTTTAGAATAAGGAAGGACATATTCTTCATAATCACTCGGGCTCAAGCAACCCACCCAAGAGTCAAAAAGCTGAAGAGCCTGAACACCCGAGCGTATCTGGGCGTTGAGGTACCGGATAAGCACCTCTGAAATCTTCTCCATCAATTTACCCCAGGCGGATCTGTTCTGATACATCAAACCTTTTGTGAGGATGTAATTCTTTGAATGACCTCCCTCGATGATGTAACTCGCAAGGGTGAATGGAGCCCCTGAAAATCCGATCAAAGGGATCCTGCCTTCTAATTCCCGACGGACAATTCGGATCGCTTCCATAAGGAAATGGAGATCCTCATCAGGATCGATGATTCGCAGTCCATCTATCTGCTTGATCTCACGAATGGGATGGTGGATCACAGGACCTTCACTTTTTCTGAACTCCAATTCAATTCCCATTGGTTCTAATGGAAGGAGTATATCTGAAAAGATGATTGCCGCATCGACCCGAAATTTCTCAACAGGGAGAAGAGTCACTTTAGCAGCCAATTCAGGATTTTTGCACATTTCCAGGAAAGAAAATTTTTTTCTGAGTGCACGATATTCCTTCAAATACCGACCTGCCTGGCGCATCAACCAGATAGGAGTATACTTTGTCGGTTGTCGGTAGCAGGCATTCAGAAAAGGATATCGATTCTCATATTCTTTCATATCGTATCTCTGAGTAGTAAATTCTGTATCACGATATCGAACTCAGAAATAATCTCAAATGTCAAATTTCAAATAACAAAGGAATGTCAAAATAATTCAATTTTAAAACTTTTATATGAAAATATTTGATATTTGAAATTTGGACTTCCTTTGAACTTTAAGTTTTGACATTTGACATTTAATCCTTCTTCCAATCCCTTAACAACTGAATGAGCAACCTTGCCCCAACACCGGTTCCACCCTTAGGAATATAGGGCCTTTCCTTCTCGATCGAGGCGGGCCCGGCAATGTCGAGATGAATCCATGGCGTCTTATCTACAAATTTACTTAAAAAAATGGCTCCAATGATGGCACCCGCCGCTCGAGTTCCCACATTTTTGAAATCGGCTGTATCACTCTTTAAGTATTCGAAATATTCATCCCAGAGGGGTAATCTCCACACCTTCTCGCCTGTTTTATCTGAAGCCTCCTCAACTCGTTTCAAAAGAGGCTCATCATTCCCGAAAAGACCAATGACATAATCTCCAAGGGCGATTACACAGGCTCCGGTTAGAGTGGCCAGGTCGATAATTGCCTTTGGTTGGTACCTGAGGCTATAAGAGAGGGCATCAGAAAGAATGAGTCTACCTTCTGCATCAGTGCTGATCACTTCTACGGTTTGACCAGAAAGGGTCTTCAGAATATCTCCTGGCTTGTAAGCCTTTCCGCTCGGAAGATTTTCTGTAGCGGGGATGATTCCCACCAGACTAAGGGGAAGTTGGAGTTTTGAGGCTGCTTGCATAGCAGCTAAGACAGCAGCAGCACCTGACATATCGTCTTTCATTCGATCCATCTGCTCAGAAGGTTTGATCGAGATTCCACCACTATCGAAGGTGATCCCCTTCCCAACCAATGCGATCGTATCGAATACTTTTCCTTTATTATATTCGAGTACGATGAACTTCCCAGGCTCCTGGCTTCCCTTCGCCACAGCAACAAAGGCACCCATACCCATGGCTTCTGCCTGGCTTACCTCTAAAACCTGAATGTCCATGGCATGATCTTTTGCAATTCCCTGGGCCTTTTCAGCCAATACAGTTGGAGTGATCTTATTGCTTGGTCCATTGACCAAATCCCTCGCCATGCAAACCGCTTCCGAAATAATCTTACCTCTCTTTAAACCCTCACCGATCCTTTTAATTTCTTCGTCTGTCTCTCCAAGGAGCATGACCTCTTCAATCTCTTTGATCTTCTCCCTTTCAAGTGTCTTAAATTCATTGAACTGGTAGGTCCCGAGGAGAAGTCCGGTAACGAAAGATTCTGCCAATTCCTCCTCTGAAAGATTTTCTAATCTCTTCATCTGGAAGGTAAATTGTTTCATCCCGAAATCCCTGATGAATTGTCCAGCCTTTGAGGAGGTCCCTCGCCATTTCTCTAAATCGAACTCCCTTCTTTTGCCGAGACCGGTCAATAACACCCTTTTAGCAGGAAGAGCGCCTTGGGTATGAAAAAGCTGACATTGGAATAATTCCCCTTTGAAATCTCCTTGGCTCATTAAAGTGTTTATGAACCCTTTCCATTCCAGATCCACACTCTTAATCGGACCCTCCAATGGTTCTGGCGCTTCAAAAGAAAAGAGAAGAAGGATCTCACAGGGAAATTTTTCGGCTCTGCATCTTTCAACTCGAATGTCCATAAGAATCTCCTTTAAGTCTTACCGCCTCCCTAAATTTAAATCCAAATTTCAAAATCCCTGCCTGCAGTAGGCAGGGCATGCAAATGCCATCCTTCGACAGGCTCAGGATGACATAAAAAATTCGTTTTTAAAACAATCATGGTGAGCTCGTCGAACCATGAACTTTGGCATTTGATATTTGGCTAATCCCTTTCCTTCAATTTGGAGATCGTGATGGAACGGCTCTCTTCTACGGAGGCAAATTCCTTCACCCTTTTAACCAAAGAGGGATGCCATCCCCCCCGATCGATGACCCGAGCCAACATCCAGGGATTTAAATCCGAAACCTCCATCCATTTCCCTGACTTTTTTATCATCTCATCCAATGCCTTTCGATTGGGGTCTCCTTTCAAAGGATATTTCTCTTTCGTCTCAATCTTAATCTTGGCAACATGATCTCCTCCAAATACGGCATCGATTTCTTCCCTCCGGGCATAAGCAAAAAGTGCTTCTTCTACCTTCATCAACTCAGCGTCGATCTCCTCATTCCAAAGCCTTTTCTTCTCTCTTAATTCCACATAACGGTTTACCAAATTGACTCCTTCTTCAAGAAGATACTCGTTAAGTGGAAGGTTCTCCACAATGATCAGATGGCTTCGCCTCGGACAGAACCTCTGATAATCGCACCAATCACAAAGGGGTCCTTCTTTTGGAATGAATTGTCTATCTGCTTCAATCCTCTGAATGAGTTCCAGGGTCTCTTTGCGAAGCCGATGGAGTTCCTCCGGAGTCCGTGAAGACTTTATCTCAACATCAAAGGTGAGGTAGTGCCAGACCAATCTAATCTCTCTAATATCCTTCCACCTCCCCTCTATTCCCATTTGGTAGAAAGCCAATTGCCGATCCGAACTGACCTCTTCCTGAGTAGGAAGTCGATTCGAAGTTTTATAATCATGAATTTCAAGAACGTCATTATCCATAAGGGTCAAACGGTCAATAATTCCTCGAATCCAATACCACCTCTCTTCTTCGAGAGGGAAATAGATATTTTCTTCAAGGCCTAATGTCCTTCCTTGATCGAATGGATAATAACGTTTGTAATAATCGGTGATGCATTTCTCCCCAAGGCGGCGGTAATCCTCTCTGCTATATTCCTTTCGAATAATCTGGACCATATCGTTCCAATTCTTCTCCCAACTCTGATCGTAGAAATTGAGAAGTTCCTCCAAGGAGTGGAGTTTGGTCACCTTTAAGTCTCGATAGAGTTTTTCCAGTGCATCGTGAACTCTCGAACCCATGAAGGCTTCGATCCCTTCGGTCTCAGTCTTGATTTTGTCGACATAAGCGAGTTTATATTGGTGGGGGCAGGTTTCATAGGTAGAAAGTTGTGAGTGGGAGTAGGTTGGCATTTCTCATCTCCTTTAATTTCAATCTAATTAAGAGTTATAATAATTTATTTTTAACAAGAAAAAATATTCCTGTCAAAATAACAATTTCTACTCACCCCATGGGGAAGGGGGAAGCCTGCCCGCCAAACAAGTTCTTTGGCAGGTGGGGGTGAGGGGTTGAAAAAAAGGAATTGATAAAGATATGATTGAACAATCAAGGTGATTTGGCCTAAAGAATGAAAAAGGATTTAGAATTAGGAAAACTTCAGAACCTGATCATACGATGCCAAAAATGCCCAAGACTGCTTGCTTACCTTCAGGAGATTTCAAAGAATAGACCCAAAAGATATAGAGATTGGGCTTACTGGGCAAAACCCCTTCCCAGCTTTGGAGATCCAAATGCCAGTGTTCTCATTGTCGGACTCGCACCTGCAGCACACGGTGGAAATCGGACAGGGAGGATGTTTACCGGGGATCGGAGCGGAGAATGGCTCTTTGGTGCCCTTTATAAATTTGGTTTCGCCAATCAGCCTAACTCCATTTGTCGTGATGACGGTTTTGTTCTAAAGGATTGCTATATCACGGCAACAATCCGTTGCGCTCCGCCAAAAAACAAACCTTTGCCTGAAGAGATAGAGAATTGCCGGTCTTACTTTTTGAAGGAACTTGAGCTTTTGGATAAAGTGAAGGTTATTGTCCCCCTGGGTCAGATCGCTTTTACCCAAACCTTAAAGTCATTGAGGATGAAAAGCTACGAGGTTCCGCCCTTTGCTTTTGGCCATGGCAAAACCTATGTTCTCCGAACTCCAAACTCCCCACTCAGAACTATTACGTTAGTCGTGACTTATCATCCGAGTCAGCAAAATACCCAGACCGGCAAACTGACCGAGCCGATGTTTTACCAAATTTTTAGGATGGCACGGGAAGCATTAAGCCTCTTCACTGGGTTAAAAAAGAAGGTAGAAAAAGGGCAATCTGGGGGAATAGGATTAACAAAAATATGACAAAGATGAGACTGAGCAAAAATGGAAAGACTCCCCTATAAATCGTCCAAATATTCACTTTAGTGATGTTATTTACAACAAAGACATTGACCGCCACAGGCGGGATGATCACCCCAATCATCACTGTGATATGGAGGAACATTCCGAACCATATCAGGTCATAACCGAGTTTAGTAACGACAGGATAGAAGATGGGAGTGGCAAGGATCATGAATGCAAGGTCATCAATAAAAGAACCTCCCAGAAGATAAATCAACCCAATCAGAACCAGGATGAAATGGCGTTCAAGAGGAAGTTGTGTAATCCAATCCGCTGCAACCATAGGAATCTTCGTCACTGCAATAAAATGTCCAAATATGGTGGAGCCTGCGATGAGTAATACCTAAATTGAGCGATTCTTGTTGCCTGAACAGTAGTTTGTCATATGACACCGTAAACGAGTCACTTATCGGCAGTACTTCCAGCTATTATATGAGGGT